>ERZ650312.1482-NODE-1482-length-13228-cov-22.092462_pt1 | contig 13228 bp, 12 predicted proteins | sample MGYA00376248_ERZ650312 | MGnify/ENA primary metagenome ERZ650312 (study PRJEB26733, sample SAMN07839316) | wastewater metagenome | biome: urban; feature: wastewater treatment plant; material: waste water | place: USA: North Carolina | collected 2016-07-28 ... | reverse complement strand
AATTTATTCCCGCACCAATTATAGTAACCTCCCAAAATCCGCCAGAAAAAATACAGGCAAGAATTAATTCAAAAATTGAGAAAATTTTCATCAAAGACCAACAATTCGTAAAGAAAGATGATGTTTTGATGGTTTTGCAATCCAGTGGTAATTACTTAGATATTTTGAAATTAAAAAAGCTAATTGATAATACAAATTCTGACAATATATCTCAATTTCCTATTTCAGAAACTTCAAGATTTAAACTTGGTGAATTACAAAGCGATTACAATGCTTTTGCTAAAGCACTTAGAGATGAACAATTATTTACTCGTCTTAAACCATATTCTCCGGAAAGTTTAGCGGCTAATCAAAGTATCTATGAATATAAAAGCAGAATAGAAACTACTAAACAGCAACTCAACCTAGAAAAAGCCAAATTTGATTTAACAAAAACAAATTTTCAACGCTCTCAAAATTTATTCAATCAAGGGGTTATTTCTAAAATGGAACTAGAAAATGAAAAAATAAAATATCTACAAGCGGAACAAAGTCTTAAAAATTTGAATATTTCTATCTCTCAATTAGAAGAAGGAGTCAATAATATATCAAAAACGAAAAGCGGAGTGGTAATAAATAATGAAAAAGACAAAATAAATTATTCCTCACAAACCATTCAATTATTGGAACAATTAAGAAAATCCCTTAAACAATGGGAACAGAATTATCTTTTAATTTCATCTACAAACGGAACGGTAAGTTTTCAACAATTTTTTGGAGAAAACCAATTCATAAAATCTGGGAATGCAATAGTTTCTGTAATCCCTAAAGATAAGGTTGCGGTTGTGGGAAGAATGTCTATTCCATCTACAAACTCTGGAAAAGTAGCAAAAGGACAAAAAGTTCTTATAAAACTAGACAATTATCGTTATCAAGAATATGGAATTGTAGAAGGTAAAGTTCAAAATATTTCATTGACTCCCGATGAAAACGGGAATTACTATGTAGATATAATTCTTCCTAAAGGGTTAAAAACTTCTTATAATAAAAAACTTCCTTTTGATAAAGAGCTGAAAGGCAATGCAGAAATTGTAACTCAAGATCTCAGACTAATTGAAAGATTTTTTTATCAAATTAGAAAACTATTGGGGTATCAAGTGTAAGGTCTGTTTGAAAAATTAAAAATAAATTATCTCTCTTATAGTTAATTAATTGATTTTAGATGTTTAAATTTATGATGAAATCTTATAATAAGAATTTATTTGGAGTTTTTGATAAATCTCAAATTTACAATCGTTTTATTTTTTCAAATTCATTAATAATATCTTCTATAGGTTCTGTGCCTACAGAAATTCTGATAATTCTAGCATCTAATCCGGCTTCTTCTAAGAATTTTTTGCCTTCTTCGGTTTGTAATAAATCATAATGAGCAAGGTAAGTATAGGGCATTGCCAAAGTAAATTCTGTTCCTAAACTTGGACCTTTCGAGAAATTGAGTGCGTCATAACATTGTGCCAATGGTTTTTTGAAAATTACCGTAATGAGACCAATATGATTGTTGTTTTTTCTAATTTTTTGGAAATTTTGCCAAGAATTTTCTTCATAAACAGAGTAGATTTTTTCTACAAAATCTTGCGTTTTTAGATAGTCATAAACTTGAGAAACATTTTTAGAAATTTTCTGCATTCTCACTTCATATTCCTGCATTTCAAAAGCCAATCTTTGACAATCTAACAGATATGGTTTCAGGGTATATTTTTCAATTTCTGATTTTATCTGGTCTTGATAAGGCGAATTTTCGTTCACCATTACAGCTCCCATTAAAATATTGGCGTTTCCACAGGCAAATTTTGTAAGACTTTCTACCGCAATATCGCAATAAGGCAAAGCTTCTGCACAAAACGGACTCGCCATAGTGTGGTCTAAAATCAAACCAATTTCGTATTTTTTACAAAGTGAAGACAGCCAAGGCAAATCCAAACATTGTAAAATAGGATTACTTACGGTTTCAGAAATAATGTTGGCTACTTTTTGATGGTTTTCTGCTAACCAATTTTCAAATTGTTCTTTTTGGTGAATGTTCACAAAAAGGAAATTCTCGTCGCTTCTTTTTTTGATGATGTCGATTGAATCTAAGTACAACCAACCGAGTTGCACATTCAGGGTTTTTCCTTCATTTTTCTTGATTTTAGTCAAAGTTTCTATGGCAGAAAAAACTGCATTGGTACCAGAATTGGTCAAAAATATATTTTCTTTTTTTGCAGAATAAGCTTCGGAAAGAATTTGGATAATTTCTGATTGTGGATTTTCTATTTCTAATCTTTCTTCTTGGAAGAGATGATGAATAATACCTTTGTCAAAAAGAATTTTTTCGGCATTTCTAGAGCTGATAATTGCCCCGATGTTTTGAATAATTTTCTTGATAGGAATTAGTTTTTCGTGGTTTTTTGGTAAAACTAAAAAGCAAACATTTTCTAATGTGATGTATTCGAATTGTTCGTTAAAGATATATTCTATTATGGTTTTTGCTTGTGGTGAAGTAATAGGAAATAGAACCTTTTCATCATCGATTTGATGAAGGTTTTTTACATATTCTTCTAATTTCTGAACCAGTTTATTTTTAAAAAATCTGGGATAACCGCTGTTCAATTGGTTGAGTAATTCTGGTTTGTTTTCTTCATAATCAATTACATTTTGTAATGAAGGTAAACTTACCGAAACAGAATGCGGATTATTGATTGGAAGTGAGTTTCCTAGTGGAATATGTTGAATTTTGTATGTCATTTTATTGTAAAGCTTGTGATAAATCTTCGATTAAATCTTCTGTATTTTCTAAACCGACGGAAATTCTGACGGTGGCATTGTCTATTCCTTTAGACGCTAAACTGTCTTTGGAATTGGTAGCGTGACTCATTTTTGCAGGAATTTCTAACCTAGAATCTGAAGTTCCGAAAGACACTTTTTTCCCGAAAAGTTTTGTGTTATTTATGAGTTGGTTGGCAGTTTCTTCGTCTTGAAGTTGAATAGTAAGTACTGCCGGAATAATGCTCATCTGTTTTTTTGCCAAGTGATATTGTTCAAAATCTTCTAAAGCAGGGAATTTTACCGATTTAATTTGAGGGAAATTTTTCAAAAATTTGGCAATTTTTAGAGCGCTTTCTTCTTGTGCCTTCATTCGGTAAACCAAAGTTGGCAGACCAAGAGAAGTTAAATAAACATCCATAGGACTTTGGGCGTTTCCGTAGGCATTGGCAAAAAATCTCACTTTTTGGTGAAGTTCTTTGGTTTTAGAAACCACCGCTCCTGCGGTTACACTGCCGTGACCAGAAATGAATTTGGTGGTAGAAAACACCGAAAAATCTGCGCCCAAATCTAGAGGTTTCTGAGAAACGAAAGTCGCCATACTATTGTCCACCGCAAAAAGGGTGTTGTATTTTTTGCTGAGTTTACCAATTTCTTCTAAATCTATAATTTTAAGACTTGGATTGGTAGGTGATTCGCATAAGATTAAAGAGATTTCGTTGTTTTTGAGTTCTTCTTCTACCAAATTGAGATTGGTAAAATCAGTATAAATGGTTTTAATATTGTTTTTTTCGGAAAGCACTTTTAGCAATCTGTACGTTCCGCCATAACTGTCGTTTTCTACCAAAACAGTGTCTCCGTTTTTGAGAACTGTTTCAAAAAGTACCGAAATTGCTGCAATTCCTGTATTGGTACAAACACAACCAAAACCATTTTCTGCTTTTGCAAAAATATTTTCTAGCGCATTTCTGGTAGGATTATCAGATCTAGAATAATCATAGATTCTTTCATTTCCTTCCTGTTTTTTAAGATCAAAAGTTGCCGTGTTGTAAATAGGGAAGTGCGAAGCTCCATAAGGATCTTTGAAATCTGAATTGAGGGCAAGATTGGCAAGAAGTGTTTCGATTTTCATTTTAAAATTTTATTAGAAAAATTGAATTTTTAATCAATTTCAATACAAAGTAAGTGAAAATAATGTTTTTGATGGTAATTTTTAATGATTTTGTGGAGGTTTTTGTGAGTTTTAATTCTATGAATGTTTTTTTGATAATTTTTTTAAAAAATGTTTGGTTGGTTGAATAAAATTTATAACTTTGTATTTCAAAGTGCTTTATTTATGGAAAATAAAAATTACCAAGAAGACTTGTTGCACATCAGAAAAATGATGGAGAAAAGCTCTAGATTTATTTCTCTGAGCGGAATTTCTGGCGTTTTTGCAGGTTTGTTTGCATTGGCGGGTGCTGTTTATGTTTATTTCCTTTTTGAAAAGAATGGGGTAGATTATTTCGAGGCAACTGTAAAATACTATGAAAAAGATATTGTGATTCATCTTATTTTAGTGGCGCTTTTGATTATGGTTCTAGCTATTATTTCAGGAGCTTACTTTACCATCAGAAAAAGTAAAAAGAACAATCTTACGATTTGGGATAGTACCACTAAGAAGTTGTTGGTTAATTTTGCTATTCCTTTAGCAATAGGAGGTTTGTTCTGTGCAGGATTATTGTACCATCATTTGCACGGATTGCTAGCTCCTACTACTTTAATTTTTTATGGTTTGGCACTTTTCAATGCTGGGAATTATACGTATTCTGATGTAAAATATCTAGGACTTTGCGAAATTTCTTTAGGAATTATTTCTGTATTTTTTTTAGGATATGGATTGTTTTTCTGGGCGATAGGTTTTGGGATTTTGCATATTGTATATGGAATTGTGATGCATAAGAAGTATAAGTGATAGAGAATTAATGAATATTTTAAAAAAATATTGGACGATTATTCCACTTTTTCTTTTTGGATATTTATTTATAAGGAATTTTATAATATCTTATGAAGAGGAATTTATTTTTGATTTTGAAATTCTCTTTTTTATTGGAGTTTTATTTATTGTTTTTTTTATAATTACAATTTATAGAGGAATTAAAAATTTTAGAATAGCTAATAGACCATTTGAGTTACTTCCGATGTTTTTAGGTCTCATTTTCGTTTTTGTTTTTTTAGGAATTTTATACAAGAATGAAAGAATAGATAGTTCGCCAATTGTATTGAGAGCTAATTATGATGGTGATATCAATGGGTTTTCTTTAGAATTTAGAAAAGATGGAACGTATAAGTTTTGTAATTATAGTGTTTTAGGTGGAAAATATTTTAGAGGAAAATATTTAATGAAAGATAGTATTATTACTCTAGATAGAAATAATATTGATGATGTTATAAAGAGTAATCAATTAGCAATAAGAAAAATTTCTGAAAACTATAACGGAAGAGAATATAAAATTGTTCAAATTAATAAGAATCATCAACGTATTGAAAATGAATATTTTGATTTTGTAATTACTATAGATAAAAGGAATAAATAAAAATGCTTAATATTAATAAACTCAACAAAGAATTTGAAAGTCGTGTTAGACTCGGGATTATGTCCGTGTTGATGGTTAATGATTGGGTAGATTTTAATGAAATGAAGCAATTGCTAGAAGTTACCGATGGTAATTTGGCAAGTCATAGTTCGGCATTAGAAAAATCTGGATTTATTGAAATTAAGAAAGAATTTGTAGGCAAAAAAACAAAAACATCTTATAGAGTGACTAATGCAGGCAGACAAGCCTTTACAGAACACATTAATGCGCTTGAAAAACTTTTAGGAAAGTAATTTAGTTGAGAATTGAAAGTGAACAAATGAAAATTTAAAACCAACAACTGACAACTTTCAACCATGAACCAAAAAGGAGCAATCCTTTAATTTTTTGAAAATTAACTTTGTAATTCAAAGTACTTTAATATAAATATTATGAAAAAACATCATTTAATTTTTTTGATTACAACATTATTTGTAATCATCTTTTACGAACAGAACCCTGGTTTGAACATCGGAATTTTAGGAATTGTAGTTTCCGTTCTTACTTATTTTAATACAGAAGAAAGCCACAAAACCAAAGCTTTTTTGGCGCTTTTCGTTATGAGTATTCTCAGCAGTTTTGCCTTTGCTTGGTACGGAGATTTCGTCTCTTTTTTAGCTGTTTTTACTTCGCTTTTTATTCTTGGTTTTAAATCTAAAAACAATGATTTGAAATCTATTTTTGTGATTCCTGTTTTTGCAATTAATTTTATCACTTTCATTTACCGACTTTTTCAGTTCGAAGAATGGTTATCACAAAGAAAAACCGAAGGTTTTTGGCAAAAATTTTTGGCAGTGGTTTTAATTCCAGCTTTATTATTACTTATTTTCTTCGGGATTTATTCTAAAGGAAGCTCTCATTTTGCTTCGTTTTTCTCAGATTTTGAGTTAGATATTAATCTTTGGGAAGTCTTTGTTTTTACAGTAATGGGATTTTTCTTGTCGTTTAATTTTTTCAATTTTAAGGTGTATGAGTTTATATCAAAACAAAATCATTATTTAAAAAACGAGTTTTTAAACGAAGAAAAATTAACAAAGCCAACTTACGATTTTCTAGACCTCAATTCTGAAAGATTAAGCGGGATTGCTTCTTTTATTGGTTTAAATATTCTGTTGCTTTTCTTTATTATTACCTTTAATTACGAACAATTTGTAGAACTTCCGAAAGCAACAGCCAATCAATTGGCAGAAGAAACGCACGAAAGAGTAGGAGCGGTAATTGGTAGTATTGTGATGGCAATTGTAGTGATTATGTTTTATTTCAAAGGCAGTTTTAATTTTGATAAAAAGGCAAAATTTTTAAAAATTTTGGCTCAAATTTGGGTTTTCTTAAATGCCATTTTGGTCATTTCTGCGATGTTAAAAAATACAGAATATGTTTATTATTTAGGATTAACCTACAAAAGATTAGGTGTTTATGCGTTTTTGAGCTTAGCCATTATTGGTTTGATTTTTACTTTTATTAAAGTCAGTAAACAAAAAACCAATGCTTATCTTTTTAATCAAATGTTTTGGTACGTTTACGGAACAATTCTGGTGTGTAGTTTTATCAATTGGGGCGGAATTATTACCTCTCATAATTTAAAAAGAGAGGATTTTGCTGCGAATTACCATTTTAATTCTGTTGATTTTAATGACAAGCAGCTTTTAGAATATTACCAAAAAACCAATAACAAGGAAATGTATAAAATTTTGAAAGATAAAATCATTGCAAGGCAAAATGAATCTTTTCTTTCTAAAGTTCTTTATGATGAGAGTATTTCTTTTAATGAATCAAAATAATTTTTATTAAAAAGTAGCTAATCAAAATTAGACTAAAAAGTTCAATTTTTTTTGAAATTCTATCAGATTTTGTAGATAATTAATCATAATAAAAGCACTCCAAGAGTGCTTTTATTTTTATACTTCTTCATCAGATTCTATGGTAAAAGATCTAGACTTAAAGTCTTTGTCGTGTTTTTCAGAAATCACATCTTCACCTTTTTCTTTGATGATGAAGTCTGTAGATTCGTTAAACATTTCTTTGAAACTCACGAAATCTTCTTTGTATAAATAGATTTTGTGCTTTTCGAAAGTCGCTTCACCATTCTCACCGAAATTCTTTTTGCTTTCTGTAATGGTAAGGTAATAATCTCCTGCTTTTGTCTCGCGCACATCAAAGAAATAAGTTCTTCTTCCTGCTTTCAACACCTTTGTGAAAATCTCATTTTCGTTTCTCTCCTTGTAATCACTCATTGGTACTTATTTTAGAAATCTTGTTTTAACAAATATAAAAGAATTCTTTGAATCTCAAAATTTTTTTTAAAAAATTTGAAATTTGCCCAATTTTAAAGGGAAAAACAGCCTTTTTAGTGATTAATTTTCTACTTCAATTTCAGTGAGATTCAGGATGTAGTCTGCTCTTTTAGCGCTTGATTCTCTGTGAGTTATAATGATTGAGGTGCAGGATTTAATATCGTTCTCTATGTTCTGCAATATGTTCTCTTCCGTCTCTGTATCTAATGCCGAAAGAGAGTCGTCAAAGATGAGGATTTCTGGCTTTTTGATGAGAGCACGGGCAATACAAATTCTCTGTTTTTGCCCTCCAGAAAGCATTACGCCTCTTTCGCCAACCATGGTTTGATATTTTTCTTTAAATTCTACAATGTTTTTATGAACATCTGCTTTTTTAGCAAATTCCTCTACCAATGCGTGCGTAGGATGGTCTATTGCAAAACCAATATTGTTTTCTATGGTATCAGAAAATAGATAACTTTCTTGCGGAATGTAACCAATATGTTTTCTGTAGAGCTCTAGATTATGGTCTTTTAAATTTTTACCATCAATTAAGATTTCTCCTTCGTCGGGATCAATTAAACGACAAAGAAGTAGGGCAATGGTAGATTTTCCGCTGCCTGTTTTTCCCATAATGGCGAGAGATTTACCTGCTTCTAGTTTAAACGAAAGATTGTCTAAAGCTTTAATACCTGTGTTTGGATAAGTGTAAGATACGTTTCTGAATTCTACATCACCTTTTATGGTGTAGTTGTCAAAATTTGTATTAACAATCTCAGATTTAATATCCATAAATTCATTAACTCTAGACATAGATGCAGCAGCTCTTTGGTTAACCGAAGAAACCCAACCTACCATAGAAAATGGCCAAATTAAGATATTGATATACATAAAGAAATCTGCAATAGTACCTACTGTAAGTTTACCTTCGAAATAATTTTTGCCACCCATATATAAAATGGCAACATTTAATAATCCTATTACAAAAATAATAATGGTAAAGAAATAGGCTTCGGTTTTAGCTAAATCTAGTGCTTTGTCTTGATAGTCTTTAACCTTAATTCCATAATTTTTCTCGATGTATTTTTCTTTGTTAAAGAATTTAACCACCCTAATGCCAGAAAAACTATCTTGTACAAACGTAGAAATTGCACTTTGACTTTTCTGCATCACTTTAGATTTTCTATTGATAATAGAACTTACTTTGTAGATAATAAAAGATAAAATTGGTAACGGAATAAGCGTCCAAATAGTCATTTCTACATTGGTCATTAACATATATACACAAGTAATAATCAATAAAATAATGAGATTAATAACGTACATTATCCCAGGCCCTAGATACATTCTTATCGCTACCACGTCTTCAGAAAGACGATTGAGTAGGTCTCCAACCGTAGTGTTTTTGTATGTAGAAAGAGATAGTTCTTGGTAATGTTTATATATTTTGTTTTTGAGATCGTATTCTATTCTTCTAGATGCTACGATAATGGTTTGTCTCATCATAAATCTGAAAACTCCAGATAGTATAGAAGTTCCTACAATAATTCCACCGTTAATAAGTAAGGTTCTGAAAAGTACTTCTTTTTTTACATTGTGGTCATCTAAAACATCTTTTATCAAGTCCACCGTTTTTCCTACAAATTGTACTTGGTAAATAGAAAAAAAGTTAGAAGCAATGATAAATAAGATGCCCCAAAACAACAAAACTCTGTGTTTCCAAAAGTATGGATTAAGTGTTTTAAGTGAATTCATAGTTGCAAAAATACAGAAAATATAGTTTGATAAATCACATCAAAAAAACTTCTTTCATCCTCCTTCCATCTTCCAACTATATTTCTTATCTTTGCAAAATCTTTTAAAAGTTCTTTGAAAATGTTAGGAAGAAGACAAATCCGCGAAAAAGTAGTGCAAACGCTTTACTCTTACCATCAGAATCCCATAAAGACTGATGTGCTAGAGAAAAATATGTTTACCGAGATTGAAAAAATCTATCATCTGTATATCTATCAAATTAATTTTTTAGTTGCTTTAAAAGACTTGGCAGAAAACCAAATCGAAATTGCAAAAAATAAATATATTAAAACGGAGGAAGATATTAATCCTAACCTTAAATTCGTTAATAATCAAGTTCTTATTCAATTAGAACAAAACGAAGAAAGACTTTCTTTTACCTCAAAACATAAAAATCTTAACTGGGAACTTCACGATGATCTTTTGGTGAAAACGTTTCAGCGTATTGTAGCTGGTAAACGTTACCAAGATTATATGGTAGATGAAACCCTATCTTTTGAAGATGATCAAAAATTTGTAGGTAAACTTTTCTTAAGATACATTGCAGAAAACGAAGATTTCCACGATCGATTAGAAGGTATGGAAATGTCTTGGGCAGACGATTTCCACGTGGCAAATTCTATGGTGCAAAAAACCATTGGTTTTATGAAAGCAGAGCACGCAATGCATACTTTAATTAAAATGATTAAAGATGACGAAGATAGACAATTTGCGAAAAAATTGCTATTACAAAGCATCAACCATTGGGATTCTACAGAGAAAAAAGTAGAAGAAAGACTCCAGAATTGGGATTTGGAGCGTATTTCTCTGATGGATAAGATTATTCTAATCGCAGCAATTTCTGAACTAGATTTTTTCCCACTTACACCAGCCAGAGTAATCATTAATGAATATATAGAAATTTCTAAAGTATTCGCTACAGATAAAAGTCAGGTTTTCGTAAACGGAATTCTTGATAAATATACCAAAGACCTTTCTAGAGTATAAAATAACTGTTTTTAGAAATTAAAATTTCTTTAATAATCAATAATCTTATCATTAAAATTGAGGCAAATGGTATTATTTTGTTTAAATTTGAACAAAATTTTTAAAATCAAATTTCATGAAAAAGATTATAGGACTAAGTTTATTCGCTGTTCTAGCGATGGTTTCTTGTAAAAAAAATGAAAGTGCAGAACAATTAAAAATAGATTCTACACAAGTTGCAGCACAGCAAGCACCTGTTGTTTCTGAAACTAGTATCATAGAAGAAACTAAAAAACAACCAGAAACCAGCTTGGCACTTTCTGAACCAAGTTTTGATTTTGGTAAAATCAAAAAAGGTGATGTAGTAGAGCATATTTATGAAGTAACCAATACGGGTAAAAATCCTTTAATTATTTCTAGCGTTCAGCCAACTTGCGGATGTACGGTGCCAGATTATACAAAAGACCCCATTTTACCAGGGCAAAAAGGTAAAATTACTTTGAAATTTAATTCTGCTAATTTTGACGGAGTAGTACATAAGGCAGCTCAGGTATATGCTAATGTAGCTAAAAACCCTATAGAATTGACCTTTACGGCAGATATTCAACCTAAATAATAAATAATATATATAATTATGTTTTCAACAATATTTTTACAAGCAGCAGGAGGTGGTTTTGGCGGTTTTATGCCAATGATTTTGATTATGGTTGTTATGTTTGTTTTGTTTCTTTGGCCTCAAATGAGAAAGCAGAGCAAAGACAAGAAATTTTCTGAAAATCTTAAAAAAGGACAAAGAGTAGTGCTTACTTCTGGTATGCACGGTAAGATTTCGGATATTATGGAAGATGGTGTAATTATAGAAACCATGTCTGGAAAATTAAAATTTGAAAAGGCTGCTATTTCTAGAGAATATACTCAGGCTAGATTTCCTGAAACTGCTGCATAGTTTTACAACTTAGTACAAAACAAAACCGTCTCTCATAATTTTTGAGAGACGGTTTTTTAATATGAGGTTAGATATTTTTAGCTAAGTAATAAGATGAGTAAACTGGCAGTGAAAATTCTAGCAATAGTGACCAATGGATATACCTGTGCGTAACTTTGTATAGGAACGTCATTCTCTAAATAATTGGTGCTAAAAGATAATGCAGCAGGATCTGTGTAGCTACCACTCATAATCCCTGCAAGTTGTAAGAAATTAATTTTCATAAAAACTCTACCTACTATTACCATCATTATTAATGGAATAAATGTAATGGCAGAACCATAAAGAAGCCAATTCCAACCGTTGTATTTGATGAAGTTTTCATAAAATCCTTCTCCAGCGTGGATACCAACTGCGGCAAAGAATAAACAAATTCCGAAATCTTTCATAAAATGAATTGCCCCATTATTAATGTAAGAATGGATAAACGAAATTCCACCGTATCTAGAAATTAAAAGTGCTACAATTAGAGGGCCAGCTGCGAAACCTAATTTCAAAGGAATAGGTAAACCTGGTACCATTAATGGTATAGAACCTACAATAATACCAATTAATAAACCACCGAAAAGTGATAAAAAATCTGGCTCTAGAAGTTTTTTCTCTTGATTTCCAATAATTTTTTCGGCTTCTTGTATTGCATCATCAGTCCCAATTACTCTTAGAATATCACCATAGAATAATTCTAAAGAGGGTCTCGGTAAAATTTCTCTTCCTGCTCTGAAAACTCTGGTTACCTTTAAATCATACGTATTGTAAAGGTCTAGTTCTGATAATTTTTTGTGCACAGCAGATGGTTTCGTTACGAAAATATTCTTTTTACTGATGTCAGAATCAGATTCTATAAATGAATCGGTAGATGCACGACCAATTTTGGTGATAAATTCATCTAGTTCTTTTTCTTTTCCTACAATCATCAGTACATCTCTGTCTTGCAAATGAGTATCTAGTGTAGGCGAAAATACAGAGACTTCACCACTGTGTTTTAGCCTTGAAATAATGATTTCATAGCCAATTTCTTTAATAACTTCATTCAGAGATTTTCCAAAAAAATCAGGATTGGTGACTCTCATTTTTTTGTGAACAAGAGGTTCTTCTCTGCTTATTTTTGCCATTCTGAATTTTTTCATTTCATCCTCAGGTGTTATTTTTAGGATAATTTTAGAAAAAATAATTACGGCAATAATCCCAAAAACGCCCAAAGGATAATTAATAGCATATCCTATGGTAGGGTCTGCAAATGTTTTACCTGGGAATTGAACTTTCAATTCGTCTATAGTGTTTTTTGCGGCTCCTAAACCTGGAGTATTGGTAACAGCTCCACTCATAATACCTACTAAGTTTTCTATATCTAGAGCAGTTACTTTGTGTAGAATAAAAGTGATTATACCGCCTAAGAGTACGGTAGAAACCGCTAAAATGTTAAATTTTAAACCCTCATCTTTAAAGGATGAAAAGAAAGATGGTCCTACTTGTAAACCAATTCCGTAAACAAATAATATTAATCCAAAATCTCTGATAAAGTCAAAAATTTCGTGATTGATTCGGTATCCGAAATGTCCAAGAATTAATCCTGTAAACATTACAGCAGATACCCCAAATGTGATTTTTCCCATTTTTAATCTCCCAAAGAAAACACCAGAGCCTATTGCTAGCATTATCGTAATCATAGATTGTATTACGGTAGGGTTTTCTGTAGGGAAAAGTAAAGTTTTAAGCCATTCCATAGTTGTATTTTTTTTGCTAGTGCAAAGTTACGTTTTTGCTATTGCGTGAATAATATTTTTAAACTGAAATATATCAGAAATCAAATAATC
>ERZ650312.1481-NODE-1481-length-13238-cov-5.790412_pt1 | contig 13238 bp, 13 predicted proteins | sample MGYA00376248_ERZ650312 | MGnify/ENA primary metagenome ERZ650312 (study PRJEB26733, sample SAMN07839316) | wastewater metagenome | biome: urban; feature: wastewater treatment plant; material: waste water | place: USA: North Carolina | collected 2016-07-28 ... | reverse complement strand
CAGGAACGCCGCGAAGACGCAATAAATGACAATTCGGGCGTCGAGTTGCGCTGGATCGACGCTGTAGTAGCCAAACACGAGGAGAAACACGATCGCCAGCAAGGCATCCCAGCGGTAGCTGACTCGACACCCGCGAAAGAGGAGCATGCCGCGCAACAACAGGTGCAGCCCGCCGAGCAGGAAGGCGTTGCGCACGACGCGCACGATCCAGGCTTGCGGAAGGACGCCCGGTATGAGCAGTGCTGCGCCCAGCGCAAGGCACGCCACGCCGGCTGTCCAGAAACCGAATCCGGCGTAGGTCTTGCGTGTGCGCAACGCAACAAACATGACGAGCGCCGCTGCGGATGAGATCAGGGCGTTGGTACCTAACAGCGTGGTTGTATCCATGTCGTTCGCCTGTCCTTGAGTCAGGGTTTGACGCGCTGAAGTCCTCGTGATTACGGGTTTAGCGGCTCCAGTGTCTTGCGTGAGAACGGCTGATCTCCGGAGGCATTGCCGCATCCTGTCTTATGCCAAAACGCTGGTCAACAGCGCTGCGCTGAATCGCGGTCTCTACGTGCGGTCGTCGCGTCTCGAGTCGGCGCCGGATGATCGCAAGTCGCCGCTTGTCGATCCGGTGTATCTCAGTTGCGTGTTCGAAAAGCGTTCTCACAGTCCCTGGCCTTGTCTCGGGCAGGTCGAATGAGACTTCGGCGAGGTCTGCGAGGTCGGCGATTACACTGCGCAGCGCAGCACGCGCTGGAGCCCGCATGGCCACGTTCCTCACCGACCGTTGATGCCGCCGCCGGCCTTATTGTCCATACGGACGCTCAGCCACGTGTTCAGGGTGGCAAACAAAGCATCGGGGTCGATCGGCTTGGCGGCGAAGTCGTCCATGCCGGCGGCAATGCAGGCTTGGCGGTCGTCCTCGAAGGCGTTGGCGGTCATGGCGATGATCGGTACCGCGTGTCCGTTCGGCAACTGGCGGATTGCCCGCGTGGCCTTGAGGCCGTCCATCACCGGCATCAGTACGTCCATCAGGATCAGGTCGTAGTGCTGCTCGGCGCTGCTCATCTTGTCGACGGCGATGCGGCCGTTCTCGGCGGTGTCCACGACGAAGTCGCTGCCGGATAACAACTCGCTCGCCACTTCACGGTTGATCTCGTTGTCTTCGACGAGCAGGATGCGCGCACCGGCGTGGCGGCCGAAATCGACGCCGCTGTCGTGCGCTTCGGCGCCGGCCTGATTTGGCGTGCCGTAGCCCAGCCACGCCGTAAACCAGAAGCAGCTACCCTGGCCCGGCGTGCTGTCGGCGCCCGCGTCGCCTTCCATCATCTGCGCCAGTCGGCGGGTGATCGTGAGTCCGAGGCCCGTGCCGCCAAACTCGCGCGCGATGGAAGTGTCCGCCTGCTGGAATGGCTGGAAGAGCTGGGGAATGACCTTCGGCGCGATGCCGATGCCGCTGTCCTCAACTTCAAAGCGGACCAAGCAGCGCGCTTCGGCCGTTTCGACGAGCCGCGCGCGCAGCACGACGCTGCCCCGCTGCGTGAACTTCAGCGCATTGCCGGCGTAGTTGAGCAGGGCCTGGCGCAGGCGGGTGAGGTCGCCGCGCAGCCAGTGCGGCACGGCGTCGACGTCCGTCCGGATCGTCAGCCCCTTGGCCGCCGCAGCTTCGCCGATCAGCGTGGCGACATGCCCGAGTACGTCGTCTACGGCGAAGTCACGAAGTACGAGTTCGATCTTGTCTGCCTCGATCTTCGACAGGTCGAGGATGTCATTGATCACTTCGAGCAGGTGCTTGGCGGCGGCGTCGATCTTGTCCAGTCGTTCGATCTGAGCCGACGATGTGGCGTCGCGCCGCATCAGGTGCGAGAAGCCAAGGATCGCATTCATCGGCGTGCGGATCTCGTGGCTCATGCTGGCGAGAAAGGTCGATTTCGCCTGGTTGGCCTTCTCGGCCTCGCTGCGTGCCTGTTCCAACTCGGCGGTGCGCTCGACGACCAGCTGCGTCAGGTGGTGGCGGTGCGCGTCGAGTTCTTCGCCGAGGCGCTTCTTTTCGGTGATGTCTTCCCCGACCGAGACGTAGTGGCTGATGTGTCCGTCGGGCTGGCGGATCGGCGTGATGATCGCGAAGTCGGTGAACTCGCTGCCGTCCTTGCGCCGGTTACGGAACTCGCCCTTCCAGGTCTCGCCCCGGCGGAGCGTCGCCCACATCTCGGCATAGCGTTCGGGCGGTGTTTTGCCCGAACGCAGGACATCCGGCTTGGCGCCAAGAATTTCCGCGCGCGTGTAGCCGGTCTCGCGCAGGAAGGCTTCGTTGACGTACTCGATGCGCGCGTCGAGGTCGGTGATGAGGATCTTCTCGGGGCTTTGTTCGACCGCCATCGACAGCTTGCGCAACTGGTCGGCCGCCGCTTCCGCCGTGCGTTGCGCGGCGCAGGCGTCTTCCATCAGATTGAGCGCGGCGAGACGTTGCGCCCTCTGTTCTTCGAGCGCGGCGGCGAGTGCCTGCTCGGCGCGTTTCTGCTCGCTGATGTCGATAAACAGGGCGAGCGCGCCTTGGGGTTGCGGGATCGATGAAATCATCATCTCGCGCTGCGTGCCATCCTTGGCGGTTATCCGGTAGCTGCGCGTGCCGGCATCGTTGCCCGCCGTGGCGCTTTGCCACGTCGCCCGGGCGCGCTCGCGCAGCGTCGGGTCGGGGTAGGCCTGCGCGAACCACGCGTCGGCATTCGGCAGATCCTCCAGCGAGAACCCGAAGACGGCACGGAATCGCTCGTTGAGCCGGAGGATGACCCCGTCGTCGGCAACGAGGGCGAGCGGCAGCGGCGCCCGGTCGAACAGTCGCTGGAAGCGTTCCTCGTTCTCGCGCTGGCGGGCGCGGGCCGCGTCGACGCACTCGCGCGTGGCAGCGATCTCCGCGATGTCGAGGCTGCTCTGTTCCGCCGGACGGGCAATCAATGCTCGCAGCAGCCGGTTGATGCGTGCGAGGAAGCCTTGTGACGACGGCGGTTTCACGGTGTTTTTCCCGCCGCTGGTTCGTCGGCAAAGGACACGTCGTAGGGCGCTTGCTGCCCGCATCGGCGCGCCAGCGCGTTGACCTCGCGCTTCAGCGCGATCATGCGCAGCTCGCGCTCCGTCGCCGCGCGGGCGAAGCGCTCCAGCTCGGCGTTGCGCCGCACCAGCTCCTCATCGGCGACTTTGCGCCGGGTGATGTCCTCACTGAAGATGACGATGCCGCCGATCGCGCCATCGCGTCCACGCCAAGGGCGCACTTCCCAGCGCAGCCACTGCACGGTGCCGTCGTGGCGCGCGAAACGCTCCTCGTCGGCAGAGACGGTCTCCCCGGCCAGCGCGCGCTTGTGCACCGCCTTCCAGGCGTCCGAAATCTCGGGAAATACCTCGTAGTGGCTGTGGCCGATGATGTCCCGGCCGCCGAGGAAGTAGTCTTCGCGCCAGCGCCGGCTGACTTCCAGGTAGCGCATTTCCCTGTCGAACATGGCCAGCGCAGCCGGTGCGTGGTCGAGCAGGAGGCGCAGTCTTTCCTGGCTCACGTAGAGCAGCGCCTCGGCGTTCTTGCGCGCCGTAATGTCGCGCGAAATGCCGAAGATGCCGAACGTTCTGCCCAACTCGTCGCGCAGCGGACCCTTGGTGGCGAGGAAGACTTTCATGCCCTCCGGCGTATCGAGTACTTCTTCGCTGGTTTCGGTCTGGCCCGACTCCATCACGCGCCGGCCGGCGGCCATCAGCATCTCGGCCTGGTCGGCCGGGAAGAGGTCCCGGTCGTCGTGTCCGAGCGCTTCCTCCTCGGGCTTGCCGACGAAGCGGCTGGCTGCCGGATTGAAGAGCAGGTAACGTCCTTCGCTATCCTTGGCAAAGATCGCGTCGCTCGATGCGTTGGCAATCGCCACCAGCATTGGCGGCGGCTGCTCTCGCTCGCGTTCGAAGGCGAGTTCGCGCTGATGCGCGGCGACGAGCTGACCAACGAGGCGTCGCACGAGAAAGTAGAGGAGCAGGGTCGTGATCGCGACGAAGGTCCAGCCCTTCGCCATGCTCACGCGCTCGAGCGTCGCCTGGTCGGAAAAGAGCAGCCACATTGCCTGGTCGGATAGGAGTATCCACAGCCCGGCGAAGAAGGCATACGCCACGACGACTGAAAAGACTCCGGCTGAAATGCTTAACGCATGCTTTTTGGTCATGCTCACGTTCCGCTCGCATGGTGATCGACAGGGCATAGCCTATCAAAAATAGAAACCCAATCCGCGAAGGAGCGGGTCGGCGATGGCCGGTTTTGTCTGTGGCGACAGTTACTTGTTGCGCGTTTCTTCGCTCGCTCGCCTGTAGGTCTTAACGCGCAGCACGTGGATCGAGACGAGCAGGCCAGTCATCACGAGAACGAGTCGCAGGGCCCACAGCCGGTCGGGTACGGCGAGGATTGCCGAGAAGGCGATGGAGATCCAGAGCAGCGCGATGATCGAAACCTTGGCGGGCATCGGGATGCCGTGGCCCGCGCGATAGGCGCGCAAGTAGGGGCCGAACAGGCGATTGTGGTGCAGCCAGTCGTCGAGCCGCGGCGAACTGCGCGCGAAGCAAGCCGCGGCGAGCAGCAGGAAGGGCGTGGTCGGCAACAGCGGCAGAACGATGCCGATGAGCGCGAGCGCAACGCAGACAACGCCCGCTGCGGTGAGCAGGTGGCGCACCCACGGTGAACGCGGCGCGCGGGCGGCAGGCGGTGTGGCGGATTCTTTCATCGTTGCTCGTCAGTCACTGTTGTCTCTTTCGATTCGGTGCCCTTGCGTCGAGTTCAATGAATCACGCGCGTTGGTCGAGGTGGCTGCCGTGAGATAACCGCGACAAAGCGCCAGCAATTGCTTGCGCAGCATGGCGACGCGGGGTGCCGTCACGTTTCCGTGCTCGAAAAACGCTCGCATGGTGCCGTTCATCGCCGTCAGCAGGACGAATGCGACGTCGACGCGGTCATCGATCACGCAGTCCGTCGCGCTCGCCAGCAACGCGGCGCAGGCATCGCGCAAGCGCAGCGACAGGCCGATCCGCAGCTCGTCGGTGTCGAGTTCCTCGGCGATTTTGTAGAGCGCGCGCGATGCGTCGGGTTGGCGGATCTTTGCGTCCAAGAAAGCATCGACGATTCCCGTCGCGATCTTGGCAATCGGTTGGCCATGCAGCTCCCGGCACGCGATCTCGAACGATTCGACGTACTCGCTGAGGTGCTGGTGCAGCACGGCGTAAAGGAGTGCCTGTTTGTGCGGGAAGTACTGGTACATCGTGCCGACCGAGACGCCGGCACGTTCGGCGACCCGCGTGGTCGTCAGGCGACGGCCGCCTTCCGTGAGCAAAACCTGAATGGCGGCCTTGGCGATGGCATCGACGGTCGCGGTCGAGCGGGCCTGAATCGGCGTCTTTCTTGGCTTGAGCGTGTCGGGTGGCGGGATTTTCATATACGAATTCAAAAGATGAAGGATTGTTCATAAAATCTACCGTTCTTTGCCGCATTCGTTACGAGAGAAATTACGGAGACACCATGCGATTCACGTTGAACCGATTCACGCGCTCGACCAGCCTCGTTCTGGCGACAATCCTCACCGCTGCCCTGCTGCCGGGCACCGCCCTTGCCGCGAAAGTGCTGCGCTATTCCGACCACGAGCCGCTGGGCGGCATGCGCACGCGCTTCATCAAGGACGTGTTCTTTGCCGCGATTGAAAAGGAATCGAACGGCCGCCTGAAAATCGAGGATCACTGGGACGCGGAACTCTCGAGCGGTTACGACGCCCTGCGCACCGTGGGCAAGGGCGAGGCAGCCGATCTGGCGATAGTGGTGCCCGAATACATGGCCGACAATCTGCCGCTGCACCAGATCTTCAAGAGCTTTCCGGTCGGTCCGGCCGGCGCGCAGCAGGTTTCGTTCTTCCGTCGCGTGTATGCGGAGATTCCCGAATTCTCAAACGAACTGGCGGCGAACAATGCGGTTCCAGTGTTTCTGGCGACTGGCTACCCGGTCGCCTTCTACGGCACTCAGCCGCTTGCCACGCTGGCCGACATCAAGGGTCAGAAGTGGCGGTCGGCGAGCTTCTGGCACCTCGATTTCCTCAAGAGCGCAGGCGCCGTGCCGGTCACCATGCACTGGGGCGAGGAAGTCTACAAGGCACTGGTGGCGAGGACGCTCGACGGGCTGATGGTCAATGTCGATAGCGGCTACCTGCTGAAAGTCCACGAGACCGCGCCCAACGTTCTTTTGTCGCGGCGACTGTGGCTCGGCCATCTCAACTTGCTGACGATGAACCGCGCTACCTGGGAGGGACTGGCGCCAGCGGACAAAGCGGCCGTCCAGCGCGCCGCCGAGACGGCTTACGCCACGTTGGGAACGGTGATGGACAGCAGTCTTGACGCGATGGTCGATGGCTTGAAGCGAGATGGCGCCAACGTTCGCCAACTGTCAGACGACGAGGTCGAAGCCTGGAAGGCAACGACCCGCGCCAGCGAAGTTCAGTCCGCCTGGGTTGATAAACAGGAAGCGAAGGGCGTGAAGGAGGCGGGTGTCGTCCTGCGGAAGGTGCAGGCGATCATGAACGATGAAGTGAGGTAGAAGGCGGGGCGTCGGGTCGACAAGGCGGCACCGAATCAGACGTTCCCCAGTAAGTCGCATCCGCGCCGGTAGAACCTCTCGTATTCCTCGGCCGGGACGAAGGAGCCGCCGGTCGTCCAGAACACATGCGTCGCCCGCGGGTCGTTGCGCACCATCGTGTCGAGCAACCGCGTACCGGCAAAGCAGGCGGCGGCCGACGGTTCGATCTCGATGCCGGTCGTCTGGCGCAGGTGGGCGAGGGTGGTGAACAGCGCATCGTCGGCGACGGTATAGACGCCGGAAACGAGTTCGCGCACCAGCTGATAGACGAGTTCGGACGCCTCGCCGACGGCGAGGCCGTCGGCTTCGGTGCGGTTGTCGAGGCCGATGTCGTAAACGGACTTCGGCCCCGTGCTCGAGGCCAGGCGGACGAGCATCGCCGGCGAGGCGCAGGGTTCGGCGAAATAGCAGTGCGCTGCGTCGCCGAAGACGTGTTTCAGGCCGAACGTGATGCCGCCCGGCGCGCCACCGACACCGCAGGGCAGGTAAGCGACGAGCGGGTGATCGGCATCGACGGTGATGTCGAGTTCGGCCAACTGGCTCTTCAGACGTAGCGCGGCTACGGCGTAGCCGAGGAAGAGGTTGCGCGAGTTCTCGTCGTCGACGAAATACGACCGGTCCGATTCTGCGGCCGCCGCACGCCCGGCGGCGACGGCCGTGGCGTAGTCGCCCGTGTGTTCGACGACCTCGACGCCGCGTTTGCGCAGTCGGTCCTTCTTCCATTGCTTGGCGTCGTGCGACATGTGGACGACCGCGTGGAAGCCGAGCACCGAGGCCATGACGCCGATGGAAAGGCCGAGGTTGCCGGTGCTGCCGACGGCGACGGTGTGCTGCGCGAACAGTTCGCGCGCCTTGCCTGAAATGAGTTCAAGCGGATCGCCGCCCGGTGCAATCAAGCCGTGTTTGATGGCCAATTGCTCGGCGTGCGCGAGCACCTCGTAGATGCCGCCGCGCGCCTTGATCGAGCCGGCGACCGGCAGGGCGTGGTCGGCTTTGATCAGGCTGCGGCCTTTGACCTCGACTCCGGTGATCGGACGTGCATCGGCGAGTTCGATTAGCGGCGATTCGATCACGCCGCCGCTGGCTGCAAGCTCCGGAAACACCCGGACGAGCGCCAGCCCCCAGCGCCGCAGCAGCGCGTCGGCGGCCTCGATGTCGGCGAGGCCGATGGCGTGCGTGGCCGCAATATCGGCGAGCGCGCGTTTGGCCGGTGCCAGTGCGGGATTGAGCCAGAGCAGCGGCTGGCGGGCCTGAAGGCGTTGCGTGAGTTCAGCAAAGGCGTCTTGTGCAGTCATGGTCGTCATCCGGCGGTGGGTATGGCGCGATTATAGAAGCCGTGCATCGCCGCCGGTGCCCTGCGAACCCGCTGAATATCGAGAGCACGGGGCTTTTCCGAAGCGTGCAAAAATCCAGCTGCTAATATGAAATTGGGTTCTGCGAGAACTCGCAAACCCTGTGGAATTCAACCAAAAACAAGCAAAGGGGTCGGCTAAGCCCAGTACTTCCAAAACACTTGAAGACGAAAGGAGTCCAAACCATGACAGTCATTACCATTTCTCGTGAGTACGGCAGCGGCGGCGATCAGCTGGCCGAAAAGGTTGCACAGGCACTGGGCTATCACTTGGTGGACAAGGCTTTCGTCAGTGCGGTGCTGTGTCAGTACGGTCTGACCGAGTTCGACAGCGAGTACGAGAAGCAGCCCGGCTTCTGGGAAGGTTTTGACACCGAGAAGGCCGAGCGGCGCGAGACCATGGTGCGCATGCTCAATCAGGTGGTGCGCGCGGTGGCTCGCCACGGCAATGTCGTGATCCTCGGCCGCAGCGGCTACGCGATTCTCGCCGGCCTCGCCGACGTCCTGCACGTGCGCCTTCAAGCGCCGCTTGATGACCGTATCGAGCTGGTGCGCAATGCGACCAATGTCTCGCTGCTCGAGGCGACGGCGCTGGTCAAGGAAAACGACAAGATGCGCAAGGCCTTCGTCGAGTCGTTCTACCGCGTGCCGTGGGAGTCCGCGCTTGCCTTCGACATCGCGCTCAATACGTCGCACGTGCCGGTAAACGTAGCCACCGACTGGGTGATCCAGGCCGCCAAGCTGCCGCCAAGGAACCTCGATATCCGCATGACCACCAAGCAGCTAGAAGTCGATGCGGTGATGCAGCAGACGGTGAGCGAAAAGCTGAAGTGCGCAATCGAACACGCCTGAGCTTGGCTTCCTTCCCGCCGCGCTTCAGTGTCCGGCCGCCGGCGGGGTCGTTACAGCGGGGCCGACGCCGCTGACCAGACCGTGGCGAGTTCGGCCGGTTCGGCTGGTTTTGGCTCCCACCACGCCTGCCCGGGAGCGGGCTGGCCGATGTCCAGCCGTTCGCCGAAGCGCGGCGTGCTGAGCGCGACGTTTCGCTCCGCCGACAGCGTCGTGACCTGCGCCAACGGTTCGGACCACGCATGTAGCGCCAGGTCGAAGGTGCCGTTGTGGATTGGTACGAGCTGCTTTCCGCGTAGGTCGATGTGTGCCTGAACAGTTTGTTCCGGGTGCATGTGAATGTCGGCCCACGCTTCGTTGTAGGCGCCGTTTTCGAGGAGCGTCACGTCGAACGGCCCGAACTTCTCGCCGATGGCCTTGAAACCGTCGAAATAGCCGCTGTCACCGCTGAAGAGAACGCGGGCGGTCGGTGCGAGCAACACCCACGAAGACCACAAGGTGCGATCGTTGTCGAGCAAGGTGCGGCCGGAGAAATGCCGGGCCGGCGTGGCGACGAGGCGAAGCCCCGCGATCCGCGTTTCCTCCCACCAGTCGAGCTGGCGCACCTTGGCCGCCGGGATGCCCCAGTCGATCAGGCGGTTGCCGACGCCGAGCGGCGTTACGAAGGTTCCAACCTTGTCCTGGATGGCGACGATCGTGGCGTAATCCAGGTGGTCATAGTGGTCGTGGGAAATGATCACCGCTTCGATCTCGGGGAGGTCCGCCAGAGCAATCGGCGTTGCGTGGAAACGCTTGGGGCCGGCGAAGCTGAAGGGTGACGCGCGTTCCGTGAACATCGGATCGGTGAGCCAGAACTTCCCGTCAAGCTTGAGAAGAACCGTTGAGTGACCGAGGCGCCACAGACTCTGGTCGGGCGCGTTCGTCAGTTCTTCCCGCGTCAAGGGAGCGATGTCGATCGGGCCGTCCGGTGCCGCCTGCGGCGATTTGTCCGTCACGTTGCGGACCATGGCCTTCAGACCGTCGGCCAGCCCGAACTCCTTGCGCGCGGCGGCGTTATGGAAGCGTCCGTCGCGGAAAATGGCCGAAGTGGCACGGTCGCCGTTCGCAGATGGAGAACCTTGAAAAATCGATGAATAGGCCATGAGACTCGCGAGAAGTAAAAAGGGGATCAAGAGCCAACGCAGTCGGCGTGGGGAAAATCGGGTGGATTTCATTGCTGAATCATCTCGGTGGAATTCCAGGGGCGGCGAGTGTTGCCGTGCCATTTCCTGCGTTGCGGCGATGGCCTGAGTACTCACTCATTAAATGACGAAAAAACTGCCGGATCACTGGATGACCCCTTCACGGAAGATCTTGTAGCCGGCGGTCTTGTATTCCTCGGCACGCGCCGGTTCGCGCGCAGCAAACAGCATCGTGGTGTCGGCCAGGGCCACGAGAAGCGCATCCGAAAACGCCCGTGGCAGCGACGAGAGCGATCCTCTTGCCGTACACGCGCTTGAGATTTGGTGCATTTCAGGGAATAGGTCGGCGACCTGGGCGCGCGTTTGCGCGGTGATCTTGTCGGACACCGCAAGCTGATTGAGTGCCTTGACGGCGACGGGGTTGGCGATGCCCCAATCGATGTAACCGTTCCATAGAGAGCGCACCAACTCCTCCGGCGTTGCGGCGCGACCAATCAGTTCGCGCATCGATTCGGCGAGACTGCGCTTGATGTCGAGATACAGCGCGTTAAGCAACTCGTCCTTGGTCGGGAAGTAGCGGAAGAGCGTTCCTTCGGCGACGCCGGCGCGCTTGGCAATCAGCGAAGTGGGCGCGCCAAGGCCTTGTTCGGCAACGACTGCGGTCGCGGCTTCGAGCAGGGCGATCTGTTTGTCTTCACTGCGCGGGCGGGCCATCGGGTTTCGGCGGATTTGAATAATGAGTGAGTACTCAGTTTATATCGCTTGTCGGGCCAAAGCAAGTCCATGATCCCTGAAGTTCCGTTGAACTGCGGTTCGGCGCGGATGGGGAGCACGGTATACTTCGTGCCCTTCGGCGGGTCGCTCCGCTTTTCCTGTCCTCGACTTCGGCTTTCTTCCATGGCTGCATCCAATACACGCGTCAACTGGGCGCTCTTTCTCCTTCGACTTGCGGTGGGCGGGATGGCGTTTCTCGCTGGCCTTCAGCCGCTCATGCACGCCAGTTTTCCGACGTCGCTCGTGAGCGGCATCCAATGGGGGCTGCATCTCGGCGAAATGCTCTGCGGCCTGTTCATGATCCTCGGTCTGTGGATGCCGGTCGCCAGCCTTGGATTGACGCTGATCATCGGCTGGCCGCTGGTGACGGGCTGGATCCACGGTGCGCCTATTCTCGGCAACCTGCACGGCCTCTTCCTGCTGCTCGTTGCACTGGCTTCCGCGCTCGGCGGGGCGGGCAAGTGGGCGGTCGGGCGCGGCTGAGCCTTCGTTCGACGATGCGTGATATGAACCGATCGGCCGGCGTCCGCATCGAGGCCCTTGACCCCGCGCTCGACGCCGCGGCCGCTGTCTGGGCTGAACGCCTGCACCTGCCGCTCGGCGGCGGCGAGGCCGAACTCGCCCTGCAACTCGGGCCGGATGGATTGCAACTCGTCGATCTTGCGCCCGATGCGCCGGGACCGGTGCGTGTGGATTTCGTCGAAGGTGCGGTGGCGCACCGGCGGCTCTTTGGCGGCGGTGCTGGGCAGATGATCGCCAAGGCCGTCGGTTTGCAGCCGGGGATTCGCCCGACGGTGGTTGACGCCACGGCCGGACTGGGGCGCGATGCCTTCGTGCTGGCGCAGCTCGGCTGTTCGGTGACGCTGATCGAGCGCAACCCGCTGGTCGCGGCCTTGCTCGAAGACGGCCTGCAGCGCGCTGCGGCTGACGCGGACGTGGCAACTATCGTTGGCCGCATGCGCCTCGTGTGTGGCGACGCGATCGCATTGATGAGCGCCTGGAGTGATGAAGCGCCGCAAGTCGTCTACCTCGACCCGATGTTTCCGCACCGCGACAAAAGTGCGCTGGTGAAGAAGGAAATGCGTCTTTTCCGCCCCGTCGTCGGCGACGACGACGACGCACCAGCCTTGCTCGACGCCGCGCTGGCGCTGGCGACGCACCGCGTCGTCGTCAAGCGTGCGCGCAAGGCGCCGGCCATCGCCGGGCCGAAGCCGACGCTGGTCCTGGAAGGCAATTCGAGCCGCTTCGACATCTATCCGAAGAAGTCGCTGAAGTCGAAGGCCGGCACGTAAGCAGCCCGCATGCGCTGCCCAAACGCGGGTCCAGGCGTTACCATGTGCGGCTCCTGAATGATTCCGGCAACAGACCGCACGCATCGCGCTATGAAAACGACAACCCGCAAACCCCTTCGTCCTCTCGTCGTCGCAGTTTCCGCGTTGCTGTTCGCCGGCAGCGCGTCGGCCGAATGGATACAACTCGGCCGGACCGATAATTTCCGCATTTTTCTGGAGCAGAAGCAGATCCTGCGCAACGGCGATCTGGCGCAGATCTGGCAGCTGATGGATTTCACGGTCGCGCAGTGGGCCGATCCGCAGACAGTCGTTTGGTCGATCAAGACCCTGGCCGAGTACGACTGCAAGGAGCCGCGCTTCCGTACGCTGGTCAGTGAGGCCTATTCCGAGCAGATGAGCCTCGGCAAGCTGATCGCCAGGGAGCAGCCGGCCGAGCCGCAGTGGGAACGCATCGAGGCCGGCGGCCCGCCGGACAAGATCCGGCAGGTCGCTTGCGGCGGCAAGGAAAAGTAGTCCGCGGCGCGGCACCTTACGCCGGCAGGAACTCGTCCACCACTATCCACAACGCTGTCGCCGCAAGCAGCGCCGCCATCGTGTAGTTGAAGACGCGCAGGGCGAGCGGATCGCGCAGCGTGAGCCGCAGCTTGTCGCCGGCGAAGGCCCAGACGGCGATGCACGGCAGATTGACGAAGATGCTCATCACTGCCATCCACAGGACAGCCGTCCAGTTGCCGTGCGGCAGGAAGAGGATCGCGGCGTTGAGTACCATCATCCACGCCTTGGGATTGACCCACTGGAAGAGCGCGGCGCCGAAGAAACCCAGCGGCTGGCGTTTCTCGCTGCTGCCCGGCTGTCCGGCCCGCGCCTGCCGCCACGCCAGCCAGAGCAGGTAGGCGCAGCCGACGAAGACCAGCGGCAGGCGCAACGCGTCGAGCCAGGTCATCACCCAGGCCAGCAGGCCGGCGACAAGCACGATCTGGATGCCGACGCCGATGCTGATGCCGAGCATGTGCGGCAGCGTCCGGCGAAAGCCGAAGTTGACGCCACTCGCCGCCAGCATCAGGTTGTTCGGTCCGGGTGTGACGGACATGGTGGCCATGTAGGTCAAAAGGGGAACGTCGATCATGGTGGCCTCCGGCTGAAGAAAGAGACTCCAATGTAGGCGACTTCGA
>ERZ650312.1479-NODE-1479-length-13248-cov-3.962329_pt1 | contig 13248 bp, 12 predicted proteins | sample MGYA00376248_ERZ650312 | MGnify/ENA primary metagenome ERZ650312 (study PRJEB26733, sample SAMN07839316) | wastewater metagenome | biome: urban; feature: wastewater treatment plant; material: waste water | place: USA: North Carolina | collected 2016-07-28 ... | reverse complement strand
CGCTCTTCCGATCTCGCTGCCGGTCGCGGCCACTCGGCGCCCCCGGCGGGTCATGACCCGCCGGGGCGATCCGGCCGGGACAGGACGTCGGCGGCCAGGACCGCCCGCCAGCGGCGCTGGATGGTCGCCAGTTCCCGGACGCTGTCCGGCCCGGCGGACAGGGAGCCGGCGTCCAGCCAGGCCAGGCCGGTGACCGGCCGGGCGACTCCGTTCAGGGACAACTGGCCGCTCACCCTTAGCTGGGGGCGGCTGTAGTAGTAGCTTGCGTGGCGGGGGTCAGCGGCCTTGCGGCTGAAGCACCAGTCCCAGATAAGGGCAAGCACAAATATACCTGCACCCAGGGCGAATATGCGGTCAAAACGCCAGACTACGGTTTTTGCCGCCGTGTTCAGCTTGATGCCCAGCACGGGCAGGGTGAGCAGCATGAACCACAGGGCGGCGATGGCGGCTTTAATAATGCGCTGCATGGCTACACCTTTTGCACTGTGGCTTTGCCCAAAATGCCATCGGGCCTGAATATGAGAATGAGAATAAGAATGCCAAAGGCCAGCATGTCTTCGTAGTTGCCAGAAAAGTAACCGGTGGTGAAGCTTTCGGCCAGGCCAAGCACAAGGCCGCCCACCATGGCGCCGGGGATGGAGCCGATGCCGCCCAGCACGGCGGCCGTGAAGGCCTTGATGCCGGCCAGAAAGCCGATGAAGGGGTTGAGCTTGCCCACGGCCAGCGCAATCAGCACGCCCCCCACGGCGGCCAGCATGGCGCCCAGGATGAACGTGAACGAGATCACGCGGTTGGTGTCGATGCCCAGCAGGCTGGCCATGTGCATGTCTTGCGAGCAGGCGCGCGAGGCACGGCCCATGCGCGAGTGCTTGATGTACAGCGTCAAAGCAATCATCAGCACCACCGTCACGGCGATGATGAGCACGCGGGTGTAGGGCACGAAAATCTCAAAGCCGCCTTCTGCGCCAAAGCGCAGTGCGCCGGGCAGCAGCGAGGGCACGGCCATGTCGCGCGCGCCCTGGCCCAGGGCCACCCAGTTCTGCAGGAAGATCGACATGCCGATGGCCGAGATCAGCGCCACCAGGCGCGGACCGTTGCGCACGGGCTTGTAGGCCACCTGTTCGACCACGAAGCCGTACACACCCGTGACGAGCACGGCCATGAGCAGCATGAGTCCAATCACCACGGCCACCGGCAGGCCGCTTTGCGTACCGATGGCTGCGAGCGTAACCAAGCCCGCATAGGCACCGATCATGTAGATTTCGCCGTGCGCGAAGTTGATCATGCCGATGATGCCGTACACCATGGTGTAGCCGATGGCAATCAGCGCATAGATCGCTCCGAGCGACAGGCCGTTGAAGAGCTGCTGTACCAGCTGCGGCAGGAGTTCAGACATCCTGGGCCTCTCGATAAAGAGAAGAAAACGAAGAAGGGGGGATACCCCGGAAAATACGAAGCCCCGACCACCGCTGTCCCTTGTGGGGTGGGTGTCGGGGCAGGGGGGCTAGGCGATTACTTGGCGACCGACTTGGTGCCGTCCTTGTGCCACTGGAAGACCTGGAAGTCGAAGGACTTCAGATCGCCACTCTTGTTCCAGCTCACCGGGCCGATGGGCGTCTCGAACGTAGCCTTGTGCATATGGTCGGCCACCTTGGCAGGATCGTCGCCCACCGCCTTGATGCTGTCGATGATGACCTGGGCGGCAGCGTACGACGACAGCTGGAAGGCACCGGCGGCATCGCGCTTCTTGTCCTTGAAGGCCTTCACGATGGCGGCGTTCTTGGGGTTGGACGCGAAGTCTGCGGGCAGCGTCAGCAGCATGCCTTCCACGGCGGGGCCGGCGATGGCGTTCACCTCGGGGTTGCCCACGCCCTCGGGGCCCATCATGCGCACTTTCAGGCCCTGCTCAGAGGCCTGGCGCAGCAGCAGGCCCATTTCGGGGTGGTAGCCACCGTAGTACACGAAGTCCACGCCTGCGCTCTTGAGCTTGGTGATGACGGCAGAGTAGTCGCTGTCGCCGGCGTTGATGCCCTCAAACAGCGCCACGGCCACGCCGGCCTTCTTCAGGTCGTCGCGCACCGAGGAGGCGATGCCCTGGCCATAGGACTGCTTGTCGTGCAGCACGGCAACCTTCTTGGGCTTGACATGTTCGGCGATGAACTTGGCGGCGGCGGGGCCTTGCTGGTCGTCGCGGCCGATGGTGCGGAAGATGAAGTGGAAGTTCTTGCCCTCGGTCAGCGCGGGCGAGGTGGCGGACGGAGTCACGACGACCACGCCTTCGTTGTTGTAGATGGGCGCTGCGGCAATGGCTGCGCCCGAGCACACGGGGCCGACCACGTAGTGGATCTTGTCGTTGATCACGCGGTTGGCGGCAACGGGGCCCTGCTTGGGTTCGCAGGCATCGTCCACGGTGACGAGTTCGATCTTCTTGCCGTTGATGCCGCCGGCGGCGTTGGCCTGCTCCACGGCGGTGTTCACGCCTTCCTTGATCATGTCACCGTACTGGGTGACCGGGCCGGTGGCCGGGATCACCATGGCGATCTTGACCTGCGCATGCGCGGTGGACAACAAAGCGGCGCTGGCCAGGCCCAGTGCGGCGACGACGGAATGCATGCGAAACGGAATGCTCATAAAACGATCTCCAACTTTGGGTAAAGCGGTCTGAAAAATCATCAGGCCCCGGGTAGGGGCCTGCGATCAAGACCGACATGATTCACCATGCGCATTTTGTTGACAACAGGGAAACCAAGGCTGGCGCTGCTGCCATTTTTTTGCTACGGCGGCGCCGATTGTGACAGGCTGTTTGCGCCTGCGGAAGCTGGAAGCCTCAGGGAAAACTAGCACCCTTGGGTGCCGCGGCAGATTCCGTGGTTGCCGCACCCCCACTGGGCGGCACAGGGCGCAGCTTGCCCTGCGGCACTGGAACGCCCGCTGGCCAGCGGCGCAGCACGCGCTGGAACACCAGGGCATTGGGGATTTGCAGCAGGCTTTGGCCTGAGGGGCTGTTGAAGTCTTCCAGCGTGGTGTAGAGCAGGTTGATATCGATCACCCGCCCCTTGGCACCGGGTTTTTCTGCCGTGTCCAGCAGCTCAATGGTGTCGCCCACCCGAAACGGCCCGACGGTGAAAATCAGCAGCGCGCAAAACAGGTTCGACAGCACGCTCCAGGCGGCAAAAAAAGCCACCGCTCCCACCGTGGCAAAGCCGGTGAAGGCTGACCACAGCACCGTCGCCGAAACGCCCAGGCGCTCCAGCACCAGCAGCAGCGCAGCAGAAAAAATCAGCCAGCGGATCACGCCAATGGCGGGCACCAACAGCGCATGGGGCAGGCTGTAGCGCTCGGCCATGCCATTGAGCAGCTTGCGCAGCAAGCGCTGCACCAGCCACGCCACCACCACGATGAGCACGATGTGCAGGGCTGGCACGATCACGTCCAGCCAGTCTTGCACCCAGTCTGGCAGGTGGGTTTGGTACTTTTGCAGCTTGTTGCTGGCCATGGTCGGGGGCGCAGGCTGCCTTAGCCTTCGCGGCGCAGGGCCGGAAAGAGGATCACGTCGCGGATGCTGGCGCTGTCGGTCAGCAGCATCATGAAGCGGTCAATGCCAATGCCACAGCCGCCCGCGGGGGGCATACCGTATTCCAGTGCGCGCACAAAGTCGTGGTCGAAGTACATCGCCTCGTCGTCGCCGTTGTCTTTGGCATCCACCTGCGCGTGAAAGCGTGCGGCCTGGTCTTCGGCGTCGTTCAGCTCGCTGAAACCGTTGCCAAACTCGCGCCCGGTGATGTACAGCTCAAAGCGCTCGGTGACTTCGGGGCGGCTGTCGTTGGCACGTGCCAGCGGCGAGATTTCGGTGGGGTGCTCCATGATGAAGGTGGGCTGCCACAGCTTGTCTTCCACCATTTCTTCAAAGTACAGCACCTGCAGCCCGGCCAGCGTGCGCGTGGACAGGCGGTTTTTCTCTTCGCTCAGGCCGAGCTTTTTCAGTGCGCTGATGAGCCAGGCGGCGTCGTCCACATGGGCGCCGGCTTCGGTGTATTGGTAGATGGCTTCGCGGATGGTCAGGCGCGCAAACGGCTGGCTCAGATCGACCTCGCGGCCTTGGTAGCTCAGTTGCAGCGTGCCCACGGCCTTCATGGCGGTGTCGCGGATGAGGGCTTCGGTAAAACCCATCAGGTCTTGGTAGTTCCAGTACGCCGCGTAGAACTCCATCATGGTGAACTCGGGGTTGTGGCGCACCGAGATGCCTTCGTTGCGGAAGTTGCGGTTGATCTCGAACACGCGCTCAAAGCCGCCCACCAGCAGGCGCTTCAAATACAGCTCGGGCGCGATGCGCAGGAACATTTCCTGCTCCAGCGCGTTGTGGTGCGTGACGAAGGGGCGCGCGTTGGCACCGCCGGGAATGGGGTGCAGCATGGGCGTTTCCACTTCCAAAAAGCCATGCTCGACCATGAAGTTGCGAATGCTCGCCACGGCCTTGCTGCGCGCCACAAAGCGCTGGCGGGTGCTCTCGTCGGCCATCAGATCGACGTAGCGCTGGCGGTATTTCATTTCCTGGTCAGCCACGCCGTGGAACTTGTCGGGCATGGGGCGCAGGCTCTTGGTCAGCAGGCGCAGGGCGGTGACTTTGACCGACAGCTCGCCCGTCTTGGTTTTCATCAGCACGCCCTCAGCGCCCAGGATGTCGCCCAGGTCCCAGTGCTTGAAGGCGGCGTACAGCTCTTCGCCCAGTGCGTCGCGCGTGACGTAGAGCTGGATGCGGCCTGTGGCGTCTTGCAGCGTGGCAAAGCTGGCCTTGCCCATCACGCGCTTGAGCATCATGCGCCCGGCCACGCTCACCTGCACCGGGCTGGCTTCGAGCTGCTCGGCGCTGGCGTTGGCTTGCTCGGCTTGCAGTGCGGCAGCGCGGTGCGCGGGTTTGAAATCGTTGGGGAAGGCCACACCGCCGCCCTGGGCCTGCTGCGCACGCAGCGCCTGCAGTTTCTCGCGGCGCTCGGCCATGAGTTGGTTTTCATCGTGCGAGGGAGAGGCGCTGGCGTGGGTGGGGTCGGACATACAACGAAAGGGGCAAAAAGGCGAAAGCCGCCGGGGTCAAAGAAGGGGGAGGGGCGAGGAAAAGAAAAACCCGCGATTTTAGTTTCTTGGCGCAATACCCGGGGTTTTATGCCGTGGCGCCAGCCAGGCCATCCACGCCGCCAGCCCCAACAGGCCCAGGCTAGAGACGCCCGCCAGCAGCCACAGGTGCAGGGTGGGCGTCCAGCCGCCGGTCACGAGCGATGGCACCAGCAGCGGCAGCGCCAGCACCAGCCATTGCAGCAGCTGGTAGGCGATGGTGGCATAGGAGTAGTGGCTTTCGCGGCCACTTTGAAAAGGGCGGTGGCCCAGGGCGGCAAACAGGCAGGCGCTGGCCTGCCACAGCACCAGCGGGGCGATGGCGGGCAGCAGGCCGCGCCAGCTGGGGGCCAGTTCGGTGGCTTGCAGCAGCACGGCGGTACACAGGCCGATCAATCCGGTGGCCGCCGCCGCCCCCAGGCCCACCAGCAGCGAGTGCCCCCGCGCGATGCGCGCCTGCGCCAGCAGCACCTGCGTCCAGGCCGCTTGCACGATGGCGGGCATGAAGCCCAGCAGCCGCAGCAGCACCGCCAGGTAGCTGGCCTGCGCCAGGCCATGCAGGCGCTGCCATACCAGCAGCAGGGCCACACCCGTGAGAGCATCGACCACGGCATGGGCCAGGCGCAGGCGGGTGCTGCGCCCATCGGCCTGGGCGGTGTGGTCTGTGCTGGCGGGCACCGGCTGGCTGGCACTAGGCGGGGGCTGCAAGGGCAAGGGCGGGGGGGCTGGGCGCAGCAGCCACAGTGCGCCCAAGGCGTAGCCGCAGCCTGCGGCCAGCAGCAGGGCGTGGGCACCAGCGCCTGGCCACAGGCTGCCCAGGCTGGCGGCCAGCACCACGGCCAGCAGCGGCGGCGCTGCACGCACCAGTGCGGCCGACCACGCCGGGGCGGTGCGCAGCGCCCAGGGCTGGGCCAGGTACCACAGCATTTGCAGCAAAGCCAGCAGCGCCGCCCAGGCCAGGGCCTGCAGCGCGTCGGGCGGCGCGGCCCACCACACGCCCACACTTACCAGGGGTGCCAGAGCGAGCCAACGTGCCAGGCTGGGGCGCAGCACCGCACGCAGGGCCTCGGTAGCAGGGCGCTGGGCATCGGCCAAAAATTGCAGTGGTGCCTGGGCCAGGGCCAGGGTGATCCAGAAAAAAGCAATCTGTGCCACCACCGCAAAACGCCCGGCGGCTTCGGGGCTGAAAAACCGCACCAGCGCCAGGCCCAGCAGCGCCTGCGCGCCCAGCGCCCCCAGGCTGGCCAGTGCCAGCAGCAGCGAGGTGGGTGAGCGCGCCAGCAGCGCCTGCACCGCCTTCATGCGCGCAGCCCCAGCACCTGCCACAAGGCCAGCCGCTCTAGCAGGCGGGGCCACGCCAGCGCCTGCATGGACTGTGCGGGTGGCGGGCTGCAGGCGGCCAGTGTGGCCTCCCAGCCCGGGCCCCACAACGCCATGCCTGCCGCCAGGTCGCAGCGCTGCGGCAACCAGGCAAAGCGCGCGCCTTGGCGCTGGGCGAAATCTCGCGCCCAGGCGTAATCCGTGCTCACCACGGGCAAGCCCACCGCGCAGTATTCCAGCAGCTTGGTCGAGGTTTGCTGGTGGTAGGGCGCGTGGTTGGGCACCAGGTTGAGGGCGCAGCGTGCGCGGCGCAGTTGCGCCGGTACGTCGGCCTGGGGCAGGCGCCCGGTCACGCTCCAGGCGCTGCGGTAAGGCTGCAATGCGGCGGCAACGCGGGAGGGAAGTTCGCCCACCAGCAACACGCGCCGTTGGCAGCGCTGCAAGGCGGCAAACAGCGGCACAAAGTGCTGCAGGCGCTGCATATCGCCCAGGTACACGGCATCAAACTCGGCTGCGGCGGCAGGCGCACGCGCGGTGGGGCTGAGGAACATCTCAGCCACCCCCATGTCGCGCCATTCGCTGGGGACGCCATCGTGAAAGCCCAGGCGCTGTTGCACCCAGGCGTTTTGAAACAGGCGGTACTGGGGCCGGGGCTGGAGCAATCGCTTGAGCTGGTCTTTGCACCACGCTGCCGGTGGCACAGAGGCCGAAGCGTATTCATGCACCTGGAAGGCGTGCGGCCAGCGCTGGGGGGCGTTGCGCGGCACGCGCCCGCAGATCCACCAGACGATGGCGGCGTCCTGGGGCACGCTGTCAGGGTGGGTGTGTACCTGCACCTGGTGGCCAAGGTGCTGGACAAAAGCCGCATAGGCCGCCAATTCGGGCAGATAGGAGGCGCCGCTGTGGATGTAATGCAGGGTCTTCATGCCGCTCTCGTGGGGTGGGGCCGGGCCGTGCGCTGCACCAGGGTGCTCCAGGCATGGGCAAAGTCGGCGGGGCGGTAGCGTGCCAGCACGCGCGCTATGTCTTGTGCCAGGCGCTCGGGCGGGAGGGCGCAGACACGGCGCACGGCAGCGGCCAGCGCTGCCGCGCTGTCATCGCTGGCCAGGGCATAGGGCATGGCGGGTGCCAGCATTTCTTGCAGGGCCGGGATGGGGGTGGCAGCGCAAGGCACCCCCGCAGCGAGTGACTCCAGCACGGCCATGGGGCAGCCTTCGTAGTGCGACGCCAGCAAGGTGATCTGCCAGCGCTGGTACAGCGCAGCATCCACCGGCTGAAACGGCCACAGTTGCAAGCGGCCTTCGGCGTGCAAGGCCTGGCCTTGTGCCGCCAAGGTGGCACGCAGCGGGCCATCGCCAACCATGTCGAGCTGAAACGGCGCAGGCAAGCAGGCCAAGGTTTCCAGCAGCCGCTGCGGGTTTTTTTCTGCTGCCAGGCGGCCCACAAAGCCCATGCGGCCTGCACGCTCGCTGGCTACTGCCTGCGGTGCTTGCGGGGAGTCCAGCCAGGCCGGATGGGCATTGACGATGACGCAGCGGGTTTGCCCTTCTAGCGGGGTGCCCGCCATGAAGCGCAGGTAGGAGTCGTGTGCGGCTTGTGAGACGAATACCAGGTGCGGTAGCCGGGCGTACAGCCAGCGCAGCCAGCGGCGTTTGGCCGGGTGGGCATGGGCTGCGGCCAGCACCTCTTGGAGTGGGCCGTGGAACCACACCAGCACCGGGCGCCGGGCGCACAGCCCGAGCAGCCAGGCGGCATAGGCCGGGCGAAAATTGTGCGTGGCAATGAGCAGGTCTGCGCTGCGTGCCGCGTGGTAGAGCTGGCGCTGGGTGCACGTGCGCAGGGCGCAGCTTTGTACCTCATGGCCCGCATGTTGCAGCGCGTGGCTCAGTTGCTGGGTGATGGTGAACACACCGCCAGGGGTGGCATCTTCCTGCAGCAGCAGGGTGCGGAGCGGGGGGGCGGGCATGGCGCGTAGGGCAGCGGAACAGGCCGCAAAAAAGGGCGACAAGAAGCCCGGGGAAGGGCTGTGGAGCACACCGATAATCGGCCTATGCCCCCTCTTGCATCGTATTTGTCTGGCGAGGCCTTCAGTGCCGACCTCTCGTTTCGGCCCGCGATTATCGGCCATGCCCAGGCGCGCGGTGACTGGCTGGTGCAGGCCGTGGCGCAGCGGCGCGTGCTGCATGTGGGGTTTGCCGACCACGTTCCCTTGATTGCCCAGCGTGTGGCCGACGGCAGCTGGCTGCACGCCCGTGTGAGCCGCTCGGCCAGCGCCTGCTGGGGCATTGATATCAACCCCGAGGCCGTGCAAGTGGCACGCAGCTTGGGGTTTGACAATGTGCAGCAGCTCGATATTTTCAGCACCGAGGCGCCCGCGGCCCTGCAGCACCAGGCGCCTGACGTGGTGCTGGTGCCCGATGTGATTGAGCACCTGAGCGATCCGGCGGCGTTTTTGCGGCGCTTGCGGCTGTGCTTGCCGCAGGCGCAGTTTTTGGTCAGTGTGCCCAATGGTTTGTCGCTGCGCAACGCCTGCCATACCCTGCGCGGGCGCGAGCAGATCAATACCGACCACCGCGCCTGGTTCTCCCCCTTCACGCTGCTCAAAGTGCTGGCCGATGCTGGCTTGGCCTGCGACGCCCTGCATGCCTGCCAGGTGGTGCGCCCTGGGACGTTGGCAGGCCATGTGCTGGCGGCGGCCGTGCGTTGGCGCCCGCTGGGTGCCGATGTGCTGGTGGCCAGTGCCCGGGCAGCGAACCCTGCACGCCTTAGCGCGCCCCAAAACCCGTGAGCACGATGCGCGCTGTTTTGTAGGCAATCAGCACGTCCAGGGCCAGTGAATAGTGGGCCACGTAGTACAGGTCGTAGCTGAGTTTGATGGCCGTTTGCTCTTCGCCCTCGGTGTAGCCCTGTTGCACCTGTGCCCAGCCAGTCAGGCCCGGGCGTACCAGGTGGCGGTAGGGGTAGGAGGGAATGCGCTGGGCAAACTTCTGCACGAACACGTCTTGTTCGGGACGCGGGCCAATCAGCGTCATGTCGCCGCGCAGCACGTTCCACAGTTGGGGTAACTCGTCGATGCGGCTGCGCCGCAACAGGCGCCCGACGCGGGTAATGCGCTGGTCACCCGGTTGGGCGGGGCGTGTGGCGTCTTCTTCTGAGGCGCTGTGGTACATGCTGCGCAGCTTCCACAGGCGAAACGGCTGCCCGGCCAAACCGGTGCGTACTTGCGAAAACAGCACGGGCCCCGGTGAGTCGAGCTTGATCGCCAAGGCGGCCAGCAGGCACAGGGGCAACCACAGTGGCAAGGTGATGAGCGTCAGGGCAATGTCCAACACCCGCTTGGCAACGTCGTAGGTGGGGCGCACGTCTTGTTCCCACAGGGCCTCGGGGTGGGGCAACATGCGCCGACCTGTTAACAGTTCGGCAATCGCATCCACGCTGTACAGCCGGGTATGGGCCTGTTTCAGGGTGCGGATGCGCTCGGTGCGCTCGGGCGTGCGTGGGGCGTGTGGGTCGGCTGGCGGCAGCACGACCACGCCGTCCCAGGTGTGGTTGGTGTCGGTCAGTGGGTGCAGCGCCAGGGGCAGCTCCTCTAGGCGGGGCTGGCCAATGCGCTCTTGCAAAAGCTGGGGAATGCAGGCATCCAAATAAGCCAGGTGCAAGATGTCGTGGCGGCGAATGGCCCGGTAGGCCAAGATCCACCAGGCGCAGCACAGCAAGTAGGTCAGCAACAAGGCGCCACGGGAATAGGGTTGCTGTAGCAGTGCAAAGCCCAGGGGTGTGAGGCCAAACGGCACGCTGGTGGCCACCAGCAAATAGCCCATGCGTTCAAAGTGGGGCAGGTAAAAACCTTGGTAAAGCCACTGCACCGCCACGCCATACGGCAGCACGCACCACAGCACGGTGCGCGGAAAGTCGTGCGTGACCCAGTCCAGCTGTTGCAACCCCAGGGCCAGAAGATAGGTCAGCGCCAGCATCACCAGGCCCAGCAGGGCACCACGCAGCACGGCGTCTTTGTAGCGCACGGTGAACGAACCGTTGCGGCGCTCGTACAGGCTGGGAGTGAAGGCTGGGGGCGTCATGGTGCAAGGGTGCGGTACACATTGAGCACGGCCTGGGCCATGTGTGCAGGGCTGTGGGCTTGTTCGTAGCGCAGGCGCGCGCGCTGGGCCAGTTGTTGGCGCAGCGGGCCATCGTGCAGCAGGCGCTGCAGGGCCGTGGCCACGGCAGCTGGGGTGTTCTCCACCAACACACCGTGGCTGGGGGTGGGCAGCAATTCACGCAGGCCGGGCAGGTCGCTGGCAAGGATGGCCAGACCCGCGCGCATGGCTTCCAAAATCGAGATGGGCAGGCCCTCGTGTTCCGACAGCAACACAAACACCTGGTGCTGTGCCAGGCAGTGGGCCACATCGTCGCGCTCGCCCATAAAGACTACGTGGTGCAGGTGCAGCTGCTGCGCCAAGGCCTGGTGGGCGGCCAGGTGCGGGCCATCCCCCACGATGGTGGTGGGTGGTTCCAGGCCATGCTGCGTGCGCAGCAGTGCCAGGGCGTGCAGCAGTATGTCTGGGCGCTTGGGTGGCGCCATGCGTGCTACCAGCACCAGGCGTACGCTGGTGGGGGCGGCAGAAACAGGCTGCATCGCCCGCTCGGCAGCATCCGGCACCGCATTCAAGATGGTGCTGCAGCGCTGGCGGGCCAGGGGCAGCCAGCGTGTGAGCTGGCGTTCGTGCTCGCTCACGCACACCATGTGCTGCGTCAGCGGCGCGCACAGGCTCTCGACACCCCAGGCCAAGAGGCGTCGGGGCCAAGGCGCACCCGCTTTGAAGGCAAAGCCATGCACGGTGTACACCACCGGCACGCCGGTGAGGCGCCCGGCCAGGCGCGCCACCACACCAGCGCCGGCACTGTGCGCGTGCAAGAGGTGCGGCTGGCGCTGGCGCACCAACTGCACCAAGGCGCGTACGGCCTGCAGCAGTTGCCAGGGTGCCAGGCTGTTGCTCAGCGCTGCCACGCGGTGTACCGGCAGCCCCAGGGCGCGCAGGCTGCGCTCCAGCGGCGGCGAGGGGTCGCGGCCACCCACAGCAATTTCTAGCTGCACCTGTGCGTGCGCTGCCAGGCTGGCACACAGTACCTGCACATGGGTTTGGGCGCCGCCGGTTTCGCCCTTGGTGATGATTTGCAGAATTTTCAGGGGGTGGGCGGGTGCGGACACACAAGCTGCAGCGGGCTGCGCCGTCATGGGGCAATTCCGGTGCGCTGCAGCACGTCACCGACCAGCTCCAGGCGCACCAAGGGGTTGTCCAGCGCCATCATTTGCTGCTTGAGTTCCAGGGGAATGGGCAGCAGCTCGCACCAGCGGTTGGCTACCCAGCCGCAATCGTTGAGCTGCTGCGCGTTGGGCGTTGGCGGGGGGCTGCCCGAGGGGGGCACGGGCAGGCGCTGCAGCACCTGGGCCAGCGCCTGGGCAATCGGCTGCAGATCGGCAGGAATGGCCACCACGCTATCGTCGGTCAGTTGTTGCACATCTGCCACCCACAGGCCGTGGGTCAACAGGTGGCGCTGCAGCACCACAAAGCGCTCGCAGCCCTGCACTTGCAGCGTGATCAGGCCCGCCTGGGGGCGCTCTAGCACGTCAATGCGCGCCAGCGTGCCCAGGGAGTGAAACTGCGTGGGCGCGCCGCCGGGGCTGCGCACTTCACTGCCGTGGGTCAGGCACACTACGCCAAACGGTGCGCCGACCTGCTGGCATTTGCTCACCATATCAAGGTAGCGCACCTCAAAAACGCGCAGTGCCAGGCTCCCGCCAGGAAACAAAACGGCCTGGAGAGGAAACAAGGGCAGGGAAGTGAGGGTCAGCGCGGCAGCCATGGCGAAATCAGCCCGCTATCATCCCACGGCTTTGTGCTGCCCCCAGGAATCTCCTTGATGCTCTACCAAATCCTTACTCTTGTGCTAGACATGGTCGCAGGCCTGTTCACCGGCGCGTGCCTGTTGCGCTGGTACATGCAGTCGCAGCGCATTGCCTTTAACAACCCCGTGGGTCAATTGGTGTTTGGTTTGAGCGATTGGCTGGTGATGCCTTTGCGCCGGGTGGTGCCCCCGCTGGGGCGCACCGATCTCTCCAGCCTGTTGGCGGCACTGCTGCTGCAACTGGCCCAGTACCTGCTGCTGTGGCTGCTGCTGCCAGGCCAGGCCGGGCTGCTGGCCGTGGGGGTGTTGGCCTTGTTTGGCCTGGTGCGCATGGCGTTGACCGGGCTGATGGGCATGTTGCTGCTGTACGCCGTGCTGTCGTGGGTGCAAACGCGCTCGCCCGTGGCCGAGGTGCTGTCGCGCCTGTGCGCGCCGCTGCTGCGGCCCCTGCGCCGCATCTTGCCTTTGATGGGGGGGGTGGATCTGTCGCCGCTCGCTGCCTTGCTGCTGCTGCAGGTGGCCATGATCGTGCTGGGCCACGCCCAGGCGGCGCTGGCCATCGCGGCCAGTGCACTGGGCTGGCAGGTGCGCCTGCTGCATGGGGTGGCCGAGGCCCGGCTGGACGCGGTGCTGGGGCTGGATCAGGCCGGTTTCGCCGAGCATGAGCAGGCTGACTGTCTGCTCTGGATCGGGCCGCCGCAACACGCCGAGCCCCGTCTCTCCGAGGCGCTGCTGGCGGGGCTTTCCGCGCTGCCGCGGCTGGGGCTGCCCAATCGGCTGTCGGCCGAACAGCGGCACTGGCCGGAACTGGAACGTGCGCAGGCGCTGTGCCGTGCACCGCAGTTACCGTCAGGGTCGTGGGTGGTGGCGGCAGGGCAGGCTGCCTATCAACTGGCGATTGATGGGGAGCGT
>ERZ650312.1475-NODE-1475-length-13278-cov-6.715042_pt1 | contig 13278 bp, 12 predicted proteins | sample MGYA00376248_ERZ650312 | MGnify/ENA primary metagenome ERZ650312 (study PRJEB26733, sample SAMN07839316) | wastewater metagenome | biome: urban; feature: wastewater treatment plant; material: waste water | place: USA: North Carolina | collected 2016-07-28 ... | reverse complement strand
CGTGACGTCAACCCCGACGAAGCGGTTGCCGTCGGCGCCGCGATCCAGGGCGGCGTGCTGCAAGGCGAAGTCAAGGACGTGCTGCTGCTCGACGTGACCCCGCTCTCGCTCGGTATCGAAACGCTGGGCGGCGTGATGACCAAGCTGATCAAGAAGAACACGACGATCCCGACCAAGGCATCGCAAGTCTTCTCGACGGCCGATGACAACCAGTCGGCCGTAACCATCCACGTCCTGCAAGGCGAGCGTGAAATGGCTTCCGGCAACAAGAGCCTCGGCCAGTTCAATCTCTCCGACATCCCGCCAGCCCCGCGCGGCATGCCGCAGATCGAAGTCACCTTCGACATCGACGCCAACGGCATCCTGCACGTTTCGGCCAAGGACAAGGCGACCGGCAAGGAAAACAAGATCAAGATCCAGGCTTCGTCGGGTCTTTCGGAAGAAGAAGTCCAGCGCATGGTGCAGGACGCCGAGTTGCACGCCGAGGACGACAAGAAAGCGCATGAGCTCGCCGAAGCACGCAACCAGTGCGACAGCATGATCCACATGGTCAAGAAGTCGATGACCGAGTACGGCAAGGAACTCTCCGACGACGAGAAGTCCAAGATCGAGGCCGCGATCAAGGAAGCCGAAGACGCGATCCGCGATGCCGACATCGACACCATCAAGGCCAAGAGCGAGGCACTCGGCACGGCGGCCCAGAAGCTTGGCGAAAAGATGTACGCCAAGCAGCAGGCCGAAGGCGGCGCAGCAGCCGGTGACGCGTCGGGCGCCGCAGGTGGTGCCGAGGCTGCCAAGGATGACGGCGACGTCGTCGATGCCGAATACACGGAAGTCAAGGACAAGAAGTAAGCGGCAAAGGTCGTCCCGGGCGAGGAGCGTATAATCGCGCCCTCGCCCATTTGCATTACCTCATCCGGCATTCCTACTCATGGCAAAACGCGACTTTTACGACATTCTCGGCGTCAATCGCGACGCCTCGGAAGAAGAAATCAAGAAGGCCTACCGCAAGCTGGCCATGAAGCATCACCCGGACCGCAATCCGGACAATCCCAAGGCGGAAGAACATTTCAAGGAAGCCAAGGAAGCCTACGAAATCCTCTCGGACAGCCAAAAGCGGGCTGCCTACGATCAATACGGCCACGCTGGCGTCGATCCGCAATCGGGAATGGGCGGCGGCGGTTTTGGCGGCGCAGGTGGGTTCTCCGACGCTTTCGGCGGCATCTTCGACGAGATTTTCGGCGGCGGTCGTGGCGGCGGCGGACGTTCCAATGTCTACCGCGGCGCCGATCTGCGCTACAACCTCGAAATTACGCTCGAACAAGCGGCTTTCGGCACGGAAACGAAGATCCGTATCCCGACGATGGAAGCCTGTGAGCCGTGCAAGGGCACGGGCGCGAAAGCCGGCACACAGCCGAAGACCTGCCCGACCTGCCAGGGCAGTGGTCAGGTCCGCATCCAGCAAGGCTTCTTCTCGATCCAGCAGACCTGCCCGAAGTGCCACGGTACCGGCAAATTCATCGCCGATCCCTGCGGCAGTTGCCACGGCGCAGGACGCGTCAAGCAGCACAAGACGCTCGCGGTCAAGATTCCGGCGGGGGTCGACGAGGGCGATCGGATTCGTCTCTCCGGTGAAGGCGAGCATGGCGTCAATGGCGGCCCATCCGGCGATCTGTACGTGCAGATTCACCTCAAAGCACACCCCGTCTTCCAGCGCGAGCAGAACGACCTGCATTGCGAGATGCCGATCAGTTTCACGACCGCGGCACTAGGCGGCGAAATCGAAATCCCGACGCTCGACGGTGCAGCAAATCTGAAGATCCCGGCGGAAACGCAGTCCGGGAAAATCTTCCGTCTGCGCGGCAAAGGCATCAAGGGCGTGCGCAGCCACAGCCACGGTGACCTGCTCTGCCACGTTGTCGTCGAGACACCGGTCAACCTGACCGATCGCCAAAAAGAGCTTCTCCGCGAGCTCGACGAATCGAGCAAGGACGACGCCGAACGGCACAACCCGCGCGCCAAGTCGTGGATGGATCGCGTCCGCGACTTCTTTGCAGCGAGCTAATCAACTGACGCAAGAAGCAAAAAGCCCGTTGAGCGATCAACGGGCTTTTTCATTGCGGCGAACGGATTCTCTACGCGCGACGCCAGCTTGTGCCCTGCGCGCTGTCTTCCAACACGATCCCGGCCGCCAGTAGCTCGGCGCGAATGCGGTCGGCCTCGGCGAAGTTCTTGCCCTTCTTCGCCGCTACGCGGTCGGCAATCAGCGCTTCGATCTTCTCGTTTGAGAAGTCGCCTCCAGTCTCACCGCCCGACGGCGTCGCCTGAAGAAAGACCTGCGGATCGCGCTTCAGCAATCCAAGCAAACCGGCAAGCGCCTTCAGTTGGCCCGCCAGCGCGGCGGACTTGCTGCGGTTGACCTCCGACGCCAGATCGAACAGAACCGCACACGCTTCCGGCGTATTGAAGTCGTCGTCCATCGCCACCTTGAACCGTTGTGCATGCGCCTCGTTCCAATCCACGGCAGTGTCGTCGCCCTGCACCGCCTTGAGCGACGTATACAGCCGGCCCAACGCATGCCGCGCATCGTCAAGATGCATGTCCGAATAGTTGAGCGGGCTGCGGTAGTGGGCACGCAGAATGAAGAAGCGCACGACTTCGGAGTCGTACTTCTTCAAGACTTCACGGATGCTGAAGAAATTGCCGAGCGACTTGGACATCTTTTCGTCGTCGACGCGAACGAAACCGTTGTGCATCCAGTAATTGACGAAACTGCACTGGTGCGCGCCTTCCGACTGGGCGATCTCGTTCTCGTGGTGCGGGAACTGCAAGTCCTGACCGCCGCCGTGGATGTCGAAGTGCTTGCCGAGCAGATCGGAACTCATCGCCGAGCACTCGATGTGCCAGCCCGGACGGCCGTTACCCCACGGTGACGTCCACGACGGCTCGCCTTCCTTGGCGTGCTTCCAGAGCACGAAATCGAGCGGATCGTGCTTGGCCTGATCGACATCGACGCGCTCACCGGCGCGCAGGTCGTCGAGCGACTTGCCCGAAAGCTTGCCGTACCCCGCGAACTTGCGCACCGAGAAGTTCACGTCACCATCGTGGGCTTTATACGCCAGGCCGTTCTGTTCCAGTTTGTTGATCAGGTCCAGCATCTGCGGAACATACTCGGTCGCACGCGGCTCATGGTCAGGTCGCTGAACGCCAAGCGCATCGGAGTCTTCGTTCATGAAGCCGATAAAGCGATTGGTCAACTCACCGATCGTTTCGCCGTTTTCCTGGGCGCGCCGGATGATCTTGTCGTCGATGTCGGTGATGTTGCGCACGTAGGTGAGATCAAAGCCGCTGGCCCGGAGCCAGCGCTGAACCATGTCGAAGACGACAAGGACGCGGGCGTGGCCAAGGTGGCAGTAGTCATAGACGGTCATGCCGCAGACGTACATGCGAACCTTGCCCGGTTCGATGGGGACAAACTCCTGCTTTTCCCGCACAAGGGTGTTATAGATTTTCAGCATATTCGGCTCACGAGAGCGCCCTGCTAATCGCTGGGAGCGCAAGGAAAACTTGGGAATCGCCGCGCTTCTTGCTAGAATCCGCGGGTTAAATTTTCAACTCTCGAACTATACCATAACGATGCGTCAAGACTCCCAAACGCCTTCATTGGCGCGCCTTTCAGCCGTTTTCGTCGGCGTCTTTCTGAGCATTTCGGCGCTCACTGCCAACGCTCAGACACTGCCCGAAGTACAGAGCCTGATGAAGCAGGGTCAAATGCCGCAAGCGCTTGAGAAAGTTGATGCCTACATCTCGACTAAGCCCAAGGACGCACAGGGGCGTTTCATGCGCGGGCTGATCCTGACCGAACTGGGGCGCTCGGCAGATGCCATCGCGGTGTTCACGAAGCTGACAGAGGACTTCCCGGAACTGCCCGAGCCGTACAACAATCTGGCTGTCCTTTACGCACAACAGAAACAGTACGACAAGGCGCGCACCGCGCTCGAAATGGCAATTCGCACCCATCCAAGCTACTCCATCGCACATGAAAACCTCGGCGATGTCTACGCCAAGCTGGCCAGCCAAGCCTACGACAAGGCGCTGCAACTCGACTCGTCGAACGCTGCGACGCAGACCAAGCTTTCCCTGATCAAGGACTTGATCAGCACGACGAAACCGGGCAAGCCCGGCGCAAGCGTGCCGCAACCGGCGGTGCAACCCGCCGCGGCGCCCGTCAAACCTGCCGCAACAGAACCGTCGGCAGCCGTTACGCCGCCGACGAAGCCGGCGGAGAAAACCGTCGAACCGGCGCCGGTTCCCAAAGAAGTGGCCGAAACAAAGGTCGCCGAAGAAGCCAAGACCCCCGCAGAAAAGCCGCAGGACGCCGTCTCGGGCGCCGAAGCCGAAGTCAAGAAGACACTGCTCGGTTGGGCAAACGCTTGGTCGCGCAAGGATGTCAGAGCTTATCTCGGCTACTACGCCAGTGATTTTCAGACGCCGAAAGGTGCCTCGCGCAAGGCTTGGGAGGCCGAACGGGCATCGCGTATCGACAAACCCGGCAAACTTCAGGTCACCGTCGATGACGTGAGAGTTTCCATCGCCAATGACAAGGCCACCGTCAAATTCCGGCACGGCTACGTATCTTCGTCGCTCAAGTCATCGACAAGCAAGACCCTGATTTTCGTGAAATCCGGCAGCAAGTGGCTGATTCAGCAGGAACGCGTCGGTTGATTCGTCGGGCAGCCGTTGCGCTTACCCTGTCGGCAGCCGTTGCTACGGCGGGGGCGGTGTGGTTCAAAGGCGCTGATGCGAGCAGCCGGCCAAAGCTTACCTATTCCGATTCCGGCCTGGAGCCGCAGCTGGCGAAGATTTTTTCGGAAATTGAAGGTAATCGGCTCGAATCTGCGCTTCAACTCACAGAGTCACTTCTGAACCAATACCCAACTTTTCGACTTGGCCACCTGATCAAGGGCGATCTGCTGCTGGCCCGCAGCAAGCCGATCTCTACGTTCGGCAACGCAAGCAACGCACCGCAGGAGAAATTGAGCGATCTGCGCGACGAAGCCATCGTGCGACTTAAGGCCTATCGAGACCGCTCGGCGACCGCCGACTACGTTCCGCGCTACCTCCTGCAACTGCAGCCGGACCAGAAGAACGCCATCGTCGTCGACACGCAGAAATCAAGGCTCTATCTCTACCAGAACGACAATGGTCGGCCGCGCTTCGTCGCGGATTACTACATTTCCCACGGCAAGCTCGGTGCGGAGAAAATGCGTGAAGGTGACAAGAAAACGCCGGTCGGCGTCTATCACGTCACATCGAGCCTGTCGCCAAAAAAGGTGGGCGACTTCTACGGCACAGGCGCCTTCCCGATCAACTACCCCAACGAGTGGGACAAACGTCAGGGACGTAACGGTCACGGCATCTGGCTGCACGGCACCCCGTCGGACACGTTCTCGCGCCCGCCCAAGGCTTCCGACGGCTGCGTCGTTCTGTCCAATGTTGATCTCGATTCACTGGCAAAGAACCTGCAAATCGGTTTGACGCCGGTCATCATCAGCAACTCGGTCGAGTGGCTGACGCTCGACGACTGGCAGAGCGAACGTTCGACGCTCAACAACAAGATCGAAGAGTGGCGCCAAGACTGGGAGAGCCGCGACATCGACCGGTATCTGAAACACTATTCGAAGAAGTTCACGAGCAACGACCAGAACCTCGAGCAGTTCGCAAAGCAGAAACGCCAAGTCAATTCGGGCAAGGACTGGATCAAGGTCAAACTGGCGAACCTGTCGATGTTCCGAAACCCGGGCAAGGACGAGCTCGTGGTCGTCACGTTCGAACAGGATTATCAGAGCAACAACCTTTCCAACCAGATGAAGAAGAGCCAGTACTGGATCCGCGAAGACGGTACCTGGAAGATTGTTTTTGAAGGAGCCGCATGATGCTGTTGAGGAAACTCGCAAGGTTCGCCGCCGGAGCAACACTCGCACTGGCTGCGCTCTCGTCCCAGGCCGCCCCCACGGTCGAAATGCAGACAAGCATGGGAGCAATCGTCATTGAACTCGACGCCGAAAAGGCGCCGCTTACGGTCAAGAACTTCCTGCAGTACGCGAACGACGGCTTTTACAACGGGACGATCTTTCACCGTGTCATCGAGGGATTCATGATCCAGGGGGGCGGTTTCACCAAGGACATGGGCGAGAAACCGACCGGCGCCCAGATTCCCAATGAAGCCAAGAACGGACTGAAAAACCAGCGCGGCACGATTGCCATGGCGCGTCGCGCCGAACCGCATTCGGCGACTGCCCAGTTCTTCATCAACCACAAGGACAATGACGCGCTCGACTATCCTTCGCGCGACGGTTGGGGTTACGCCGTGTTCGGCAAGGTTACCCAAGGACTGGACGTTGTCGACAAGATCGCCAAAGTCCGTACCGGCAACCGCGGCATGTTCCAGGACGTTCCGGTCGAACCGGTCGTCATCCAGTCGGTCAAAGTCATCCCTGATAAAAAGTAAGGAAAATCCATGATCAAGCTTCACACCAACTTCGGCACCATCAGCATTGAACTCGACGCAGAAAAGGCGCCCGAGACCGCAAAGAACTTCATCGCCTATGCCGAAGCCGGGCACTACGACAACACGATCTTCCACCGCGTCATCAACGGCTTCATGATCCAGGGTGGCGGTTTTGAGCCGGGCATGAAGCAGAAGCCGTGCAAGGATCCGATCAAGAATGAGGCCGACAACGGCCTCAAGAACGACACCTATACGATCGCCATGGCGCGTACTTCCGATCCGCATTCGGCGACCGCTCAGTTCTTCATCAACGTCGCCGACAACGACTTCCTCAACTTCAAGATGCCGAACGCCAACGGCTGGGGCTACTGCGTCTTCGGCAAGGTGGTTGAAGGCACCGATGTCGTCGACAAGATCAAGGGCGTCAAGACGGGCAATGCCGGCTTCCATCAGGACGTGCCGAAGGAAGACGTCATCATCGAGCGCGCCGAAGTCTGCTGAAACTGAAGCCAGTCAGGTCTGAAATCCGCTCGTGATTCACTTCATTTCAGACCTGCATCTCTCGCCGCACACCCCCGGCGTCACGCGCATCTTTCTCGACTATCTCGGCGGCTCCGCACGTTCTGCCGAGCAGTTGTTCGTTCTGGGCGATCTGTTCGAGGCCTGGCCCGGAGATGACGCGATCGACGACGCCGGTGAAGCGCTTAACGAGGCCATCGTCGAAGCGCTGCGTGCGCTGTCCGATGCCGGAACACGTTTGCACCTGATGCACGGCAATCGCGACTTCCTCCTTGGCGAAGAATTCGCGACGCGCTGCGGCGCCCTACTGCTGCCGGACCCCTACGTCCTGACGCTCCCCGAGTGGCAGTTTGTCCTCTCGCACGGCGATTCGCTGTGCACGGACGATCGGGAATACCAGACGTTTCGTGCGCAGGTCCGCAGCGTCGAATGGCGCCGTGCCTTCCTCGGAAAACCGCTGCCCGAGCGCAAGGCAATCGCGCACGCACTGCGCCAGAAAAGTGAAGAATCGAAGAACGAGAAACTGCAACACGCGCAGAGTTATCTGATGGACCTCAACGCGGCGGCCACCGACGATTTTCTGCGCGACCATGGCTACGCCACCTTCATTCACGGCCACACGCACCACCCGGCAACCCACGATCATCTGGTCGACGGCATTCATGTCGAGCGCTGGGTTCTCGCCGACTGGCACGAGCAGCGCGGCGAATACCTTTGCTGGGACGGCAAGCGCCTCCGGCGCGAGGCCCTGCTCTAGCCGTTGTTGCGTTCACGCGACGGGGAGCGGGAGCGCCGGATGATAAAATCCCGGCTTTCGTTATCCAGCGCTTCGAATAGACCATGAACACACCCACTCCGATGCAAGATGCAACAACCATGCTCGCAGCCGAAATCGAGCGCAACGTAGACGCCGCGCTCGCCGAAGATGTCGGCAGCGGCGATCTCACGGCACAACTCGTCCCCGCTGGCGTCGTCACGCAAGCAACGGTCATCTCGCGCGAAGACGCCGTTCTTTGTGGCGCCGCCTGGTTCCAGCGCTGCTTCGAGAAACTGGACCCGACCATCGTCATCGACTGGAAAGCGAAGGACGGCGATCTGATCAAACCGGGGCAACTGCTGTGCGATCTGAAAGGCCCGGCGCGCTCGCTGCTCACGGGCGAACGCACGGCGCTCAACTTCCTGCAACTCTTGTCCGGTGTAGCCACGCGTGCACGGCAATACGCCGACGTCGTCGCCGGCACCAAGGCGCAGGTCGTCGACACGCGCAAGACGCTGCCCGGCCTGCGTCTCGCGCAGAAGTTCGCGGTCAAATGCGGCGGCGGCGGCAATCATCGCCTTGGTCTCTACGACGCCATCCTGATCAAGGAAAACCATATCCTGGCAGCGGGCAGCATCGCGGCCGCCATGTCGGCCGCCAAACAGGTTGCCGATGCGACCGAAGGGCGCTGCAAGTTCATCCAGGTCGAGGTCGAGACGCTCGACGAGTTGCAGCAAGCGCTCGCGGCCGGGGCAAGAATGGTTCTGCTCGACAATATGAGCCTCGACCAAATGCGTGAAGCGGTTGCCATCAGCGCCGGTCGCGCGGTGCTGGAAGCGTCCGGCAACGTCAATCTCGAAACACTGAGAGGCATCGCCGAGACGGGCGTGGACCGAATTTCGATCGGTGGCCTGACCAAGGACGTGCGCGCACTCGACCTCTCGATGCGTTTCCAAGGCTGAAGCAGAAGAGCCGTGGCGCTCAACCGACGCTAAACGGCAGGCGACGGCCGGAACAATTCCACATTTCCACGCCTATGATGTGGCTATAATTCTGCCAACGCCTTATGAAAAGCGGCTGGTGAATGCCGGTTGCAGAACAAAAGAAAGGAAACACCCGATGCTGTTTGCTTTGTTCTATGTGCTGGCAATCACGATCCTCGTCCTGCATTTCACCGGTTTCCTGGCGCGCCACAACCTTGAGTGGCTGGTTCTCCTGCTGGCCGCAGCCGTTTTCCCGGCGGTCATCTACCTCTAGCGCCTCAAACAGGCGCAACAAAAAAGGGCTCCATCTGGAGCCCTTTGCATTTGCAGCAACCCACCGCTTCGGCGTTCAGCCCTGGACGTTGCGCTCGATGTAACGCTTGACCGCATCGACATCGACGTTCATCACTTCCACCCGCTGCGGCAAAGCCTCGATGCCGTGCATCGCCGCTGGCCTCTCCGGCCGACGCCCGAGCGCCTCGACGATCGTTTCTTCGAACTTGGCCGCCAGCGCTGTCTCGAGCACAACCATCGGCCGCTCGGAAGAACGCACGTCCTTGGCGACCTTGAGGCCATCCGCGGTATGCGTATCGACCATCACGCCATACTGCTCGTACGTCGAGCGGATCGTTGCCAGGCGATCGGCGTGGCTGCTCTTGCCGGATACGAAGCCGAACTGCGCCAGTCGCTCGAAATGAGGCGTTCTGGAGAGGTCGAAACTGCCGCCGGCATCGATCTTCGCCCACAGTTCGCGAATGACCGCCGGGTCACGCCCGACGAGATCGAAGACAAAGCGCTCAAAGTTGGATGCCTTCGAGATATCCATCGACGGGCTGGACGTTGCGTGCGTTTCTGCCGTTGCACGAGGCCGGTAGACGCCCGTGCGGAAAAACTCGTCGAGCACGTCGTTCTCGTTGGTGGCCATGACGAGCCTGGCGATCGGCAGGCCCATCATGCGCGCGATATGGCCAGCGCAGATATTGCCGAAATTGCCCGACGGAACGGCGAAATCGACCTGTTCGTCATTCGACCGGGTGGCGCCGAAATACCCTTTGACGTAGTAGATGACCTGTGCGGCGACGCGCGCCCAGTTAATCGAATTGACCGCGCCGATCTTGAAGCGCGCCTTGAATGCATGGTCGTTGGAGACTGCCTTCACGATGTCCTGCGCGTCGTCGAACATGCCGCGCACGGCGATGTTGAATAAGTTTGCGTCTTGCAGCGAATACATCTGCGCACGCTGGAAAGCACTCATCTTGCCGTACGGCGACAGCATGAAGACGCGTACGCCGCGCTTGCCGCGCATCGCGTACTCCGCGGCCGAACCGGTATCACCGGAGGTGGCGCCAAGGATGTTGATCTCCTCGCCCTCCCTCGCCAGCACGTACTCGAACAAATTGCCGAGCAGCTGCATGGCCATGTCCTTGAAGGCCAGCGTCGGCCCGTTCGACAGTTCGAGCAACCCGAAGCCAGACTCCAGCCAGCGAACCGGCGTGATTTCGCCAGCGCGGCCCGGATCACGCCCGTTGCAATAAACCGCCCCGGTGTAGGTCTTGTCGACCAGCTTCTTCAGGTCCGTAGCCGGAATGTCATCGACAAATTTCGACAGCACGGCAAACGCCAGATCGGCATAAGACAGACCGCGCCACGCATCCAGTTCGGCGCGCGAAATCTGTGGATAGACTTCCGGCAGGTACAGGCCGCCATCGGGCGCAAGACCGCCGAGCAGGATTTCAGTAAATGATTTTTTGGACGAACTCTCGGAATCGCCGCGTGTAGAGAGGTAGCGCATGGTCATTCCCGTGGGGAGAAAGCTGAGGAGTTAGCGAATTACATCAGGGCGCGAGTTTATCATGCGCCCTCGCCGCCCCCCTGAGCAATCCTGCCGGCTAGCCGGCGACGACGCAGTTCTTCCCCGCACTCTTTGCCGCGTACGTCGCCGCATCGGCACGCTGAATAGCATCCTCGAGCGACTCGTCGGGTCGCGCGACAACGACACCGGCACTGAAAGTCATGGAACGACGCGTCCCCGGAATCGTCTGCGCCGAGAACTCGCGCAGGAAGCGCGCAACGGCTTTCGTCGCGGACTGGAGCGAAGTCTCGGGGAACATCAGAACGAACTCCTCGCCGCCAAAACGGCAGAGAACGTCGCTCGGACGCATCGACCTTTGCAGAACCGACACCAGCTGACAGAGTGCCCGGTCACCCACCTGATGGCCAAACGTGTCATTCACCTGCTTGAAGTCGTCCAGATCGACATGAACCAGAGCGAGCGGCGCACCGCTGCGCCGCGCGCGCGACAATTCGCGCCGGCTGGCATTGTCGAAGCCACGGCGATTCAGCGCGCCGGTCAGCGGGTCCGTGCAGGCTGCAGCACGCGCCTCGGCGAGTTCGGCCTCCAACTCGGCTATGCGCATTTCGGCGGCGAGCAATTCGAACATGCCGGCTTCACGCACCATCGACTGCGGAAGTCCGACCACCATCGCCGGTGTACACGAAAACGCGTTCGCATCGAAGGCATACGGCACACCAACCGAGTGCGCGGGACGGCGATGCAACCTGCGCGAGGCCGGCCGATTTGATTGAACGAGTTGCGAGGCATTCCGATTCATTGCTTCCTGCTCCATCCGACGTACGCGTATTGGCGTCCTGTGAAGGCTGAAACGGACAGAATCGGGAAATCTTGAGGAGATTATTGGATAGAACGCCTAACGCCTTAATTCCTCAGGGAATCTTTTCCGCAGGCGGTGCCGAGAGCAGAAGCATGATCAGCGCGCGGAGCACGAGGGCGACGAACGACAGCAATCCGGCGACACACAACCACAGGCCGGCACGCTGACCCAAAGCGAGCGCGACTCCGCTGGCGGTGAAGACAAAGACCCGGAACACGCCGCCGAGTCCGAGCGTCGCGTGCAACCGGTCACGCATCGCGGTGCGTTTCCCCGGGGTGCACCACACGGGCAACAGTTGCGTCAGCGCGCCAGTAACCAGCGGTAGCAGAAAACCCGCGATGAATGCCGGAACCGCATCATGCCCGTTCAACCGGCCAAGGCCATGCGCGATACCCAAGGCGACGAGCAGGAGCAATCCGCCCACCGCACCGGCCAGACTCGCCGCTGCGCCATTGCCGGCCATTGACGACCAGCCGTAGCGGCGAATCCAGGCCAGAGCCAGGCGTCCTATGACATACAACAGACACAATGATCCGGGCAACAGGAGCGTCCAGCGTACAAGCCGCCACTCCGGTGACCACACCGCCGCACCCAGCGCAATCAAGAACACGCCGGCGACCGCGGGCGCGAGATCGTCGCGCAAACGGGCACTCGCCTCGACGTCAGGTCCGGCGAGTATCGTCGGCATCAGGACCTGTAAGGTTCCGATGGCGGTCAGGCCGATGAATCCCAAGGTATTGAGGTGCAAATGCAGCAAACGCAAGGAAAGCCACATATCCGGCCAGTAGTCCATCACCGGGACGATCGCCAGGCCCACGATCAGGCAGGCCACGGCGGCTAGGTACCAGCGCCAGCAAGGATGCGGCTTGCCCAGCGTGCGCCGCGCACGCCGGACCATCCAGACGACAAAGCCGGCACAGGCCAGCAGCAACAGGCCGGCGGCCCGCCCCCCGCGGGGCCAGTGCAGGTGGTGGTAGCGCCAGCCGCCAACAAGGAATTTGCGGAACGAATCGCCCAAGAGAAAGAGTACGAGGGAGAGTATCAGAAGAACCTCGACGAAACCCTGACCACCCTTGAAACCATGCAACAGGAAGAAGGACTGCCGGATGAGGACATCGACAGCGCAATGGATTTCCTTGTAGGCATTGTACGTGACGGAATCATGGGTAAGTTTACACGTGAAAGTATAGAAATGGCCATAAAAGCAATCAGGCACGACAGCGATGTGGAAGCTGCCGGACACGAGGGTGAAGTAAAGGGGCGCAACAGCAAGATTGAAGAAAAACTACGCAAAGCAGGCAAAAATGACGGTACAGCCGACCTTGCCGGTAAAAACGGTGGCGGCAGTGGCGGTTCACGACAGATGCCTGACCTCGGTGCAATCGGGCGTTATGATGGTACACAGAACATTTGGGAGCGTGGCGGTGAAAAACGCAAGGCGATAAACAGATAAATATAAACCAATTACATTTTTAACTTTTAAAATTTCGAGCAATGAAGAAAACAATGAGTTTCTTTTGTCGCATTACGCTGATGATATTGGCGTTTGTGACGGGTGCATCAAGCGGTGTCATGATGGCAGAAGCATCGAACCTGCCTGATGCGGGTAAAACAACAGCCGGTGCGGACGGTACGGGTGGAACAGACGGTATTTCCACTGAAACAGGAGGGCGTGAAACCGGCGACCCAAATTTCTATTTGAGTGATGTGGACAAACGCATCGTGAAAATCCGTCCGATGGCTACTCCAATTGACCAAATCAGCCGTTATGCAAAATCAAGCTCCACCAATTCATTTGAAGTGAAGTATTACAGCGTGGGTACACGTGAAATCAAA
>ERZ650312.1473-NODE-1473-length-13286-cov-14.254100_pt1 | contig 13286 bp, 9 predicted proteins | sample MGYA00376248_ERZ650312 | MGnify/ENA primary metagenome ERZ650312 (study PRJEB26733, sample SAMN07839316) | wastewater metagenome | biome: urban; feature: wastewater treatment plant; material: waste water | place: USA: North Carolina | collected 2016-07-28 ... | reverse complement strand
TGTGTCGGCAATAAGTTCGAAGTTGTTCAGTTTGTAAATCGGGTAAAAAACTACCGGATAATAAACCTATGGAATGCAATTTTTGAATCCATTGACAGTCTTGAACATCGGTTTTACGACCTTTTATGTTTTTGGTGAATTTTCCATTGCACAATATCATTTGAAAACCATCATTGAGCAAGACTGCATACAATGCTTGCCAATAAGTACCTGTGCTTTCCATTGCTACGCTTTGGATGCCATTTTCTTTAAGCCAATTTGAAATTGCTTTGAGGTCTTCATTATAAACACCAAATTCTCTTACGTGTTCTTCTTTTTGACCAATAGCAACAAAATGGCTTCTGCTTCCGATGTCTATTCCAGCGGCTTTTGGGTTGACAATGTCCATCGAAATTTGATTTTGTTCTTTCATTTTAAAACTTTTTTAGGGTTAATAAAATGCTCAAAGAGGAAGCTCTTTCGGATAAATAGAATATTCTAATCGGGGTTCTCGTTTTAGAACGAGACCACCACTGGGGTCACCACACGCTTCCCAACCAGAATGACGCACGTGCTATTACGCAACAGTTTTTAATCGGTCTTGCATTGAGCATTGCTAATTTAAGAATTTTTACGCAACGATCGTTAGCTTACGGGGTCAGGGCGGGAGTCTAGGGGGAATGACCGCTAACGTCTTGGCACTACAGCGGGTTTGGGACTAAATTAAGCCTTATCTTCGGATTTGCCAAATCATCCCAAGTACAAAACCATCTTTCCATTAAGCCCAATGCCCAAATCCGTTGTAGTGGCTGTTGAACTAAACCTTCGGTAGCACTTACCGGACTTTTAGTACCTTACGAATATAATTAAATTTCGTAAACTATGGCTACAAAAAAAAGAATCCGGAGGAGTTAAGAGAAAACAAACTTATCAACCAAGCCAAGCGGGAAGTTCCTGGCTTTACCGAACTGCTTGACCGTTTTGAGCGCACCGTTTCGGTTTTGGGCAGAAGTCAGAGTACTTTTGACAACTATTCTCGCCACGTCGCTTCTATTTCACTCTGTTTTGGCAAAGTCCCCACCATGCTTGATTCAGAACAAGTACATGATTACTTGTTTTATCTTCAAAAAAAATCAAAAACTCCCTCGCAAACCTATTTTAAGCACTGCGTTTATGGACTTCGCTTCTTGCTTAAATCTGAAGGTTTGCCTTACGAATACCTTCGTTTGCCCTCAATAAAACACGAGAAGAAACTTCCTGTGGTACTCAGTAAGGAAGAAGTTTGGGCGATGCTCCAAGGTGCCAAACTGCTCAAACATAAAATTCTTATTGGTTTGCTTTATGGCTGTGGGCTTCGTTGTATGGAAGCTAGAAGTGTTCGTTTGCAGGATTTAGATTTTGATCGAAAACAGCTCAAAATCGTTCAGGGAAAAGGTAAAAAGGACCGCTATGTTCCGCTTTCAGAACATTTAATTCGAGGACTAAAAAAGTACATCGAAGCCGAAAAACCCCAAGAGTATCTTTTTAACGGACAGCCTTTGACCAATGGAGCAGGTGGAGATTTTGACAATCGCTATAGTCAGCGTGGCGTGCAATGGGCTGTTAGACAAGTCGCCAAGGCAGCAGGCGTGAAAAAAGAAGTACATACCCATACGCTTCGACACAGTTATGCTACTCATTTGCTCGAAGACGGTATGGATATTATGACCCTTAAAGATCTTTTGGGGCACCAAAACATCGAAACCACGATGGAATATCTGCACATTGCCCAACTCGAAAGTCAGCGCATTTTTAGTCCACTCGATACTCTTTTCGCAAAATGCAGCCGCTCTTTGAAGTAGCCGATGTGCTGCGAAAAATTGGTTCTAAAATCGAAAACTACGGATTAAACACTTGGCAACTCCGCACGCTTTCTGTTATCAAAAAGTGCCGAACTTCGGCTTTGGGCGGCCATATTGATGCTTGCGATAGTTGTGGAAATCTTACTATAAGTTACAACTCTTGCCGCAATCGCCATTGTCCCAAGTGTCAGGGTAAAAACAGGGAAGATTGGATAGCAAAAAGAGAAACGGAACTCTTACCAGTGCCTTATTTCCACGTAGTTTTCACTTTGCCCGAGGCAATCAATTCTTTAGCGATGCATCAGCCAAAAATCGTGTATGATATTTTGTTTGAAGCCACTTGGGAAACACTTCAAACTTTTGCCAAAGCCAAAGAAATGCAAATGGGAATGATTGCGGTTTTGCACACTTGGGGACAGCAATTGAGTTTGCATCCGCACCTGCATTGTATTGTTCCTGGAGGGGGCGTGGACAAAAACGGGCAATGGAAAAACAGCCACACCGATGGTAAGTTTCTGTTTCCTGTAAAGGCCTTGTCGAAGGTATTCAGGGCTAAATATTGCGAAAAACTCAAAGCAAAAACGCCAATCAAATATGAGCAGATACGACAGGAATTATGGCAAAAACCGTGGGTGGTATTTGCCAAACGCCCCTTTGGAAACCCAAAATCTGTGGTGGAATATTTGGGTAGATACACCCACAAAATAGCCATTAGCAACCATCGAATCAAAGATATTAGTGATCAAAATGTCACTTTTGATTACAAAGATTACCGAATGGTGGGAGTCAAAAAACAAATGACACTCACACATCAGGAGTTTATCAGGCGATTTTCATTGCATATTTTGCCCAAACGTTTTGTAAAAATTCGTCATTATGGTTTTTTGAGTAGCACTTGGAAACGTCAAAAATTGAGAATTTTACAGGAGAAACTCCTAGTTACGGTCTTGGAAAAAGTTGAAAAGAAACCCTTTTTACCAAAGTGCCCTTGTTGCAAAACAGGCAATTTACATCGAATTGCGGTTTTTGACCAGCGTGGTCCGCCTGCTTGGTATCTTGGCAGCGGCCAAAACACAAATCCCTATAAAAACTAATTTTATGGGTAAGGGCAGGTATGTCCAAAAGTGAAGGAAAACACGAAAAAACCAACCAGAATTCTGGGCAAAAAAAAGAGGATGCTAGATCCTCCTATCAATTCCTCTAATTTTTTTTCGATAAATGCATAGTCTGGCGGAAGTGGAATCGGTTCCGTTCAACCGGGGTTTCATTGTTCGTGCTGCGCACGCAACGAAACCCTAGCTGTTGTATGAAGCCATTTTTTTGGAAGTCGTTAATAATCTATTTGTAGTAAGGATATTTCTTTTAGAAGTAGTAATATTTCTTTTTGCAGTTAGCATAAATCTAAATGGAGTTAAGATATTTCTATTTTAAGTTTTGATATATTTAGTTTCAGTTGTCAAATATCTTTTTGCTTTTTAAATATTCTAATTTTCAGTAGCAATATTTCTAAATGCAGTAGTTAAACATTAAAAAGGAGTAGGGTAAGTGCTAAAAGCACTTGCCCTAATTCTTAATTATTTTAAATTGTATGCCTTTTACTTGTGCAAATTGCGGACTTGATGCTCCAAAAACAGATTTGATGTATTTTTTTACTTCGTTTGCGGTTTCTACTAACCCTGTGCTACTTGAATATAATGTTTCGTTTCTTGCAATTCTTGAATTGCTGATGCTTGCATAGGCGGTGGCAACGGCTGTATTTTTTGCGGTTAGGTCGGCAATTTTAGTTTGCAATGTTGCAACTTGTAAATCGGTTTCGTTTGGTGTGTAGCTTGTTTCTGCTTCTAAAATAGAAGTTAAACCTGCTAAATGTTGGATTAATTGGTCGTAAGATTGCTGACTTGTTGAAATTGTGTTTGGTGCTGGTGTGTTTGGGTCGGTTGGTGTTTGCGAAGACGATGCCTTTTTACCTTGCATTTTGCGGTTAAATGTTTTTGCATTTCCGATAGTTTCGGTTGTTGCATCGGTAGTTTGCAACGCATTGACCAAACGTGTAGATAAAGACTTTAAACCGCTGAAAGCGGTTATACGCTCATTAACTTTATTGTTATAGTTAGTGTTTTTTGTGATTACATCGGCTAAAGTAGCATCGGCAGATGCTTTTAGAGCGATGAGTTGTGGAAGTTTTAAACTGTTTTTAGACGGATTGTAGGTTGCTCCGTAAGCTGTTACAAACTCGATTAAGTCTTGAAAATTTGCTACATTTTTTGCGTGTCCTATTTCTGAAGTTGATGCCATAATTTTTAGTTTAAATGATTAGCTTGCAAATATATAAAATGTTATTTGTTAATTTCCTAACTCTAATTGGTTTTTTACTAAATTGAAATAATCAGCTTTGTTTTTTACTAATTGCTGATGGTTTCCTATTTCTGCAATTTCTCCATTTTTTAAAACAATTATTTGGTCGGCATTTTTAACGGTGCTTAAACGGTGTGCAATTATTACAACAGTTTTTCCTTTAAAAAATTGTTGCAAATTATCGTGTATGATTTTTTCGTTTTCGGCATCGAGTGCCGAAGTTGCTTCGTCAAAAAATATGTAATGTGGATTTTTATATATGGCTCTTGCAATAAGAATTCTTTGTTTTTGTCCGCCTGAAATTCCATTGCCAGATGCTCCAATTTTAGTATTATAACCTAATGGCAATGAGTTTACAAATTCTTCGATATTTGCAATTTGTACTGCATTTTGAAGTTTTTCTTTATTAATGTATTCATCGCCTGTGGCAATATTTCTTTCGATGGTGTCCGAAAATATAAAACCGTCTTGCATTACTACTCCACAATTTTCACGTAAACTTTTTGGAGAAATGTTGTTTATGTTTTCGGAATTAAAAAATAATTCTCCTTGTGTTGGGTCATAAAATTTTAAAAGTAATTTCATTAGAGTTGTTTTACCGCTTCCGCTTGCTCCAACTATTGCGGTTATTTTTCCGTCTGGAATTGTGAAATTAATATCTTTCAGTACATACGGAGATTTTGGACCTTCGTATTGAAATGATACGTTTTTAAATTGTATTTCTGAATTTTGGTTACTATTATCAGTAATTAAAAATGTTTTTTGATGTGAGTTTTGCTCTTCAGTTGGATGGTTTTGAACTTCATTTAACCTTTCTAAACTTAATTTTGCATCTTGTAATGAACGAAAAAAGCCTATTAATTGGTTTACTGGGGAGTTCATTTGACCTATAATGTAGGAAACGGACAATAACATTCCAAGAGTCATTTCATCTTTTACTACAAATGTTGCTGCAATAAATGTTACTAAAATATTTTTTAACTGGTTTAAAAATTCAAAACCTGAAAGTTGTATTTGATCTATTTTTAGTGTTCTTATATTAAGTTTAAATAATTTTTGTTGTATTATTTCCCATTCTTTGATTTTAAAATTTTCAAATTGACTAAGCTTCATTTCAGTAACCCCATTTAAAATTTCATAAATAGATTCTTGATTTTCGCTTTGATATTGGAATCGGAAATAATCTAATATTTTTCTTCTTTTTAACCAATAAAATGACCATGAAATTGAAATAACAGTTAGTACTAAATATACTAATAATATTACAAAGTTGTAATACCACAATACACAAAAAAAAACAGAAAATGTAATTATTGAAAAGAAAGTAATCATTGATTGAGAAGTTAAAAAATCTTCAATCCTATGATTATCTTGTATTCTTTGTTGAAAATCTCCTATTAATTTTGTGTCAAAAAATTTTATAGGCGACATAATCATTTTTTTAAGAAAATCTGAAATAATTGTTATACTCAAATGTGTTCCTACATATAGCATTAACCAATTGCGAAAAACACTTATCGAAATAGAACCTAAAAACAAAGTTAATTGAGCTAATTTATTATCTTGCTCTGTTTTTCTCATCTTCATTACCCGTTGATTTGTTTCTACTAGAGATTTTGTTATTTCCAAAATTGTATATTAACGAAATTCTAAAGGCTCTTTTGTCAAGGTAACTTTTATAGTTTATTTGTATATCGTTAGTATAACTAATAAATTCTTGTTGATAACTGTGAAACAAGTCTGTTCCTGCTAATGTTATTTGTAAATTTTTATCAAAAAATAAAAATTTTAATGATGCATCTAGTTGATTATATGAATTATTTCGGTCTAAATCCCATACTCCTTTAAAAATATTTGAAAATCTAGTATTAAAGATGATAGTTTTGGAATTATTAATAAAATAATCGCAGTTTATTGAAAAATCGCCACCCCATCCAAATAATCTCTGATTGGTAATTTGTAAAGAAGATTTTGAATCACTGTAATATATACTTAGTGAATTATAAATTGAAAGTTTTTTAAAAACATTAATATTAAAACTCTGTGAAAAACCTATTGAATTGGTATTGTAATAATTAAATGGTTTAGTTTCTTGAAAATTGGTGTTATTATTTAATATAGTTATATATTCATAGCCGTCTTTGGTAGATGAGTAATATAATGTAGAGTTCCAATTATTTTTATAATTAAAGTTAAATTCTACATTATCTGTAAATGATGGTTGTAAAAATGGATTGCCTTGCCTATATGACAATTCGCTATTATACCATTTAAAAGGATTTAGTCTTCCATAAGGAGGACGACTTAATCTTTTTGAATAGTTTAAACTAAATGTATAATCATCATTTGGAACATAAGAAATATATGCTGTTGGAAAAAACTTTGAGTAGTTATTAGAATTTATTTGATTTAAAGAGATAGAGTTCCCTTCTGTTTTAGTGTTTTCATATCTAATGCCAAGTTGCGTTTCCCATTTATTTATTTTTTTATTTATAGAAAAATATAATGCTTGAATATTTTCATTGTATTCAAATTCATCACTTTGATTAGGGTCAAAAACAGGAATTCCAGTAGTTGTGTTATATAATTTTACATCATTTGTGGTTTTTATATATGATATTTTACCTCCAAATGATAGATTTACAAACTTTAAAGGTATTTCTGCATCTGTTTTTATTGAAAAATTATTTACTTTTTGACTCCCATTATTTATAGCTGAATAAAGAGAGTTTGAGTTCTGAAGTATTTGATTTGTGGTAAAATTTCTTCTTATCTCATTATTGAAGTTAAAGTAATCTACATCAAAAGATAATTTTTTTCCTAAACTATCTATTTGATAGACGGAATATAAATTTATTGAATGAGAAATGTTTTTAGGTTTTGTTTCTCCTTCAGTTATAATGTTGAAATTCTGATTATTAATATTGTCATAATTGATAGAAGAAACATTATCATCAATTACATTTAAGTCACTTTTGTTTAAAAAATATTGAATACCTGTTGTTATTTTTTTTGATATATTATATTCAAAATTTAATCTACTGCTAATAGTATTATAATTTTCTTTAGTTTCAGAATTATCAATCCATTTTCTGTCAATATAATTATACGTGTTAGTTTTTGTTTTGAGCCAAGAACCATTATTATAATTGATGTCAGATTGTAATAGTATTTTATTTTTTTTAAAACTAAAATTTACGCCATTATTATAAGATGTATATGTAGCTGCACCAAAAGAAGAGCGTAATGTAGCTTTCCAATTATCAGTAGTGATTTTTTTTAGCACAATATTTATCAAACCACTATTACCCTCAGCATCATATTTTGAAGGGGGTGTTGTGATTACCTCAATTTTTTTAATGTCATTACTAGAAATAGTTTTTAAATAATTAATTAATTCTTCATTAGATAATTGTACTAATCTATCATTAATCATTATAGCAAGTTTATTTTTTCCAGGTATAGTTATTACATCATTATTCACTCTTAAATTTGGTGTTATTTTTAATAACTCATAAGCGTCTAAACCAGTAGCTGAAATATTATTTTCCACGTTAAAAACTAATCTGTCAATTTTTCTTTCAAAAAGCTTTTTCTTTGCAGTTACTGTAACCCCCTTAAGTTCAATTGTTTTTATTATACTATCAATTTTAATACTATCTGATTGCGCATAACTAATATTACTTATAAGTAACATTACTGTTATTAAGATTAACTTTTTAATCATATTTCAATTTTTAAATAAGAGTGGTAAACTGCGTTTGACAATAAAAAATCTGTTAAATCGTATTCTAAATTATCTCCCTCATAATCTAAAAAATTGGATTTAGATATGATGTTTATAAAATCACTAATATTTTTTGATTCTCCATCGAGATAATAATATAATAAATTCCAACCAACAAGTTGTTTACATTCAATATACATATCTGACCAATCATCTTCAACAAAAATAAAATAAGGTGAGGGTTTTGTTTGTTTTAGATTTTTATAATCAGTTACTATTTTTTCTAAATCATTTATTAAATCAAAATTTGAATAATCAAAATTTAAAAAAATTAATTCCCCTTTATTTTCATTGATCTTAAACTTTAATTCATTAATATTCATATTATCGTATAATATGGATATATTGTTATAAACTTCTTTTTCATTAATTTTTTTTGAATATTGAGTACTAATTCTATATAAAAAATATTCAATTTGATAAAGATCATATATGAATAGTGAAAAACTTGATTTATCCTTTAAAGTTTCATCAAGGAACTTTTCAATTTTGCTTTTATTCTCTTCAATATTTTTATTTTCTTTATCATCTATTAATAAAGCTGTTAATTTAAAATGATTTAAATTATCTTTAGTAATGAAAGTGTTTTGTGGATTAAAATCCTTATATAAGGAATTTATATGCCTAAATGTTTCTGGAAACTCTTTTTTTAATCTACACTCTAATTGTAAATAATGCAAATATTGTCGTTTAGAAAAACTAATTAAATGTATGTATGAATTATAATAAGGAGTTAAATGAAATTGTGTTAATTCTTTAAAATTTTCACTAATATAAGTGTTTATTAATCTATTTATTTTTAAATTTTTTTTATTAGCAAGCATATAAAAATAGAATTGTTCCATAAGAACATTGTATCTTTCTAAATCTATTGTTTCAGATTTAATTTCATTATTTTCAAAAATATGATTTACAAATAAAAATAATTCCTTAAAAAAAGAGATGTTTTTTCCTCCAATAACTCCAGCATTTATGGCTTTGAAATTAGCTGAATTATATTCATAAATTTCATTAGGTAAACCTTTTAGATTATTACAAACTTGATTTAGAACTTTACCGTAAAATGAATAATTATATTCAAAACTTTGACAAATCAAGTCTGAATTTTTATAATTTATTGGTAATTTATTAAAAATATAGGTATCTCCATCAACATGAAGGAATGGGAGCTCTTGAAGAGAATAAACATATAATTTTGGATATGCATAGTAGATTGGATTGACATCATTTATATTGTCTAAACAAACATTAACTTCATCATAAGGGAGTTGTAATTTATCTATTAGCCACTCCTTGCCTTTTATATCAGTAAAAAGTAAAATTCTACCGTAATGTTTTTTCCAACTTAAACAACTTAATGCCCAACTCATAGCGTGATGCTTTTCTGAAAGAAAACCTCCATTATTTCTGTCGTGTTCAGTTGTTTTGTCTTTATTACTAGGTAAAGACCAAAATGAGTGTATTATATTTTCCATCTTATGTTTTTTTTTATGCTCTTCATTTTTTTAATTCATTTTAACATCTATTTTTATACGTAATGTTGACTTTGTTGCGCAATGGTTTCATACAACGGTTCGGCAGCTTGGCGAAGGAGCGGAAAATCGAAGCGTAAAGCTTCAATTTTGCACGAACGTAGCCAATGCTGTGAGCCGTTGGCTAAATTAAGAAAAAAAGCCAATGCGAACAGCATTGGTGGCATACGAGGACGAAACTTTCAACTTAGACGGAACTCCGCTCTTTTGCCAAACTGCTTGTTGTAGGCAGTACGATTTCAGAGTTCAATTGTCCGTTCCATTTTTATCTGCTCCAAAAATGTTTCATCGTGCGATACTGCAATCAAAGTTCCCTGATATTCATTGATAGCTGCCGTGAGTATTTCTACATTCTGAATGTCTAAATTATTGGTCGGCTCGTCAAAAATGATAATGTTGGGAGATTGGTTGTTAATTGTCAAACAACAAAGCAACAAACGCATTCTTTCGCCACCGCTCAATGCACTACAAGGCTTATCCCAATCATTTTTTGTAAATAAAAAACGGTTTAGTCGGATTTTGATTTCGTGTTCTTGCAATGCAGAAACGTTGAATTGTAGGGCTTGTTCGTAAACTTTCAGTTTGTTGTCGAGCAAAGAATAGTCTTGGTCAATGTAAACCGATTTGTTGTCTGCTCGGTAAATCGTTCCTGTTTGTGGTTCAATGTCGCCTAAAATGAGTTTTATCAACGTTGTTTTTCCCGAACCATTTGTACCTTTCAATGCAATGCGTTCGCCACTTGTGATTTGAAAATTCAAATTGTCTTTCCAAAGCAGTTGCGTGCGATAAGCAAAATTGATGTTTGTTGCCGTTAACAAAATTTTTCCTTTGTGCAACGCTGAATTATCAAATCCGAATTTCATTTTGTCAATGTCGGGTAGGGAAGAACGAAGTTCTTGTAAATCCTGCGAAATGCCACCGATTTTTTCAGCGTGTACACTTTTCAATTTCGATGTGCTGTTTTCGGCATTATTCCGCAAAGTATTCATCATTATTCGGGCAACACCTGATTTTTCTTGTTTGCCTTTTCCACGATTGTCTAACTTTTGTTGTCGTTCCAAAGTCTCCCGTTCTTTTTCTTTGGCTTTTCGCAACGCTTTTTCTTTGCTTTGAATATCTTGGCTCAAAGCGTTATTTTCAACTTGCTTTTGTTCTTTGTAAAAGTCGTAATTACCACCATACACTTTAATTCCGTGTTTATTCAATTCGCAAACGTTGTCCAAAAGATTGAGTAATTTTCTGTCGTGGCTTACCACAATTAAACTGCTTTTTGTAGATTGAATAAAGTCGTATAAAAGTTGTCTGCCCGAAACGTCCAAATGATTACTTGGCTCGTCCAATAAAATCAATTCGGGTTGATGAATAGAAATTCCCGCTAAAAAAACTTTCGTTTTTTGTCCACCGCTTAACGTTTCCATTTTTTGCGACAAATCCAAATTGTCTAATTGCCAATAGTTCAAGGCTTCTTTACAACGGTCTTCAATTGTCCAATCATCATTGAGCAAATTGAAGTTTTCTTCGCTGGTATTTCCGTTCAAAATTTCTTTTAAAGCGTTCAACTTATCTTCAATCCGCAACGCTTCTGCAATTGTCAAATGATTGAACTGCCCGAAAATTTGCGGAATGTAATACGGCTCGGTTGCAAGGTTTATTTGTCCGCTTGATGGTTGCATTTCGCCTGCAATCATTTTGAGCAACGTAGATTTTCCTACTCCGTTGTTGCCGATTAACGCTGTTTTTTCGTGATTGTTTACTGTTAAATTGATGTCGCTAAACAGTAAATCTTTGTTGGGGTGTATATAAGTAATGTTTTGTAAAATCAACATAATTTCTTTCTTAAAGGATTAAACAATACAGCAACCGCATTGCGATTGTTGATCTTGGTTTGTCTGAAAGAAATTATATTTTACATTTTGTCTTACTTAAATTTTTGTGTCTGCAAAAGTACGATTTTTTTTCGTGAGTTCGGTACGTATTGCCTACAACGGGAAACGCATTGGCGAAGTGGCGGATAAATTGGACAAAAAGTTCAATTTAGCGAGAACGTAGCCGATGTGTTTCCACAGAGCTAACTTACAAATAAAAAGCGAATGTGGAACACATTCGGCGGAATAAAATGCAGAAACTTTCAATTTAGCACTTAACCTGCCATTTTGCCAATGCGATGTTATGTGAAGGAATTTTTAGTATCTTTGTATTCAAATAATTCACATTTTATGTATTTCAGCAAGCCTTGGTAATTAAAAATTAAAGTAAATTATTAAATCGTCTTTTTGAGACGGTTGCTATTTGGTACGTTAATTTTTAATTTAAAATAAGGTAATAATGAAAAATATAAAACCCTTAACTTTTCCGTTTAATTCGGAAAATAATACATCCATAAAACAAAGTCTTTTTCGATTTCGAGAATATTTTGATTCTTCTACAATTGTTGGTTTAGGCGAAAACTCACATTTCATAAAAGAGTTTTTTACATTCAGGCATCAAGTTATTGAGTTTTTAGTAACTGAATGTGATTTTGACACCTTGGCATTTGAGTTTGGTTTTTCTGAAGGATTAGAAGTTGATAAGTGGATAAAATCACAAATTCCATTCGACGATTTGGATAAGTTACTGTCACACTTTTATTATCCAAATGAGTTTAAAGATACTTTGCTATGGCTTCGTCGGTATAATCAAGACAATAATAATCAAATTACCTTTTTAGGTGTGGATATTCCTAAAAATGGAGGTTCTTATTTTCCAAACTTTCGTATTGTATCTGATTATTTGCAAAGACTTTCAATCGTTTCTTCTGATGTCTTACAGAAGATTTTAAATCTTGCTGAGAAATTTGATTTCTATTCGACTTCTCAGCTTGCGTTAAATTTATCGCTTTTTGATGAAGCTGAACATAATGAATTAAAAGCATTGCTATTAAAAGTTTACATTCGTTTGATTACTCTTCAACCAAAATTAGAAAGTTTAGAATTTCAATCGATAGTTCATCAAGTTAAAGGCTTGATTTATATGAATTATAATGCTGATGCTATGGAAAGTTTCATTACTGAAAGGGGAATTGAAGGAGATATGGGAGCAAAAGACCAGTATATGGCAGAAAGCATTGATTGGTTTTTGAAAAATTCACTTGGTAAAAAGATTATTTTGGTTGCCCACAATGCTCACATTCAAAAAACTCCGGTAGATTTTGATGGATTTATTAGTTGTTATCCAATGGGGCAAAGACTTTCGATGACTTTTGGAGAAAAATATAAAGCATTTGCAATAACTAATCTACGTGGAGAAACTGCGGCATTGTATCCTGATAATGATTATCAATTTGGCTTTAGGGTTGATAAATTTCCACTTGATTTTCCAGAGTCGGATTCTGTTGAATTTATTATGCAAGAATTTGGAGGAAAAGAATGCTGTTTACTAATGAACAGAAGTACGGAATTAAAAAATTGTAATAAGATTCGATTTGATTCGATGTGCCTAAAAACTGAAATAGAAGAAGCTTTTGACGGAATTTTTCTAATAGAAAAATCAACTGTTTCAGAAGTAGTGGATTGAGAATTTATAAATTTAATTTCGAAACGGCACTTTCTTTTTGGAGGTGCCGTTTTATTCTTTCACATAACGTTTTGGGTATTGGCGAAGTTGGGGCATTCAAGGCACAAATGTTCAATCTAGCACAAATTTTGATTAGGATTCCAATGCTCAAATTTACTACTTCTGCCCCAATTTTGCCAATACCGTGTTGAACTAAACCTTCGGTAGCTTTACCGTTGGTATAAATTAGTTACTTTGTAA
>ERZ650312.1472-NODE-1472-length-13288-cov-3.494975_pt1 | contig 13288 bp, 8 predicted proteins | sample MGYA00376248_ERZ650312 | MGnify/ENA primary metagenome ERZ650312 (study PRJEB26733, sample SAMN07839316) | wastewater metagenome | biome: urban; feature: wastewater treatment plant; material: waste water | place: USA: North Carolina | collected 2016-07-28 ... | reverse complement strand
CCGATCGCCGCCATATGTCGCCGTCAGTGACGAAACCGACCGACTTCAGGTACGCCGTGTGCACCGGCGTGGTCGCCCGGGCCGTGAACTGATCGACCCCGAGCGCCCTCACGCTCGCCGGACGGGTGCCGTAGAACCAGGCGCCCAGCCGCGAGTCGCGGTATTGCGGCAGCACGTAGTCGAGTTGTACGTCGAACGACCTTCCGTGCACGTTGCCCAGTACCGCACCGGCCGGCATGCCGTCGCGCATCAGCACGAAGCCGGTGTGGCTGTCGTCGATGGCGAAGTCGGGCTGGCTGTGCCGAATGTCGTCGAGGTGGGTGCGCAGAAAGTCGGAAAGAAACGGCGCCGATGGTTCGATCGGTACCGCACCCAGGTCGCGCTGAGGCGAGAACTCGCGGCGCAGGTCGGCAATGCGGACTGTCGGCAGCACGGCGTGTCCCGGGCGCTCGGGCATCTCGACGCGCGTCCAGGTGGCACCGTTATACGTGCCACGGCGGCAGCGATCGAGGGCCTCAGCAGAAGGCGTGGCGGAGCCCAACACGAGCGGGCAGCGGTAGCGCCGCGCCATCTCGGCCGCCACCTCGCGCGCATGGTAGCGCGGACTAGAGCCCTGCTTGTAGCTGGTCTCGTGCTCCTCGTCGATGATGATGAGGCCCAGGTCGCTGAGCGGGCAAAAGAGCGCCGAGCGGGCGCCCACGACCACGCGCGCGGCACCGCTGGCGACCATATCCCACTGGTCCAGGCGCTCGCCGGCCGAAAGGCGCGAATGGAACACGGCGACCGTCTCGCCAAAGCGCGAGCGGAAGCGGCCGACGGTCTGGGCCGTCAGCGAGATCTCGGGCACGAGCACGCAGGCCGAGCGACCGGCTGCGAGCACGCGCTCGATGGCGGAGAGGTACACCTCGGTTTTGCCGGAGCCGGTGACGCCGTCGACCAACACCACGTCGCCATGAGCGTCCAGACGAGCGCGCTCAATCTGCGCGAGCGCCTGCTGCTGGCCGTTCGTGAGCGCGACCGGCGCCTTGCCGCTTGCCGAGGACAGCGTGGTCTGCTCGCTGCAGCCACGCCAGGCGCGGCGCTCCTCCACCACCACGACGCCGCGTTTTTCGAGCGCCTTGATGGTCGCCGACATGCTGTTATAGAGAAGGTTGAGGTCGCGCGTCGTGACCGGTCCGCACTGGAGCGCCTCGATGAGCTGACGCTGGCGGACCGCGGTCTTGGGCGGCGTATAGTCGAAGCCCTCGGGCGTGAGCATGACCCAGCGGTTTTGGATAGGCTTGACGGCGGGACGTTCAACCGTCCACACGCCGTCGTCACCCTTGACCACGCGCGGGCTGCCGCCCGGAGGCAAGAACAGGCGCAGGCACTCGGAAAGCGTCGCGACATACTCGCGGCTCATCCAACGTGCGATACGGGCAGCCTCCGCGGTAAAGAGCGGTTTGCTGAGGATGGCTTCGACGGGCTTGATGCGCGAAGGGTCGAGGGCGTTGTTGCCTTGCAGGTCACCAAGCTCGGCCGCAATATCGACGATGTAGCCTGCGGCGGCACGATTGCCAAAGTGGACCAGGACCGTCGATCCGACCTGGGCCTCGTTGGCAAGGGACTCGGGGATGCTGTAAGCAAACGGTTCGGACAGCGCACGGGTGGGGATGTCGAGAACCACGCTCGTGTAGGCGGCGATGGGCTCAGGCGCAGGCTCGGGCTTGGCCGAGGCAGCAGCGGATGCCGGTGCCGCCGGAGTCTCCTCCGGTTCCGGCGAACCAAACAGCGAAAGTTGCTCGGCCATGGCCCCAGCACCTCCTATCCCATACGTCTACAGAAACAAGAGCCCCGCTCGGGTGAACGGGGCTCGGATACATACGTTTGCGCAGCGATTACAGCGCCATCGTGCGGGCGCGGTCGATGCGCGCCAGGCAGTCGTCGCGGCCGACGAGCGCCATGGTCTCGCCCAGCGGAGGGCTCACCATGTTGCCGCAGACGGCGACGCGCACGGCCTGGAACACCACGCGCTTCTTGAGGTCCATCTGCTCGGGCAGCGGCTCAAGCGCGGCGTCGATGTTGGCGGCCGTCCACTCGTCCACGCCCTCGAGCGCGGCCTTGGCGGCATCCAGAATGGCACCCATGCCCTCCTTGGCCAGGCCCTTGTTGACGGACTTCTCGTCATACTCGAGCGTCTCGGCCGTAGCGAAGATGGGAGCGGCGACGGTCACGGCGTCGGCCGGCATCTTGGTGCGCGGCTTGACGATGGCGGCAAGCGCATCGATCCAATCCTCGCCGTACTCGACATTGCCCTCGATGAGACCCGCCTCGTGCAGCTCGGGGACCATGATCTCGTCGGCAAACTGAGCATCGGACATGCCGTTGATGTACTCGGCATTGACCCAGTCGAGCTTCTTGGGGTCGAAGGTCGCCGGGTTCTTGGAGATGCGGTCGAGCGAGAACTTGCTGGCCAGGACATCGCGCGGGATGATCGTGGTCTCGCCGTCGAGCGACCAGCCGAGCAGCGCCAGGTAGTTGACGAAGGCGTCGGGCAGGTAACCGGCGTCGCGGTACTCCTCCACCGAGGTGGCGCCGTGGCGCTTGGAGAGCTTCTTGCCGTCGGCGCCCAGGATCATGGAGATGTGGGCGAACGTGGGCACGGGCGCGCCGAGGGCCTCGTAGACCATGACCTGACGCGGGGTGTTGGACAGGTGGTCGTCGCCGCGGATGACATGGGTGATCTTCATCATGGCGTCGTCGACGACGGTCGCGAAGTTGTACGTGGGCGTGCCATCGGAGCGGAAGATGACAAAGTCGTCGAGCTCCTTGGCGTCGAAGGTCACCTCGCCGTGGACGGCATCGTGGATGACGACGTCGCCGCGGTCCTCGGGCACCTTGATGCGCAGGACGTAGGACTCGCCGGCCTCGATGCGACGGCGGGCCTCCTCGGGATCAAGATCGCGGCAACGGCGCTGATAGCCCTGGAAGGGGTCCTTGCGCTCCTGCGCGGCCTTGCGATCGGCGTCGAGCTGCTCCTTGGTGCAGAAGCAGGGATAGGCCTTGCCCTCGTCCCAAAGCTTCTGGGCGGCCTGCTTGTACAGGTCCAAGCGCTCGGTCTGGGCGTAGGGGCCAAAGTCGCCGCCCACCTCGGGACCCTCGTCCCAGTCCAGGCCCAGCCAACGCATGGCGCGCAGGATGATCTGCGTGTTCTCGTCGGTGGAGCGGGTGGGGTCGGTGTCGTCGATGCGCAGGATGAACGTGCCGCCGTTTGCGCGGGCGAAAGCCCAGTTATAGATAGCGGTGCGGGCGCCGCCGATGTGCAGCTTGCCCGTCGGTGAGGGTGCAAAGCGGACGCGAACGTCTGATGCCATGGAAATCTCCTCGATTGCAGGATGGATGTCTAACCGCACCAGTATAAAGCATCAAAGCAACCTCCGCACAAAGGGCACCGACCTACTCATTGGGGACAGACTTAAATGACCAGTCTTTGGGCAACCTGTCGGCACTTAGGCAAGGCTGATCATTTAAGTCTGTCCCCAATGAGTAGGTGCGGAAAGGGTGTGAATGTTTGATTTACGCGCTATGATGTGCCCTTGCATAGAGAGCCCGGCGGAATGGTAACGGTCGCCGGGACACGTTTTTGAAAGGACAATCATGTCAGAAGAACTTCGTTCCATCCCGCCCCAACACGGGTCCTTTGTTTTTACGTCGGAGTCGGTGACCGAAGGTCATCCCGATAAGATCGCTGACCAGATCAGCGACGCCGTCCTCGACGCAATCCTCGCCAAAGAAATAGAGCTCCAGGAGCAGGGCTACATCGCCCCCAACGGCGTGCCCGCCAACGTGGAGAACGTCCGCTGCGCCTGCGAGACCCTCGTGACCACCGGCACCGTCATCGTCGCCGGCGAGATTCGCACCCAGGCCTACGTCGACGTACAGGAAATCGCCCGCGGCGTTATCCGCCGCATTGGCTACAACCGTGCCAAGTTCGGTTTTGACTGCGACACCTGCGGCGTTATGAGCCTCATCCACGAGCAGTCGCCCGATATCGCCCAGGGCGTCGACGAGTCCTTCGAGACCCAGACCGGCGCTACCACCGACCCGATCGACCTGATCGGTGCCGGCGACCAGGGCATGATGTTCGGTTATGCCTCCAACGAGACCAAGACCCTCATGCCCATGCCGCACTACCTGGCAAGCCGCCTGGCCGAGCGCCTGGCCGCCGTGCGTCACGACGGCACCCTCGCCTATCTGCGTCCCGACGGCAAGACCCAGGTCACCGTGCGCTACGAGGAAGGCAAGCCCGTCGAGGTCACGACCATCGTCATCTCCACGCAGCACGCCGCCGAGATCGAGGACATGGGCAAGATCAAGACCGACCTCATCGAGCACGTCATCGCCCCCGTCATGGCTGCCGAGAACATGCCGTGGGACAACGCCGACATCTACGTGAACCCCACCGGTCGCTTTGTCGTGGGCGGCCCCATGGGCGACACGGGCCTCACCGGCCGCAAGATCATCGTCGACACCTACGGTGGCTACGGCCGTCACGGCGGCGGTGCCTTTAGCGGCAAGGACTGCACCAAGGTCGACCGCTCCGCCGCGTATGCCGCGCGCTGGGTAGCCAAGAACGTGGTCGCCGCCGGTCTGGCCGACCGCTGCGAAGTCGAGCTTGCCTACGCCATCGGCGTTTCCAAGCCCCTCTCAATCATGGTCGACACCTTCGGTACCGCACATGTTGCCGAGGACAAGATCGTCGAGGCCGTAGAGAAGACCTTCGACCTGCGCCCGGGCGCAATCATCCGCGACCTAGACCTGCGCCGCCCCATCTACGAAAAGACGGCAGCCTACGGTCACTTCGGCCGAGAAGACGCCGACTTCACCTGGGAGAAGACCGACCGAGTCGAAGAACTCAAAGCAGCCTGCGGCCTGTAAGCTAACGGCAAAAGCTACAGCCAAGAAACAACGCACCAAAAGAAGTACCGGCCCCAACCGGTACTTCTTTTTTATTTAAAGGTGGTGAAGATGAGCCTACCTGGGACATGGAATAAATCACAGGCCGATAAATTTTGCAGCAGAGCGACTCCAACCATGTATCCTAAGTTCCGAGGGCTTTGGTATTTGGTCGATCGCGAGTTCCGCACGAGCCGGAGGCCACTTAATGTGGCCTCCGTGCGAGCAGGACTGTCCGAGCAGGCGACCAAATACTAAAGCCCTCGGAACGGCGGGACAGAGTATGCCCCGCCCCTCGGGACGACGGGATAGAACAGGAGCGCATATGGCAGGCAAGCCGCAAACACTAGCTACGACCTCGGCATTCGAGATCCTGGGGCCCGTCATGGTCGGCCCCAGCTCATCGCACACCGCGGGCGCCCTGCGCTGCGCCCAGGTTGCCGCCAGCCTGCTGGAAGGCCGCATCACCAAGGTCACCTTTGGCCTGTGGAACTCCTTTGCCCACACCTACCGCGGCCACGGCACCGATCGTGCGCTCGTCGCGGGCATCCTGGGCCTCGACACCGATGACGAGAACATCAAGCAGGCCTTCGACCTCGCGCGCGAGCAGGGCCTCGAATATCACTTTGACATCAAGGGCGACGACGCCTCCATCCACCCCAACACCGTCGACATCGACATGGTCGACGACACGGGCGCCACGGCACAGGTCCGCGGCGAGAGCCTGGGCGGCGGCAAGATGCGCATCAGCCGCATTAACGGCGTCGGCGTCGACATCTCGGGCATGTATTCCACGCTCTTCGTGGCGCACAAGGACGTCCCCGGCGTGCTCGCCGCGCTCACCAACCTGCTCGCCTACGCACACGTGAACATCGCCTTCTGCCGCACCTACCGCACCGAAGTGGGCGGCCAGGCCTACTCCGTCTTTGAGACCGACGGCGCGCCCGACGACACCGTCGTCCCCATGCTGCGCAAGCTCGACAATGTCGATTACGCGACCTTTATCGAGCTCCCCGGTTCTGCCTCGTCGCTCTCCCCCGGCGTCTCGGCCAAGGAAATCTTCGACGACGGCGAGCAGCTGCTCGATGCGTGCGAGGAACTGGGGCTCAGCATCGGCGCCGTCATGGCCGTGCGTGAGGCGCGCCTGACCGGCGAAGCCCACGCCGTCGACGCCATGCGTCGCGTGCTCGACGTCATGCGGGAGGAGACCACGGCCCCCATCGCCAATCCGCAGCGATCGCTCGGCGGGCTTATCGGCGGCGAGGCCAAGCTCGTCGAAGCCACCGGCCGCAACGATTTGAGTGCAAGCCTGATGGGCGTCGTCCAGACCGACGCCGTGGCCCGCGCCATGGCCGTGCTCGAGCGCTCCGCCACGATGGGTGTGATCGTCGCAGCTCCGACGGCAGGATCCGCGGGTGTCGTGCCCGGCTGCGTGCTGGCGCTCGCCGATCACCTTCAGCTCGACGACGAGCAGGTCATGGACGCGCTCTACTGCGCAGCCGCCATCGGCCTCAACCTCACCACAAGCGCCTGCGTTGCCGGCGCCGAGGGCGGCTGCCAAGCCGAGGTCGGAAGCGCCGCCGCCATGGCAGCCGCCGCGCTGGTGCAGATGCTCGGCGGCACGCCCGAGCAGGCGCTCGACGCCAGTTCCATCGCGCTGAGTAACCTGCTGGGCCTCGTTTGTGACCCCGTCGGTGGCCTCGTGGAGGTGCCCTGCCAAAACCGCAACGCCATCGGCGTGGCAGCGGCCTTTAGCTCGGCACAACTCGCCCTCGCCGGCATTAAGAGTCTGGTGCCGTTTGACCAGATGGCACATGTCATGCTCTCGGTGGGTCACGCGTTGCCGGCCACGCTGCGCGAGACGGCAAAGGGCGGCATCGCGCAGGCTCCGGCCGCACTTTCGGCCTGTGCAAAATGCGGTGTGTGCGGATAGCGGCAAAGAACGACTCAAAGGTGGGACAAATGTCCCACCTCTTTTGAATGCCACCGTTTCCGTACCACAAACAGCAGGGCAATCGCTATAATGCAAGCCCAGTAAAAACACGATGAACCGCAAGGCGAAAATCGAAGGATATGCATACGATGTCGCAAAACGATCGAACTCAACTGATTCCCGATCCGCAGCAGCCGAGCAGGCACACCGGCGGCGTTCAGTCGCCGCGTCCTATCGCGCCGAGCCACGGTCAGCAGCGTAGTGCAGCAAACGCTTCCCAACGCCCGAACCAACAGCGACAGCAGCGTCAACAACGTCAGCAGCGCCAGGCAAACGGCAATGCGCCCAAGCAGCCCCCCACGCACGCTCGAGGCGATCGCGGCCCCGCGCGCAAACCCGCCGAGAACAATAAGTCGGGCAAAAAGACGACGCTCTTTGTCGTCCTGGGTCTAATCGTCATTGTCTATATCGTAGGCGTCGTAGCGTTTTCGCAGGTAGCCTACCCCAACACCACCATCGCCGGCGTCGACGTCTCGTTCTCCAACGCTTCGTCTGCCGCCACCAAGGTCAACTCGGCATGGAAGCACTATAAGCTCACCGTGACAGGCGATGACTTTAGCTGGACCTATCAGCCCGAGTCCGATGAACCCATCGTCGACGGCGAAGCTGCCGCAAAAGAAATCATCAGCCACAACGAAGCCTTTGTATGGCCGGTCCGCCTTGTGGAATCCTTAAGCGGCAAGACCAAAACAACCGCTACCTCCAACGAAGTCGATCTTGATCAAGACGTCGACCTGTCCATGCTCTCCGACACCTTTGACCAAAAGAAGTTTGAGAAGGATCTGGGCGCCGCCATCGACGAGTTTAACGAGGGCCGTTCGGGCACGTTCGAGGCCAATAGCTCCTATGACGAGCAGGCCGGCAAGTTTACCGTCGAGAAGGCGCGCTCCAACGAAAAACTCAACCGCGAGCATGTCATTAAATATGCCGAGCTCGAGCTTGCCTCGCTGGCCGAGACCGTAGATCTTTCCAAGCTCGGCAACGATGCCTATGAGCCGCTCAATGGAACGCTGACCGATGATCAGATTCAGGCCGCATGCGATGCCGCCAACAACTTCCTGGGCGTCAACGTGACCCTCAAGCTCAACGGCGAGGATGCCGGCAAGGTTGATGGCAGCTCCGTATTGCAGTGGATCAGCTTTGCCGATCCGGCCAACCCCACGCTCGATACGTCGCAGATCAGCAGCTGGGCAGCCGAGCTCGCCAACGGCTTTAATACCGTGGGCTCCACTCGCTGGTGGACGCGCGCCGATGGCAAGCAGTGCGCCGTCGAAGGCGGTGACTTTGGTTGGTCCATCGACAGCAGCTCGCTCGCCAAGCAGGTCGAGGACGCCATTAACAACAAGCAGACCGGCGAAATCGAGATCAAGTACTCCCAGAAGGCCGACACCTTTACCGCAAAGGGAGAGCCCGACTGGAAGGCGTATATCGACGTCGACCTGTCCGAGCAGCACGCGCGCTACTATGACGAGAGCGGCAATATCGTTTGGGAGGCCAACTTTATTTCCGGCAAACCGGGCGAAGACGCCACCCCCGAGGGCGTGTGGCAGATCAACAGCAACGACGGCGGCAGCACCCTGATCGGAGCCAAGGACCCCGAGACCGGTAAGCCCAAATACGAGAGCCCGGTGAGCTACTGGATGCCGTTTGAGGGCAACATGATCGGCTTCCACGATGCCACCTGGCAAAACGACAAGAGCTTCGATAACGCCGAGTCGTACAAGTGGTGCGGCAGCCACGGTTGCATCAACCTGCGCCTGGCAGACGCCAAGGCACTTCACGACTGCATCAAAGTCGGCCTGTGCGTGGTTGTCCACTCGTAGTGCAACGCGCGCATTCCTACAACGTGGAACCGCTGCGACCAATCTAACAGTTCCGAAAGAAACCGTCCTATGCGCCCGCCCCAACCGGTGGGCGCATATAATTATCGAGGTTCTTTCTATAAAGGAGACGCTATGCCGAATGTCCCCACGACCACCCCGGGCCCGGATGATACCGAGCACACGCTCGAAGATGTCACCGAAACGATTCCTCTGATTACAAACGTACATGCCGATAAGCAGAGCGGACGCGCGAACGATGCGGCCGAGATTTCCGATGAAGAGGCATATGCCAAGCTCAAGGCAAAACGTGCCGAACGTCGACGCAAAAAGCTGATTCGACGCGGTATTGCCGCCGGCGTCGTGGGTGCCATCGCGCTCATTGCCATTGTCGCAACCCTGGTTATCAATGCGCAGCCACAGGGCGCTAGCGGGCCTGTGACCGACATGGTGACCGAGGGCACGTTTACCACAACGGTCGAGGCGAAAGGCCAGCTCAAACCCATTTCGTCCTCAGTGGTCTCCCCTTCTGTCGACGGCACGGTCGATTCGATCAACGTGCAGGCAGGCCAATCCGTCAACGAGGGCGACGTGCTTATGACCATTAAAAACGACGAGCTCGATCGCAACGTTGCCGAGGCGCAGCGTGCAGTTGCAGCCGCCCAGGAAGACCTCACCAACGCGCAGAAAGCCGCCGCTGTCGCGCAGGCCACCCCAACGACGGACGTCGATGGAGCTTCCGCAGCGGCTGGCGTCTCAGCCGCATCAGTGGACACGAACGCCGTATCGGCCGCGCAGCGCAGCCTCGCATCGGCCCAGGCAAACCTCGATCAGGCGAACGCCAAGGCAGCCAGCCGTACGGTCACGGCCCCGAGCTCGGGCAGCATCGTGGAGCTCAACGCCAAGGTGGGCGCCACGGTAACAGGCGGCATGATCATGGGCGAAAGCGATACGAGCGGCGGCAAGCAGTGCATGCAGATCGCCGACCTATCCAAGATGAAGGTGACCGTGCAGGTGGGCGAAAAGGACATCGCCAAGATCGCCGTTGGGCAGAGCGCCAACGTCACGTATCCCGCGTTTCCCGATATCGTGAGCCAGGGCACCGTCACGGCTATCGCGTCGGTGGCAAACTCCGACGCCGCCAACGGTGGCGGCGGCAGCGTAACCTTTAACGTCGACATCCTCATCGAGGCGCCCGACGCGCGCCTGAAGCCGGGCATGACGGCCGAGGTCTCGGTGGTGACCGAGCAGCTCGACGACGTGGTGATGGTGCCGACGATGGCGCTCATGACCGAAGACGGCGAACACTATTACGTCAACGTGGCAACCGATGACGAGGGCAAGCAAACCCGTCGCGTGAAGGTGACCGTCGTGACGCAAAACGACAACGAAGCCGTAGTCGGCAAGACACAGGTCAAGCGCGACGACCAGGGCAACGAGATCAACCCCAACGTGCCGGTTACCAAGCTGCGCGATGGCGACACCCTCGTCATGGACACCGGAGCGGACGCAACGGCTGACGGCGGCTACAGCGCGGATTCGGGCAGTATGTCTGCCGACGAGGGCATGTAATGCGTCCCGTTATCGACATCCGCAACGTGCACCGCATCTTTGAGAGCGAGGCGGGGTGCGCCCACATCCTGCACAACGTGAGCCTGGCGGTAAATCCCGGCGAATTCGTCGCTATCACTGGCCCCTCGGGCTCGGGCAAATCAACGCTCATGAACATCCTAGGCTGCCTGGATAAGCCGACGGCAGGCGACTATTACCTGCAAGGGGTCAACGTGGCCGAGCTCGATGATGACGAGCTCACCGAAGTTCGCGCCCTGAGCATTGGCTTTGTCTTTCAGAGCTTCAACCTGCTGCCGCGCCTGTCGGTTATCGAAAACGTCATGCTGCCGCTGGCCTACACCAATGTGCCCCGTAGCCAGCGCGAAATGCGCGCCGTGCACGCGCTGCAGGCTGTCACGCTGCCCGTCGACCACTGGGACCACCGCATATCCGAGCTCTCGGGCGGCCAGATGCAGCGCGTCGCAATCGCGCGCGCCCTCGTCAATGACCCGCCCATCATCCTGGCCGATGAGCCGACGGGAAACCTGGACTCCGCTACCGGAGCGCTTGTGATGGAGACCTTCCATAAGCTCCAGAAGCGCGGCAAAACCATCGTGCTTATCACACACGACCCCGGCATCGCCGCCGAGGCCGACCGTGCCGTGACCATCCGCGACGGTCGCATTCACGACGGCGCGTATATTCCACATGCACCGCGGACCCTGCGCAGCGCCGTAGATAGCCTGCCCATGATTTCCGCCTCCGCCAACCCGCCGAAAGGAGAGATGGCATGAGCGCCCGCGATCTCATCCAGGAAGCCCTTCACTCGCTCGAGGCCAACAAGGGGCGCAGCCTGCTCACCATCCTGGGCATTGTCATCGGCATCGCCTCGGTTATCGCCATGACTTCGCTCATCGGCGGCATCCAAAACAGCCTGGTCAACAGCCTGGGCCTCAATGCGGCACGCATGGTGCAAATCTATTCGTCGCAAGAACTCACCGAGTCGGACATCGAGAAGCTTCAAAAACTGGTGCCGCAGATAGAGCAGATCGGCATTGTCGACAGCGCGTATACCGAGTACAAGACCGGCGATAAAAGCTATACCGTCATGGCACAGGGTGTCGATAGCGACATGCTCGACGCCGTGGGGGCCAGCAAGCTCGTTGCGGGGCGCACCTATTCCCAGGCCGAGTCCCAATCAGGCTCGCGCGTGGCGCTCATCAGCCGCGGCGGCGCCGATCAGCTTTACGGCAACGAACAGGATGCGCTGGGGAAAACCATCAAGGTGTCCAACGGCGAGGTGCAGATTGTAGGCGTGATTGATGGCGGCAGCGACTCCATGGGCTCGCTCACGCTGTATATGCCACGCGAAACCATCTCCGGCCTGTTTGGCGACGAGAATCCTTCATTCCCCAGCGTGACGGCACTTGCCGCCGAGGGCACGGACATGGATGAGCTTTGTAAGACCATCGAGTCCAAGGTGCGCGCGATGAAGGGCATCGAGGAGGAGGATGAGTACAACAGTGTATCGGCGACCTCCATGAAAAGCGCCATCGATGCACTCAACTCCTTTATGGGCGCGTTCTCGCTCATCATGGGTGCTGTCGCCAGCATCTCGCTGCTTGTCGGCGGTATCGGCATTATGAATATGATGCTCACCAACGTGACTGAGCGCATTCGCGAGATCGGCATCCGCCGTGCCCTGGGCGCCAGTCGTCGCGATATCACCGCGCAGTTTTTGGCCGAGTCCTCGGCGCTGTGCGTCACCGGCGGACTGTTGGGTGTCCTGATTGGCTATCTGCTGGCATGGGGACTCACGTTCTTTGCCGCAAGCTCGGGCATCATGAGCGAGTTTGGAGCTACCGGGACGATCAAGCCAAGCTTCTCCATTACGACAGTGTTGATCGCGTTTGCCGTATCGGTCGGCATCGGCGTAATCTTTGGCTTCTACCCCGCTCGCCGCGCGGCAAAGCTCGACCCGGTGGAGTGCCTACGCTACCAGTAAGCCACCACCAACAAGTTGCGGTGAATTAGGGACTGAATATGCTATCTAGCAGCAAAAACAGACACTATTTCACCGCAACTGATTGAAGGGCCCTAGGCGCGGCGAGCGCCTAGCGCGCGAACTCCCGTAAGAGCGCGTCTTCCACTTCCCGAAGCGAAAGGGCCCCGCCTCCCTCGGCGGGACGGGCGACCACGATACAGCGCGCTCCCACGTCGCGCGCGGCGGCAAGCTTCTCGGCCGTGCCGCCTACGGTTCCCGAGTCCTTGGTCACAAGCCACTGGGCTCCCACCTGCCGAAGCATCGCCTCGTTGAGCTCGCGGGTGAAGGGCCCCTGCATGCCGATGACGTGCGACGGCGAAAACCCCGCGTCGATGCACTTCGTTATAGCACCGGGCAGCGGGAGCACACGCACGAAGAAGCGCTCCGCGAAATCGGCGACGTAGGCCCAGTGCGTCGTCGCGCGCCGGCCGTCGAGCACGCCGGCGCTGGGGTACTTTCTTTCGAGGGCATCGAGCCCCGCGCGGGGCCGGCAGGGTTCCGCGGCCCATTGGTATGAGGTGGCGAGGCGGTTTTCGGCCAGCAGGGCGTTATGGCCAAGATGTTGATCCAGGCGGCTGACTTGCAGGCTGAGTTCGCCATCGGGTTTCTGGCGTAGCAGGGAAAGGTCGAACTGGCCCAGGGCGTAGTCGTTGGTGCTGCCGGCGGTATCCCGCAGACGGAGTTGGCCGCCCAGAAGCAGGCGCCAGCTGTCTCCGAGCGGGCGATGGGCCTGGGCCTTGCCACTGATGACGCCGGCCAGGCCATCCTGGGCGAGGGCGATGCCGACACCGCCCATGCCTTCGGATTTCACGCCGTAGCCATGGGGGAAGGTGCCCTGGGTGGCCAGCGCGGGGAGGGTACAGGTGGCGGCCAGCACGGCGAGGGGCAGGCGTCGCAGGCGGGACGAGAAGTCACTGTTCATGATGCGTCTCCTCAGGCCGGCAC
>ERZ650312.1469-NODE-1469-length-13296-cov-8.644740_pt1 | contig 13296 bp, 9 predicted proteins | sample MGYA00376248_ERZ650312 | MGnify/ENA primary metagenome ERZ650312 (study PRJEB26733, sample SAMN07839316) | wastewater metagenome | biome: urban; feature: wastewater treatment plant; material: waste water | place: USA: North Carolina | collected 2016-07-28 ... | reverse complement strand
AGGCGCGTTTTTGAGCCAAAAGATTGCCACGAGATGAATTGTGAACAGACCCTAGATATAAATCATTGAATCAACAAAAAAAGGCCGTCTGAAAAGTTTTCAGACGGCCTTTGCAAAACTGAAGCGAACCTAAATTGGATCAACCGCAGGCGTAACCCGACAAAACTCAAACGGCCTTATAAAATCAATCGCATGCCACTTTATTCTTCATTTCGCCAGAGTGGACTGAATAAAAAACTCATACGGGCCGGCGCAAAGCATATACCCGACCACACAAGCAAAAGCCATTTAAACCGCATGCATGACTACGCCACACACGCTACGCACAACTTGAAAGTTATCAGTTTTGTGTCAGTTTTTCTTTGATTTCACTATCGTTTTCAGACGGCCTACCATTCGCCCGCCCGCTGCGCATCGTGCTGCGCCAAAGTGTCGGCATGCTCGCTGCGGCTGAGGTATTCGCGGTCTTGCCGCAGGCTGTCGGCCACATAGCGCAAATGTCCCTCGGCAATTTCGGCGGCTTCTCGCGGCTGCTTGTTTGCAATTGCGGTAAACAGGGCGCGGTGGTGCTTGATCAAGGTGGGGCGCGGGTCGTCGATGATTTCGGTGTGCATAATGTGGCTGCGCGTTTGCCGATAAAGCAGATTGAGCAGGCCGCCTGAAAGCTGGGCAAACAAAATATTGTGCGCCGCCTCGGCGATGGCTTGGTGAAAATAAATATCGGCTTCTTCTTGGTGCGCCCGGTTGCGGCTTTGATAAGCCTCTTCAAATTTCTGCAACCAAAATTCAATCCGCTTCAAATCGGCATCGGTGCGCCGCTCGGCTGCCAGCGCAGCCATGCAGCCTTCCATGCTGCGGCTGAAATCAAACACATCGGCCTCCCAATCGGGATGATTGCCGAGCAGGCTTTGCCAGCCGAGCAGAAAATCCTGTTGCGGCTTGGCGGAAACATAATAACCATCGCCCTGCCGCGCCTCAAGCATTTGGCGCGCCACCAGCATTTTCAGCGCCGCGCGCACCGACGGGCGCGACACGCCGAATGCTTCGGCCAGCCGCCGCTCGGGCGGCAGCTTGCTGCCGACGGGATATTCGCCCGACACAATGCGCGCTTCCAACACCGCCAAAATCTGCTCGCTGATTTTTTGAGGTTTGATAATGGTTTGTGCATTCATCGATTTTGCCTTTTTATTTATCCAATACAATCATTCAAGCTTGTAGCAGGCCGTCTGAACCGCAGCAATGTGCCGGTTTAATGTTCAGCGCCCGTTTTCAGACGGCCTGCCGTTGAATTGGTCGGGCAAGCAAACCAATTTTGGCGCACCACACATTTTTTAACACAATCGACACTGCATCATCCTGCCGGATTTCAAACATTTTTCAGAAAATTTTGCCCAATCATTCACATTCGCAACACATCAAAAATATCAAATATTATTGATTAAAATCATTAAGTTGATAAAATCAAACATCCAAGCCGAAAGGCAGATCGACAATAATCGCTCTTTCTTGCCTGCGCAAGCCTATTGACCGCTTATGTCGCCTTTTGTAAAGTGTAGCACGCCCTGCTAAATTGGTCTGACCAATTTACCTAAGCCACGCCGGATAATGGCCGGCATTTTCACGACAACAACCCATTTCATCGGAGAAGCAATGAATATTCTCAACACTTTGCTGGCCCTGGCCCCGATCATCACCGTGTTTTTACTGCTGGTGGTGTTCAAGCTTTCGGCCAAAATTTCCATGGCCATCGCCTATGTGGTCACGGCGCTTTTGGCCGTGTTTTTCTGGCAGGCCGCGCCGGCGGTGGTGGCAGCGGCCACAGTAAACGGCATGATTGTGGCGCTCACCATTCTCTATATCGTGTTCGGCGCCATTTTGATGCTCAACACGCTCAAAGAAAGCGGCGCGATTCACTCTATCCGCCAAGGCTTTATGGATGTGTCGCCCGACCGGCGCGTGCAGGTGATTATCGTGGCGTGGCTGTTTGGCTCGTTGGTGGAAGGCTCTTCCGGCTTCGGCACGCCTTCTGCCGTGGGCGCGCCGCTCTTGCTGGCGCTGGGCTTTCCGGCCATGGCTTCGGTGATGTCGATTTTGATTATCCAATCCACGCCGGTGTCATTCGGCGCGGTGGGCACGCCGCTGCTCGTGGGCGTGTGGTCGGGCATCAACAATAAAGAAGATGTTACCGCCGCCATTACGCCGCAAACCGTGGAGCAATATTTGCAGCAAATCACCGGCAACGTGGGCTTGCTGCATGCGCTGGTGGGCTTTTTGATTCCGCTGATTCTGTGCGGCATGCTCACCCGCTTTTACGGCGAAAAGCGCTCTTTCCGCGAGGGCTTGAAAGCCTGGAAATTCGCCATTTTTGCCGGCATTGCATTCACCGTGCCCTATTATCTGGTGGCACGCTTTTTAGGCCCCGAATTTCCCTCTATGGTGGGCGGCTTTATCGGCTTGATGCTGGTGGTGCCCGCAGCCAAACGCGGCTGGTTTATGCCCAAAGAAACCTTCGATTTTCCGCCTAAAGAGCGCTGGGAAAGCCGCTGGCTCGGCACCCTCAGCGGCAAAACCCATGACGACGACAACACCCCTACTTTTTCGGTGTTTCGCGCCTTTTCACCCTATGTGATTGTGATTGGTTTGCTGATTCTCACCCGCGCTTTAAAGCCCCTGAAGGCTTTTCTCACCGGCGACATGACCACCATCACTTTACCCAACCTGTTTGGCACCGCCATCACCAGCAAAGTGCAATTCGGCTATTCGCCCGGCACCATTTTGATTATCGCGGCCATTGCCTGCATTTTCATTTTCAAAATGGACATCCAGCGCTTCAAGCGCGGCTGGGGTGATGCCGGCAAAACGCTGATTTCCGCCGCGCCCGCCCTCTTTTTGGCCGTGCCCATGGTGCAGGTGTTTATCAACTCGCAATCGGGCGACATGAGCGCCGCCGGCGCCCTGCCCTCGATGCCGATGGTGCTGGCACACAGCGCGGCCGAGTGGTTTAGCGGCATGTGGCCCAATATCGCCCCGTGGATCGGCGCGCTCGGTGCCTTTATTGCCGGCTCCAACACCGTCAGCAATATGATGTTTTCCTATTTTCAATTTTCCACCGCGCAGCAAATCGGCCTCAATGCCGATTTATCCTCCATCGTGGTGGCGCTGCAAGCCATCGGCGGTGCAGCCGGCAATATGATTTCCGTGCACAACGTGGTGGCCGCCGCCGCCGTGGTGGGCTTGCTCAACCGCGAAGGCGAAGTGATCCGCCAAACGCTGATTCCGATGCTCTACTATATCGTGCAAGCCGGCCTGATCGGGCAGGCGCTGATCACCGGCAGCATCGCTTGGTGGGGCGTGGCCGTGGCCTGGCCGCTGCTCTTTTTCGGCATTATGTCCTTGGGCGGCAAAAAAGCATAATCCTTGCCAAAACAAAAGCCTGCTTGCTTTAAGCGGGCTTTTTTATTGCTCGTTTGCGAAAAAAAATGAAACTTAATGGGCAAGTATCTACTCTATAAGCCCGTGTCTGTAAAAATGCAGACAGCTTTTCAGGCCGTCTGAAAAGCCTTCAACCCAATGAAGAAAGGTTTCACCCATGAAAAAATTATTGGCAACTGCCGCTTTTGCTCTGATTTTGTCTGCCTGCGCCAACAGTGGCGATAAAGCCCCCGAACCCGCACCGCAAGCTGCCGGCGGCAACGCCGCAGTAGAGCAAGCGCTGCAAGAATGCGCCGCCACCCAAGGCGGCAGCCAAGACCGCGCCGAATTCGATGCCTGCATGAAATCCAAAGGCTTCGAGCGCCCGGCTCAAGGCCAAGCACCCGCACCGGCCGCGCAATAAGCCGCGCCCAACAAAAAGCCGTCCGCTGGGCGGCTTTTTGTTGGGCAAACCGGCCATCAGCCGCCACTTGAATGGCGCGATTGCAAATAATACTCTTCCTGCTCCGGGCTGATGCCGCGCCGGCGCTGCCAACGATTCACATAAGCCACCACAAACGGGCTTAAAAAAGCCGTCACCACCACCGCCGTGGCAATCTGCGCCGTGGCCGCATCCTGTATGCCCGCAAAGCGCGGATCCACCATCGCAATGGCCGCCGGCGTGGCAATGGCATTGCCCGCCACCGCCGATTCACACGCCCCCGCCAAAACATTGCGGGCAGGCCGCGGCCGCTTGCGCAAGACATACCAACCGTATAGAAACAACATCGCACCGCCGCCCGAGAGCAACACCGTCATCAAGCCCAGCACAATGCCTATCATGCCCGATGTGAGCAGCACTGAAAAATTAATGCTCGCACCAATCGCAAAAGCCGCAAACGGAATAATCAGCTTTTCCCCCGGCGCCAGAAATTCGCGCACCAGCCGGCTGCTGTTGCCCAGAATAAAACCCAAAATAATCGGGAAAATCGCAGCAAACAAAGCCACCAGCGGCAAATCGGCCAAGCCGGCCGTGCCCAGCGCCACCATGGTCAAAAACGGCCCATCATTGAGCGACAACACAGAAATCGCGCCCCGGTCGGTTTTATTGCCAAATTGGCCGGTGAGCGCCACATACAAAGAGCCGTTGGAATTAGACATAGCCGCAATAATCGCCAGCGGCAACAGCCCCCAAAGCATGCCGTCGGGCATCAAAAAAGCCACGCCCAAACCCGCCGCCACCGCCATAAAATATTTGCCCAGCAGCAAAACCAACCCTTTTTCCACCGCCGGCAAAGCCGCCCGCAGCTGGATTTGCGCACCGATGCACATAAAAAACAAACCAATCAACACCGGCACGCCATTTTTAAACAAAGCCGTGGTGAAGCTGCCGATATTCAAAATGGCCGGCGCAAACGTGTTGATGAGCGCGCCCAAAAACAGCGGCAAAATCATCAGCGCGCCGGGTATTTTGCCGAGCTTATATAAAAGATTATCCATATCGCCGCTCCTCGTGGTTTCATTATTATTTCAAGCTGCACACACGCCGAAGCGTAGGCAAACACACCTGCCTTGTCTAATATGGAATAAATATGCCGTGATACTTATAAAGTATGCATTCGCCTGCCTAAGCGCATCTGCCCCATCCGCAAGATTAAACGAGGCCGTCTGAAAACGTTCAGACGGCCTTTTAACTATTTAAAATCAAAGATATATAACAGAATCCGCAGCCAAGCATCACAATGTTTAAGACCTTTACAAAACGCTCTTTCCGTCGCGCCTGTGCAGGCAGGAGACCGGCCTAAAGCACAGCTTCAGCAGCCGTAGGTCGAATACTTGCATCCGACATTTGGCCGCCAAGCCAAAATCGAATTCAAGAACCCGACCGACGCACCATCGAAAAAGGCCGTCTGAAACTTTTTTCAGACGGCCTGCCCAGCCTTAAAACCACACAAAAAATCCGGCCGCCATCACAGCCCCAATTCCTGCCACATCGCATCCACTTTTGCCACCGTGGCCGCATCGCGTTCAATCACCCTGCCCCATTCGCGGCTGGTTTCGCCCGGCCATTTATTGGTGGCGTCCAAACCCATCTTGCCACCCAATCCGCTCACCGGGCTGGCAAAATCCAGATAATCAATCGGCGTGTTTTCCACCAGCACCGTATCGCGCACCGGATCCATGCGCGTGGTAATCGCCCAAATCACTTCTTTCCAATCGCGGCAGTCCACATCATCATCCACCACCACGATAAACTTGGTATACATAAACTGGCGCAAAAAGCTCCAACAGCCCATCATCACCCGCTTGGCGTGGCCGGCGTATTGTTTTTTGATGCTCACCACCGCCATGCGATAGGAGCAACCTTCCGGCGGCAGATAGAAATCGACAATTTCGGGAAACTGCTTTTGCAAGAGCGGCACAAACACTTCATTCAGCGCCACGCCCAACACCGCCGGCTCATCGGGCGGTTTGCCGGTGTAGGTGCTGTGGTAAACCGCATGTTCACGCATGGTGATGCGTTCCACTGTGAACACCGGAAAATAATCTTGCTCGTTGTAATAGCCGGTGTGGTCGCCATAAGGGCCTTCCAGCGCCGTTTCATCGGGGTGGATTACGCCTTCGAGCACAATTTCTGCCCGCGCCGGCACCTGCAAATCATTGCCGATACATTTCACCAACTCCGTGCGCGAGCCGCGCAGCAGGCCGGCAAATTGGTATTCGCTCAAAGTGTCCGGCACCGGCGTAACCGCGCCCAAAATGGTGGCCGGGTCGCAACCGAGCACCACCGCCACCGGATAAGGCACGCCCGGATGCGCTTTTTTATGTGCCTGAAAATCCAACGCGCCACCACGGTGCGCCAGCCAGCGCATAATCAGCTTGTTTTTGCCAATCACCTGCTGCCGGTAAATGCCCAGATTCTGGCGCTTTTTGTGCGGCCCGCGCGTCACCGTCAAACCCCAGGTCACCAGCGGCGCAACGTCTTCCGGCCAACAATGCTGAATCGGCAGCACGCTCAAATCCACATCCGCGCCCTCCATCACGATTTCCTGACACGGCGCTTTTTTCACCACATGCGGCGCCATGCTCCATAAATCCTTCAGCAACGGCAGCTTGGCAAACGCATCTTTAATGCCTTTGGGCGGCTCCGGCTCTTTTAAGTAGGCCAGCGTTTGGCCGATGGCACGCAATTCGGAAATATCCTTCGCACCCATGCCCATCGCCACCCGCTCGGTGGTGCCGAACAAATTGGCCAACACCGGATAACCATAACGACTGCCATCGGCGCGCACCGGATTTTCAAACAACAAAGCCGGCCCCGCGGCGCGCAACACGCGGTCGGCAATTTCGGTCATCTCCAAATGCGGCGACACCGGCAAACCAACGCGCTTGAGCTTGCCCTCTTGCTCGAGCTTGGCCATAAAATCACGCAGATCTTGATATTTCATCATATTTATAAGGCCGTCTGAAACCTTCAGACGGCCTGTGGTGGATAATGCCGCGATTATAGCCGCTTTCAGACGGCCTGAATACGCTTGTTGCGCCAAACAGCAAATAGGCCGTCTGAACATTCAGACGGCCTGCATCACAAACAACAGCCCTTAAACAATCGCCGAGGACACCTCCGCCGCTGACAACATCTTGTCTTCAAAAGCAAACTGCACATAACGATAAGCGCCACTGCTGAAATAATTCGACACGCTCACCTGCTCCTCATTGCCAAAAGCCTTCACAATCAGATCATTGCCACTTTTCTCAAACAACACATCCGGCGACAAAGCCTCTTCAAAAATCAGCGTATCGATATGCTCAACTTTGCTGCCGTAATCACTCACAATATCCTTGCCGTGGCCGGCTGCAAAGATATAGGTATCGGCACCATTGCTGCCGCCTTCCAAATAATCATTGCCTGTGCCGCCAATCAACGTGTCGTTGCCGCTGCCGCCGTATAATTTGTCGTCACCGCTGCCGCCCAGCAACATATCGTTACCGTTACCGCCTTCCAAACGGTCATTTCCTTCGCCGCCGTCTAAATAGTCGTCACCATTACCGCCATAAAGGCTGTCGTTGCCTTCATCGCCATACAGTTTGTCGTTACCGTTTTCACCGCTCATGTAATCATTGCCCAAACCGCCGTGCAGAATATCGATACTGTCCCAACCATAAAGCCGGTCGTTTTTATCGCTGCCGTCACCTTCTACGGTAATTAGCGACATATCGGCGGCGGTAATGGTTTTATCGTCAAAGGCAAACTGGTAATAGCGATAGCCGCTGTTGCTGCTGAAATAGTTGCTGACTGCAACCGCATCTTCTGCACCAAAAGCTTTTATAACCAAATCATTATCGCTGCGGGTGAATACTGCATCGGCCAATACGGCACCTTCGAAACGCAATGTATCAGTATGTGCCTGATTGCTGCCGTAATCGTTCACAATATCTTGGCCGTGACCTGCTGCGAAGATATAGGTGTCGGCTTCGCCGTTTCCGCCCTCTAATTTATCATTGCCGGTACCGCCGATTAAGGTATCTTTGCCGGCACCGCCGTAAAGCTCGTCGTCGCCTGTACCACCAGATAAAATATCATCGCCACCCCGACCATGCAGCGTGTCATTACCATCCGCGCCCATTAAATAATTGGAAAGATTATTGCCATAGAATACATCTTTACCATCAGTACCCAGTTTATGTCCCAGTCCTTCCAGTGTATTTCTGCTGAGTACTTGAGCATATTCATCTAGCTGTCCAGCATTTACTGCATCATAAGTTATTTGGGTAAGCAAAGTACTCAGCTCCGCAAACACCGGCTTATTATTATTCTGGCTAAACACGATAAATTCGCTCAAATCCACAAATGCTTTTTTGGGATTTTCTGCGTGCACCGTTTCAAAAGCGGTTTTGATGCCGCTGAAATCAGGCTCGAAGCTGCCGTTGGCCAGGGTAAACGTAACGGCATTGAGATAAGGCTGCAAACGGGTTTGAAACAGCAGGCCTTCGTAGATGCTTTTCATCAAAGTGGCATATTGTTTGTCGGCCACGGCAGCCATTTTGCCGAAGGTGGCTTCGTTATACACACCCACAAATGAAGAGCGGATGCCGCTGAATGCATTTACAATGGCCAGCTTACGCGCGGTTTCGTCCAGCATTTGCTGCCGCTCTTCGCTCACCATAAAAATTTGATTCTGCATGGCTTTGGCCTGCGCCGGGGTGAGGCCGATGCCTTCGGAAGAAGTGAGGGTGAGCTGGTTGCTGATGGAAATTTCGGCGCCGAAATAAGGGTTGGTGGCTGCCCATTGCTCCACCAGATTTTCCAAAAGCGCTTGCTGCGCTTCTTTGCTGTCGGCTTCGGAATAGGCTTTCAATGCCAGCGCCAGCTTTTCGGAAAGGGCGGCGGCTTCGCGCAAATCGCGCAGCCCGCCGATGCCTTGCAGATTGGCCGCCTGCATTTGCTCGGGCGTGAGCGCGATTTTGTCGGCATAATTTCCATAAAGGTTATTCACCACAAAATTCACATCACCCATTTGGCCGCTGCTGCCATCGGCCTTGGTGAAGCTGCCCTGCTGCACCAGCGTATTGCCGCCGGCCAGGCCGGTGTGGGTGTTTTTATAGGCGGTGTCGAGCGATGCAATGCCCAACTCTTCAAGCGTAAACAGTTCCGATGCTGTGCTGATGCCGTCTGAATTCAAATCGCGCCACACGCGCAAATCGGCAAATTTTTCATCCGCAGCATCCACCTTGCCGTCACCATTGCTGTCGAGCTCGGCCAATGCCGCATAGCCGTGCGCCGCGCGGCTGCCGTCGGCAAGCAGCGTGGAATCGCCAAACAGCTCGCCGCCGTTGTTGATTATGCCGTCGCCATTGCGGTCGAGCACCAGCAACCCGTCATCCGGCTTCACCCAGCCCGTGGCCGTGCGGATGCCGTCTTTATTGTGATCAAACAACGCGCCCTGATATTGCCCGCCGCTATTGTTTCAATGCCGTCGCCATCCAAATCGAGTATCATCGGGTCGACAATATGGTATTTGCCTTCCCACGGCAGCTTGACCAAATCGCCAAAATCTTTGGCAAACGGAATAAACCAATCGCCAAAATCTTTTTGCGCCTGATCCCACCAATCGCCGGCTTGATCGAATTTGTCTTTAAGCCAGTCGCCAAATGCTTTCTCGCCTTCTAAAGCTTTATCTACAACATCATTGATTGCATCAGAAAGTTTTTCTTTTGTAGTATTCAATTTGTCGGCAATATCGCCCAAAGTTTTATCAAATTGATCTTTAAGCCGCCCTAAGTCATCAGCTAATCCGTTTGAAACATCGCCCAAATTAACGTCTTCTTTATACACCGTGCCTGCCGCACCTGCAGCCAAAGCTGCGGCACCCAAGGCTATAGGTGCCCACACAGGCGCAGTTCCTGCCGCAGCAGCCGCTCCAATGCCCGCCGCAGCGGCACCCAAAAGTGCAGAAGACACGCCCAAAAGATCGCGTGTATTAATAGTGCCACTTGTATTAGCACTATCTATCATGCTATATACACTAGAACTTCCCGCCACCGCATTAGCATAAGGAATTGATTTACCTCCCACCTGAGCAACATTATCAGCATATCCCCACGCAGAAGAGAATGCAGAAAACCACTGTGGTGACCTGACATCTACTTGTGGATTATTCGGATCAATTGCATCCACAAAATTTACAGAATTAACTGTAGCATTACCTGCATTGATTGCATTAGAAGGCTTTACTGCCATAATCAAAACCCTTTATTTTCCCTGGCCTTTAGCCACTTAGTTAATGAAATAAGTCCCACAACAAATAGAATAATTGCAATTACACAATTAGCAATACTTTTTGATATATAATTATTTCTATATATATCAATCATATTTTGATAACTATATATTTTTCCTGTTTGAATAATTGTGAGTTCATAAATTGTTTTCTTATCATTAATTCTAGCAATAATCTCCTTACCATAAAAAAAACGTGGGTCTTGGCATAATTCATTATTTCCCTCATTGCAAAATCCTTGCCTTTCCCTTTTCAGAGCGATCCACTTACATTGCCCCAAACCATAGCTTCCGCCGCCATTGCTCGCGCCAAAGCTGTTCAATGGCCGTTGTGGGTTGTCGCAATAAATATTAATATTGCCATTATTTGTCTGAATATATATACCATCATGTCTGTTATTATAGGGTTTAGGAGGTGCTCGTTCATCAGAGATAATTGTTCCATAAATGGTATTGAGCGACTCATATGATGGCTGTCCGTTCATATAATAGTTATATTGAATAAGTAAGCGAATACTTAAAAATATAAAGAGAATATCTAGAAATAATATGGGTATCCACACCTTCTTAAAATCAAACTTAAATCCCATCAAAAAAGGTTTTTTATTTTTATTTACCATCTTTACAATCCTTAATAACATAGCTTATCTAAATCGAACACCCATAGCCTGTGTATACGTTCTCTCTTGCTCAGATTCAAATCTTTCTGATTTTTATTATGATACTCAAAAATTTTAGAACTTTTATCAGCAAGCGTAGCCTGTGTAGGGTGTGTGCCATAGGCACGCACGCGTTCTCTCTCATTCAAATCCTCCTAATTTTTATTATAAATACTCAAGAATTTTAGAACCTTTAAAATGCTTAAGCGTCAATGATAAAACGCGTGCGTGCCTATGGCACACACCCTTGTATATTAAAACCAATGTACCATAGCATCCAAACAGGTTATCCGCCTCCGTACACACCCTGGGATTTCCACATCCGTGAAGTAGCTAAAAGAGCGGATAACCACCCATCAGCACAACCGAACAGTTGCCAGACAACACAACCGAATACAAGGAAGGTTCATGATGAGTACCCAAAACTATGGCGGCATCGATATTGCCAAAAAGAATTTCGTTATCGGCATTACCGGCATGGCCAAAACCAAAACCGAAACCAACAACCCCAAAGGCTTTGAGCACGCCATTGAATATCTGAAGAAGCACCAAGTCGATTTGGTCGTCATGGAAAGCACCGGCGGGTTGGAAGTGCCCTTGGCCAAAGCCCTGCACCATGCCGGATTGCGCGTAGTGATTGCCAACCCGCGCCGGACACATTCCTATTCTCTGTCGTTTTCACTGGGGAAAACCGACAATAAAGACGCCAAAATGCTGGCCGATTACGCACAAGCCATCGAAATCAAAGGCAAAACTGTCCAAATGCTTTATTGCCCCCGTTCAGCCGAAGAAGAAACACTCGAAGCCTTGGTCAAACGCCGCAGCCAGCTGGTCGAAATGCGTACTGCCGAGAAAAACCGTTTGACGCAGATCCACGAAACGCAAAAACAAAGCGTAGAAGATTTAATCGCCCATTTCGATGCACTGATTGACGCATTGGACGAGCAAATTTTCCAATACACCGATAGCGGCTTCGATGGAAAAGGCAAAATCATCAGCAGCATCAAAGGCGTGGGCAATACCACTTGTGCCATGCTGATAGCGATGCTGCCCGAGCTGGGGCAATTGTCCCATAAAAAAATAGCCCTGCTTGTCGGCGTTGTCCCGCCTCCGGATCAAAGCGGGGATTCTGACGGGAAAACCGGCTGTATCGGGGGCAGGAAGGAAGTGCGCGATATGCTTTATATGGCGGCACTTTCTGCCAGCCGCTTTGAGCCTGCGATTAAAGTGTTTTATGAGCGCCTGATTGCAAAAGGCAAGCCGTTTAAAGTGGCCATTAATGCGTGTATGCACAAATTGCTGCGAATTCTGAATGCGAGAGTGCGCGATTACCTCCAATCAGAGCGCCTCGCTCACGCTTGATTTTAAGTGTTTAGTGTTTTTGACTGACGAGTTGGAAACGCAGTTGCAGCGCAAATTGCTGAGTATTCTGAATGGAAGCGTACGCAATTATCTCCATTCAGACGGCCTCTCCTGCGCTTGATTTTCAGTGTTTGGTGTTTTTGACTGACGAGTTGAAAACACAGTTGCTACATACAGGCTACGCTTGCTAATGATGCAGATGCGACAGCTCCATTCAATTGAAATGCTGCCCCTGTTGATATAGCTGCTCCAACCTGCGCTACACCTGTCTTACCAGAGTTTTGTGCACTTGCAATGATAGCAGCTCCCGTTGCCGCTAAAGAAATAGCTGCAATTGTGGCATCCAACCCATCAAGCGAAGTTTTAGAATCTACTGGTTTTTGAAAAGTTTCTATTATTTTATTAGCATTTTGAAGCGCATCCGCATAATTAATAGCTTTTTGTATTGTGGACATTTTATCTCCCATTATTAAAAGTAAAAACAATAAACCAAAAAAGTGAAGCAAGACAAATCAAAAATGTTAAATATGTTATATATAGCATTGAATTTTGAATAATTTCAGCATATCGGCAACGAGCCGGGATTGTTTTATCTAATTATTTGTAGGTGGTAATTGCTTTGAGTACATATCTATCCAATACCGTCCCAGTATCGACCGTAACAGGCCCGGGAACCAACAGCATTGATTCCTTGATCGGCGGAGTCAAATGGGGCGGAGGCGTAGGAACCCCTATTTCACTAACATACAGCTTTCCTGATGGTTTCTTTAGCCCGTACTGGTTCTATTGGTCACCAGATTATGACTCCTACTGCTATTCCGAACCGAGAAGTTATAGAGCAAGACAACTAAGTTCCACGGAAAAATCTGCCGCGACTGCCGCTCTTTCTTCATGGTCTGCCGTAGCAAACATCAATTTCACTCTTGTTCCTGACAACGAAAGCACCGTTGGCGATATACGGTTTGCCTGGACAGGCAATGGACCGAATGCTCAGGCGTGGGCATATTTTCCCAATGCATCTCCTGTCGGAGGAGATGTTTGGCTGAAGAGCACTGCATATTGGGGAGACGGCTTCGGAAAAGG
>ERZ650312.1465-NODE-1465-length-13298-cov-5.551310_pt1 | contig 13298 bp, 14 predicted proteins | sample MGYA00376248_ERZ650312 | MGnify/ENA primary metagenome ERZ650312 (study PRJEB26733, sample SAMN07839316) | wastewater metagenome | biome: urban; feature: wastewater treatment plant; material: waste water | place: USA: North Carolina | collected 2016-07-28 ... | reverse complement strand
CTACGGCGTCATCCTCGCCAACGCGCGCGCGATGGGCGAATTCGGCGCGGTGTCGGTGGTCTCCGGGCACATTCGCGGCGAGACCAACACGCTGCCGCTGCACGTGGAGATTCTCTACAACGAGTACAACGCCATCGGCGCTTTCGCCTCGGCCTCGGTGCTGGCCCTGCTCGCGCTGGTGACGCTAATCGCCAAGACCCTGGTCGAGTGGCAGATGCGCCGGGAGACGGCGATGCTCGACGCGGTGTTGCCGAACGAAAAAACGGATCAAATCAGCGGGAAGTCATCATGAGCATCGAAATCTGCGGCGTCGGCAAGCGGTTCGGCAGTTTTGTCGCGCTCGACAACATCAATCTCAGCATTCCGACCGGCGAACTGGTCGCCCTGCTCGGGCCGTCCGGGTGCGGCAAGACGACGCTCTTGCGCATCATCGCCGGGATGGAGACGGCCGACGCGGGTCATGTGAAGTTTGCCGGCGAGGAAGCGACGCATCTGCACGCGCGCGAACGCCAGGTCGGCTTCGTGTTCCAGCACTACGCGCTGTTTCGCCACATGTCCGTGTTCGAGAACGTCGCCTTCGGCCTGCGTGTGAAACCCCGGGCCGAGCGGCCGGACGAGGCGAGCATTCGCCGCCGCGTGATGGATCTGCTCAAGCTCGTCCAGCTCGACTGGCTCGCCGACCGCTATCCGTCGCAGCTTTCAGGCGGCCAGCGGCAACGGATCGCGCTGGCGCGGGCGCTGGCTGTCGAACCGAAGGTATTGCTGCTCGACGAACCTTTCGGCGCGCTAGATACCAAGGTTCGCAAGGAACTGCGCCGCTGGCTGCGCCGCCTGCACGACGAAATGCACATCTCCAGCGTTTTCGTCACACACGATCAGGAAGAAGCGCTGGAAGTTGCCGATCGCGTGGTAGTGATGAACCACGGCAAGATCGAGCAGATCGGCACGCCGGACGAGGTGTATTCCAACCCGGCGTCGCCCTTTGTCTATCAGTTCCTCGGCAACGTGAATGTCTTCCACAGTCGCGTACATGGCAACTGGGCCGACGTCGGGCAGGCCTCATCTGCGACGCCGGACGGTGAGGCGCTCGCGTTTGTCCGGCCGCACGACATCGATATCGAGCACGGGCCGGTCGATGGCGGTCTCGAAGCGATGGTGCAGGACGTGCATGCGATCGGGCCGCTCGTGCGCGTTGAACTGGCGCACGCTTCGGAGCTAATCGAGGTCGAGCTGACGCGCGAGCGCGCGGCCAGCCTCGGCCTCGCCAAAAACCAGCGCGTCTGGCTCAAACCGCGCCAGGTCAAGGTCTTCGCCGTGCCGAGTGAGGCGCTGGAAGAGGGCGGGTCAGGGATTTAGTAGTCCCGGATAGCCGATCAACGCTTCCAGGTTGCGCAAGCAAAGACGCCCCATCCGTTAGCCGGATGCGTGGCGTCTTTTCGCTATTCTTCGGCGGTTTGCCAGTGTCCGTCAGCCTTGCTGGACGGCTGTGATTCCAAGGCTTTGCGTCCCCAAATGACGGTATTTACGCCACGCTTTTCGGCGCTGCGCGCCATCGGTGCGCGCATTTCTTGCAACTATTCGAGAAACGGCGTAAATAAACCTCCATACATCTTTATTTTTTAAAGATTTTTTATATAATTGGCCCAACTTAACCGGGTGTCAGAAGATGGCCGAAGAAAGCGATCTCGAGAAAACTGAGCCGGCGTCAGCCAGACGCCTCGAACAGGCCCGCGAAGAAGGGCAGGTTCCCCGCTCGCGCGAGATCGGTGCATTCCTGGTTTTGATGGTTTCCGCGGCGACTTTCTGGTTTGCCGGCCCGTGGATGTTGCAGCGGACGTCGGCGATTTTGAGGCGCGGGCTCACGCTCGATGAGCAATTGGTGCGCGAGCCGAAGTTCCTCATGCTGCGCCTTGCGGACCTGTCGCTCGATGCCTTGATGACTTTTGCTCCGTTTTTCTTCTTGCTGGTGGCTGCTGCCTTGTTTTCTCCGTTTGTCCTTGGGAGCTGGAACTTCTCGGTCAAGGCACTCAACCCCGATTTTGGCCGTCTGAATCCGATCCAGGGCATCACCCGGCTGATTTCCTGGAGTGGTCTCGCCGAACTGGTCAAAGCCGTCGCCAAGGCCTTGCTGGTTGGCGGCGTTGCCATCTGGGTGTTGTGGAAACGGCACGACGACTTCTTTGCGCTTTTCGGTCAGACCGTTGACGCGGCGCTGGTATCGGCCGGCCAGTTGATCAACTACAGCTTTCTGATGATCGTTTTGGCGATGATCCTGATCGTCGCCATCGATGTGCCTTTCCAGCTCTGGCAGTACCACGACAAGCTGAAGATGACCAAGGAAGAGGTGCGCCAGGAAGGCAAGGAAATGGAAGGCAACCCCGAGGTCAAGGGGCGGATCCGCCAGCTGCAACGGCAAGCGGCGCGCAAACGGATGATGGGGGCGGTGCCTACTGCTGACGTCATCGTCACAAATCCAACGCATTTCGCCGTGGCATTGGCGTACAAGAGCGGCATGGCCGCGCCCAAGGTTCTGGCCAAGGGTATGGGCGAGATCGCCTTGCGCATTCGCTCGATCGGCGCCGAGAACGGCGTGCCGATGCTCGAGGCACCACCGCTGGCGCGCGCCCTGTACCGCCACGCCGATCTCGATCAGGAGATTCCCTCGACCCTCTATGCAGCGGTCGCCGAGGTGCTGGCCTACGTCTATCAGCTGACGAACTGGCGCAAGGTGGGCGGCGCCTATCCGCAGCCGCCGCGCGAAATCGTGATTCCGGCGGAGTTGGCCGTGGAGGCCGTAAATGGCTAGCGCAACGGCGACACTGCAGAACCTGCTGGGGCGCGGTGGTGCGAAGCAACTCGCCGGGCCGGTGCTCATCCTGCTCATCCTGTCGATGATGGTGCTGCCGCTGCCGCCGTTCCTGCTCGACCTCTTCTTCACCTTCAACATCGCGATTTCGATCATCGTCATGCTGGTTGCCATCAACGTGATGAAGCCGCTCGATTTCTCGGTGTTTCCGACGGTGCTGCTGATTACCACGCTGCTGCGTTTGTCGTTGAACGTTGCCTCAACACGGGTCGTCCTGCTCGAAGGTCATACCGGGCCGGGGGCGGCAGGTCAGGTGATCGACGCGTTCGGGCACTTCCTCGTCGGCGGCAACTTCGCCGTCGGTATTGTCGTGTTCGCGATCCTGGTCATCATCAACTTTGTCGTGATCACCAAGGGTGCGGGGCGCGTCGCCGAAGTCGCCGCGCGCTTCACCCTCGACGCGATGCCCGGCAAACAGATGGCGATTGACGCCGACCTGAACGCCGGCCTGATCGGCGAGGACGAGGCGAGAAAGCGCCGTGCGACGATCGCCGAGGAAGCCGACTTCTTCGGGTCGATGGACGGTGCGTCCAAGTTCGTCCGCGGCGACGCGGTGGCCGGCATCCTGATCATGGCCATCAATATCCTCGGCGGCCTGTTCGTCGGCGTCATGCAGCACAACCTCGACGCCGGAACGGCGGCCAAGACCTACACGCTGCTTACCATCGGCGACGGTCTCGTTGCGCAGATTCCGGCGCTGATCATTTCGATCGCCGCCGGCATGGTCGTGACTCGCGTCGGCGATACGCAGGATCTGTCGCAGCAGTTCATCGGCCAGATCTTCAACAATCCAAAGGTGCTCGGCTTGTCGGCGGCGATCATCGGCATGCTCGGCCTGATCCCCGGTATGCCGAATCTTGTCTTCCTGCTCTTGGCGGGTGGGCTGGGCGCGCTGGCGTGGAGTATGGAACGTCGCGCAAGCGCTGCCGTCCCCGTGCCAGTGACCGTTGCGCCGACGGTGGCGGCCGAAACACAGGAGGCGAGCTGGGCCGACGTGGCGCCGCTCGACGTGCTCGGCCTCGAAGTCGGCTACCGCCTGATTCCGCTCGTCGACAAGGCACAGGACGGCGAGCTGCTGCGCCGGATTCGCGGGATACGCAAGAAATTCGCGCAGGAAGTCGGCTTCCTCGTCTCGCCGGTGCATATCCGCGACAACCTCGAACTCAAGCCCAACGCCTACCGCATCCTGCTCAAGGGCGTCGAGATCGGACAGGGCGAAGCCTTCCCCGGAAATCTCCTGGCGATCAATCCGGGCCGCGTGGTCGGTCAGTTGCCCGGTACCGTGACCAAGGATCCGGCCTTCGGCTTGCCGGCGGTATGGATCGATACCGCGCTGCGCGAGCAGGCGCAGGCTTATGGCTACACGGTGGTCGACGCGAGCACGGTGACGGCCACGCATCTCAATCACCTCATCCTGTCGCACGCATCCGAGTTGCTCGGCCGCCAGGAAACGCAGGCACTGCTCGACCATCTGGCGAAGGAAATGCCGAAGCTCGTCGAGGATCTGGTGCCGAAGATCCTGCCGCTGGGAACGCTGCAAAAAGTACTGCAGAACCTGCTCGACGAGGGCATCCACATCCGCGACATGCGCAGCATCATCGAGTCGCTTTCGGAAAACGCTGCGCGCATGCAGGACGCCGAAATGCTCACGGCGCAGGTTCGTGTCGTCCTCGGGCGTTCGATCGTCCAACAGCTCTATCCGAGCGGCAGCGAGATGCAGGTCATGTCGCTTGATCCACAGCTTGAGCGGATTCTCCAGCAAGCCATCGCCGGTGGCGGCGACAACGCCAGTATCGAACCGGGGCTCGCCGACACACTGCTGCGCGAGACCGCCGCCGCCACACAGCGCCAGGAACAACTCGGATTGCCGGCCGTGCTGCTGGTTTCCAGCAATTTGCGCATTCTGCTGTCCCGCTTCCTGCGGCGCGGCATTTCTCAACTCAAGGTGCTCGCCCACAGCGAAGTGCCGGAAAACAAAATAATCAAGGTCACCTCGATTATCGGAGGTAGGGTATGAACGTCAGGAAATTCATCGCGGCAACGGCGCGGGACGCGTTGCATAAAGTCAAGGAGCTGCTCGGGCCGGACGCGATCATCCTGTCCAATCGGGCCATTCCCGGCGGGGTGGAGATCATGGCGGTGGCCGCCGGCGAGATGGACCTGATCATCTCGCCGCCCAGCACGGCCGAGCCGCAACGGGACGACGACTACAGTGTCCGCCTGTCATCGGCAGCCACCGCCGCGCCAAGCCGGCCCGCCGTACAGAAGCCGGTTGCGCCGCCATTGTCACCGCGACCGGCACCGCAGTTCGAACGGATGCCGATACCGCCGGCCGTGCCAGAACAGAAAGCAAAGGCCGAAGTCGTCCCGGCCGAGGTCATGGAAGAAATCCGCTCGCTGCGCAAGATGTTCGAGCAGCATTTCGCCGGCGCCGCCTGGGGCGAAGCCGCACGTTCCGAGCCGGTCAAGACGGAGATCCTTCGGCAGATGCTTGACGCCGGTTTCTCACCGCGCTTTGCCCGTGAGTTGCTCGTCGATCTGCCGCGCGAACTCAATGCGGCGCAGGCGCTGGCCTGGGTCAAGGGGCTCGCCGACCGTTCCTTCCTGACGATCGATGCGGACAACGATATCGTCGATCGCGGCGGCGTCTATGCGCTGGTCGGACCAACCGGCGTTGGCAAGACGACGACCACGGCAAAACTGGCGGCACGCTGCGTGCTGCGCCACGGCGCCAGCAAGGTCGCACTGATCACCACCGACGGCTACCGGATCGGCGCGCACGAGCAGTTGCGCATCTACGGCCGCATTCTTGGCGTCTCGGTACATCTGGTGAAGGATGCCGACGATCTGAAGCAGACGCTCTTTGATCTCCGGCACAAGCACATGGTGCTCGTCGATACGATGGGCATGAGCCAGCGCGATCGCATGGTCGGCGAGCAGGTCGCGATGTTCGGCAACAGCAATGTCAAGCGCTTGCTCCTGCTTTGCGCGACGAGCCGTGGCGACACGCTCGACGACGTGGTGCGCGCCTACAGCGGGCCGGACCTCGCGGGCTGCATCCTGAGCAAAGTCGACGAAGCTGCAAGTCTCGCCTCGTCGCTCGACGTCATCATCCGCCACAACCTGCGCTTGCACTACGTTTCCAACGGGCAGCGCGTGCCGGAAGATCTGCATCTGCCGAACCGCACCTACCTGCTGCACCGCGCGTTCAAGGACGTGCCGGAAGTCTCGCCGCATCGCCTCGACGGCCTCGAACCCGGGTTGGTGATGGCGACGGCCGGTTCGTCGGTGGCCATGGCAGGAGGACGTCGTGGCTAACTACAACGGTGATCAGGCGGACGGTTTGCGCCGCCTGTTTGGCCGCAGTCAGCCGCGTGTCGTGACGTTTGCCTCCGGCAGCACGGGCGTCGGAAAGAGCGTCCTCGTCGCCAATGTGGCGTCGCTGCTCGCTCGGCAGGGCAAGGACGTCCTGATTCTCGACGAGAACACGAAGAACACGACGGCCAACTATTTCGGCGCGCTGGCGCGCCATGATCTGTTGCGTGTGGCCAACGGCGAGAAATCGCTGACCGACGTGCTGGTGACGGCGGCGCCGGGAATCCGGATCTTGCCGGCGGCCGAAGCCATGCGCAAACTCGGCGTCCTGAGCACTCAGCAACAATCAGTCCTGGTGGGCAGCTTCGCCGGTCTCGAGCATACGCCCGACGTGGTTCTGGTCGACGCGTCGCTCGATCACCCGCTCGGCTTCTCGCCGCTGGGACTCGCCGCGCACGATACGGTCATCGTCATTTCCGCCTCCGGCGATTCGATTACCGAGGCCTACGCGCTGATCAAGAAAGTCAGCCTGGGGTACGCGCGCAAGAACTTCCGTATTCTCGTCAGCAAGGTGCGCAGTTTCGAAGAGGCCAAGGCGATCTACGGGAACATTGCCAAGGTGGCGCGCAGCCGTGGCGTGGCGCGACTGGAGTTTGCCGGATTCGTGCCGCAGGACGACAGCCTGCGCCAATCGACGTGTCTCGGCCAGCCGGTCGCGGGGCTTTTCCCCGAAGCGCCGTCGTCGCGTGCCTATGGTTTGATCGCCAATGCGCTACTGAGCTGGCCGCTGCCAGACAACGAAACGGGCGGGCTCGGGCAGTTTGTGCAACAACTGCTACACTTGAGCCAACAAATTGACCCGGTTGCCATCTACGCCTGATATCTCCTTCGTCCATGTATAACGCTGCTGGTCAAATCAACAAGGATCAGCTGGTACAGCGCTTCGCTCCTCTCGTAAAGCGTATCGCCTATCATCTGATGGCCCGCTTGCCGTCCAGTGTCCAGGTCGACGACCTGGTGCAGAACGGCATGATGGGCCTGCTCGACGCGATCAGTCGTTTCGAGGCAGGGATGGGCGCGCAGTTCGAAACCTACGCGGCCCAGCGCGTCCGCGGCGCCATGCTCGACGGCCTGCGCGAGAACGACTGGCTGCCGCGTAGCCTGCGCCGCGATTTCCGCCGCATCGAGGAAGCCATTGCCCAGCTTGAACAGCAGTACGGGCGCGCGCCGGCCGAGAAGGAACTGGCCGCAGCGTTGGGCATGTCGCTCGCCGAGTACCAGAAGATGTTGCAGGACGCGCGCGGCCATCAGCTGATCTCCTTCGAGGACATGGTCGAGGAGGGCGACGAGGATTTTCTCGAACGCCATTTGACCGACGATTCGGGCGAACCGTCGAAAATTCTGGAGGACGAGGCGTTGCGCCGCATTCTCGTGCAGGGAATCGAAGCCCTGCCTGAACGCGAAAAGATGATGATGGCGCTCTACTACGAGCAGGATCTCAACCTGCGCGAGATTGGCGAAGTCATGGGTGTGACGGAATCGAGAGTCTGCCAGCTCCACAGCCAGGCTGTCGCCCGGCTGCGCGCGCGGGTCTTCGGCGACGCCGGGGTCAAGATTAGGAAAGCCAAGCGGAATGGATAAGATCAGCGTTCTCGGGTTGGTGCTGGGCATCGTCGCGATCGTTGGCGGGCAGGTGCTCGAAGGCGGGCATGTCGGGTCACTCTCGCAGCCGACCGCCTTGCTGATCGTCCTCGGCGGAACGATGGGCGCCGTCATGCTGCAAAGTCCCTACGCGACTTTCATCCGGGGCGTGAAGATGGTGCGCTGGGTGTGGTACCCGCCGGTGGTCGATCATCAGCAACTGATCAAACAGATCGCGAGCTGGAGCCAGGTCTCCAGGCGCGAAGGCCTGCTGGCGCTGGAAAACGTGATGAATCAGTCGAAGGATGATTTCGCCCGCAAGGGCCTGCAATTGCTCGTCGACGGCGCCGAGCCGGAGCGTCTGCGCGAAGTCCTCGAGGTCGAGATCAACACCTATGAACAGGAGCTGAAACTCTCGGCCAGAATCTGGGAGGCGGCCGGAGGCTACTCGCCGACCATCGGGATTCTCGGCGCGGTTCTGGGCTTGATCCACGTCATGGAGAACCTGTCGGAACCGTCAAAACTGGGTGCAGGCATTGCAGTGGCCTTTGTCGCAACGATCTACGGCGTCGGGCTCGCCAACCTCGTGTTCTTGCCGATGGCGAACAAGCTCAAGGCGCACATCGCGCGCTTGATCGTGCGGCGAGAGATGATCGTCGACGGTCTGGTTGGCATCGCCAACGGCGACAACCCGCGCATCATCGAAAGCCGGCTGCAGGGTTACATCTTCTAGTCCATGGCGCGCAAGAAGCCCGACGAAGAGCACGATAACCACGAACGCTGGCTGGTTTCGTACGCGGATTTCATCACACTGCTCTTCGCGTTCTTCGTCGTGATGTACGCCTTGTCGTCGGTGAACGAAGGCAAGTACCGCATCCTCAGCGAATCGATGGCGACAGCCTTCCGCAACGTACAGGTGGTGGGCGACGCCGCGCCGCAACCGGTCGCCATCAACCCGCCGATTCCCTTGCCGAAGAAACCAAGCGGTGCAATGAAGGCGCCGCCGGACGCGGCCAAGCAGAAGCAGCGCGACACGATGCGCAACGTCGCCAAGGATATTCTTGATGTCATGGCGCCGCTCATCGAGCAAGGGAAGGTGCGTGTCATCGAAACCAGCCGCGGTGTGACGATCGAGATCAACGACAGCATTCTTTTCTCGCCGGGGCAGGCGCTTCTCCAGCCACCGTTGATCAAGGCCATGAGCGCAATCGCAGAGGTGCTGGCGCCGACAGAGTTCCCGATCACCATTGAGGGGCACACCGACAACGTGCCGATCAACACGCCGCAGTTCCCATCAAACTGGGAGCTTTCCGCCGTGCGCGCGACGACCGTGTTGCGCTTGTTTTCCGACTCCGGCGTGGCGGCCGAGCGCCTGACGGCGATCGGCTATGCCGATACGCGGCCGGTCGAACCGAACGTGCTGGCCGATGGCCGCGCGCGCAACCGGCGCGTCACCATCCTGATCGATTCGACGGTGCCAGAGAAAGGGACCGAAGTTGGCTTGGATGTGAAGCCCGGGGTTAAGGCTGAAGCTGCTGCGAAGCCGTAATTGTTGAATCGGCTGGCGGTGCTTCAGACCGCGTCGTTGATGCGCCGGGCGCCGGGTTTTGTCGACTGGCCGTCAGGTCCGTAGAGTTCGAGCGAGTTCTTCGCGCCACCGAGCGCTTCCAGCGCTTTCGTGGTGAATTGCATTCGAATCTGGATCAGCTCGCCGTTGACCCGGTTCAGCTCCCTGGCTTCCGCGGCGAGCTGCAGAACCTTCCGCCACGCCTCGGTTGCCTCCGGATCTTGCGCCTGTGCGCACCAGACGTCGATTCCGGCGCGATCGGCCGTCAAGCCGCGCGTCTCCAGAAAAGCCGCGCGCTGTGCGGACAGGCGATTCAGCTGGATGACGAGTCCGTTCTTCTGGTCGGCGAGTTGCGGGAGATCATCCGCAACACCCTGGGTTAGCGATTCCTGCTCGCGCCGAAGCAACTCGACAAACTGTGTCAGGAGCGTCACCTCGCCTTCGATCGTCTGCCGCATGGTCAGGCGACTGCCGCTGGGCGTCCCGGATTGGGTCAAGATCAGCCCTGCCGTTGGGCGTCGACGAGTTCTCTGGCCGAAGCGATCAGTCGGTCGGCGATTGCGCCCGCGTTGATCGTGAATCGCCCATCCGCGATGGCCTGTTTGATCTCCGCCACGCGGCCGGCGTCGAAGGATTGCTGGTCGTCCGAGGCAACGAGTTGGGTCGCGAGCGAACTCAGGCGAACGTCGTCACCGGCCGGGGTCGCCTTGCCGGCGGCGGCTTGACCGCGCGATTCCTTGATGAGTGATGCGCCCGCGGGTTTCGTTGAACTGTCGATCTTCATGATGGAGCCTCAAATGTTCTTTCCCTGATGGGCTATCGGCCAGAATCCGCCGAACTTTAGCATTAATTTCAGGCAGCTGGACTTCATTGGCGGTGGATTCAGTGCGTGACTTCGACGATGCCGCCCGCGCGCGCAATTCCGCTCACGGTTTGTCCCGACGCAGCGCGTACCTGCACGACTTGTCCCTCCTGGGCGCTGGTGAGCGCTTTGCCCTCGGCGCTGACGCTGAATCCGTCTCCTCGGGAAATCATCCTGACCGTTTGTCCCTGTTGCACCGCCCACTGCGCGGCAAGTTGGTCGCTGCGCAGCGGCTGGCCCGCGCCGAGGCCGCTCTTCAGCGTCTTGCCAATCGCCTGGGTCGGGTCCATCAGGACGCTCGACGGCAGCTTGCTCAGGTCGCCGCTGCGGACCACGATGCTCGAAGCGTCGAGAACTGTTCCAGTAGCCAGCGGGCGCGCCGTGGTGAGGTAGTCGCCGCTGACCGTGATCTGCGTCGGGACGTAGATCGTCCATGTCGATGGGCCTAGACAGCGGACGCCAAGCGTTGTCCGGCCCCACAGCTTTCCGCCCTGAGGGACGAAAGGCTCGAAGGCGTCGCACGCCGGCAACTGTGTCCTGGCGTCGAGCGGGCTGATGACGTAGCTGACCTTGCCGGGCAAGCCCTGTGTCTGTGCCCGGAGAAAATCGTCGAGCGCCGTATACAGCGGTGACTTTTCCGGTGGGTTGGTGGCGGCGTGCGCCAGCGCGGGTAGTACCAGAAGCAGGCAGATGACGCGGCTGACAGTGTTGCGGAGTGCGCGGGGTGTGGCGGGCTTGTTGTGCGGCATTTCTTTCATCCCGCCATTCTGCCTGATGAACCGGCGATTACGGAATGCACGGCCGAGGTCGCGCCGGCAATATTTGCCGATGCGGCGGTCGATGGCGGCACGCATCGCCGCATTATCCCGTGTTGGCCGCCCGGCGCGGCGTGGCACGAGAATTGCAGCGGAGTGGGCCGTATAGCCATCAAGTGGAGCTACCGTGACCAGCCGAATCGACGATGCACTTTCCTTCCAGAGCAAGGCGCTGGGTTTGCGCGCGTATCGCCAGCAGATTCTTGCCGGAAACATCGCCAATGCCGATACGCCGAACTACAAGGCGCGCGACTTCGATTTTTCTGTTGCCCTGAAAGACGCGGTGGCCGGCCGTAGCAGCGGTGATCTCCCGCTGGCGACCACCGCGCCGGGGCATATTCAGGGCACCGCCGGATCGTCCGGGGCAACGCGTCTCATGTACCGGACGCCGGCACAGGACAGCGCAGACGGCAATACGGTCGATATGGATCTCGAGCGTTCGGCGTTCTCCGAGAACGCCTTGCAGTATCAGGCGGGCCTGTCATTCATAACGCATCAACTGAAGATGCTGATGTCTTCGGTTCAAGGGTAGTCGCCATGAGCGTATTCAACGTTTTCCACATCGCCGGCAGCGCGCTAACCGCGCAGTCCCTGCGCCTCAACGCCGTGGCCAGCAACCTGGCCAACGCCGACAGCATCGCCGGACCGGACGGCAAACCCTATCGCGCCAAGCAGGTGGTCTTCGAGGCGACGCCGATGAACGGCGAGGCCGCGCAGGGCGTGCGCGTCAGACAGGTCGTCGAGGATGCGAGCCCGGGGCGCATGATCTACGACCCGCGCAATCCGGCGGCCAACGAACAAGGCTACGTGATGATGCCGAACGTGAATGCGGTCGACGAGATGGTCAACATGATCTCGGCATCGCGTTCCTACCAGACGAACGCCGAGGTCATGAATACGGCGAAGCAACTGCTGCTCAAAACGCTGACCCTCGGTCAGTAACAACGGACACTCAGGAGCCAAGAAATGGCAACGACATCTGGAACGAACTCAGTCACCAATCCTTACGCCGCGCTCAATTCGTCGTCGAGTACGACAACCACCAAGACGGCGGCTGAAGAACAGCAGGATCGCTTCCTCACCTTGCTCGTAACGCAGCTCAAGAACCAGGATCCGCTGAATCCAATGGACAACGCGGAGATGACGAGTCAGATGGCGCAAATGAGCACGGTGAGCGGGATCGAAAAACTCAATTCGACGCTGGGTTCGCTGGTCGACAGCATCGGCACCAGCCAGTCGATGCAGGCCGCGTCGATGATCGGCAAGGGCGTCCTGGTGCCTGGGTCCGGGCTGTCCTTGAGTAATGGCGCGGCCTACGCCGGGATCAACCTGGAGTCGGCGGCCGATCAGGTGACGCTCAAGATCATAGACAGCAGCGGCAATGTCATACAGACCGAGAAGCTGGGGGCGCATGAAGCCGGCGTCTTCAACATCGGCTGGGACGGCGTGATGGCCGACGGGACCAAGGCCGCCGAAGGTAATTACACCTTCTCGGTGGAAGCCGTTCAGGGCGGCAACAAGGTGACGGCAACCGCGCTGCAAATTGGCACGGTTTCTGCTCTTGTTCGTTCGTCAAACGGTTTCCTGCTCGATCTGGGATCGCTCGGCACCGTCGATTTCAGTGATGTGCAGCAAATTCTCTAGTTTCGGGAGCAAGCAATGTCATTTCAACAGGGTTTGAGCGGGCTGAACACCTCGTCCAAGGCGCTGGACGTGATCGGCAACAATATCGCCAACAGCAGCACGGTCGGCTTCAAGTCGGCCGAGACGCACTTCGCGGACGTCTACGCCAATTCGCTCTCCGGTAGCGGCGCGTCGCAGGTCGGTATCGGCAGTTCGATCTCCGGTATTCAGCAGGCGTTCAGCCAGGGCAACGTTACTGCGACCAACAACCCACTCGACATTTCGATCAACGGCAACGGCTTCTTCCGCATGAGCAGCAGCGGCGCCATTACCTATACGCGCAACGGCCAGTTTCACCTCGACAACGCCGGCTACATCATCAACGACCAGGGCATGCGGCTGACCGGCTACCAGGCCAACGCGCAGGGCGTCATCCTGCCGTCGAGTCCGGTCGACATCCAGTTGTCGGCGAGCCAGATCGCGCCGCGAGCGACCAGCGATCCGCTGGCCGGCAACGTGACCGCGGCACTCAACCTCGATTCCCGCCAAGGTGCGCCTTCGGGACTCGACGTGACGGCCGTGGTGACGGCCGCGGCTCAGGCGACGAGA
>ERZ650312.1463-NODE-1463-length-13311-cov-12.799864_pt1 | contig 13311 bp, 13 predicted proteins | sample MGYA00376248_ERZ650312 | MGnify/ENA primary metagenome ERZ650312 (study PRJEB26733, sample SAMN07839316) | wastewater metagenome | biome: urban; feature: wastewater treatment plant; material: waste water | place: USA: North Carolina | collected 2016-07-28 ... | reverse complement strand
ATTTTTTAAAAATTAATCAATATTTCTAAAAATAAAAAAGTTTAGAATAAAATCTAAACTTTAATTTATAAAACCTTAGTCATCATCAATATTAATATTATTCCTATTCAAAAACCATATCATTTCAATTTCATTGTCTTTCCACACGGTATCTTTTTTTAGTGTTTTTTTGATAAAATCATTATTTGATATATTATTAAATCTCACTAACTCTCTTATGTATGTTTCAAATTGATAATAATTAAGCGAATCTTTATTCAATAAACTTTTAAATTCTAACTGTAGTTTTTGATTATAATCTGCTTTGTACCAATTAGATAAATAAATAATTGCATCTTTATTCTTATCAACAAATGCTAATTTTTCTATTTGTTTTTTAAAATGACTAGGATATAATCTGTTTTTAAAAGCATAACGAAGTAATTCTTCTTCTGAAGTATTATACAATACTAAAGAGTCTAATTTCCTCAATAGCTTTTCTTCTTTTTTTTCAGAAAAAAGATAATTTTTATAAAATGCTACTGCTATGATTTCTTTACTAATAACACAACCATTTTGTGTTTCAACTTTTGATTTTCTATTCTTTAAAAAATCTAGAAAGACTTTATGAATATCACTATAATTTGCTTCTGACAAAGCAATTGCGGAATATAAAGCGACAACATTATTTTTGTTCTTGGTTAATAAAACCAAATCTTTTGTAGAAGCTAAAGATTTTAATTCTTTGAAATTTTCAAAGTTAGCAGCCTTAATTTGCCCTTTTGCTAAAACTCCGTTTTCATAACCATTAATTTTAGAAATATTTAAAACAACACTTTTCAAATATTCTGGCACATCTTTACTATCTAAAACTGCTTTTTCTGTAGGGAAGTCTTCTATAATTTTAGCATAAGAAACATCTTCCTTTTTTTTGCAAGAAAAAAGAATTAGGATTATTAAAAATATTTGTATTAATGATTTTATCACACTGCAACTGGTGCTTTAATTCCGGGATGCGGATTGTAATTTTCTAAGGTAAAGTCTTCAAAATTAAAATCAAAAATGTCTTTAATTTCAGGGTTGAGTTTCATTGTTGGCAAATCTCTTGGCTCACGAGAAAGTTGCAAATTTACCTGTTCAAAATGATTGTTGTAAATATGAACATCGCCAAAAGTATGCACATAATCTCCCACTTCTAAACCACAAACTTGAGCTACCATCATCGTAAGCAAAGCGTAACTTGCAATATTGAAAGGAACGCCCAAAAATACGTCTGCACTTCTTTGATATAACTGCAAAGACAATTTTCCATCGGCTACATAAAACTGAAACATTGTATGGCAAGGCGCTAAAGCCATATTCGGAATTTCGGCGGCATTCCAAGCAGAAACAATGAGTCTTCTAGAATCTGGATTTTTCTTGATTTGTTCTAAAACTTCAGAAATTTGATCCACTATTTTACCATCTTTCCCTTCCCAACTTCTCCATTGTGCACCGTAAACTGGACCTAAATCGCCGTTTTCGTCTGCCCATTCATTCCAAATTCTTACGCCGTTATCGGTAAGATATTTAATGTTGGTATCGCCTTTTAAAAACCACAACAATTCATAAATTATTGATTTCAAATGCACTTTTTTGGTCGTTACCAAAGGAAAACCTTTAGACAAATCATAGCGCAATTGGTAGCCAAAAACGCTTCGTGTTCCAGTTCCGGTTCTGTCGGTTTTGTCTGTTCCATTATCGAGAATATGTTGGAGTAAATCGAGATAGTTTTGCATTTTTATTATAATTGAATTTTCAAATTTAGAAAAACATCTTTAAAAAATTGATACAAAAATAAAATTTAAAAAATATTCAACACAAAATACAGGTGTTCTTCTATAAAAATTTGCATTTGGTCTATTTGATTTGAGATTAATATATAGTTGAAGCAATTTTGTCTCATAAAATAAAAGTTATGCGAAAACTTACCTATATAATACTGCTACTTTTAGGAACATATATTTCCGCTCAAAAAGTATGGTCTCTTCAAGATTGTCTTAATTATGCCGTTGCTAATAATATAACGGTAAAAAAAGCAGCGCTAACTAAGACTACAGACCAATTAAATTACGAACAAGCAAAAAACAACAAACTTCCTACGGTGTATGGTTCTGCTTCTATGGGGCTTACCAATGGTTCTAGTATAGACCCTATTACAAGTAGTTTTGTAAATCAAACCATTTTATCTAACAGTTTTGGTGTTTCTGGCAATATTACTTTATACCAAGGGAATAAATTAAATCTTGAAATTGAGAAAAATAAAATTCTAACTTCTCAATCCGAATTATATCAAAAACAGGCAGAAAACAACATTACACTAAGTGTTTTAGAAGCTTATTTGCAAGCTTTATATTATTTTGAAGGAATTAAAATTGCAGAATATACAGCTAATTCTAGCGCACAAGAACTAAAACTTACCGAAGTAAAATATAAAAACGGCGCCATTGCAAAACTAGACCTTGCAGATGTAGAAACTCAAAATGCTCAAAATCAATACAATGTTGTAAACAGCAAAAATCTTTACAATCAGCAGGTTTTAAAATTAAAACAATTATTAGAACTTGACCCAAAAGAAGACTTTGAAATCGAAAAAATAACTTTAGATGATGCTTACAAAATTATACCTGATAAGCAAGAAGTTTTCTCAAAAGCACAAGAAGTTTTTCCAGATGTAAAAATCTACGATTTGCAAAATGATGTGCTTTCAAAAGATTTAGAAATTACAAAAGCGGGTTACAAACCTACTTTAACAGCCAATGCAGGACTAAATTCTGGATACACCAATACACAAGATTACACCTATTTTAATCAATTAAAAAACAATTTTAATAAATCTTTAGGCTTGTCTTTAAACATTCCTATTTTTTCTAAAAAACAAAATGACACGAATGTAAAACTTGCCAAAATAGAAATAGAACAGAACAAATTAGATAAAATAAGCGCCCAGAAAACTCTTTATTCTAATATTGAAACAGCGTGGCAAAATGCAATTTCTAACCAAGCGCAACAAGAATCTTCTAAAGTTGCCAGAAATAATGCAAAATTAGCCTACGAACTAGCCAATAAAAAATATGAATTCGGGGGATTAACACCCACAGAACTTGCCGTAAGCAGAAATACTTACCTCAGCAACGAACAAACATATCTTCAGTCTAAATATATGGCAACATTGTATGCAGAACTGCTTAATTTTTATCAAGGAAATCTATCTACTCAAAAATAAAATTATTCGTTATGAATCCAAAATATAAAAAATATTTAAAAACTTCCGCTTTTGCTATTGTAGCGATTGTAGCAATTTTCTTAGGTTATCTATTCTTCGGAAAAGAAAAAGAAACTCCAATAGAAGTACAAACCGTAAAGATGAGCAAAGGCGCCATTACTACTTCTGTTACCGCAACAGGTACAGTAGAACCAGTAGACCAAGTAGAAGTAGGTACGCAAGTTTCTGGTTTGGTAGATAAAATTTATGTAGATTATAATTCTCCTGTAAAAAAAGGACAATTATTAGCCGAACTAGACAAAACCAATCTTCAAGAATCTGTAAATAATGCTTTTGCACAATATTCTGCTGCTCAAAACGAACTTAATTATTACCAACAAAACTATAACAGACAAAGCAATATGTTTAAATCTGGTGTCATCAGCAAAGCAGATTACGAACAAGCCGCTTATCAGGTTCAAAATGCAAAACAAACGCTTAATCAAAGAAAAACCGCTCTTGCACAAGCCAGAACGAATCTTAGTTATGCTAACATTTATGCTCCTATTGATGGTGTAATCTTAAGCAAAGAAGTAGAAGAAGGACAAACCGTTGCCGCGAGTATGTCAACTCCTACCCTTTTCAAAATCGCAAAAGATATTACAAAAATGCAGGTTGAAGCCAATGTAGATGAAGCAGATATAGGCGGTGTAGAAGTAGGACAACGTGTAAGTTTCACGGTAGATGCTTATCCTCAAGAAGAATTTAGCGGTAAAGTTCGTCAGGTTCGTTTGTCTGCAACTACAACATCTAATGTGGTAACTTATACCGTAATTATTGACGCAGACAATCCTGAACAAAAATTAAAACCTGGGCTTACAGCTACAGTAACAATTTTCACACAAGAATTAAATAACATCAATACTATTCCTGCTGCAGCGATAAGTTTTACACCAGATACAGATGTTTTGAATCAATATTATCTGCAAAATAAAATTGCTGCAAAAATTCCCGAAATAAAAACCGGAAAAAACAAAGAAAAATTTATCTGGATTAAAAACGATGACAATAGTTTGGTACAAAAACCTATTACCATTGGTAGCAATGACGGTATAAACATACAAGTAGTAAAAGGTCTCAATGGAACAGAAAACATTGTAACTTCTCTGGAAATTCAAGAAGAAACCGTAGCAAAATCAGACTCAGAAAGTGGAGACAGTCCTTTTATGCCAAAACGTCCTGGTAGTAACAAAAAAACAAATAGTAAAAGTTCTAACCAAAGTCCGCCTCCAGGAAATTAAAAATTAGTATTTGATTTTAGTATTTTGAATGAATTTAATTCTAAAAATTAAAAATCAACAATCCAAAAAAGGTGAAAACAATGAAACCAATCATAAAAATAGAAAACCTCAAAAGAGAATTTGTAATGGGAGACGAAATTGTTCACGCTCTCAGAGGTATTGATTTGAATATTAACGAAAGAGAATTTGTAACCATAATGGGAACCAGCGGCTCTGGAAAATCTACTTTGCTTAATATCTTGGGCTGTCTAGATAAGCCAACATCTGGAATCTACGAACTAGACGGTGTTTCGGTAAAAGATTTAACCAAAAATCAACTTGCCGAAATTAGAAATACAAAAATTGGCTTCATTTTTCAATCTTATAACCTCTTGGCAAGAACTTCAGCTTTAGAAAATGTAGAATTGCCATTATTATACAATCCTAATATTTCATCTGAAGAAAGAAGAGAAAGAGCAATTATTGCCTTAAAACAAGTAGGTTTAGAGAATAGAATGTATCACGTCCCGAGCCAACTTTCTGGCGGACAGCAACAAAGAGTTGCCATTGCAAGGTCTTTAGTAAATCATCCCATTATTTTATTGGCAGACGAAGCTACAGGAAATCTAGATACCAGAACTTCCTATGAAGTAATGAATCTTTTTCAGGAATTAAATAGCCAAGGAATTACCATTGGTTTTGTAACTCACGAAGAAGACATCGCAAAATTTAGCAAAAGAACGGTAGTACTGAGAGACGGAAACATAAAAGAAGACCACTTGGTTACAGATAGACTTATAGCTTTGGATGAATTAAAAAAACTACCAGATGTAAATTAAAACATCAAAATCCCAACTCACAAAATAGTTTATTATATGTTTAGATGACCCAAATGCAAATCTGAAGAAAAGAAAAACATGACGGAAGATTTCGGATTTGCAATGGGTTTTAAAACTTAATTATCACAATTATGAATTTTTTAAATTTAATAAAAATAGCATGGAAAGCTATTCTCCTCAATAAGACCAGAGCCATGCTTACTATGCTCGGAATTATCATTGGAGTAGCTTCTGTTATCGCAATGCTGGCAATAGGCGAAGGTTCTAAAGAAAGTATCAAAAAAAATATTTCTAGCATGGGAGCCAACCTTATCACTATTCGTCCTGGTGCTGGGATGATGGGAGGAGTTCGTTCAGACCCTTCTTCTATGCAAACCTTAACGCTTAATGATTATAAAACTCTTAAAACACAAACTCATTATATAAAAAATATATCGCCAATAGTAAACGGGAGCGGACAAAGTATTGCAGGTTCTAACAACTGGCCTACAACTATTTATGGAGCTTCACCAGAATATCTTAGCATTAGAGATTGGAGTGTAGAAAAAGGCTCTATGTTTACCGAAGACGATATAGAATCTTATGCAAAAGTGGCTGTAATAGGAAAAACAGTTCAAGAAAATCTCTTCCCAAACGAAGACCCAATTGGAAAAATGATTAGATTCAAAAATATTCCTTTTAAAGTAATTGGAATTTTGAAAGAAAAAGGAGAAAACACTTTCGGGCAAGACCAAGACGACATTATTATTGCTCCTTACACTGCTGTCCAAAAAAGAATTTTGGCTCAGAAATATCTTCAATCTATCGTTGCTTCTTCTATTAGCGAAGACGATTCTGAAGCTGCCGTAAATGAAATTACCACAATTATGGAAAAACAGCACAACATAAAAGAAGGAGACGATAACGATTTTAATGTATCTTCTCAGCAAGAAATTATTTCCACATTTAGTTCAACCAGCGAAATGTTAACCGTACTTTTGGTGGCTATTGCAAGTATCTCTCTAATTGTTGGAGGTATCGGAATTATGAACATTATGTATGTTTCTGTAAAAGAAAGAACCAAAGAAATTGGTCTGAGAATGGCAATTGGAGCAAAAGGAAAAGACATTTTGCTTCAGTTTTTAATAGAATCTGTTTTAATAAGTATTACAGGTGGCATTTTGGGCGTTTTTATAGGATTGGGAGCCACTTTTGCCATCAAACAATTTGCGGGTTGGCCAGTTAGCATTACCATGTCTTCCATTGTTATTTCTTTTGCAGTTTGTACCATTACCGGCGTATTTTTCGGGTGGTATCCTGCGAGAAAAGCGGCTCAATCTGACCCAATTAACGCTTTGAGATACGAATAAAACCAATTTTTTTTTAAAATTATTTAGGATAGATGATAGAAAAATTGATAAATTCACTTCTTCAAAGCTTCCACAAATCCTCATTTTTTAAAGGATTGAATAAATTTAAATTCTAAAAATAGTATTAGCTATAAAAATTTATGATTAAATTCAAAAATAAAAATCCAGAATTTAGCCTGCATCTTTTGATTTGGCTGGTTCTATTTTTTCTTCCTGCGGCATTTTCTTATGGCTCAGAAATAGATTGGGGTAACATTTTCAAACATTTTTGGCTTCAACTCATCTTTTTAGCTGTAGTATTTTATATCAATTATTTGTTCTTAGTACATTGGCTTTTTGGAGAAAAAAGAATTTCATTTTTCATAATCAATGCAATTTTATTGGCAGCATTAATTTATCTAAAAGGAGAAATTTTTGTTTTATTTGATTCTGACAGACCAAAAATGCTCGGCAAAAAACCACCAGAATGGATGCGTTTTTTCATGGATTTTTTAATTTACCTTATTCCCATTGCTTTTTCAGTTTCTATTAATGCAATGAAAAAAATGCGTAAAGCCGAAGAAATGAAAATTGAAGCTGATAACATAAAACTTCAATCTGAATTACAACATTTAAAGTACCAACTTCAGCCACATTTTTTCTTTAATGCTCTAAATAACATTTATTCTCTAGTAGATTTTGCTCCAGAAAAAGCAAAACAAAGCATCCACAGTTTAAGCAAATTAATGAGACATTTGCTTCAAAAATCTGATATTGAGAAGATAAGTCTTGCTGAAGAAATAGATTTTTTGAACAAATATATAGATCTTATGTCCCTTCGATTAAACGAAAGCACAAAAGTATATACCAATTTCCCTACGAAAGTGAACAACATCTATATTGCTCCGTTACTTTTTATTTCAATTGTAGAAAATGCCTTTAAACACGGAGTTTCTGCCACCAAACCTTCAGATATTTGCTTTAAATTGGAAGTGATAGAAAAAAGTATTTTCTTCACCACTTCTAACTCAAATTTTCCTAAAAATGAAGACGACAGAAGTGGCTCTGGAATTGGTGTAGATAATTTGAGAAAAAGACTGCAACTTTTATATCCCAACAAACACGAATTTAATACTTATCTAAATAATGGAATGTATATTGTAGAAATGAAACTAGAAACCGAATAATATAAAAACATCTAAACATATGAAAAAAATAACCTGTCTAATTGCTGATGACGAACCAATGGCTCTAAGTCTAATTGAAAGTTATGTGCTGAAAACACCTTTTCTGGAACTGAAAGCTAAATGCAATAGCGCAATTAAGGCAATGGAATTTTTGGAAACCGATTCTGATATTGATTTATTTTTTCTAGACATACAAATGCCAGATTTAACGGGGCTTGAATTCTCCAGATTATTGCCTGCAAAAAGCAAAGTTGTTTTCACTACAGCTTTTGACCAATATGCTATTGAAGGATACAAAGTAAATGCGCTAGACTATCTTTTAAAACCTTTTGATTATAACGAATTTCTAAATGCAGCTCAAAAAGCACGCAATCATTTCGAAATAAATTGCGTGCAAAATGCTGAAAATCAACAAAATAAAAAAAATTCAGATTTCATTTTTGTAAAATCCGAATATAGACAAATCAAAATAAATTTCTCTGAAATTCTTTATATTGAAGGACTGAAAGATTATGTAAAAATCTATACTTCTAGTCATCCAAGACCAATTTTAACATTAATGAGTCTTAAAAAATTAGAAGAAGAACTGCCTTCGGAGCAGTTTATGAGAGTGCATCGTTCTTATATTATTTCATTAGAAAAAATTGAAGCCATCGAAAGGAATCATGTAGTAATTAAAGACGGTTTTATTACCATCGCTCCCAATTACAAAGATATTTTGATGGAATACATCAAAGGAAAAAGCATCTAATTATTACAAAATGTTTATAATAGTTTGAGACGAATTATTAATTAAAAAAACATCTCCCACTTTTTTACCATTCATAGCTTTTGCCAAAGGAGATTCTGCTGAAACGACGAATATTTTTTCTTGGTTAAAATTCAATTCGCCCAAAGAAACGGCTATAAAAAATTTACCTTTTTCAGTTTCTACTAAACTTCCTAAAGTTACAACTTTGTGAGGATTTGGATTGATGTTTTTAAGAATTTGTTGAGATTTTAAATGCTCATTCAACTGAATTTGCAAGTTATTAATCTCTTGCTGAAGCATTTCGCGAGAAGTTTCATATTTATCTCCCATAGAACTTTTGGTATCGTTATTAGAAGCTCTTGTTTCGGCAATCAATTGTTCTAATTTCTGAATTTTCTCTGAAATTTTTTGATGGATAATTTCTAAAAGTTCTGATTTCATTTGATAAGTTTTGGCTAAAGCCAAATTAAGATTTTTTATTAAAAAGTCGGGCTAAAGCCCGACTCTATTGATTTTATTTTTACATCAAATATTCATATTCTGACATCTGACAAATCTTTATTTCTCAAAAACCAAATGTTCCCATTTGTACATTTCTATGGTAGGTTTGGTATCAAAATTTGTGGTTAATCCAGAAAAGAGACTTTTGTATTTCCCTTGTACGGCCTCGTCTAAAATCTGTAATTTAAGATGCTGCGTGTCTGACAAGTTTAGAATCACTAAGACTTCGTCCTCCCCATTTTTTCTAAGGTAAGCCAATACTTTGTCTGGTGCATTGGTCTGTAAGATTTTGGTAATAGAATTAGTATCACCACCTCTTAATGCAGGATTTTTAGATTTTAATTCATATAGTTTTTTGTAAAATTCTTCTAATTTATAAGAACCATTCCAAGGTATAGGGTCTTTTTCGAAGAATTCTAACCTTTTATTCAAAAGAGGCAATTCTTGTCCAGAATACATAAGTGGAACACCATCCCAAGTGGCAGAAAATACAGCCAAAGGTTTTGCCATTTCTCCATATTTTTCATATTCTGTACCGTTCCAAGAGTTTTCATCGTGATTGCTGGTAAACCAAGCTCTCATGCTATTTCCACCAATTGCAGAGTATTTAGCCAATAAATCTGTAAGTTCTGTAAGAGGCAATTTCTTTTTGTAGAAATCTTCGGTTTTGTGCATCCAAGACCAAGAATAAGAAGCGTCAAAGACTTTACCATAATCAGGATTTTCTAATTCGTCAAATTCTCCTAAAAAGAAAAGAGGTTTTATTTTCTCTACTTCCGGACGTGCTTGTTGCCAAAAATCTACTTCAACCCAACTCGCCAAATCGCAACGGAAACCATCAATATTGGTTTCTTTTACCCAGTATTTCATAGCATCTATCATCGCCAATCTCATTTCCGGGTTTTTGTAATCTAGTTCTATAATATCGTCCATACCAGAAGCTCTGTGGAAACTTCCATCTGCATCATGTACATAATATTCTGGATGAGATTTTGTCCAAACGTGATCCCAACCTGTGTGGTTAGCTACCCAATCTATGATGACTTTGAAACCCATTTTATGAGCTTCGTTTACCAAATTTTTAAAATCATCTAAAGTCCCAAATTCAGGATTGATAGAGGTATAATCTTGTGCTGCATAAGGACTTCCCAAGCTTCCTTTTTTCTCTTTTTGTGCAATGGGTGTAATTGGCATAAACCAAAGTGTTTTTACCCCCATTTTTTGGAGTCTTGGTAATTCTTTTTGAAATGCCTTGAAGGTTCCTTCTTTGGTATATTGTCTTACGTTTACTTCGTAGATATTGGTGGTATGCTTCCAGTCTGTCATTTTTGTTGAATTTTGTTGAATGCCGCAAGAGATTAAGGTAAAACCTAATATTGCAGATAAAATTAGCTTTTTCATTGTTTGAAATTTTTATCGAAAACAAATGTAATAATTTGTAACTAATGACCATAAAAAATCCGGAAAAAACTTTCCGGATTGTATATGAATTTAATCAATTTAAAGTATTAATCTTCATCTGCTTCATCTACAAAATCATCACCATAGCCGTCATCTTCTTCGTCATCAGCAAATTCATCATCAAAATCTTCTTTGAAATCTGAATCTAAGTCTGTAAAATCATCATCTAAAAATGCTGCTGCCATTACAGATTTACCAGAACCACCAGATTTACCAGGCGCTTTTAGAGGAACATTTCCGAATCTAAAAACGGTAATTGGATAGTTAACGGCAGGTTTTTCGTCTATAATTTCTACCAATTCACAGAAAAACTCCCAAAGGTCTATTAACCCATATTGAAACTGAATTTTGTCTCCTACCTTTTGGAAAGCTTCCATAAGATAAACATCTGACATAATTTCGCCATCACCATCATCACTCATATCTTCTAGAGGAACTGATTTTATTTCTATACCTTCATCATCTAAAATAGTGAACATAGAAAGCTCATCTCCTTGTAAACTGAATGCACTTTTTACTCCTAAATGTAAATTCCATAGTGTTTGCTTTTCTTTGATTTCTATATCTCTGAAAACACTTTCTTTAGAATCTAAAATTACTCTGACCTTATAAACCATATTTTACTTTTTACTAAACCTTTAGTTAAATTTTTTGTAATTGTATTTTACTGATTTTGTATTAATGTTGGGAGCAAAGATAAAACAAAAGAAATATGAGTTTTTAAAAAAATTCAATTTTTATTAAAAAAAGTTTTTCTTAAATTCCCAGCGTTTAATGATGCCAATTTACAGAAATTATTGAAATCACAAAGCTTTTTCTAAAGAAAATGTAAAGGTAGTTCCTTCTAGATAGGTACTTTCTACAGAAATATTTTGTTTATGGGCTTCCATAATGTGTTTTACGATGGCAAGACCTAGCCCAGAACCGCCATCTTTTCTGTTTCTACTGCTCTCTACACGGTAAAATCTTTCGAAAATTCTAGGCAATGCTTCTGGTTTTATGCCCATTCCGTTATCAGATATTTGTATAATTGCCAAGTTATTATTGGTTGCAGTTTTTATTTTAATAAGTGCTTCTTCTCTATTGCTGTAGTGAATTGCATTAGAAATTAAATTGATTAAAACCTGGGATATTTTTTGTTTATCCGCATTTACAAAAACTGGTGAAGTATTTTGTAAATGTAGTTTTGCAGTTCTATTCTGAGCTTGCATTTCTAGAAGCTCGAAGATTTCTTTGATAAGGAGATTGATATCAAATTTAGAATAATTAAGAGAAATTTCGCCAGTTTCTAATTGGCTAATCATATCTAAATCTTTTACAATATTGAGCAATCTTTCTACAGATTTCCCAATTCGTTCTAGGTATTTATCTCTTATATTAAGATTTTCTACCGCACCATCTTTCAGGGTTTCTATATACCCTTGGATTGAAAAAAGTGGTGTTTTTAGTTCGTGAGAAACGTTTCCGAGATATTCTTTTCGGTAGTCTTCCATCTCTTTCATGGTGTCTATTTCTGACACGTTTTTCTGTATCATTTCTCCCAATTCTTTGAAATTCACGGTTTCTTCTTCGTGAATCATATTATCTGGTAGTATGTTTGAGATTCTTTTTATTTGTTTTTTTCCATAATATTTAAACAAGAACTCTATCACCACATAATTGGTAAAAAAGATTAAAATCAGACTCAAAAAAAGATAAAAATAAAACTGTGAGTGCTGATTAGACACAGAATCCTGAGCATAATTAAAAAGTACAACGATAGAAACCATAGCGGCGGTAAGAAATAATGCCGCAACTATAGAAAGTAAGTGATTTTTAATTAAAATAGAAGCCCCAAAAAAAGAAATCTTCATTTGCCAGAATTATTACACGGTAAGTTTGTAGCCAATACCTTTAAGTGTTTGTATAGAATCATCTCCTAGCTTTTCTCTCAATCTTCGGATGTGTACATCTATGGTTCTTTCTCCTACGATTACGTCATTACCCCAAACTTTATCTAGAATTTCTTCTCTTTTAAAAACTTTTTGGGAGTTAGAAGCCAAAAGATAAAGCAAATCAAATTCTTTTTTCGGCAACAAAAGATTTTCTCCGGCTTTTGTGACTTTAAAATTATCTTTATCAATAATTAAATCTCCTAATTCTAAAACTTTAGATTGGCTTTCGGAAACTTGTGTACTTAGTTGTAATAAAGCATTAACCTTAGAGATAAGAACTTTTGGTTTTATAATTTTCACAATATAATCATTAGCACCAGCATCGTAACCTGCTAATTGAGAAAATTCTTCGGCTCTGGCAGATAGAAATACAATTAAAGTTTTTTGTAATTCTTTAATTTGTCTCATTTCTTGGCAAGTTTCTATCCCGTCTTTCTCTGGCATCATTACATCTAGCAAGATTAAATCTGGGATTATTTCTTTTGCTTTTGCTATACCTTCGTTACCATTATTAGCGGTAAAAACTTTGTAACCTTCTTTTTCCAGGTTGTACGATAGGATTTCTAGAATATCCTGCTCATCATCTACTAAAAGAATTTTTTTGTCTTTCATCTATACTATTTAACCTTTCAAAATTAGTAAAAAAACCATTGCATTGTTATGAAAAATTAAATTTTACAATAAATTAATATTGCTCCCATTTTATTAAAATTTATTTAAATATTTTTGAATATCCGTAATTTATCATAAATTTTGTATATTTGCTTTGAATCAAACAATTAGATATGAATTTATTCAGTTTTTCAG
>ERZ650312.1462-NODE-1462-length-13318-cov-21.745382_pt1 | contig 13318 bp, 14 predicted proteins | sample MGYA00376248_ERZ650312 | MGnify/ENA primary metagenome ERZ650312 (study PRJEB26733, sample SAMN07839316) | wastewater metagenome | biome: urban; feature: wastewater treatment plant; material: waste water | place: USA: North Carolina | collected 2016-07-28 ... | reverse complement strand
ACTTCGTGCTACCCTTTTTTAATGAATAAAAACGGACGGATTCTCCCAATGAATGACACTGTTTCCAAAAACACAACCATGTCCATTGTTGCCACCGCTCTGCTAGGATTTTCAGGTATTCTTTCAGAAACGAGTATGAATGTGACATTTCCTACCCTACAAAAAGTTTATCACTTGCCACTGTCAAGCCTCCAATGGATTACAACCGTCTACCTTTTAGCTGTTGCAATATCAATGACTGTCAGTGCTACTTTGCAGCAAAATGTTAAAGAAAAAACCATATTAAATGTCTCTCTCATTCTATTCACATCGGGTACAATCTTAGCATTTGCAACCTCTAGTTTCTCCATCATGATCGTAGGACGCGCCTTTCAAGGATTAGGAACTGGGATTGGAATGACATTGATGTTCAATCTCATTTTAGAACGGATTCCTCCTCAAAAAATTGGGAACCTATATGGGGATTGGCGGTCTGATTATGAGTTTAGCCCCTGCTTTCGGCCCCACCTATGGCGGTTTTATGATTGCACGCCTTCCCTGGCAATGGATTTTCATCTTTATCCTACCCGTCCCCCTTATCTGTTTTGTTCTAAACCATCTCTACATAGAAAATAGCCAAAAAGGTGAGAAACGTCCTTTTGATATTTCGTCCTTCATACTGTTAGCTCTTGCGCTAATTACGTCGCTTCTAGCAATTACAAGTCTAGAAGAAGGTGAAATAAATTGGATATATTTAACTGTATTCATCCTTAGCTTGGCCGCATTTATCCATCGAAGTCTGACTATCCCTAAACCATTTCTTGATATTCGTGTCTTGAAAGTACCAACCGTTTGGCTTGGTTTAATTCCCTTCTTTATTTATCAATTTGCTTATTTAGGTTCAAACTTTATTATCCCAAACTTATTAATTGAAGCGAAGGGGGCAAGTTCCACTATAGCAGGATTCTCATTACTACCAGGTACTCTTTTGGGAGCCATCCTAGCCCCTGTTTTTAGCAAATTCTATGATTTAAAAGGACCAAAACCTTCACTATATATTGGGAATACATTATTTACCATAGCTCTTTCAATCATGGCCTTATTCACTGAAACATTGACACTCTTCAGTTTGGCAGCAACCTATATTGTATTCACCTTTGGAAGAAACATGGCATTTAACAATATCCTGGCCGTTTCAGTATCCACATTGCCTCAAGAAAAGAAAGCAGATGCCACAGCTATTTTTCAAATGATGCAACAATTTGCAGGTGCTTTAGGAACAGCTATTGCTTCTGTCCTTGCAAATAGTAGCCAAAATTTGACCGAAGGAGTCCAACGTGTCTTCTCTCTACAGCTATTCTTAGTCGTCATTATCTACTTCTTCTTCATTAATCTATTCCAACAGCTCAGCAAAGATTCCTGAAAAAGATTGGATAGTTACAATTCTTTATCTTCAAATGAAAAAGCCGTCAGAAAACAATTCTAACGACTTCTCTTAAAAACTAGCATCCGCTAGTTTTTTTACATGAAATAGAATACGCCCAGTAGCAAAGCAAACAAACCCAAATAACCAATGAAACTGTAAAAAACCTGTTTCCCAGTAAATAAATTTTTCTCTGTAAGCGGTGGTAAAAAAATAACGACTAAACAACCACCAATCGCTCCTCCAATATGTCCCGCCATGCTAATGGATGGGGTAAAAAGGCCTAATGCCAAGTTCAGTCCTAGAAGAAGCATGTAACGTTGACCAAGAACTTGTAAATAAGGGCTACGACTAAATTTTCTCAAAAGGGCCATGGCTGCAAATAAGCCAAAGAGCGAGGTCGACGCACCTGCGCCAACCACATCTGGTGTAAAGAAGAGAACAAAAAGGTTCCCCATAATACCAGATAATAGATAGAGAAGAAAGAACCTCCGGGACCCAAAAAGCCCTTCTAATTGGTAACCTAAACCAAGTAAAGTAATACCATTGAATAGAAAATGCTCCCAACCAATGTGGACAAAAACAGGTGAAACCAAGCGCCACAACTGAGTCGGATCATAACGCACTACTTCACCATACATACCACCGAATTCAAAAATCGTATAGGCTGTAGTGGTCTGCCCAAAGCGAAATATTTGTATAAATAGAAAAACAAGAGCCGTAACTGCCAACAAGCCATTGGTCACAGGGTAGCGCTTATCAAAAAGATTCTTCAAAAATCAACAACTCCTTTACTGGGATATCAAATGTCTGGTGTTCAAAATCATATAACTGGAAAGAGCCCAAGGTCGATACCGTCTCCCCCTGATAATCTGACAAGTAGCGGTCATAAAACCCTGCCCCATAGCCAACCCGAAACCCTACTTGATTCCATGCCAATCCAGGGACATGAATCCAGTTAATCACAGACTTATCCACAGGTTGTGAATAAGTCCCAGGTTCCCAAAGTCCAAACCTTGTTTTAACCAAATCATCAGGATTATATTCTACAAAATCCATGCGTCCTTGTGAATAGGTCTTAGGAATGAAAATGCATTTTCCATCCTTTTGAGCCTGTTCAATTAAGTAACTAGTATCGAACTCATGTCCCATAGAAAGGTAGGTCCCAAGCGACTTTGAGCACTTATAGGTGTCAGAGGAAAGGAGCCTTTCTGTTAGTTGCTGACTCCATCTTGCTCGTTGACTACTCGTTAGTCCTTGCAAAGTCCCTAGCACTTCTTTCCGAATTTCTTTTTTATCCACAGAAACTCCTTTTCTTTCAGAAAAAGACTGGAAAACCCAGTCTAATTTGCTTTCGTTTTCAAAAAATCGCTCAACTTATCCACAGCAAAGGGAAGCACTTCCTCTTTGGGACTGAGACGAGGATTGTGAAGGGGATAAGGCGTATCCACACCCAGCCAGAACATAACACCTGGAACCTTGTTGAGCAGGTAGCCAAAGTCTTCACCCGTCATGGCAGGTGGACAGTCAATCATTTCCACACCATCAACCTGTTCAAAATAAGTCATTAGTTCATCCGCCAACTGAGGATTGTTCTCCACAGGCAGATAACCGCTAGGATTAAGTTCGATCTCCAAGTCTACTCCAAAGGACAGAGCAATTCCTTCTGCTATTTCACGCACTCGTTTTTGCACCAAGAGGCTCATACTCTGGGTCAAGGCCCGAATGGTGCCATGCAAAAAGGCTGTTTCGGTAATAACGTTGTTGGTCGTTCCCGCGTGCATGGAGCCGAAGGTCACCACAGCTCCCTCGATTGGGTCGACATTTCGACTCACCACTGACTGAACTTGGGTCACAAAGTAGCTGGCTGCCACCAAGGCGTCATTTGCGGTATGGGGAAATGCTGCGTGACCACCCTTTCCTGTAAACCGTATCTTGACCTCACAGGTCCCAGCAAAGAGGGTCGCACGGTTGGTGGCCATTTGACCAACTTTGAGATCTGGTCGGACATGGAGCCCATAAAATTCATCTGGTAACCAATCCCCAAAAGCTCCCGCTTCATACATAAGCATGCCACCTGCTAGATTTTCCTCTGCAGGCTGAAACAAGAAGAGTAGGTTATTTTTCGGTTGCTGCTCTGCCATTTTCTCCAAAAGCCCCAAGGCAATGGTCATGTGGAAATCATGTCCGCAGGCGTGCATCCGGTCTGGTTGGAGGGACTTGAAGTCCAGGCCCGTTTCCTCCACAATTGGCAGACCGTCAATATCCGTCCGCCAACCAATCGTTTTTTGAGGAGCAGATCCTGTCAGATAAACCAAGATACCCGTCTCCCACGTGCGAACTTGGGAAAAAGAGCAGTCTTGAAGCAACCCCTCTATAGTTTCCATAAGAAAGGCATGGGTCTTGAACTCCTCCATGCCCAGCTCTGGAATCTGGTGGAGGGCCCGCCGTGTTGCAATTAAATCTAGCATAGCTACCTCTTAGAGTGTCCGCAAAGCCTCTTCCAAGGCTGTTTTTTGTTGGGTTTGCTCATCGATTTCCTTGATGATGCGGGCTGGTACACCTGCAACCACAACGTTTTCAGGTACATCTTGGGTCACAATGGCACCCGCTGCGACAACAGAGCCACTACCGACTTGCACACCTTCGATGACAACAGCATTGGCACCAACCAAGACATTGTCACCAACACGAACTGGATCTGCAGAAGCTGGCTCGATGACACCAGCAAGGACCGCACCTGCACCGATGTGGCTGTTCTTACCAACCGTTGCACGGCCACCGAGAATAGCACCCATGTCAATCATAGTTCCTGGACCGATTTCTGCACCGATGTTGATAACGGCACCCATCATGATAACGGCATTATCGCCAATCGTCACTTGGTCGCGAATAATTGCACCTGGTTCAATACGAGCATTGATGTTCCGTTTGTCCAACAAGGGCACAGCTGAATTGCGGCCGTCTTGCTCAACCACGTAGTCTACATTTTCAGTCAAGTTTGTCAAAAGTGGCTCGACGTCTTTCCAGTCACCGAAGAGGACGTTGCCAAGTTTTGTCACTTCTGCAGGAACAGGGCCGGCCAATTCCCCTTCAAAAGTTACTTTCACAGTTGTTTTTTTCACCGCATTACCGATAAAGGCAATGATTTCTTGTGCAGTCATTTTTTGTGCAGTCATAATGATTCCAATCTAAAAATAATATTTTATCTATTATATCAAAATTTTCAGAAAATTTTATGAAGAAAGATAAAAGATTGAAAAAATACCCCAATGAAAGGGGTATCCACCTTAGTCAATTACTGTTTTCTCCAGTGTAAAACTAATCGGAATAGTAGCAATGACATCATAGTTATCATTCATAATTTCAATAACAATATTGACTTTGGCACCTTCTTTTAACAAACCATCCGAGTCACGCATGGTTGCTTCTTTCCATTGACCACTAGATAGTTCTGCATAAGATAAATCACTTAAACCATAGCTTGAAATAACTTGTCCATTAACATCCATGGATTCAATAGTTGATTGGATAGGTATAGAACCATTATTCGTTAGTTTAAATGTATAGTAATTTGTTTGTTCTAATTTAATACCATTTTGGTCATACAAGACTTTTGGTTGATAGTCACTTCCTAAATAATCTTCATATATCCCAACTTCCATGTATGGAATTGTAATCTCTGCACCAAATGTTGATTCATAGGTATATCTGCCATTGGTATAACCGTAGAGTGTAACATAATCATCTTCTGAAATGGTATCAGTTACCTGAGAGCCATCAATCAATGCAAGAATCATATTGTCATAATTTCCCTCAAACGCTAATCTGACGATTGTATCACCATTATCATACATAGACTGAGCAATCTTACCTGATACTTTTACCTTTTTCCCGCTCTCCATCAAATCATGGTTCCAAGAATCATAATCTGATAGAGTAAGATTAGAGTAATTATCTTTGTTGGAGTCAAAATTAGATGTACTTGTTGAACTAGAGGAAATCGTAGTGTCATCAGAGTAAGTTGAACTGGTTGACTCAACCCCTACTGTACTATTTGAACTACTCGCACATCCTACCAAAATAAAAATAGACATAACAGCTACACTTATTAGTGTTAATTTTTTCATAAAATCCTCCAAGAAATTGTTTGCACTACCATTGTATGTATATATATGCGTTGTCAAGTAGAAAAATAAAAAAATTAGAAGTTTTACCTCCTAATTTGGGCTAATTTTTATGTATTATCTTAATCCTCAATTTCTTTTCTGGGATTGACAGCTCCAACGGTGTAATCTTGCACCAGACCAGTGTCATCCAGTACAATCCCATGGAGAACTCCGCCGTAAACAGCTCCGCCATCAATCCCCATTTTACCATCTGGGCTAGTCCAAATTTGACTAATGCGAAGTTGAGTTTGAAAGAGGTTATACACAGGTGTATGTCCAAAGACAATCATTTTTCCTGTGGTATTTTCAGCCTCATGGAAAGGGGTGCGTAACCAAACCTTATCATGATTACTAGTTTTTCGCCAATCAGGCAAGGTCAGATCCACACCCGCATGAACGAAAATATAGTGCTCGGTTTCTACATGGTAAGGGCATGTTTTGACAAAGTTGATCAATTCTTCGTATTGTTCCATCACCGCATTGGCATCGATTAAGCCATCCACAGGTGTATCCAAGGGACGCCCAAGAAGAGAATTAATGGTCGTATCGCCACCATTCCTCCGGTAATGATCATAGCGTTCCAAGGGATCCCGCAACCAAGCTAAAAACATACGTTCATGGTTACCTGTCAGACAGATAGCTTCCTTTTCGCGAACCAACTGCCAAACCAGTTCTAAACAGGCCTTTGAATTTTCTCCACGGTCAATCAAATCTCCCAGAAAAATTAGCTGTTGTCGCTCTTCATCCCATTTCTTTAAAATATCTAGTAGGAGCTCAAACTCTCCATGGACATCACCCACTACAAAAAATTCATTTTTCATAGAGTCTCCTATTTCTATGGAACTATTGTACCATAAGAAATTGGATAAACAAAAATCCCTTGTTTATTAGCTAGAGTCGATGAGATACCAACTAGTAAACAAGAGAAATGGTGGCCACAGTTATGCAAACAACTGAACGATACTATTTGCGTGTAAATCTGGCATCTTGTCCACCGCTACATGAAGTGTCCCTGGCAGAGATCCTTCTGAGGAACCATCAAAAGCAATGGTGATATGCCCCAATGCTAGAAGATTTTGTTCTACAACAGATCCGACAGCTGTAATTGGGTAATCCACACCGTCTATGACCAATCGTCCACCAACCTGGATAGGGCCAGACAAATCCTTGTTACTAATCTTGTAGCAATATTCTGCTAGATCTGCAGGAGCCTCAATGCCAAATAAAATTAGCATATTTGCTTCTCTAATCATTTCTGGGGCTTGTTCCCCGACACTTACAATCCTTGCTTCAAAAATTTTTGTCATCCTTTTATCCTATCCTATTCACTATTTTTTATCTAACTATAAAGTCCAAAGCTGGCCAACCAAGCAACGATGACACGTGGGACACCGTTCAAGAAACGTGAGTAGAGTACCGCTGGAACACCCACTTCAACTGTTTCAGATTCTGCTTCTGATAAACCAAGAGCTACCGGTATAAAGTCACAACCATTTTGCGTATTGATGGCAAAGAGGGCTGGGAGAGCCATTTGTGGCGGAATGTTGCCCTTGCCAATTTCCACACCAATCAAGGTTCCAATAATTTGGCTAATAACAGCACCTGGCCCCAGGAGCGGAGATAAGAATGGAAGCGAGCAAATGAAACCAATCAAAATCAAGCCCCAAACATTACCAGCCAGTGGAACCATGAGTTTTGCCAACCAGTTTCCGATACCAGACCCTTGGATAATCCCAATCAAGAGAGATACAAAGGCCATGAATGGCAAAATAGTATGTAGCATTGTTTGAATTGCATCTCGTGCAGCTTGGTTAAAGGTTGCAACCACCTTACCAGCTCCCATACCAATCCGAGCAATCAAGCTAGACTCTGCACGTTGCTCAGTGATTTTTTTGCTGGTATCATAGGTCGGCTTCTTCTCAGTCGCCACACTTACTGCTGCTGCATCTGTTCCATCTGCCAATGTAATCTGTTCCACACCAACGTTTGAAACGTAAATGTCCTCTGTGATGTACTGAGCCAATGGACCACTCTTCCCTGTTGGAATCACATTGATGGTTGGAATCCCTTTTTTAGGATAAATACCGCAACGCAGGGTACCGCCACAGTCAACGATTGCAAGTGCAATTTCTTCATCTGGAATAGAGGTTTTGAAACCATTGACCGCTTCCATACCTGTTAATTCTGCGATTTTATCGACAATAGCTGGCTTTTCACCGCCACCAGTGATATAGATAAATTTATGTTTTTCATCTGTCGGAGTGATGACCAGAGGGCCACCAAAACCACCGCTACCTTTTACAACTTTTATGCTTTTGTATGTCATAGGAATATCCTCTTTCTATCAAAGTGTCTTGCTGAGTGTGATACCTTGTTGTTTGGAAACGTAAGCTGTTGTAAAGTCTGTGACCCAACCACCTACAAAGTTCATCACCAAACCAACCAAGAGATAACGAATCGCCAAGTCCATGGTATTCAAACCAAGAGCCTGAACACCTGAAGCAATCCCCATCCACACGAACAATTCACCTGGGTTGATGTGGGGGAAGACACCATTTGATGTATGACAGAATTGCATCTGTGCTGCAACAAATCCTGGCTTATAATATTCTGGCAAGAAACGTCCCATACTGATAGACATCGGGTTGCCCAAGATAAAGGCAGATACGAACGGCAAAATCATGTAACGACTGACTGGGTTTTTAGCAGAAGCCTGTGCCAGCTTGTTGACCTTTTCTTCACCCAAGAGGGCAATCAAGGTATTCATAGCCACCAAGAGCATGAGAACAACAGGGACGATACCAGTCATCCAGCTAATAAAAGTTTCTCCGCCTAGCTTGAAAAGATTCATAAAGCCTTCGGCAAATTTTACAATATAGTCCATAATAAACTCCTCTGTTTTTTATTTTTTGAACTGTAATTTAAGACGAGTGGACAAGAGTTTCAATTGGTTGCCCACATTCAACACTGGTGCAAATTTTGGAACATCTTTATAATTTCCTGCCTCAATTCTAAGAAAGAGTTCCCTCGCATCTTCAATCGCAATTTGTAACAGCTTATTCTCCTTTCTAACGACTGGGTTATAAGTATCTAGATAATGGATATCTTGACCAATGTAGCTCGGCATAGACTTAAATCGTGCTACAACTGTCACTCCCTGCATTCGTTTGGCATCAAGTATCATGCCCTTCCTATCCACTGCAAACATGACAATGGTACCAGCCTTGATTTTTCCTGATCGACGTCCGATAGCCACACGACCTTTTTTTCTTAATTCAGAATAGGTTGTATTAAAATGTTTCAATTGTTTCAAGCCGAAGATGATTTGCAAGATATAGGCAACAATCACGACCGCCCCCAATATATAAATAGAATCCATTTTTTCCTCCTATTCCTCTACCTTACAAGGTCAGCATATCTGACCGCTGGTCAATTCCTAATCGCTCTTTGATATGCGACCGTTTGCCCATGCGGAAGGTATTGTCAAAAATATTAAATAGTAAATCTTGATTAAAATCATCCAATTCTGACGGAACAAAAATCAGGACAAAATCATGGACCGCAAGGCCTGTCTGACTGGATAAGTGCAAACTATCCTGAACAGGCACCACCAGTATAATCTGCTCCAGACTAGCATCTGTCAAATGTGGATAGGCATAGCCATTTTCAGAAATGGCGGGGTGAGCTGCTTCTTTTTCCTGCAGCTTATCTGCCACTTCCTGTCCAATAACCTGTTTGGCGACTAATTGTTCCAGCAAGGCTTGCTTGTTGTCCTCATAACTCTTGCCTTCATCAAATCGAGCCAGTTCCACCTGACAGTGCATCTGAATCTTACGACCTAGCACTGTACGTTCCAAGGCTTCCCGCTCTGCTTGGTTTTCCTTCGTAACCAAAGACAAGGATAAGAAGGGCTGGAAGAGTTCCTGGCTATACAAGAGATTATCTGTAAAGATGAGGTCATAGGTCCGATTTAGCTCCTCATACGGCGGATGATTGGCAAAGTCCAAGAAATCCAACTGCACTTCACTGTTGAAAATCTGGCGAATCTGATTGTCCACCAAGTAGCTGAAGGACTGCCCCGACTGGGTGATGACAGCCACCTTGGCAATCAAGGGCTTACTCTTACGAGCCAGCAACAATTCCATCCAGGCGGCCAACAGGATTACTTCCTTGTCTGATATGCTCAAACCTGTCCGTTCCATGACACGCTCTACAAAAAATTGAGAAACCACCTTGGAAAAGGAACTTTGAATCAGTTGTTCACGCAGGCTAATCTCCGTAAACTGCCACTTCATCACACTTCGATTGAGCATATAGACCAAGTGACATTGCAGGATAAGAGCACTTTCTTCGATGTCCAAGCTGATTCCAAATTCCTGGACCGTCAATCCCAAGACTTCTTTTGCCATCGCCAGAATATCTGGTCGTCCAATCTCTGAAGCCAATAAGCCAATCTGCATAGGAAAGGTTAGAAAGGCTTTTTCTGCTCTGCTGATTTCTCGTCCTAAGAAGTAGGCCAGAATATCATAGAAGATAGACGGCAAATCCAGCTTATCTTGGCTGGTAAACCAAGACAAGCCCTCTTCTCCAACAGCCTTCTCTTTTCGAAGAATAGTCAATTTCAGAGTAGACAGGAAGGTCCGCTCCACATCCAGCGGAAAGCGGTGGTTGTCCATAAAGTCTGCATAGGTCGCCAGCAACTCGTGTGGCAACTCCAACTCGTGCTCCAAATAATCCATGACTTCATAGAGATAGAGTAAGCGTTTGTTCAACTCTGTCCCAACAAGTTTTATCCCTACACCCGACTTGGACTCCAAATCAAGCTGGTAGGTCAACAAGACCTCCTTCATCCGATTGATATCGCGACTAAGGCTCCGCCTACTGATACCCAGCTCTTCTGCAATCACATCGGCTGAAATAAAATCATCCGTTTCTAATAAGGTTTGGAAGAAAATTGCCTGCCGCTTATGAAAGGAATTCAAGTCTGTTGACAGTAGCAAATCCTCTGTCACCAAAATCTTGAAGGCTTCCTCGTCAAAAATGTGTAGGCTTAATTTTCCACCTTGTTCTTGAATGGAAAAGATATGGTCGTAGCTATACAAAAGCCCCTCTATCAATGACTTCAAGGAATGTCTAGATAGATTCAATCTCTCTTCCAAGTTATCGTAACTGACACTGGCATGAGATGACAAGTAATACAAGAAGGCTTTTTTGTTTAGCTCTAAACTCATTTCTCTTTCCTAACCTCTAGTTTTTCCGCCTGCCACGTTGGTGGTCACACCGGTAATGTAGCTGGCCCTGTCTGACAGGTAGTAGCAGACCAAGTCCGCCACCTCACTCAAACGACCGCTACGTCCCAGTGGAATGGTGCTGGTATTTCCATACCCTGCACGCAATTCTTCAACTGTTTTTCCACGTGTATAGGCTAATGCTTCTTCGTAAGCTAGAGTGCGAAGTCCAGTTGCTTCCATGATTCCCGGTGCAATTCCTACCACGCGAATACCGTGCTTGGCCAATTCCTTGGACCAAGACCGAGTCAGCGAATAAACCGCTCCTTTGGTAGCCGCATAGACACTTTGTCCCTCGCTACCCTCTAAACCTGCTTCTGAAGCCATGTTAATGATAACGCCTGAACCCTTGGTGGCCAAAACGCGAGCAACTTCTTGGGATACAAAGAACAAACCTTTGAAATTGATGCCTACCATCTTATCAAATTTAGCTTCGTCAAGTTCATACTGACTAGCTTCTTCTTTCGTATCGACCAACAAGCTTGGAATATTGATTCCCGCATTATTGACCAGACCATCAATGGTTCCAAAATGTTCCACAACTCTTGCAACTGCCTCTTTTACAGCCTGATGACTGGCTACGTTTGTTTCTATAAAGAGCAGTCGCTCGTGGGTCAAGTCTGAATCTCGGATATCCAAGTTGGCGACCTTGGCACCCTGTTCCAACAATCCTTCTACAATTGCTAGGCCAATACCTGAACTTCCACCCGTAACAACATACACCTTGTCATGAATATTCAACCAATCTGACATTATCATGTCCTCCCCTTGTTTTCTAACACCTACAGTATAAACTGAAAACGCTTCAAAGTTAAGGACAGGATTTTCCAGACCGATAAAAAATAGTGTCTAGAAGTTCTTCCACTTCTAGTATAGCAAAAATTTAGCCCTTACTAAATAGTTTCTGAAAAATGCTACCATTCTGATTTCGAGGCAAACGAAAAACAGCCCCGAAGGACTGTCTCTATATAGCTATTTCTGCTACTGCTTACAAACGTGCGTTCAATTCTGCACCCAGTTCTTCAAATCCTGGTTTGCCGAGAAGGGCAAACATATTTTTCTTGTAGGCTTCTACACCTGGTTGGTCAAATGGATTGACACCGTTGAGGTAGCCAGACAAGGCAATTGCCAATTCAAAGAAGTAAATTGTATAGCCAAGTGTGAACTCATCTTGTTGCGGAAGAGTGACAAACATATTTGGCACGCCACCATCCGTGTGGGCAAGGAGAACACCGTCTGTTGCCTTCTTGTTGACAAAGTCAACGTCCTTACCTTGAAGGTAGCCAAGTCCGTCCAAATCTTCTGCCATTTCTGGAATCAAGATATTTTTACGTGGCTTGTCAACACGGATAACTGTTTCAAAGAGGTTGCGGTAGCCTTCTTGGATAAATTGACCAAGTGAGTGCAAGTCTGTTGAGAAGTTAGCTGAAGTTGGGTAAATGCCTTTTTGGTCTTTCCCTTCAGACTCACCTGCCAACTGTTTCCACCACTCGCTGAAGTATTGCAGTGATGGCTCGTAGTTAGCCAAGATTTCTGTTACATAACCTTTTCTGTAAAGGATGTTACGAACAGCTGCATATTGGTATGCTTGGTTTTCAGCAATCTTATCAGAAGCGTAGTCCTTGCGAGCTGCATTAGCACCTTCCATAAGGGCATCGATATCTGCACCTGCCGCTGCGATTGGCAAGAGACCAACTGCTGTCAAGACAGAGAAACGTCCACCGACATCATCTGGCACAACAAAGGTTTCCCAACCATTTGCATCAGCCTCAACTTTTACCGCACCACGTGCCTTATCAGTCGTTGCATAGATACGTTTGTTAGCCTCTTCTTGACCGTATTTCTTAACCAGCAATTCCTTGAAAACGCGGAAAGCAATGGCAGGCTCAGTTGTTGTGCCTGATTTTGAAATCACGTTAACTGAGAAGTCCTTATCTGCCACGTAGTCTACCAAGTCAGCAAGGTAGCTTGATGAAATCGAATTTCCAGCATAGAGAATCTGTGGTGCCTTACGCTCTTCTTTGGGCAAGAGGTTGACAAAAGAATTGTTCAAGAAATCAATCGCTGCTTTGGCACCGAGATAGGAACCACCGATACCGATGACCACCAAGACATCGCTGTCTGCTTGAATTTTGGCCGCAGCTTGCTTGATACGGGCAAATTCTTCCTTGTCATAGTTTTCTGGCAAATCAAGCCAACCGAGCATTTCAGCTCCTGCACCAGTTCCCTTGCGTAAATCAGCATCGAGAGCTGTGACCTGGCTTTGTAAAAAATCAATTTCTTGTGGAGCAACGAATTGTCCCAAGACTTTTGAATAATCGAATGTAATATATGTCATTTTATTCCTCCATTTGTATACCATAATATGATAACGCTTTATCAGGTTTTTTTCAAGGAATTTATCAATTTTCATTCATTTTCATGAAATGGTTTGCGCAATTTTTGATTTTCTTGAAAAT
>ERZ650312.1460-NODE-1460-length-13327-cov-4.449593_pt1 | contig 13327 bp, 9 predicted proteins | sample MGYA00376248_ERZ650312 | MGnify/ENA primary metagenome ERZ650312 (study PRJEB26733, sample SAMN07839316) | wastewater metagenome | biome: urban; feature: wastewater treatment plant; material: waste water | place: USA: North Carolina | collected 2016-07-28 ... | reverse complement strand
TGAAGTCGGCGGTCATGATATCATCATATTGGGCAAGAAATTCCTGTTCATTATTGAGAAGCATCTGTTCTCCCTCCACGACAACGGATAAAGGATAGCTCATCAACTGCGATAAAGCTTCCCTGCTGCTCTATGCGGTGACCGACCGTAGCTGGCTGGGCAACCGAACCCTGGCTGAGCAGGTTGAAGATACCTTAAAAGGGGGCGCGACCTTTATTCAGCTGCGGGAAAAGGAACTCGATTTTGAGCAGGTACGCGGCGACTTTGAAAGCAATCCGTTTGTAATGGCTGTGCTGAAACACATTGAGGTGAAGACGGCGCTGGGCGATGAACTGATAGGGCGGATGCAGCGGGTGTCAGAAAATTAATTATGATTTGTTGCGTTTTTACTCTAATTAAAGAATTATTTCAATAATAGTTTTTACCTTTGCTCGGTAAAGGCGGTTTTGTGCTGCCTTTGCTACCCGAATCACTTTTAAACATTAAATATACGAGTAATTATGGCAACAACACCTCCGTTCAAGTATCAGCCCATGTTCGAGAAGGGGAAAGATACTACTGAGTATTATCTGCTTACAAAAGATTACGTGTCAGTAAGCGAGTTTGAAGGAAAACCTATCCTGAAGATTGAAAAAGAAGGTTTGACGGCAATGGCCAATGCGGCTTTCCGTGATGTATCGTTCATGTTGCGTCGTTCGCACAACGAGCAGGTTGCTAAGATTCTGAGTGACCCCGAAGCAAGCGATAACGATAAATACGTGGCACTCACCTTCCTGCGCAATGCAGAGGTAGCATCCAAGGGGGTACTTCCTTTCTGCCAGGATACGGGTACGGCAATCATCCACGGCGAAAAGGGACAACAAGTATGGACCGGCTACTGTGATGAAGAAGCTCTCTCACTGGGTGTTTACAAGACTTATACCGAAGAGAACCTGCGCTATTCGCAGAATGCTCCCCTCACCATGTACGATGAGGTGAATACGAAGTGCAACCTTCCCGCACAGATTGACATCGAAGCTACGGAAGGTATGGAGTACGAGTTCCTCTGCGTAACCAAGGGTGGTGGCTCTGCCAACAAGACTTATCTCTACCAGGAGACAAAGGCTATCCTCAACCCCGAAACATTGGTTCCCTTCCTTATCTCAAAAATCAAGACTTTGGGTACGGCAGCTTGTCCTCCCTATCACATCGCATTCGTTATCGGCGGTACCTCTGCCGAAAAGAACTTGCTGACTGTGAAACTGGCTTCCACCCACTTCTACGATAACCTACCCACTACCGGCAATGAGTTCGGCCGCGCTTTCCGCGATGTGGAACTGGAGAAGCTGGTACTGGAAGAAGCTCATAAGATTGGCCTCGGTGCCCAGTTCGGCGGCAAGTATCTGGCTCACGACATCCGCATCATCCGCCTGCCGCGTCACGGTGCGTCCTGTCCCGTGGGTCTGGGTGTTTCCTGCTCTGCCGACCGTAACATCAAGTGTAAAATCAATAAAGAAGGTATCTGGATTGAAAAGCTCGACAGCAATCCGGGTGAACTGATTCCCGAAGAACTCCGTAAGGCCGGTGAAGGCGACGTGGTGAAGATTGACTTGAACCAGCCGATGGCCGATATTCTGAAGGAACTGACCAAGTATCCGGTTTCCACCCGTTTGTCTCTGAATGGAACCATTATCGTAGGCCGTGACATCGCACACGCCAAGCTGAAAGAACGTCTGGACCGTGGCGAAGACCTGCCGCAGTACATCAAAGACCATCCCATCTACTACGCCGGTCCTGCCAAGACTCCTCAAGGCATGGCTTGCGGCTCCATGGGCCCGACTACTGCCGGACGTATGGACCCGTATGTAGACCTCTTCCAAAGCCACGGCGGCAGCATGATTATGCTTGCCAAAGGTAACCGCAGCCAGCAAGTGACAGATGCCTGCCAAAAGTATGGCGGTTTCTACTTGGGCTCTATCGGTGGTCCTGCCGCTATCTTGGCACAGAACAACATCAAGAGCATTGAGTGCGTGGAATATCCCGAACTCGGTATGGAAGCTATCTGGAAGATTGAGGTGGAGAACTTCCCTGCATTCATCTTGGTGGACGATAAGGGCAACGACTTCTTCAAGCAACTGAAGCCCTGGAATTGCAGCAAGTAAAACAGAAGCCTTTTAGAAAGGCATAATATAAGGAAAGCCGTAACGGAGAAAATCTTGTTACGGCTTTTTTGTTTTGTAGAGGAAAACAAAGTGTTTCGCGGCATAGAACACTCTGTTTCATCAAGCAAAACAAACTGTTCCTTTATGTTGAAACAAATTGTTTCAATAGGAAGAAACAAACTGTTCTTTCATGTTGGAACAAAGTGTTCTTCCCTATTGGAACACTCTGTTCTGCCTTGATAAAACAGATTGTTCTCTATAGGAGAATAAAACTGAAACTCGTTTGTTGTCGTATTTTTGTTACATTCTCCTTTTCATTTCTCGGTTAACTTCTTTATCTTTAGCCCTCCAAACAACCAATTTAATAAAACATGGAACTGACTCTTACACGACAAACTCCGGCACAACACATCGTATGGCTGGATGTGGTACGCCTTGTTGCAATGTTTACAGTAGTTTGCTGCCATTGCACAGACCCTTTTAACTTCTATCCGGGCACATCGCCCGACATTGTTGACATCAAGTTCTGGGGAGCTGTCTACGGTGCGGCGCTCCGTCCTTGCGTACCGCTTTTTGTAATGATTACCGGTGCATTGCTGTTGCCGGTACGGGGTGACGCCTCGGCATTCTACAAGAAACGTATCCCCCGCGTATTCTTTCCTTTCCTCATCTGGTCTGTGATTTACAATCTGTTCCCCTGGATAACGGGACTGCTGGGAGTGGAGCCGAAAGTGATTCTGGATTTCTTCCCTTATTCGGGTGAGGAAGTGATGCGCCAGTCTCTGGCAGTGAGCCTGGGATATATTGCAGAAATGCCTTTTAATTTCTCTCTATTGGATGTACACATGTGGTATATCTATCTGCTGATAGGGCTTTATCTCTATCTTCCGATATTCTCGGCATGGGTGGAGAAGGCCTCGGAACGTGCCAAACTATGGTTTCTTGCAGCATGGGGAGTGACACTGCTGCTGCCTTATTATACCGAGTTTGCCGCTCCGTACCTTTGGGGGACTTGCTCGTGGAACTCGTTCGGTATGCTGTATTACTTTGCCGGTTTTAACGGCTACCTATTGTTGGGCCATTATCTGAGGAACCATAACTGGACGGGCCGGCAACTCTGTGGCATCGGCATTCCCATGTTTGCCATTGGCTATGCCGTAACATTCCTTGGTTTCCGTCGTATGACCTCCTTGCCGGATTTTACGGATGAGATGCTCGAACTCTTCTTCACCTACTGTTCGCTGAATGTAGTAATGATGACCATCCCCGTGTTTATGCTTTGCAAGCGGGCCAATTTCCGTTCGGAGCGCATCAAGAAAGCATTGGCAAACTTGACGCTCTGTGGTTTTGGAGTCTATATGATACACTATTTCTTTACCGGACCGAGCGTAGTCCTGATGCGTGCTATCCATGTTCCTATCTATCTTCAGATACCTTGTGCCGCAGTCGTCGCTTTCTGTACTTCCTGGTTTCTGGTGGCAATGGCATACCGTTGTTTCGGGAAGCGGACCAAGTGGGTGCTGGGGTAGTTTGGATGAAAGATTGTTTATCTTTAAAGGAGGAGATTTAGGGCTTATTATCTTCTCCAGATTCTCCACATATAGTAAGCGCAGTGCGTGAATGCGAAAACAAACGAGATAATCAGCAGCACTTTGCTTTCTCCCCATCCCACAGTCTGTTGGTGCCACAGTCCGGTGATGACACAAAGAACGGCAAGGATAAGTCCAATCATGTTCAAGGTCACCTGCCCGTGGCGGGTGTCGCCTCCATGCTCCAGCTTACTGTGCTTCATGCCGTAGCCCACGTAGATGTCCAGACCGATGAGCATCCACAGCACCAGGCGTATCCATGTATCGGCAGGAAGGAACAACATCATGCAAAGGCAAGTAAGAATACCCAGTATGGGGATAAGTGGAACAAGTGGGGTTTTAAAGGAACGGGGCACGTCAGGCATGGTTCTGCGTACTACCAGTACAGCGGCACAGACCAGCGTGAAGGCCATCAGCGTGCCGATGCTTGTCATCTCTCCGGCCAGCCGTGCGGGTACAAAAGCTGCCAGCAGGCCCACAAGTACCATGAAGAGCAGGTTGCTGCGTGCCGGAGTACGGAACTTTTCGTTGATATGCGAGAAGAAAGGAGGCAGCAGCCCGTCGTGGCTCATGCTCAGGAATACGCGGCTCTGTCCCAGCAGCGTCACCATGATGACGGAGCAATATCCGAACAGAATGGACAGCACGATGGCACGGTTCAGCCAGGGATAGTCCGGCTGGATGATACCTGCCGCATCAGCCTGCCCCATGTGCTCTATGGCTATGGCAACGGGAGCAATGCCTTGCTGTCCGCTGAAGGCGGTGTAGTGTGCCACTCCCGTCATGACGTGGGCAAAAACCATATAGAGCACGGTGCATACCAGCAGGGAGACCAGAATGCCGATAGGCATGTTCCGCTTCGGGTTCTTCGTCTCTTGGGCAGCTGTGCTCACGGCGTCGAACCCGAGGAAGGCGAAGAATACGATGGCCGCCCCTCGCAGGATGCCGGAGAAGCCATATTCGCCCAGCACGCCCGTATTGGCAGGGATGTAAGGTGTATAGTTGTCGGTATTGATGTATTTCCAGCCGAGTATGACAAAAATCAGTATGACGGAAACCTTCAGGAATACAATGAAGCCGTTGAAGATGGAGCTGCCTTCCGTACCCCGTATCAGGAAGAGGCTCATCAGCACGACGATAAGGAAGGCGGGGATATTTACGACTCCACCATCCCAGGGACAGGCGGTGAGGGCTTGCGGTAGATGTATGTCCAGTCCCTCGAGAAAGACGACCAGATAGCGGCTCCAACTGATGCTTACCGTGGTTGCGGCTACGGTGTATTCCAGTACCAGGTCCCACCCGATAATCCAGGCGATGAGTTCGCCCATCGTGGCATACGAGTAGGTGTATGCGCTGCCGGCTACGGGTATCATGGATGCAAATTCCGCATAACATAGTCCGGCGAAGCAGCATCCCAGTGCGGCAATGGCAAAGGACAGTGTGATGGCCGGTCCCGTATAGCCTGCCGCCACCGTTCCGGTGATGGAGAATAGACCCGCTCCGATGATGACTCCCACGCCCAGGGCAACAAGGCTCCACGGACCAAGTACACGTTTCAATGTTTTCTTTCCGGAGGCATTAGCCTCCGCTTGCAGTGCCTCGAATGGCTTTCTGATGAATAATCCCATTATGCTTCAATTCTGATAAACCGGGCGCAAAGGTACGGATTATATTGCTTATTCCATATAGCGCGCTACTTTTCCACTGATTTGCAGTAGGGAGATTTCACATAATTTGGTATCATATTCCGCGGAGAGAATACGTTCTTCTGCATCCAGCAGACTCTTTTGGGCTTCGCGCATCTCGATTCCCGAGAGGTTGCCCAGCATATATCGTTCCATGGCAATCTCGTGGTTCTCCTTGGCAGCCACAAGGTTCTGGCGTTCCAGGTTCAGCATTTGCAGGTTGTTTTGGTAGGCCTGCCATAGGTTGCTGAGGTCGGCGCGCAGGGCTTGCTCCAGTTGCTCCCGTTCCAGGCGAGCGTTCTGCACGGCAATGCGGGCATTCTTGCGTTCGCGGCGCCGGTTGCCGTCGAACAGATTGAAGCCGACCGTGACGCCGAAGTTCAGACCGAGGTTGCTGCGGCGGCTGTTGGCAGAGATGTCATACTTGTTGAGGGTGTAGCCGTATCCGCCGTTCATCTTCACGTATGGGTAGTCGCGCGAGCAGACTTTCTTGTAGTCCAGACGGGCCAGGGTATTGTTCTGTTCGGCACGTAGCAGTGAGGCGTTGATGGTGAGGGTGGCGTTCCACAGCTCCTCGAAGTTCAGGGAGGCGGTCACGTTGATGAGGCTGTCTTGTATGATAAACGGCTGGTCTACATCTTTGTTTGCCATGAGTTCGTTCAGCTGGATACGTGAGGTGTGCAGCAGTTCCTGCTGTTTCATGTATTGGGCACTGTCGGCATTGAAGTCCACTTTGGCCTGCTGGTAGTCCAGGCGCGAGAAGTTACCGATGTGGTAACGCTCTTCCACAATGCGCAGGCGCTCTTTGGATAGCGATACGGCATAACGGAAGTTCTTCAAGCGGATTTTCTGCTGCACATAGTTATAGTATTCGGCGGCTATGTTGGCTATCAGGTCCTCGATGGCGATGCGCGTATTGGTCTCGCCTTGGCGTTCCAGCTCCTTGAGCCGTTGGTAGTTGGCGGTAATGTTGAAACCGTCGAAGATGGTCCAGTTCAGGTTGATGCCTGCATCGAGAGTTTGGTCAAACACTCCGTTGTCCTTGGTTGTCTCTCCGGTGGCTCGGGCTTTGGTCTCGGTATTGTCTATGGTTCCCTTGTAGCCGGCGGAGAGGTCCAGTGTGGGCAGGTAGCCCGCATTGCCCAGTGTGGCGTTGTTCTTGCTGACCTGCTCTTCATTGCGGACAATGCGCAGGGAGTAGTTGTTCAGCAATCCCTGCTCCAGGCAGGACTTCAAGGTGTAGGTAGGCGCAGGCTGTGCATAAAGGCCCAGCGCTGTGCAGGCAGTGGCTATGAAAATTAAAACAATGCGTTTCATTCGGTCTTCAGTTTACTTCGGTTCGTTGATACATAACTATATATGGCAGGCACGATGTACATCGTCAGCAGTGTGGAGATGAGCATGCCGCCTACGACGGCAGTACCCATGGCGATGCGCTGGTTGCAGCCTTCGCCGGTGGCGTAGGCAAGCGGTATCAATCCCAGGATGGTGGAGGCACTCGTCATCAGGATGGGGCGCAGACGTTGCAGGGAGGCGTCCTTGATGGCTCGCATCTTGTCTTCACCCGCTTCCTGCTTCTGATTGGCGAACTCCACAATCAGGATACCGTTCTTTGCTACCAGACCAATCAGCATGATGATGCCAATCTGGCTGAATATATTCATCGTAATCCCCCCGAAATACATGAACACCAGTGCGCCGGCAATGGCGAGAGGCACCGTCAACATGATAATCAGCGGGTCCTTGAAGCTTTCGAACTGGGCGGCCAGAATCAGGTAAATCAGCACGATGGCCAGAATGAAGGCGAACATCAGACTGGAGGAACTCTCCCTATACTCTTTGGAGTCTCCGGTCAGTGCGGTGCGGAAGGTCTCGTCCAGCGTCTCCTTGGCAATCTTGTCCATTTCATCCAGACCTTGTCCGATGGTCTTGCCGTCCGCCAGTCCCGCGGAGATGGTGGCGGAAACGAAACGGTTGTAACGGTACAGTTTCGGAGGGGCGATACCGCCGGTCAGCTCTATCAGGTTGTCCAGCTGCACCATGTTCCCGTTGTCGCTTCGGATATAGATACCTTTCAGGTCGGCGGGCTTGTTGCGTTGCTGGCGGTTGATTTCGCCCAATATCTCGTATTGCTTTCCGTTCATGTAGAAGTAGCCCATACGCTGTCCGCTCAAGCCGTATTGCAGAGTTTGGGCAATGTTCTTGGTGCTTACGCCCATGATACTCGCCTTGTCACGGTTGATGTTGATGCGCGCTTCAGGCTTGCTGAACTTCAGGTTTACGTCTGCCATCTGGAATACCGGATTTTCGTAGACCTTCGTCATGAACTTGGGGAGCACCTCCTGCAATTTCTCGATATTAGTTGCCTGCAATACATACTGCACGGGCATACCGCCGCGCCGTCCTCCGAATGAGGAGGACTGCTGTACGAAAGAGCGTGCCATGGTCTTTTTCTGCACTGCCTTCGACAACTTTTCGGCAACCTCCATCTGGGTATAGTCACGGTCTTTCATGTCTTTCAGTGTGATACGTACGTTACCGCTACCACTGGATACACGCGCTGTTACCGCTTCTGCATCCGGGATAATGGAGTCCACCAGATGATTGATGTCTTCGGTATAGTCGCGGATATATTCGTAAGTCACTCCTTCGGCACCCATTGTATTGATACTGATTTGCGAACGGTCCTCCAATGGCGCCATTTCAGCCGGGATAGTATTCCAAAGGACTCCGATAAGCAGGATGGTGACGATGGTGAAGGGCAGGGCAATCCAGCGCCGTTTCAGGAAGGCGGCCAGTGACTGGCTGTATACCCGGTTCATCCCTTCGAAGAAAGGTTCGGTCTTGCGATAGAACCAGCTCTGCTGTTCCCTTTTGATTAAAAGTTTGGTGGCAAGCATCGGCGTAAAAGTCAATGCGGCGAAGGAGGAGATAATCACCGAACCGGAGACCACGATACTGAATTCGCGGAACAGTCGTCCTGTCGTACCGTCCATGAATACAATAGGGAAGAATACCGCCACCAGCGTAATGGTAGTGGAGATGACGGCAAAGAAAATCTCCTTGGCTCCTTCTATGCCGGCTTCTTTCGGTGGCATCCCTTTCTCGATGCGGACATAAATGTTCTCCGTCATCACGATGGCGTCGTCCACCACCAAGCCCACGGCAAGCACCACGGCAAGCATGGAGAGCACATTGATGGAGAAACCGGCCAGATACATGACGAAGAAAGCTCCAATCAGCGAAACGGGGATTACAATACATGGCACAAGCGTCACACGCCAATCGCGCAAGAAGAGGAAAATGATGATGATAACCAGTACAAAGGCCTCATACACCGTCTGCTTCACCTCGTCGATAGAAGCGCGGATAAACTTGGTATTGTCAAAACCGTAGTTGTAATGAACATCTTCGGGAAGGTCTTTCTTCATCTTCTCCATGCGGTCATATACGGCGTTGGCTATTTCAATGTGGTTGGCACCCGGCTGCGGAATTACTACGACACCTACCATGGGCACACCGTTCATCTTCATATAACTTTTGATGTCGGCTGGTCCCAGTTCGGCACGTCCAATGTCGCTGAAGCGGACAATACGGTTACCGTCTTCCTTCAGGATAAGATTGTTGAACTCTTCGGCTGTATGCATCAGACCCAACGTACGGATGGTGAGCTCGGTAGTGTTTCCTTCGATACTTCCGGAAGGGAGCTCTACGTTTTCGTTGTCCACCGCATTCTTTACATCCAGAGGAGTGATTCCATAGCCGGACATCTTGATGGGGTCCAGCCAAAGCCGCATGGAATAGCGCTTTTCTCCCCAGATACTTACACTACTTACATCTGAAATAGTCTGAAGCTGCTCCTTGACAGTCAGGTCGGCTATTTCACTGAGCTCCAGTAGGGAACGTTTGTCACTTTGGAGGGCAACCATCAGGATAGGGGTGGCGTCCGCATCGGCTTTTGATACGGTAGGAGGGTCACAGTCACGAGGCAGATAGCGTTGTGCACGCGACACTTTATCACGTACGTCGTTGGCGGCGGTTTCCAGGTCAACGGAAAGCTCAAACTCTACTGTAATGCGTGATGAGCCTTGCTGGCTGACACTGGAGAGGGAGCGTATGCCGGGAATACCGTTGATGTTCTGCTCCAGAGGCTCCGTTATCTGGTTCTCGATGACATCGGCGTTGGCACCCGGATAGGAGCAGGATACTGATATGATGGGATTGTCTACAGATGGGTACTCGCGTACACCCAGATAATTGTAGCCGATGAAGCCAAACAGCAGGATTATCAGGGTAAGTACTGTCGAGAGTACCGGTCGCCGTATACTTAATTCGGATATATTCATTCTTTACAATTGATAATTAACGGTTGATAATTGACAGTTGTCAATTGATATTGTCCAGTGTTACCGGTAGTCCGGTACGGAGTTGCAGGGTTCCCGAGGTGATGATGGTATCTCCTGCCTGCAAGCCTTGCAATACTTGTACTTCCGCTTCCGTACGGATTCCCGTAGTAATCTCTACCGGCTGGGCTTTTCCCGACTTATAGAGGAATATCTTGTCTTTTCCCATTTCCGGTACAATGGCTTCGGACGGTACGGCAAGGGCGTCCTGAATTTCATCCTTGTTCAGCTTGATGCTGGCATAGCGGCCCGGAAGCACAGCTCCGTTGGCATTGGGATAAAGTGCACGGATTGTCAGGGTATGGGTAGTAGGGTCTATCTTTGATTCGCGTGCATAAACCGTGGCGTGGAAGGTATTTAGCTTTCCTTCGAGAGTGAAGTCCAGTCCGGCGCCGGTCTTTACGTCATTGGCATACCGCTCGGGTACGGCAAATTCCACCTTCAACGGCGAAATCTTGGTGAGTTTGGCTACAATGGTTGTAGGGGAAGCGTAAGTACCCACACTGACTTGGCGCAGACCGATGACACCGTCGAAAGGAGCACGCAGCTCAGTTTGTGCGATGTTCGATTCTATCAGGTCAATGTCGGCATTCAGGGTGGCCAGCTCGGTCTTTACTTGTTCGTAGGCTTCTTTACTGACCGCATCCCTTTCCAGCAGGGCGTTCTGGCGAAACACGCGGTCTTCTGCCAACTTTAATTGGGAGACGAGGCGTTGCAATTGTGCTTGCAGCGGCCGGTCATTAACTTTGGCAAGTAATTGTCCTTTCTTGACGAAGCTGCCTTCTTCAAAATTTATCTCTATGATTTTGCCGGATGTCTCGAAAGAAAGGTCCACTTCCTCATCCGGCAGCAGGCTGCCGCTGATTTGTATTTCATCCTTCAGCAGTTGCGGTTTGATTATTTTTGCGTTTACGTTTAGAATTTTCTTACCGCTACGTTGACCGGTCATCACCTTGTCTGCAGCGGCTAATTCTTCATTCTCTTTAGGTAATTGGGAGTAGATTCCTCCTCCAATCAGTCCGGCACCAATCACGATAATGATGCCCCATTTAACTCTCTTATTCATGTTGTAGTATTAGTAGTAATAAAATCAGCCTTAGATTAGACTACGGGAAAAGAGAATAGTTTAAAAGATAAAGAGTTAAAAAGTGTAAGAATATGGATTGGAAAGGTGATAAAATGACAAATCAGTAAGCAGCCCGGTATTTTCCCTCCTCCTTGTCCTCCAGCATGTTCAGATAAGAAGCGTAACGGGATTCGCTGATATAGTGCTTCTCGACAGCCTCGCGTACAGCGCATCCGGGTTCGTGGCGGTGGGTACAGTTGCCGTAACGGCAGTCGGCAGATACCTTGAATATTTCCGGGAAGTAGTGGCCTATCTCTTCTTCTTCCATATCGAATGTTCCGAAACCTTTGATGCCCGGAGTGTCAATGATATATCCGTTGCCCGGAACCGGGAACATTTCTGAGAAGGTAGTGGTGTGCATACCTTTATTATGATAGGTGGATATCTCTCCGGTTTTAATCTCTATATCGGGCAGTATTGCCTTGATGAGTGTCGATTTCCCTACTCCGGAATGTCCGGAAAAGAGGGTTATGCGTCCTTTGAGTTCTTTCTCGATAGTGTCGATGCCTTCCCCTTTTCTGGCAGAAACCTTGAAACAAGGATAGCCGATGGTGGTGTAAAGGTTGATGAGACTGTCCAGATAGTGCAGTTCCTCTTCATTGTAGGCATCCACTTTGTTGAATATAATCTTGACGGGAACACGGTATGCCTCGGCAGAGGCGAGAAAACGGTCTATAAAGGTAGTGGAGGTCTCGGGATAGTTCACCGTCACTATGAGCATGCACTGGTCGAGGTTGGCAGCAAGAATGTGCGATTGCTTGGAAAGGTTGGAGGCGCGGCGGATGATGTAATTCTTCCGGTCCTCTATCTCGCTGATAAAGGCCGTACCTTCTTGGTTCAGTATGATGTTCACATAATCGCCTACAGCCACGGGATTAGTGCTTCGTATGCCTTTCAGCCGGAAGTTCCCTTTGATTTTACATTCAATCTCCCTTCCGTCGTCAGTCCGTACCAAGTACCAACTTCCGGTGTTTTTTATAACGAGTCCCCTCAAAATAATTGAAAGTTGAAAGTTGAAAGTTGAAAATGGAAGGTTGAAAGGCTTCTATACTTGGTATATCGGTTTATTTTCAACTTTCCATTTTCCGTTTTCAACTTAATTAAACGGTCATGATTTCTTTATCCTTTGCAGCCAGCATGTCATCAATCTGCTTGATGAACTTGTCGTGAATCTTCTGCAGCTTTTCTTCACCGCCTTTCTGGGCGTCTTCGGCCAGTCCGTCCTTTACGGATTTCTTCAAGGCGTCGATGGCATCACGGCGTGCATTACGTACACTTACCTTGGCAGTTTCTCCTTCTCCCTTACACTGTTTGGCAAGTTGTTTACGGCGTTCTTCCGTCAGTGGCGGGATGCCGATACGGATAATCTCACCATTGTTTTCGGGCATGATGCCGAGACTGGAGTCAATGATGGCCTTTTCAATGACGCGGAACATGCTCTTATCCCATGGCTTGATGGCAATGCTGCGTGCGTCCGGAGTGGTTACGGCTGCCACATTGTTGATAGGAACCATACTTCCATAAGAATCCACACGGATACCGTCCAGCAAACGGATATCGGCTTTTCCGGCGCGGATATGAGCCAGTGCCTCGTCCAGATACATGATGGCCATGTCCATACTTTCTTGCGCTTCGTCTAAGATGTCTTTTACGTCTCTCATATTATTTTCGTTTTGAAATAGCTTTGATTTGAAACTTTGCAAATATAATTATTAAATTGAAAATTGAGAATTAAGAATTAAATAACATTCATTTTTTATTCTCCATTTTCCATTCAATTGTGCACCAGTGTACCGATTTCTTCTCCTTGCATCACTTTTTTCAGATTACCCACTGTGTCCATGTCAAAAACGATGATGGGCAGGTTATTCTCTTTGCACATGCAGGTGGCAGTGAGGTCCATCACTTTCAGACCGCGCTTCAGCACTTCGTCGTAGGTGATGTCGTGGAACTTCGTGGCTGTCGGGTCCTTCTCCGGGTCGGCGGTGTAGATGCCGTCCACACGGGTACCTTTCAGCATGACATCCGCCTCAATCTCGATGCCGCGCAGACTGGAACCGGTATCGGTAGTGAAGAACGGATTGCCTGTACCGGCGGACATGATGACTACTTCGCCTGCTTCCATACATTCGATGGCACGCCATTTATTGTAGAATTCACCGATGGGTTCCATACGTACGGCAGTCAGCACGCGGGCCTTCACGCCGGCAGCTACCAGAGCCGAACTGAGTGCAAGGCTGTTGATGACGGTTGCCAGCATTCCCATCTGGTCGCCTTTCACACGGTCGAACCCTTTGTTGGCACCGCTCAATCCGCGGAAAATGTTTCCACCGCCTATCACGATGCCTATTTGTACTCCCAATTCGTGGATTTCTTTGATTTG
>ERZ650312.1458-NODE-1458-length-13334-cov-24.432337_pt1 | contig 13334 bp, 10 predicted proteins | sample MGYA00376248_ERZ650312 | MGnify/ENA primary metagenome ERZ650312 (study PRJEB26733, sample SAMN07839316) | wastewater metagenome | biome: urban; feature: wastewater treatment plant; material: waste water | place: USA: North Carolina | collected 2016-07-28 ... | reverse complement strand
CTTTTTACCTTTTACTTGGCTCTTTTGGACGCGTCAAAGTCGCAGTTCCTACATCGCCTGCATTTTAAAACTCATACTCTCAACCACTTTTAAAATCGCTTCCACAGTATCCATTGATGTCAAACAAGGAACACCATTTTCTACCGAAGTTCTACGGATTAAGAATCCGTCATTCATCGATTGTTTTCCTTTAGTAGTGGTATTGACTACATATTGTACTTTTCCTTTCTGGATTAAACTGATTAAGTTCTCTGTTTCTTCTTCTATTTTATATCCAATTTTGGTTGGGATATTGAGTTCGTTAAAATATCTAGAAGTTCCTCTGGTTGCCCAAATTTTGAAACCTATATCGTAGAATCTTTTTGCTAATCTTGCAGCTTCTGGCTTGTTCACATCATCTATGGTGAATAAGATAGAACCATGTAAAGGCACTTTTCTACCTGCACCGATTAAACCTTTGTACAAGGCTTTTTCTAGCGTAGAATCTTTGCCCATTACTTCTCCTGTAGATTTCATTTCTGGACCTAAAGTTACATCTACTCTTGTTAATTTACTGAACGAGAATACTGGTACTTTTACAAAAATTCCTTCTTTATTTGGAACCAATCCATCTTGGTAGCCTAAATCTTTCAGATTTGCTCCGAGAATTGCTTTGGTCGCTAAATTCGCCATTGGAACTTCTGTAATTTTTGACAAGAAAGGAACGGTTCTCGATGAACGAGGATTTACCTCAATCACATAGACATTTCCATCAGAAATTACATACTGAATATTCATTAAACCTACTACTTTCAACCCTTTTGCTAAACGTTTGGTATAATCTTCTAGTGTTGCAATCTGGTCTGGAGTAAGCGTTTGTGGAGGATATACCGCAATAGAATCTCCTGAGTGAACTCCCGCTCTTTCGATGTGTTCCATAATTCCTGGAATGACTGTAGTTTCGCCATCACAAATCGCATCTACTTCTACTTCTTTTCCTGTGAGGTAACGGTCTACTAATACTGGGTGTTCTGGACTTGCATCTACCGCATGTTCCATGTAATGGTCTAGTTCGGCATCGTTGTAAACGATTTCCATGGCTCTTCCTCCCAGAACGTAACTTGGTCTCACTAAAACTGGGAATCCAATTTCATTGGCAATTTTAATTGCTTCTTCTTTAGAGAAACACGTTTTACCCAATGGTTGTGGAATGCCTAATTCCTGAAGTGCATGTTCGAATTTATCTCTGTTTTCGGCTCTGTCTAAATCTTCTAGAGAAGTCCCCAGAATTTCTACTCCATGAGCTGCTAATTTATCTGCAAGGTTAATCGCGGTTTGTCCACCAAACTGTACAATCACTCCTTTTGGTTTTTCGAGTTCTATGATGTTCATTACATCTTCCTCTGTTAGAGGCTCGAAATATAGTTTATCCGAAATCGAGAAATCTGTAGAAACTGTTTCTGGATTGTTATTGATGATAATCGCTTCGTAACCCATTTGTTTGATTGCCCAAACTGAGTGAACGGTAGCGTAATCAAATTCTACGCCTTGACCAATTCTGATAGGACCAGAACCTAAAACGATGATTTTTTCTTTATCAGAAGGAATGCTCTCGTTTTCTTCTTCATACGTTCCGTAGAAATAAGGGGTTTCAGATTCAAATTCTGCGGCGCAAGTATCTACCATTTTGTAAACTGGCATTACTCCGTTTTCTTTTCTGAACTTGAAGATTTCTCTGTGGTCTGTTTCCCAAAGATGTGCGATATTAATGTCTGAGAAGCCTAATCTTTTCGCTTCCAGTAATATTTCTTTGTTGAATTTATTTTCCGCAATGGTTTTTTCAAAATCAATCAGTTTTTTGAATTTCCAAACGAAGAATTTATCTATTTTACTCCATTCTACAATGGTTTCCCAATCATAACCTCTTCTTAAAGCTTCGCCGATGATGAATAATCTTTCGTCATCACACACTCTAATTCTGCGTTCGATATCTTCGTCTGTTAAGGCAAGTGCAGGTTTGGTTTTTAATCCTAAATGTTGCAATCCTGTTTCTAAAGAACGAATGGCTTTCATTAATGATTCTTCAAAACTTCTACCAATCGCCATTACTTCACCCGTTGCTTTCATTTGGGTAGAAAGTCTTCTGTCAGCCGTTTCGAATTTATCAAATGGGAATCTAGGAATTTTAGTTACCACATAATCCAGAGCAGGCTCGAAACAAGCATAAGTTTTTCCTGTAACTGGATTAAGCATTTCGTCTAAAGTAAGTCCTACTGCAATTTTAGCCGCTAATTTCGCAATTGGATAACCTGTTGCTTTACTTGCTAAAGCCGAACTTCTAGAAACTCTAGGATTTACTTCGATGATATAATAATTGAAAGAATGAGGGTCTAAAGCCAACTGTACGTTACAACCTCCTTCTATTCCGAGTGCTCTAATAATTTTGAGTGAAGCATTTCTGAGCATTTGATATTCTCTGTCAGAAAGCGTTTGCGAAGGCGCTACTACAATAGAATCTCCAGTGTGAACACCTACTGGATCTATGTTTTCCATGTTACAAACCACGATAGCATTATCGTTTTTGTCACGCATTACTTCGTATTCTATTTCTTTAAACCCAGCAATTGATTTTTCAATTAAACATTGAGTCACTGGAGAATATTTCAGTCCAAGTTCTGCAATTTCTGTCAGTTGGTATTCATCATGAGCGATTCCACCACCTGTTCCACCCATGGTAAAAGCAGGACGAACAATTACTGGATAACCAATTTTTTCTGCAAAAGCTAATGCGCCTTCTACTGTATTTACAATATCAGAATCTGGAACCGGCTCGTTTAATTCTCTCATTAATTCACGGAACAAATCTCTGTCTTCTGCTCTATTGATGGCAGAAAGTTTAGTCCCAAGAACTTCTACTCCACATTCTTCTAAAATTCCAGAATTTTGTAATTCTACTGCCATGTTCAATCCAGTTTGTCCACCCAAAGTTGGCAAAAGTGCATCTGGACGTTCTTTTCTGATGATATGACTTACAAATGGAAGAGAAATTGGCTCTATATATACTTTGTCTGCAATTTCTACATCGGTCATGATGGTTGCAGGATTAGAATTGATGAGGATTACTCTGTACCCTTCTTCTTTTAATGCAAGGCAAGCCTGAGTTCCTGCATAGTCAAATTCTGCAGCTTGCCCGATGATAATTGGGCCGCTTCCTATTACTAAAATGGTTTTAATATCTGTTCTTTTCATTTTGTTTAAAGTCGGAATCCCGAAGTTTCGGGACGAAGTCCGAAGATTTTTATTGATTTATTTAATTATTTTTCACTCTTTCGTTCCAAGTTTTTATTTGTCTTTCCTTAATATTTTCAGGAGAAAAATAAATTTTAAAATAGATATATCTTCCAATAAAAATTATTGCGATTAATATTAAAACTATTTTAATTACTCTTTTCATATTTTAATTTAGATTCCTACGGTATGGCAAACTTTGTAGTTATTTTTTAATCTTTATGAATAAATAATCTCCTTTGTTATCTTTAAAATTACTTTTAACATTGTAAGAATCACCTGTAATTAAATCATTTTTCAAAGAATTTAATCCTTTTTCTATTTCTTCTTTATTTGCTAAATCCGCAAAAGAAGAGATACCATTTCTAATAGTTGAATCAAAATAAATTTTTGGATTGTTCTTTCCGATGTATAGAAATTTATCTTCTAAATCATCTTTTATGAAATACTTTTCTATCTCAAAATTTTCAAAACCTACTTTTTCTATATTTTCTTTGATGAAATTAAAACTCGGCATCTGAGAAATTGATTTTTTCATCATTTCAGGGAAATAATGATTGAGCCAATAATTTTTCATTTGCTCTGATGTAGAAGTGAAAATCAAGAATGTTCCGCCCTTTTTTAAAACTCTAAAAATTTCGGAAAAACCTTTCTCCAAATTTTGCCAATGATGAATGGTTAATGTTGCCATTACAGCATCAAAACTTTCATTTTCAAAAGGAATATTTTCGGCAACACCTTGAACCCAATTTATTTTTTGATTTTTAGTTTTGGCTTCAGAAAGCATTTTTTCAGATGGCTCAATTCCAACAATTTCAAAATCATTTTTAGAAATTTCTATGGTGTAATTTCCTGTTCCACAACCTACATCCAAAATTTTATCAGATTTTTCACAATCCAATAAATCCAAAATCCTTGAAACAATAAAAGCATCTGCTTTTCTCGTCTCATTGTAATTTTGCCCTATTAAATCGTACTTATTCATATAAATTTTGGTTAAAGCCAAATTGATTTTTTTTCATAAACGGACTAAAGTCCGTTCCTATTGATTTTAAAACTTTATTTAGATTCTTTCAGAAATCGAAGATTAGACGAAGTCAATGATAAACTTTGTGTTTAAAAATTTTTAAACCTCTCCCATTCTCAAATTCTCCAACTCTCCTACTTTTTAAACTCTTCCATCATTTCCACAAATTCATCAAAAAGATAATTGGCATCTTCTGGACCTGGACTTGCTTCTGGGTGATATTGTACCGAAAAACACGGATATTTCTTATGACGAACTCCTTCGTTTGTTTTATCATTCAGAGCGATGTGCGTTACTTCTAAATCGGTATTTTCTAGAGATTCTTCGTCTATTGCATAACCGTGATTCTGAGAAGTAATCGCTACTTTTCCTGTTTTTAAATCTAGAACTGGGTGATTTCCACCTCTGTGACCGAATTTTAATTTATAGGTTTTTGCTCCACAAGCCAAACCAATTAACTGGTGACCTAAACAAATTCCGAAGATTGGAACTTTACCCAGTAAACCATTGATTAATTCTGAAGCACCTTTTACATCTTGTGGATCACCAGGACCGTTAGAAAGCATTACTCCATCTGGATTCATTAATAGAATCTCATCTGCAGTAGTATCTTGAGACACCACGATGATGTCGCAATCTCTCTGAGAAAGTTCTCTGATGATGCCTAATTTAGAACCAAAATCTACTAAAACCACTTTGAAACCTCTTCCTGGACTTGCATAAGGCGTTTTGGTAGAAACTTGCTCCACTTGATTGGTTGGGAAATTTTTAGATTTCAGTTCAGCAATTACTGCTGTTTCATCTGCATTTTCATCTACAATTTTTCCTTTTAAAACCCCGTGATTTCTGATAATTCTGGTCAGTTTTCTGGTATCAATTCCTGAAATTCCTGATAGCTTTTTTTTGGCAAAAAATTCATCTAAAGACAATTGACTTCTGAAATTAGAAGGAAAATCACACAATTCCCTCACGATTAAGCCTTTGATTGCGGGCTCAATACTTTCGAAATCATCTCTATTAATTCCGTAATTACCAATTAATGGGTAAGTCATGGTTACAATTTGACCGCAATATGAAGGGTCTGAAATGAGTTCTTGATAACCAGTCATCCCGGTATTGAACACCACTTCTCCTTCAGTATCGGTATTTGCACCAAAACCTTGTCCGTGAAAAACTTCACCTGATTCTAAAATTAATTTCTTTTTCATTCCTTTTTAATAGATTTTCAGAGCAGTATTACTCTGACTTTTCACTTTTATCTGTATTAATTTATTCAAATTCAAAACCTCTCTCTTCTAACACTTTTTTCAAGATGGCCATTCTTGCAAATACTCCATTTTGCATTTGTTTAAAGATTCTAGAACGTTCGCATTCTACCAAATCACTGTCTATTTCTACTCCTCTGTTGATTGGTGCAGGATGCATGATGATGGCATTTGGTTTCATTTTTTGCTCACGCTCTTTGGTAAGACCATATTTTTTAAGATAATCTTGAGGCGTCAATTTCATTTTTTCATCATGTCTTTCGTGCTGAATTCTAAGCAACATGAGTACATCTACATCTGTAACCAGTGCATCTAAATCTCTATAGGTTCCGTTCATTAAACTTCCTTCATCAAACCATTCTCTTGGTCCGGAAAAATACACTTTTGCTCCTAATCTTCTTAATGTAGTGGCATTAGAATTAGCTACTCTACTGTGTTTGATATCTCCTACGATTCCTATTTTTAAATCTTTGATTTCTCCAAATTCTTGTTTAATGGTCATTAAATCCAGTAAAGCTTGACTTGGGTGATGCCCAATTCCGTCTCCAGCATTTACCACTCCCATTTTCACACCTTTCAATTCATCATAAAATCTGGTTTTTTGGTGTCTTATTACGGAAAGGTTTATCCCAATTGATTCCAGCGTTTTAATGGTATCTAAAAGACTTTCGCCTTTATTGATAGAACTTTTAGACTCATCAAAATGTACTACATTTAATCCTAATTTTTTCTCAGCCACCTCAAAACTTATTTTCGTTCTGGTACTGTCTTCAAAAAAAAGATTCGCTACAAAAATGTCTGATTTGGCCTTTACTGTTTTGCCGTTTGCGAATTCTAGCGCTTGATGTAATAGTTTTTCAACGCTTTCTAGTGACAATCTGGATAATTTAATCATGATACTATGGTTTTAAACAAAAAAAACGAAGCCCCAACAGCTTCGTTTTCAATAAATAAAAATATTTTGTCCGTCGGATTGAAGTCCGATATTTATGTTCAATAAAAAATTTATCGTTTTCATTGGTTGCAAATATACATATTAACTTTTTGCCTTCAAAATTTTTAGAAAAAATTAATTTTATTTAACATTATTATTGCAAAATAAGTATATCTTTGCTAAAAACGTATATATGAAAATAAATTGTTGCCCTAAATGCGAAAACTCCGAAATCGTGAAAAGTGGCATTGTTAAAGGAAAACAGCGCTATTTTTGCAGAGACTGCAATTACTATTTCACTGTCAATAAAATTGGTAAAAAGATAGATGATTACTATGTAACGAAAGCTTTACAACTCTATTTAGAAGGCCTCAGTTTACGAGAAATAGAGCGCATCTTGGGCATTTCGCATGTCACCATCAGTTCTTGGATTAAGGAATACAATATTAAGAAACCACCTCATTCTGATTTTCATGCTACTTATAAGGTTTTCAAACAAATAGAACTGGCAGAATACATCAGAAATGAAGAAAATCTTAAAGGTTCTGGGCTCATCATTACCGAATTCGGAGATAAGTTTATGATGATAAAATGGGAACGTTTTAAAAAGTAACTATACTTATTTACAAAAATATATACAAAATTTTTACAGAGTTTTTTTTATTATCAGTTTAGCGATGTTAAAATCACAAAAAACTGTTTAATATTATGAAGAAAACTCAATTAATCTTCGCTAGTATTGCTAGTTTATTATTTAGCAATGCATTATTCTCTCAAGAGAAACCAAAAGAATGGGATGTAAGTCTCTATGGTTTTGCAAGAGCAGATTATATTTTCGATTCGAGACAGTCTGCACAGGTGAGAGAATACCATCTCAACCTTTATCCTTTAGACAAAAAATTAGATGCAAATGGTGATGATATTAATGCTACTGGTGCCAGTAATTTTTTATCAGTAGTTTCTCGATTGGGTGTAAATTTTAAAGGTCCCAATGTTTGGGGCGCAAAAGCGAGTGGAAAATTAGAAGGCGACTTCTTTGGAAACACTCAAGAAAGCATCGGTCTTTTCAGATTAAGACATGCTTATGCACAGTTGGCTTGGGAAAAATCTTCCCTTACTTTAGGACAGACTTGGTATCCTTCTTTTGTTCCTGAAGTTTTCCCGGGAGTTGCCAATTTCAGCACGGGAATTATGTTTAATCCTTTTGGCTGGGTTGGCCAAATTCGATTCAGACAAAGTTTAACCTCAAATCTTTCTTTAGATTTAGTCGCTTACAAAGACAGAGAGTTTCAAGCTCCTGTAGTTTCTGGAAACGCTAATAACTCTCCTAGTTTTAATTCTACCACTCCTACTTTACATGCACAGTTGCAATACAAAACCAAAAATGTGATTGCAGGTGTAGGTGCAGAATATCAATCTTTAAAACCTGTGATTACTAGTGGAGGATTGGCTTCTGATGAAAAACTCAATTCTACCATGCTCATGGGATATTTTAAATATTCTAATGAAAATGTAGTTGCAAAATTCTATGGAATTTCTGGTGGAAATTTGCATCATTTAGTGATGCTTGGTGGTTATGCTTCTTATGCTGAAACTAACGGAATAGATTCTTACAAACCTACTAAAACCTCAGCTTTTTGGGTAGACATTGCGAGTAATAAACCGAATGTAGCTCCTGGAGTTTTCTTTGGATACACGAAAAACAGTGGTTTAGAAGATGCTAATTACAAATCACTTTATGTAAGAGGTGTTTCTGGAACCAGAGTGGTAGACAATGTTTGGAGAGCTTCTGCAAGAGTAGATTTCAAACAGAATAAATTTAGAATAACTCCAGAATTAGAATATACTGCTGCAACTTGGGGAGATTTAAAAACCGATGCAACTTCTGGAAACAATGAAACCAATGTAGGAAATTTCCGCGCATTGGTAAGTGCTTCTTATTCTTTCTAAAAACATCTTTCAATACATTATTAACAAAACTAAAAAAATAAACACATGAGTCATCAATTTAACACACAAGCAGAGCATGATGCTTACGTAGATGAACGTAAAAAATCTTCAACTCTATGGAGTATTATCATGGCGTCTTCTCTAGGAACGCTTATCGAATGGTATGATTTCTATATTTTCGGGAGTTTAGCGGTAGTTTTATCTACTAAATTTTTCCCAGCAGATAATCCTACTGCAGCATTTTTATCTACACTAGCCACTTTTGCAGCTGGATTCGTAGTAAGACCTTTCGGAGCTTTATTTTTCGGAAGATTAGGAGATATTATTGGTAGAAAGTACACTTTCTTGGTTACTTTATTAATCATGGGATTCTCTACTTTCTTAATCGGGTGTATCCCAAGTTACGAAACCATCGGTTTTATGGCACCTGTTTTAGTATTAATTCTTCGTTTATTACAAGGTTTAGCTCTTGGTGGTGAATACGGAGGTGCTGCAACTTATGTAGCAGAATACGCAGAACACAACAGACGTGGTTACTGGACTTCTTGGATTCAGACCACTGCCACTTCTGGTTTATTCATTTCACTTATCGTGATTTTGGTGACTAAAAGTTCATTAACTGCAGAAGAATTTGACAATTGGGGATGGAGAGTTCCTTTCTGGATTTCTATTTTAATGGTGGGCGTTTCTTATATCATTAGAAAAAACATGAAAGAATCTCCACTTTTTGCAAAAGCTAAAAAAGAAGGAAAAACTTCAACCAATCCATTAAAAGAATCTTTCGGGAATAAATACAACTTTAAATATGTTTTATTAGCATTATTCGGTGCTGTAATGGGACAAGGTGTAGTTTGGTACACTGGTCAGTTCTACGCGATGTCTTTCATGCAAAAAGTAATGAATATAGAATCTGCACAAGTAGACTCATTGATGGCAGCCGCATTATTTATCGGAACTCCATTATTCGTATTATTCGGTTGGCTATCTGATAAAGTAGGAAGAAAACCAATTATGATGATTGGTCTTTTATTGGCAATTTTCGCTTACAGACCTATTTATAACCAAATGTTTAAACTGGGAGATTTCTCTCAAAAACAAGAATTAAAAGACAAATTCACTTCTGAAGCAACTGCTAAAGTTCTAGAAGGAACTAAAGTAGACTCTGTTTACACTACTCAAAAATTCTATGCAGACGGAAGCAATGTAAAAGAAGTGGTGACTAAACATCTAGAAAACGGAAAAGTTTTACTAGACGAAAAAGGAAAAGATAAAGTAGAAACTAAAATCACGAAAACAATAGACAGCACTACCAAATGGACGCTTGCTTTCTGGGTTTTCTTACAAGTTGTTTTCGTAACGATGGTTTATGGACCTATTGCTGCTTTCTTAGTAGAAATGTTCCCTATCAGAATCAGATATACTTCTATGTCACTTCCTTATCATATTGGTAATGGTATCTTCGGAGGTTTATTGCCTGCAGTAGCTACTTATTTGGTAACCTCGGCTAAAGACGCTGGAAATCCAGAATATTACTTACAAGGTTTATGGTATCCAATCATCGTAGCAGCGGTGAGTTTAATCATCGGGGTAATTTACTTAGACGGAAAAGATAGAAATGTAGAGGATTAATGATGGATGAGAGATGATGGATGCAGGAAGTTACACAAAAAAAACAGCACCCTGCATCTAACTTCTATCACCCAACAAAATTTTAAAAATTTTTACTAACTTTAAAAAACAAAAAAATGGACGCAATAAAAAAAATATTAGGTATCGTTTGGCTAGCTCTAGCAGCAGTGGTAGCTTACCTTGGATTGACTGTTCTAGGGATTCCAAAAATAACTTCGGGTAAACAAGAAGACTTGGTTTTCGGGAGCATCATCGTTTTTATTTTAATGCCTATTGTGGTAGGTGGATTAGCAACTTTCGGATGGTATTCTCTGAAAGGCGAATATTCTGCCGATAAAAAATAATTTTTGGTATCAGAAATAAGAGATTTCAGCTTTTCCAGATTTTGGAAAACTGAAATCTCAATTCTGATTTTTATATAACCCTTCTGAAAAATGAAAAAAAGACACGAGCAAAAATTGGTGATTCTAAGTATGGTGCTTTTTGTATTGTTCAATGCACCTATTTTGCTTTTGTTTAATCAGGTTAAAGCCTATTTTGGGCTTCCGTTTATTTACATTTACATTTTCGGAATCTGGTTCGCTTCAAGTATCATTTCTTTTGTAATATTTAAAAAATTTGATGAATAATTTACAGTTATTTGCCATCATCATGCTTTATTTAGCGCTTTTGTTCTTCATTGCTTACTGGGCAGAGAAGAAGAAGAGTAATTTTTGGGCGAATAATCCTTACATTTATTCCCTTTCATTAGCGGTATATTGCACCGCTTGGACGTATTACGGAAGTATTGGTGTTGCTGCTAATCAAGGTTTAGAATATTTGGCAATTTACATCGGTCCTATTATTATTATTCCCGCTTGGATTGTCATCAATAATAAAATCATTAGAATTTCTAGAGTCAATAAAATCAGTTCAATTGCCGATTTTATTTCTTTGAGATACGGAAACAGTAGATCTTTTGGCGCACTGATTTCCATCGTTTGTATTCTCGCGATTATTCCATATATCGGAATCCAAATTAAAGCGATTTCTGATACTTTTCATCAGATTACCCTTTCTGAAAACTCAGACAATATTTTTACCGATACTGCAACGTATGTGGTGATTCTTATTGCTATTTTTTCATCTTATTACGGAACGAGATATGTAGATGCTTCAGAAAAAAGATTGGGAATTATTTCTGCTGTGGCTGTAGAAAGTTTCTTAAAACTCATCTTTTTTGTAGTTCTAGGGTTATTTGTAACGTATGGCGTTTTCAATGGTTTTGAAGACATCTATGAACAAGCTCAAAAATTTGAAGATTTTGCTGCTAAAAACACTTTTAACGGATTAGAAGGAAGCATTAATTTTGCGATTACATCTCTCCTTTCTATGTCTGCCATTTTTCTATTGCCAAGACAATTTCACACCACAATTGTAGAAAACAGAAAGGAAAAACACTTGAAAACAGCCATTTGGTTATTCCCACTTTACCTTTTGATTTTTAATTTTTTTGTATTCCCAATTGCATGGGGCGGAAGAATTTTGTTTGAAGGTCAAAATGTAAATCCAGAGCTTTTCCCTATTCTAATTCCTCAAAAATTTGGAAATATATTGGTTTCTGTAATGGTATTCTTAGGTGGATTGAGTGCCAGTGTTTCTATGATTATCATTTCGAGTATTACGCTTTCTGTCATGCTTTCGAACAACGTGATTATTCCTTACGGTTGGATTGATACTTTCAAGAAAAATCCAGAAAATTTCAACACCAAAAACATTGTCAACATCAGAAAAGTGAGCATTTTCATGTTGATTATTTCTGCGTTTTTATTCTACAAATACCTCATCCTCAAATCCAGTTTATTCTCAGTAGGTTTGGTTTCATTTGTACTCATTGCACAATTGGCGCCTTCGTTTTTTGGAGCTATATTTTGGAGAAGAGGCAGTTATTACGGTGCAGTAACGGGAATTATTGCGGGAGTTATTATTTGTTATGTGAATTTAATTATTCCACAATATATCCAGACTATTAACCCAGAATTTTCATTGGATAATTATAGAATTCTTGAATTTTTTAAAATACCCTATTTATCTACCATTGCACAAGTTTTTTTCTGGAGCATTTTAGTCAATTCTTTCCTTTTTGCCGTAATTTCTGTAAGTGTAAAAGGCAATTACAGAGAGCGAAATTTTGCAGAAATTTATATTGATATAGACCAATATATTCAAAATCACGAAGGCGCATACATCTGGAAAGGAAAAGCGAATATTTCTGATATTGAAAAAATTCTGGTAAGATTTTTAGGCGAAAAAAAGACCAAACAAGCGCTGAAAATCTTTAACACAAAATATAATATTACCGATGAAACCGATACTGCTGACTCGCGTTTGATTAAGTTTTCGGAAAACCTTTTGGCGGGAAGAATCGGTACTGCTTCTGCCAAAATTTTGGTGGAAGGCGTCACCAAAGAAGATAAAATTTCTTTGCCAGAAGTGCTCAATATTTTAGAAGAATCTAAAGAAAACATCACCCTCAATAGAAAACTCACCGAACAGTCTAAACAACTCAGAAGACTTTCGGAAGATTTGCAAGTTGCCAACACCAATTTGATTGAAAAAGACAAACAAAAAGATGATTTCCTAGATTCTGTTGCCCACGAACTCAGAACGCCCATCACCGCAATTAGAGCTGCCAGCGAAATTCTGTTAGATGATGACGAAATCCCTACCGAAATCAAAAAAGAATTTTTAGGAAACATCATTTCTGAGTCTGACCGATTGAACGAAATCATCAATGATATTCTGTATTTAGACAAACTGGAAACAGGGATTATTCAACTTAATATTCAGAAAAACAATATTGTAGAGACTTATCACAAAGCATTGAAACCTATTCAGCATTTGATTCAACAGAAAAATATTCACCATTCTGAAATTGATTTATTAAACCAAAAAGAATACGAATATGATGAAGCCAGAATGATTCAAGTTTTTCAGAATATTTTAGGAAATGCCTACAAATTCACGGATGAAAGCGGCATGATTCAAACTAAATTTATAGAAAAAGATGGTCAACTGAACATCAGCATTTTCAACACGGGTAAAAAAATCCCTGAAGAAGATATAGAACTTATTTTCGATAAGTTTTATCAATCCAAAAATCAAAACATTAGAAAACCCATAGGAACAGGATTAGGATTAGCCATTTGCAAAAAAATTATAGAAGCGCACAAAGGCGAAATCTCCGCAGAAAATAAAGAAATTGGAGTGGTTTTTAACATTA
>ERZ650312.1457-NODE-1457-length-13345-cov-5.481114_pt1 | contig 13345 bp, 5 predicted proteins | sample MGYA00376248_ERZ650312 | MGnify/ENA primary metagenome ERZ650312 (study PRJEB26733, sample SAMN07839316) | wastewater metagenome | biome: urban; feature: wastewater treatment plant; material: waste water | place: USA: North Carolina | collected 2016-07-28 ... | reverse complement strand
TTGGACAGAAGAAATGCTTAGAGCAATAACCTTCACACTAGCTTTACTCTTCGATTTACTTGGTGCAATGTTCTTAATCGGTTCACTGCCTTTTACGGCAATAGCCTTTTTCGTAACAATAATTAGTACGTCTTATACTGTAATGCATGTACTGTTAATACCTATAGTAGTACTTGTCGCCTCATTAGTAATGTGTGTAATTTGCATAGCGCTGGCATCTGCATTCGAAGTGCTATATGATAACTTAAATTAACTATATAGAGTCCTCATCGGAGGGCTTTATTATATTTAACAAAGGAGTTTATATGGAATATATATTAGTAGGAATACTAGTCTTTTTTAACTTAGTATTCATTGTTTGGAAGTTTGATCGTGCTAGATACGCTGATGCGTTTCTAGACACTTTTCTTTTAATTTTAGTAGCGGCTTTCTTCAGCGGCTCATACGGAGCCTTAGTAGTTGGAACAATAGCATCAGCTCTTGTATCCATCTACCTTTTCTTCAGTCCACCAAAATTTCGCTTTATCAACTCTATTAAAGAGTCTCTAAGCTTTTAATAGCATCACCCCAAGCTGGAGTAATAACTCGCATAAACGTATCAGTCGGACTGTAAAACATGTTTCCAACATCTTTAGTTAGCACACTCTGGTCTGTAATATCCTCGACATCTCCAATCACCCATTCCTGTGCAACTAATGCTAACACGAGTTTCAACGGATGATTCCGTGCCTGCCCTTTAATAGCTTTTTGTATCCTAGTAAAGTACTTAGTAAACATTACAAACCCCATCTGATTAGCCCATTCAAGGCTTCTACTATTAGGCTTATTATAGTTAACAAATGCATCCCTAACTTCTTTCGCAGCAACTTCTTTGCTCACTCCTCTCTGTACCAACAACGTGTACTGAGCGTATCTAGCAACAAAGTCACTATACTGAGTAGCGGCATTCATAAACTTAAAAATCTTAGTCCTATCGGAAATGTACAACAATTCTAGCCCATCTCTCAACAGTCTTGGAACTTTTTCCAACTTTTCGTCAAGAACTTTCTTAACCACATTAGCAGTATCTCTGTTCTCGTTTTCAAGTTCTTCCAATATAGTAGTGTAAAACCCTTCATCAACTAACACCGAAGCCGGATTGTGCTTTAAGTCATTCTCTAATACACTAATTCTTCTTTCATTAACAGGTCTATTAGCATTCTTCAAAGTCCTTAACTCTGTCAGTTCCTTAGTATCCTTAATCCAACGATTCAAATCTCTAACACCTTGAGTTTGCAACTTAGCTACTTTCAACGGGCTACTTCCAGAAACAACACTAACCACAAAGTTACTCATAACGTTACCAATTAATACGGCCGGTAACTTTAAAACAATTACAGCTTTACTAATAGCAACAACGTCTTTCCAAATCTTCTCTGCCACCCTTACCGCGTGCTTAGCACCTTCAGGTAAGCTCTCCAACCCGTAGAATTCAGTCATACTATACTCTCTATAACCCAAATAACTATGCAACAAATCCCTTCGAACGGCAAACCCGTTCTCGTACCTCTTCTTCAAATAATCAGGAAGCACTGACCACAAATCTCTAATCTCTTTATTATCCGAATCTTTTTCAACCTTAATGTACTCTTTAGTGTTCAACCTACCAAGCAGTCTTCCTTCTCTAAAATTCTCTGCAGCGTCTTCTTCAATTAGTTTCATCACCTCTTCATTGAACTTCATGGAAGTTTCTTTATCATATCTACTAGAATAAGTTCTACCAATAACAGTATCAACATTTCTGTCCATCTTAAGCAACTTAACCTTATTACTCTTAGACATAATATACCTAAAGTCCTTAATATTCCCCAAGTTATCCAAAACCGGAACTAAATTAGCATTCTCTCTATTAGCCTTATAGTCACCCTTTTCCATCTCTCTCGCCACTTTCAGTGCCTCAAGTTTCATCACAGAAACATCCCTCTCTGCCTTCTTGTTCCTTAAAGACCCACTAGCTTCCATCGAATACTTCTCACCAATAGTAGTACCTTTTCTACCTTTATCAGTGTACCTCATAGCAACCCTGTGTAAATTCTGTCTAGCATTCAACTCACTAACATACATCGCCGTGTCTTCACTCTTATCAAGATTATGAGACTGCAACACTTCAACTTTCTTGTACCCAAGTTTTCTCATCGCTTTCTCTTCAGATACTAACCCAATCTTAAAATCAAGACCACTAGGATAAACATCCTTCGAGTACCCTTTAATCAGCTTCATTTTATCACTTTCAAGACTAAATAACTCTTTCTCTACATTCCTCTTATGAGCTTCCTGATAAGCAACAATCAACTCAATCCCGTTTTTCTCAGAACTCATCAACTCTGCTACAGCCTTCTTATCACCTTCACTCACATACTCCAATGCATGTAACGAAGCTAACTGATCAATCAATTCAACTACTTCCGTATCAGCTTTGTCCTTTCTTCCCACAGTGTTAAGTTTTTTAGCAATATTCTCTGCATTCAATAACTGAGCAATACTACCAACTCCAGTAGTCATAAAATACCCAAGCCCATCCGCTTGATTCTTGTAGTAGTTGTAAGTAGCTTCATCAACTTTGCCCTTAAGCTTACCTTTAGTAGCCTTAATTGCTTCTCCTAACTTACTTTCGTCTTCAAGCATAGCTTTAACATCAAAAGCTTCCCACACAGCCCCAATATCAGTGTCCATCAATACTGAAGTCAAAGCATCTCTCTCAAACTTTTCTAACTTTCTATCAAACCCTTTTCTAATAGTCGAAGCAGTAATATCCGCTATCATCTCTCTCTCTTGGTCAACTTTCTGACTAAGTAACCCAAGTCTTTCTGCCATATCTTGAACAGGATCACTTTGGCTCATATCCCTAATAACAGTCTGAACAAATCCTTCCGGTTTCAATCCAACACTACTCATAGTAGACTCTAATACTCTCTTATAATTATCGTCAACCATAGCTCTACCAACAACTTTAAGGTTATTCCAGTTGTTATGAATCATTCCAGACTTAGACCAGTCAATAGGCTTAGCACTTTTAGCCTTTTCTTCCATCTTATCCATATACTTTTTAATGTTACTCTCAACAGAATTAAACTGTTCACCAACCTTAGTAACAATTCCTTTTCGTTTACTTTCCTGAGCCTTAACATTAGCATTAACTAAGTTAACTATCGCAGCTTCTGCTAACTCTAATCCGTTCTTTCCTCTAGTTCCATTAATAAACCCAAGCACTAAGTCAATCAAATTCTCTAACATTCCGCTTAACTTACTAGCCAAATCAGGATACTCTTCCTTCTTCTTGTCAAGAGTAACACTTTCAAGCATTGCTCTCATAGTTGCATTAGTTTCAGCATAAGCTACAAACTCATGCAATCCAACATCTCTATTACTAACATAATCAAGCATTTCTTTAGCAACTGTCCTATCAGGATGTGCCATAAATTTCATAACACTTTCCTCATTAAACTTGTCAATAACAGTTTCTCTAACTCTTTTCAACGTGCTTACTTGCTTAGCCAACATTGGACTATTACTATCTATAGCAAACTTAGTCAACCCGTGCACCAATTCGTGAACATACGCCTCTAAAGCACTCATATTAACATTACGAGGACCAACCCCAATGTAAACATTAGCATTATTAGCATTAAACACAACAGAACCTCCAGTCCTATCAGCATTCTCATTAACTTTAATAATCATCTCTCCAAGACTTCCCTTAAGTTTACCAGCTATAAACCCTAGCTTCTCTAACAAAACTTGCTTATGAGGTCCTTCAAAGTCTTCCAGTTCAGCTAACTCTTCTCCTAGTTCAACAATACTGTCTGGGTTGTTAATGCCATCCAATACTCTAGTCTCATAACCATCAGTTCCTTCATGAATAAACTCCAAATCAGAAAATAGCACATCAATGTTCTTAGTTGTCATATCAAAAGTAGTACCTTCTCTACCAAAAGTAAACGGAGAGTACTCTCCTGAATTCAACGTGTACTGCTTATCAGACTTCAAATACTTGTACGTAATCTTCTTAGCATATTTTCCATCCTCAATGTTAAGAATCTCCACTCTCTGCTTCTTATAGTAAGGCAACGCTGTATTCAAAGTATCTATAGCCCAAGCTCTACTAGCTACATAAGCATCAGCTAAATCTGCAAACTCTGCCTCCCTAGCCTTCTTATAAGCCTTATTTAACTCATCGTCAGAAGGTAGGTATTCTCCTAACTCTGACTTTATTTCTTCGTATGTTTTACAACTCATATTAACAATCCTTTATATTATTTATTAATGCCCCTACAGCTTTTCCGCTAAGGTTAACATCTTTCATTATGTCAGTTCTTTCACCTTTAACAGGTTCTTCAACTTCCACTTCTTTACTATCTTTAATTTTAGCAGATTTTTCCTTAACATTCACTTCATACATAGAACCTGGGATTCCAACCATTTGCCCAATCTTAACATCTTGACCAAATAATTTAGCTCTATTACCATGAATAATATCTTGGTACATATAAAGATTGTCAAGAACTTTACGTTCTTTAGGAGTAAGACTATCCTTAACTTTTTCAAACTCATTAACAACATTGTCCACAATACTATAATCTCTATTAACATCATACCAAAACTTGTTATACTCCTTTGCACTACCAATCTGATCAATACCAACAACCATAGCATCATGTACCCCAAGGTACCCACCTTTAGTCTCTTTTAGAGCCTTTCCTTGTACAGTACCATCAGCCGTATGAGTAGGAATAACTCCACCAGAAGCACCAGGATTGCCCATACCTCTAACAACTATATCCAACGTAGCTGTCGCTCCATTAAGATTAGCCGAACTCTTAATACTAGTAATGGCAGTACCACTATCCAACAGTTCCTTAACGTCAGTAATTCCTCTTTGGCTAATTAAAATTCTATCAAGCTCACCTCTAGTAGTAGGTCCATTCATTATCGGTCCAAAATCTTTCAACAACTCTGTAACAATTTTATCATTCTCAACCTTAGTAGGCAATGTATTTCCAAGTCCAAGACTTTTAACTCTACTAGCATACGTCTTAGCAAACTTATTAAACAAAATACCAAAAGCACCATTCACAGCCTTGTTGTACCCAATAGTAGCTGCAAACTCACTCTCCAAAGCACCAACAATAGGAGCCGCATACATCTGACTAATCTCATACTTCAACGCATTAACTAACTCACTAATACTAGGGTCACCAATAGCAACTCTTCTAAAATCAACAGAGGTTACTCCAAACTTCTTCTTCAACTCAGAATAGCTTGCTATAGTTTCTACAGCATCAATCAACAACTCATTAGTTATTGACTTAGCAATTGACTCAGTACCTGCACCGTAGTTAAAAACCATTACAGGTCCTTTCATCAAGTTCCTAATAGCCTTCTTGTTAGTAACATCAGGTAGCCCTTTAAATTTAATAATGTCCCCTAAATACTCAAACTCTTTTACATCAGGAAATTCCACCAACGCACCTAGTGTTTCGTAAGTATCTAACATACCTCCAGCTTTCAAGTCTGCTACTGTACTAACAGTACTAAATCCTTTATCTGCCTTAGTAACAACTCCAACCTTAGGAAGCCACTTCTCATAATCTCCTAACGGTGACTGTAGCATCTTAAAAGCAAATCCATTAGTCAATCCATCGAATTCAACTGTAAGATTACTAGTAAAAGTAGAGCCTTCTCTCAACTGTCTCAAAGTGCTAACAGCTACTGCTGCGTGCCCTACATGGTCTACACTCTTAACTAACTCAAGCAATTCTGAATCTTCCATCTTCATCAACCTATTAGCAGCCGTCTCAACAACTTTCTTAGTGCTCTTATCAATCGCCGGAATCCCATCAGCTCCATCAAAAGCTTGGACTAACGCATACTTAAACATAATACTCTTATCATTAGCACTTTCCGTTTTCTTAATATCTGCTATATCCTCTTCAGTAACCTCAGAAGTAGCACTATTGGCTGTAACTAAAAACCTATGTAACTTATCCGTCTGTGGATTAACAGTAGTACTGTCCATAACAAATCTTCCATTTTTAGACAAAAACCACTTAAACCAAACATCAACGCTAGCCCCATCTCTATCTTTAAGCCTACTCAAATCAAACAACGAATCAACTGAATTGTCAATCTCTCTATCTATCGACTTTTGAGCATCAATATTATACTTAGAACTATGAGCTTTGCCTTTACCAAGAGCTTTCTTAATTCCTTCTTTAGAACCAAACACCTCTTTTAACACGTCAAAACCACTATTAAGTCTGTAACCCATAGACTCTTGTCTATTAATCAATTCCGCTTGCTCTTTAGTACTCTCAGTTAAATGCTGATTATGAACCTCAACAAATCTACCAGTCTTAGGCTTACTAAGTGAAAAAGTTCTTCCACTATTAAACTCAATTCCATAAGAATTCTCATAATTCATAGCGTCATTCTTAACACCTTCAATGTTTCTATTAGTCCCCAAGCTTACAGCATGAACATCTCCAACTTTTCCAACTTTAACGTAACCATCTTTTTCCAAAATAGCCATTGCTACAGCTCCCAAGTCCGCCTTAAGCGCCTGTTCATAAGTCATAGACACATCGCCAAACTTAAGTCCTAACGACTTAATAACTTCATCTCCAATCTTCTCAACCTCAAATCTCAACGGAGTTGCTCTGTCCAACCAATTATAAGCTATCTCAGGGTCTTGAACATCAACTAACGTAAACCTATTTTGGAACTCTTCATCGTTCATTCTGTTTAACTCATCAGTCAAATCAACAACATAGCTCTTACCTGCAGCAACTAATGCAACAGCAACCCTAGTGTCAACCTCGCCGTTCTCATCATAAACGAAATACGTCGCAGGAGAATCCGAATTAGTAAAAGCAACTTCACCATTAGCCTTCTTACTAACAGGTGCCATAACGTCTTTAACCTTAACAACTTCACTCTCAGCGCTAACACTATCAGAAACAGACAACCCAGTCAACTTACCTGGAGTAAAAACGCTAGAAGCATTCCTAACTCTAATACCACTTCCGTAAACCTTCTTCTTAATAAAGTTGTCCATAACCTTATTATTAACTTTATCAAGCATGTCATTAACGTCTTTCAACTCCGCATTCAATTCTGCTTCTCTAACTTCATCCTTCGATGCTATCGCATCTTCTAACTCCGTCTTAATCTCAGTTCTTCTAGTATCAGCAGCCAAAGCCTCTTGTACACTACCAACTCTACTAGGAGCGTTATCTGCCAAAGAAATTAAAGCATCCATCTCAGGCATTACAGAATCTTCCTTTTCAACTTTAGTAGTCGCTTTGTCATTAAACACTTTAGCATCAACCATTTTTAACAACTCTTCTCTATTAGCAACAACATCTTTGTTAGGACTAACCATAATTCTAGCTTTAAGAGCGTCTAAGTCTTTCTGACTTTTAGCTTCACCAATCTTAGTTTCTGCAAACTTACGCACATTCTCAGGCAACTTAACTGCTTCCTTTTGAGCTGTTGTAGGAGCTTTATCAACTAACCCAGCTCCAATGTCTTTCTGTCTCTCAGTTTCTACAGGCATATTAACCTCTTCAACTACTGCCACATCAGCAACTTCAGAAGGCGCTACAGTTTTTTCAACAGGTTCTAAAGCTTTGTCTACAAGTTGTTTATGCAACAATTCCATGTGCCCAACTTCATTCTTCAGATCGTTAATATAAGCGTAACTAGAACCTTTGAAATTCTCATCACCACTTAAAAACCTCTCAAGTACTGCTTCTTTCTTAACCCAAGCTTTCTTGTTATTATCTCCATAAGTGTAATCAACTTTAGTAGCCTTTCCTTTAACGTTTTTGTACAACTCTTCTAAACTAATATCTTTAATGTCCGCTTCACTTTGGAACTCTGCTAAAATTCTAGCTTCTGCAGAATTAAACGCGTTCAACTTATCCTGTTGTGACTTCATAAAACTTTCAAGTTTAACAACATTGTCCTCAAACGACTTCTCGTCTTTAGCGTTAACAGCCTCGTTGTAGTAAGTCAAAAACCCTTTAGGACCTTCACTAACCTCTTTACTAACTGCATTAGCACTTTTCTTAAGACTTCCTATCGCCTTACCTGTAGCCACTATCTCACCAAGATTAGCTTCTGGTAACTTCTCAGCTACCTGTGTTCCAATGTTAGCTAACGCATCATCTGTAAGACTGTTCTTTTCAGCTAAAATACTAATCACATCTCTAAGAGCTTTAATCTTCTCAACTTCAGTTCTATCTGAACCTAAAATACTAGTAGTATCCTCTCCATTAGCAAACGCTTTAGCCACATTAACACTCTCTTCAGAACTAGGAGTAATACTAACTGATTCTGGCTCTTCTTTATTAGCACTAATAATAGCGTCTCTAACACCGCCAACTACTTCAGGAGTCTTAACAGCTCCGGCAGTCACACCTTCTGCAACTAACCCAATTCCTGCGGCTTGTCCAACGCCTTCATACAAATCTTGGTCACTCTTAATCTGACTAACTCCAACATTCTGACCAAACTGACCAGAACCTTCTTCCGCTGCTCCAGTCGCAGCCTCTCCTGCAACTCCAACTCCAGCACTAGCAAGAGCTTTTCCAAGTCCTTTCTTTCCTGCAACACCTAATAAAGTTTCCTCTATTGCAGTACTTCCAGGAGTTACTTTCTGCAATACTGCACTCAAAGTACCAGTAGCCGCTGTAACACTTCTAGCAATATCCAATGCTATATCAGCTTTAGCATCTTTAGCCTTAACTCCACTTCTAATCATTTCAGAGTACTCAGGAACCTTGCTCCAGTAATCATCACCAAGAGCAACTAACTTATCGTACGTCTCTTGTCCAACATCCGCTCCGTGCAACGCAGCGTTAGTTCCAACAGAAACTCCAACTCCAGTCTTTGCAGCTCCTCCAAGAGACATAGCAAGTTTCCCTGCTCCAGCCCCTAAAAGTAACGACGGAACAGACTCAGCAATAAACTTAGACAACAACGCCGGGTCACTAACAGTGGTACTAGCAGCAGTAAAAAACTTACCCCACTCTCCACTCTCTTTAGCAATAGCCTCATTCTGTTCTTTTTCACTAACTTTAAGTCCTGGGCTGTATTTATCTCTCATAGTGTCAGCAATATAACCACCAACTTTAACTAACAAATTATTGTCTTTCTCTAAATCACCGGTAATTAGTCCACCAAGAGTACCAACTCCTTTAACAACTCCACCAGCTCCTGCTAACAACTGTTTTGGAGTATCAACAATAGCTTCTCCCCAACCTCTTCCAGTAGTTCCGTTTCCTTCAACATCATACCCAGCTAACATCTCAGCATTATCCGAAGTGTACTTAGCAGCTTTTTCAAGAGCCTTTGCACCTTCCGCATCAAACAACTTCATTGGCTGTGCAGCTAAGTACTCAACTCCTGCTCCTAGTCTTGAAACATGCCCTTGCAGTGCATCAATCCAATTACTATCACTCTTATTCTTAGCATACTCAGAGTAATCTTCTCTACTAAGTGTTCCTCCATAGTTAGCATATCCTGCAGCGTTTTTCACCTCTTCAGTAGCTCTGCTGTTAACAATTCTCTTATCAACAATCCCAGCCATCTCTTTAGCATACTCAGGATCCGCCCATAAACCTCTCTTCTCTTCTTTAGCTTTGTTCATCGCATCTACCGATGCAACGTCATTCTCGTCACCAAAAAAAGTAGGAACAGCATAACCTTTTTCAATCATTCTATTCTTGTACGCTTCATTCTGTACAATATCCCTTCCATAAGCATCCTTTTTAACAAAAGTACCTTCAGAGTCAATTCCATTATCGTCCAACACACTTAACTGTGCCTCTAACTTAGCAGCCTCACCAGCAGTTGCCTTACTTGCAAAAGAACCAACTTTACTCTCTTTAGCCTTAGCCAACCTTTCAGTCTTAAGAGCAACAGCACTAGACATCTCAGGAGTATCTATCCCAAGCATCCTGCTTCCTTTTCCATTAGCATACGTAGTGTCACCGTCATAAATAAACGGTTCATCAGTGTTAACATTATTAAAATTTTCTTGATTAGTTTCAGCGTCAGTAGGAGCCTGCATACTTGCCCCAATGTTTGCCAGTGATTTGTATATATTTGCCATTAAGGCCTCCTATAGTTTAATATTATCTTTATTATACTATAATCAACCTTTAGGCTAGTTTAAGTTTATTTAGTAGGATAATCATCAAGATACTTAAGAATATTATCCCTTTGAGTAGAGCTTAAAGTAGTTCCCCATGCCCCCGGTATATTACCTGCTAGAATCAAAGCAGCTAACTCTTTATCTCCGATTTTACGATTTGCAGCTTCCTGTCTAACATCTTCAAAGTCTCCTGCATCTAGTCCAGTGCTTTCAACTGCTTTAACAGTTTCTATTCCTAGTGCATTACCTTTTCCAGTATCCACTTTGTTAGCTTTAATCTTAGCCTCAATAGCCTTTAATTGAGCTTTAGCTCCATCCTCTGTCGTAACCTTGCTAGAGTCTCCTCCTAAATTATCAATCAAAGACTTATAGTCTTGTACAATCGCTTCTTTAGTCTTCTTCTCTTTATTAGCCTCTATAGCTCCTTTATAAGATTTAATCAAGTTCTCAGCCACTTGTACTCCACCAGCTGTCAACTTGCCTTGCGAAGCTCTAGCCATTATATCCTTAGCATACTCTTGTTCAGTCTTAGGAACTTGCTTTATCTCTTTAGCATATTCAGGAACTTTTTCCATAGGATATAAACTTCCAATATCCCCTTCAGAGCTAATACCAACAGCTCTTCTAGCAATTTCATCAACCGCTTCAGCGCTAGCATTAGGGTTACTATTATAAGCCTGAACATAAGCATCTCCATACCTAGCCTGCAAGTCTCCAATTCTAGTATTCTGCCGATTAATTGCAGCAATCTCATTAGAATTATCACCTAAATCAATAGTCTTGTTAGTACTAACATCTAACATTCCTAAAGCATTTCTATAACTATCTTGCTCTTCCTTATTTTTTAAGTTATGTAGACTAACTGCTTGACCATGACTATAGTCCATCTTCCTCTTAGCAGCATCCCATTCAGCTTGCTGTGCAGCCTTAAATTCAGCACTATTAGGGTCAGACAATGCAATGTCTAATCTACTTTTTTGAGCACCCAACACTTTACTAGGGTCAGCTAACGTATTATCTCTAGCCAAGCCAAGAGCGTAATTACCACTCCCAGCTCTATCCCAATTAGCCTTAACCTGAGCTTCAGCCTCAGCTCTTTCCTGAGGACTAAGGTTAGCCATACCTTGAGCAATAGCTGTATCAATCTCCCCTAATTTAGCTTCTTTAAACCTATCAGGGCTAAGATTAGCAAGTACAGCCTCTCTAGTAGCCTGCTCTCTATTCAGCTCATCTACAACTCTACCTTCTTGTCTTTGTTTAAATCCTATTTCAGTCTCATATCTTTTCTGCTCTTCAGCAGCACGTTTATCTCTTTCGTTACTCTCTATCAGTTTATTTATCAAGCCTCCTGGGGACGCAACAGCATCCCTAATATTTTTCATAGCATTTTGATAATCACTCATAGCACTTGCGGTATTAATCCGCAAGCTGCCTGTAACATCTGGTATTAGATTAGACATTCCTTAACTCCTTACCCTACATACTGAGAGTTTAGTTTAGCTTTATCCGCCTTATAGGTATTATACTTCTCTCTATTCATAGCCATAATCTCATTAGCTCTATTATTCTCAGCTTCCCATGCTTTTTCTGCTTGTTTTAAGGCTTTTTTAGAATTCATTATATTGAATATACTTGAACCTATTCCTGTTATAGCTCCAGCACCTTTTAGTGAATCGCTACTTAGGAAATTCGCTAGTCCTGCACCAAACCCTTCACCAGAACTTCCTACTCCTCCTGTTTGACCTATACCGAAATTTAAGTCATCTAACGCTGAAGCAGCATCTGCAGCATTACCGTAGGTGTAGGAATTGCTTCCGTTACTGGCAGTATAAGAGCCATTACCGTTATTACCAAGCGTATACGCTAACCCGCCATTATTTCCACCGAATAAATTTTTAAAATATTCCATCACTCTTTCCTCTCTATTTTTATTTTATTTATACCATAAGTTTCCTTAATATACTATTACACACCGACACTTTTTATCATACCTTCCATTACACTATCATAATCATATAAAATATCATAGCTACACATAAGGTCAGTACTACTTAATGCGTAGAGCATATCCGGTGACCTATCCTTAATTCCTACCCATAGACCTTTTTGAGTATTTTCTGCTATTTCTTCTACTAGCTTCTCCGATTCTTCTAGCTCTGCTTGAGTAGCTTTGGCTTTTTCTTGCAAAGCTTCCAAAGATCCTCTCATATTAATATCACTAGCTATAACAGCGAATTGTGTAAGAGTACTAGCAGAAGTTAATACTATATCGAACGCTGTAGAAGATAAACTAGTTCCGAAAGTAACGACAGCAGCAGCTACTTGTAAAACCTGACCTAAGACTCCGGTATCTACACCCATTATGCCAAGTATGGTTATAGCAGCTGCCGCGTATACCACTCCAGCAGCTAAAGCCCCATAAGCCGCATAGGCAGCTCCACCTGTACTGACTGCAACTACAGCTACAACAACCATCATAACAAATTTAAAGAAACCGCTTTGATACCACTTAGACTTAACTACAGTTATAGATAACACTAACATATTCATACTTCTGGCTAAAACATAATGTAACTCTTCATATTTTAGTGCTTTTAATCCTATATCTACTATAGGTATATATATTTCAGATAAGTCTTTATCGTTCCCTCTTCTATTACGTTTAGATAGCTCATATCCACCTACTCGCCACGTAGTACTTGAGTTAGGACTAAGCTCCAATTCTTCATAATAATCTGCTGTTAGTTGTTTACGTATTACTTTATACGTTTCATAGTAACTTGGACTACTACCTTCTCCGTTGGAATCCCCTGGAAAAAATACTGACTTAGTTCCTACTGTATATGTACCTATAGGTCCTATAGAACCGCTTTTAGTTTCTAAAGTAAAAATTACATCGGTTTTAAAATTAATTTGAGAAAAGCCTAATTCTAACTGATAACCAGTTAGACTTCCTTTACGTCCACCAGGTGAAGTAGATTGAACCATGTTAGTTAGAGTTTCATATATAGCTTTAACTACAGCAGGATTACTATCATTAAGTTCAAGTATAAACAGTATTGCTGCATTTTTTATATGTGGGTCAACCAGTGAACCTATAAAGTCACTATTATTCATTCCTATCTTATTAAGTACTACTTTCATACC
>ERZ650312.1456-NODE-1456-length-13356-cov-4.946996_pt1 | contig 13356 bp, 13 predicted proteins | sample MGYA00376248_ERZ650312 | MGnify/ENA primary metagenome ERZ650312 (study PRJEB26733, sample SAMN07839316) | wastewater metagenome | biome: urban; feature: wastewater treatment plant; material: waste water | place: USA: North Carolina | collected 2016-07-28 ... | reverse complement strand
CCATGGGCTCCTGGCTGATGCGCGCCGTGGACAAGCCCAATGCCCTGACCGCGCTACTGGATCGGGGCCTTGGCCGGGTGGAGACACAGTACCGCCGCCTGCTGGGCGCCGTGCTGCGCCGCTCCGTCTGGATGCCGCTGGTGCTGCTGCTCTGCCTGCCACCAGCCATCAAATTCGGCCAGGAATTCCGCCAGGCTGACGCCGAAGGCATTCCGGAACGCAGCCTCCCCCTGATGTTCTTTGCCTAACTGACGAAAATATTCAGCCAGTTTCAATCCTTCCTGATTCTTGGCATAATGATCCAGCAAATACCAGGTCATCAGATCCGCCATCTGATAAGCGTGTAAATCCTTTTTCATCAATGCTTCGCGCTGTTCGAGCGTATTATGCTGCAGCTTCTGCGGCGAAACTGCTTTGGGCGCGCTCATAAGATCAGCTTTTGTATCCAGAAGCCATTTCTCACGAGTTTTTCCCCCCATCTGTTCAGCCACTACGGCACCAACATAATCTGCATCATCATGGCGAATATGATTAATTAACCATTTAGAGAGAGCTTCATGCAATTCTTTATCAATTTCATGACCCAGTTCAAAGCGCTCACGATAAACTTCTATTTTTTTAATAAATAAGTCATGCACACGCTTGTGAGGTACACGATACTTATAGTTTGCTTCTTCTTGTAAACTTTCTTCAAAGGTAAAATGTGATTGTGTATAGTCAATAATATTATCTAATACACTTTTCATTTTTACACGATCATGGGAATATTTTAAATCAGCGATTTCATTAATATAATCCAGAATACGTCGATGCTGATCATCGATTACCTCTATTCCTGTATTATATTCGGTAGACCATTTCATGCCCATATCGATTCCTAAAACCAATGTGATTTATTGAATAAGGGCATAATATCGACTAAATAATTAAATAAAAACACAGCATTTTTGTCAGATTTTAAATATTTTCAACAAAATAAATTAACCTATTGTTTTATATTTATTTAAATATTTTACCCAATCAAAACACTCAAGTATTTTTTAACCAATTTAAAAACCAAATTCAAAATGGAATTTAAATATAAAAAGTTAAGGAATTTATATTATAAAAAAGGTATATATCATGTATTAATTTTGATTATACCTAATTAATATTGATCTGCTTTGGTGATTCGTTTTAACAGTGGATTGTCTGCTTCTCGAATTAAACGTTCAACACGTGTGAGTGCATATTTAATGGGTTTTCCATGCTGAAATAAAATCATTTCGCCTGGCTGATATGCAGTCCATGATTCATTATGTGTGAGCGGTTCAGTCGTGATAACAGCAACACGATCTTCAGGTGTCGTTACCTCGCTAAAATCTACTTTGACGTCTAAATCAATTAAATGCGCAGGTTGAAATGGATATTCTCTTACTAACCAATGCAGTTTAGTTGTCGCATAACTAAATAATGCTTGCCCATTGGATAGGCAAAAATTAAACGTGCCATGTTCAGCAATTTCAGGTGAAATCCGTTCTAACAGAGAAAAAACTTTCTCTATACACGGTTCTGTATATCCAAACGCTTCAACCATTTGATCTAATAAATAACAAAAAGCACGTTCGCTGTCTGTATTACCGACAGGTTCAAAGCGACCACTAAGCTGAGGATTAAAATCGTGTAGATCACCGTTATGCGCAAAAATCCAATGCCTCCCCCATAACTCACGTAGAAATGGATGTGAATTTTCTAGCGTAATTTTGCCTTGTGTTGCTTTTCGGATATGTGCAATCACATTACGAGATTTAATAGGATAATTACGAACTAAATCTGCAATTGGTGATTCAACTGCAGATTGATTATCAACAAATAACCGACATGCTTTGTCTTCAAAAAATGCGATACCAAAGCCATCACAATGATCAGACGTAACGCCAGCTCGTTGAGAAAATCCACGAAAGGAAAAAGTAATATCTGTTGGTGTAGCGCAATTCATTCCTAATAGCTGGCACATATCTTCTAACTATCTAACATCTAAGCCTATTGTGCATGAAGTTTAGATATCTTGTAAATCTCAATATGTGCTCAGTATTAGACTAACAATGATATAACTATCGCTGCACCATTTTATTCATGACAAAAGAAGTGGCAATTTTGTTAATTTCTAAGAAAACAAAATAATCTAAACATTTGAAATCTTCATCATAAAATGCTTGTTTAGAGAGCTTAGATTGCATACCTAGATATGTATCAAATAATTTTGGCATCCGTTCATCTTGTGGGAAGCTATATTCTGGTCTCTCAGGTTCGAATGCACGTTTTGAACGAATATCAATAATTTGGTGATCACCCAATTGCTGAATCTGACGATGAGTGTAATAGGCACGCGCTAAATTATCTTCAAGATGAATACTGACACATCCCATAAGGTACTTAGCACGCATTGACCACAACACCTTTGGCACCAAATTTAACCAGAGCATTGATAAGGCTTTTCCAGAACGGAATTGTGGATGTACGCAGGTACGACCTATTTCTAGAATACTTGGCAAATGCGAAAGGTTAGGAACAACATCAAACTCTTTAGCGCTATAGCTTTGCCCAATCTCATGCCCCTGAAATAATTTAAGGCGTGTATAGGCAACAATTTCACCAGTCCATTTCTCACGTAATACAGCATGCTCACAACCAAAGTCATAGAGATCTTGATCGAGACCATCTTCAAAAGAGATACCAAATTGATGAGAGAATTGATTTGCTCTAAAACGTTGTACTTCTTGTAATTCTTTTAGATTGTCCACCCACCCAAAACGAAATTGATTTTGTGATGGTTTTTGGCGTAAAGGTGAAGTTAATGTCTGACGATAATGATTTAATTTTTCTAGCATAATGAAAGCTCCTTATGTCTAGAGTTACCTTAAATCGATTAAATGACATTGAAATGACTATAACGTGAACAGATCATGACGAAAAAAAAGACCTTCATGAGGTCTTTTTTAATCTTTAGTGCTTCGCACGATTGGTAATCAGCGTTCCAACCCCGTGGTCAGTAAAAATCTCTAATAATGTTGCATGGGGTACTCGACCATCTACAATATGTGCACTCACGACCCCACCTTTGACCGCGTCTAATGCACAACCGACTTTAGGAATCATGCCACCGTAGATAACGCCTGTTTCAATTAAACGATCTACTTCTTGCGTACTTAATCCAGTTAATAAGTTTTTATTTTCATCTAATACGCCTGTGATATTGGTCAATAGAATCAGTTTTTCAGCACCCAATGCTTCTGCAACTTTTCCAGCGACAAGATCAGCATTGATATTATAAGTATTCCCTTCTTCATCCACACCTAATGGTGCGATCACAGGAATAAAATCACCTTGGGTAAACATTTCCAACACATCGGTTTTAACGCCTGTCACTTCACCGACCATACCCAAATCAATTTGAGAAATTGAGCCATCAGCTTCTTGTTTTTCCATAAGCAATTTACGGGCACGAAGTAAATTACCATCTTTACCTGTTAAACCAATTGCACGACCACCATGTTGGTTAATCAGATTAACAATCGATTTATTGACACTACCACCCAACACCATTTCTACCACTTCCATCGTGGCTTGATCAGTAACGCGCATCCCATCAATACGATCAGACTCTTGTCCTAAACGTTTCAATAAAGAATCAACTTGTGGACCACCACCATGTACAACAATTGGATTCAAGCCCACTGTTTTTAATAGCACAATGTCACGCGCAAATGAGCTTTCAAGCTCTGGATCAGTCATTGCATTGCCACCATATTTTACAACCAACGTTTTACCTGCAAAACGTTGAATATACGGCAAAGCTTCAATCAAAATTTTTGCTTTATCAATGCCGATATGCTCATGTGGCATATGCCTCTCCTTTTAAGCCTGTGCTAGTTCTTGTGCAATTTGTGGATATCGAGTTTGCAACATAGAAACAAATTTATCGCGAATTTCAACTAACCGATCTGGATGATCTGCATCAAAACGGACAGTAAAATACTCGCCTGTATTGGATGCTCGAATAATGCCAAAACCATCATTAAAATCAAGTCTTACACCATCAATTTTACTTAACTGTGCGCCTAAATCCTGACTTAAAGTTTCAATTTCATTTAAAACACTTAATGGATTAATATCATGGGTACTAATATAAGTATCTTCGGTACAACAACGCTCAGGATATGGTTTTAGCAATGCAGATAAATTTGCTGAACTTGAATGGGTGAGATATTCCATAACACGTAGTGCGGCATATAGACCATCATCATAACCAAAACCACGGCCATCATTGAAAACATAATGCCCAGCATATTCACCACCAAATACAGCAGCACCATTTGATTGCGTTAAATAAGTTCGTAAAAAACTACTTCCCGTGCGAATCATTTTGGCTTGCCCACCTAATTGTTGCACTGTATTGGCAACCATTTGTGAGCATTTGACATCAAATACAATTTCTTTTTGGGGATGATTTTCTAAGCACATTTGTGCAAATAAAGAAAGCAAACGATCGGGACTAATAATCGTGGCATTTTCATCTAGCAAAACGACTCGATCACCATCACCATCTAACGCAATTCCAATATCTGCTTGATGTTCAATAATCAATTGTTGTAGACGTCTCAAGTGTTCAGCATGCGATGGGTCAGGTGCATGATCAGGAAAATGACCATTTGCGTCACAACGTAATGCAATCACGTCACAACCAAGCTTTTCTAGTACAACTTTAGCACAACGCCCAGCAGAGCCATGTAAGCCATCCAAAACAACCTTCAATGGTCTCGCAAGTTGAATATCATCGAGCAAAGATTGTTGATATTGTAAACAATAATGAGGAATTACTTGATGAGTAATTGTCTCATCTCGAATTTGATAATCTACCTTAATAGGTATATTTTGAGCAAACAGCCCAACTTCTTGGATCACTTCTGGACTAGGTGGCTCACCTTTTAAAATCCATTTAATTCCATTATCAGACTTCGGATTGTGACTTGCCGTCACCATAATACCGTTACCACCAAAATCACGAGCAATGTAATACATCATTGGTGATGAGCAGCACCCGATATTAATAACTTCAAAACCTTGTTTTTCCAATATATGCTGTAGAATATCAGCATACGTTGGACTAGTTAATCTTGCATCATATCCAATAACAATTTGATGTTGATCATATTTTTTATATTGAAATGCTAATGCATGCGCAATTGAACGAATTATCGTGGGCGTTAGATTAGAAAGCTTTCCACGGATGTCATAGGCACGAAAAATATTCAGAGGAAACGTATGTTTTATATTCACAGCAAGCCCCTATTCTTATAATCATTCGATTATTAAAAAAAACTTAAACTATTAAGAAATTAATTAACCCTTGTTCAGAAAAATTAAAATAATTAATCAGCTGCTTTTTAATCTAATTTTAAGGAACAAGCAATATGAAAAATGCAACGTTTTTAAGAAAAACATTGCATTTAAAGTGATAATTAACGAAAAACTTACTGTTTCCCAGTATGTCCAAAACCACCTGCACCACGCCCAGTTGCAACAAATTCTTCCACTTGTTCAAACTCTGCCTGTACCACAGGCACTAAAACATATTGTGCCAAACGTTCACCTGGTTCCAGACGGAAAGTGTTTTGTCCACGGTTCCACACAGAAACCATCAATTCACCTTGATAATCCGAGTCAATTAAACCCACTAAATTACCCAATACGATGCCATGCTTATGTCCCAAACCCGAACGTGGTAAGATCAAGCCCGCAAAGTTTGGATCTTCAATATAAATGGCCAGACCAGTTTTGACCAGGACGGTTTCACCCGCTGCAATCTCAATCGCTTCATCTAAACAGGCACGTAAATCCAAACCTGCTGAACCCGTGGTTGCATAGGCAGGCATTGCCCACTCCTGACCTAAACGGGCATCTAATACTTTAACCTGAACTTTCATGACAAATTCCTACTGATGATTTATTAACGTTTCAATAAAGCTCTTAAATTGGCGAGATGCTGTTGAGCCTGTTCTTTCGGATCAACATTCGGGGCAAGTTTCTTTTTACGACCATGCCACTCCAGTTCATCCTGTGGCAATTCATCCAGAAAACGGCTTGGGGTCATTTGACGCATCTGCCCACCATTCTTGCGTTGCTCAGCCAAAGTCAGGGTTAGACCCTGACGCGCACGGGTAATTCCTACATACATTAAACGGCGTTCTTCCTCAATCGTTTCAGCCGCAATCGAGTTTTTATGGGGCAATAACTCTTCTTCCAGACCAATCATATACACATACGGAAATTCCAGACCTTTTGCCGCATGTAAGGTCAATAAGTTAACCTTGTCGGTATCTTCCTCTTCTTGCTGCTGCTCCAGCAAATCCAGCAACACCAGTTTACGAATCACGCTTTCAATATTTTTCTCATCAACATCATCAGTGCGATTAATTAGATTTTGAATACTGGTATATAGACTTTCTATATTGTCGAGTTTAGTTTTTTCCTGTGCAGGAGTCGCAGCCTGTTCACGGACATAGTCGATATAACCCGCTTCCATAATCATCTGACGAACCTTAGGCACAGGCGCATCATCATCCAGTAATTCACGGGTAAAAGTGGCAATAAATTCGGCAAACTCATGCAATTGTGTGGCTGCTTTTTTTGGCAATACCATAGCTAAACGCTGGTCTGATGATGCGGTAAGCAATGACAAGGTGTTTTCCTGCGCAAACAAGCCAAGTTTTTCCAATGTCACAGGACCAATGGCTCGTTTCGGCGTATTAATAATACGCAAGAATGCACTGTCATCTTCTGGATTGATAATTAAGCGTAAATAGCTCATCACATCCTTAATTTCGGCGCGCGCGAAGAACGATTGACCGCCAGAAAGTTTATAAGGTATCTGCATTTGGCGCAGTTGCGTTTCCAGAACCCGTGCCTGAAAGTTGCCACGATATAAAATTGCGTAGTCTTTCCAGCTTTTGCCATTCATTAGTTTATGCGTAATCAGGTCTTTCACCACCCGTTCAGCTTCATCATCGTCATTTAAACAGGTGATAATCCGAATGGTTTCACCATGTCCCTTGTCACTCCACAATTTCTTGTCAAAGATATGTGGATTATTGCCAATGACGGCATTTGCTGCTTTGAGGATACGGCTGGTGGAGCGATAGTTTTGCTCCAGCTTGATCACGTTTAAATTATGAAAATCTTCTTTCAGCAACGCCATGTTTTCAGGCTTGGCACCGCGCCATGCGTAAATGGACTGGTCATCATCACCAACGGCTGTGAACTGCCCCATCACTCCAACCAGAAGCTTGACCAGCGTATATTGTGCGGTGTTGGTATCCTGATATTCATCGACCAATAAATAACGGACACGGTTTTGCCATTTTTCTCGCACCTCAGCATTTTCCTGAAGCAAGCGAGTTGGCATCACGATCAAGTCATCAAAATCAACCGCATTATAGGCACGCAGGTTACGTTCATAAAGTTGATACAAATGGGCAAGCTGAACATCCTCAACCGTTTCACACACCGAATGCGCCTGTTCAGGGATGATGAGATCATTCTTCCAGTCTGAAATCTTCTTCATCGCCTTGGCAATGAGTTCCTTACTCTCCGCACCAGACAGGTTGTCACGCTGCATCAAGTCCATCAGGATACGTTTGCAGTCATCAGCATCTAAAATGGAAAAATTATTTTTAAGCGGTAAATGTTTAAGTTCCAAACGTAATAAATTCAAACCAAAGGTATGAAACGTTGAGACAGAAAGCCCTTTGGCCTCTTCACGGGAAAGTAGTTTCCCCACACGCTCTTTCATCTCACGTGCGGCCTTATTGGTAAAGGTCATCGCGGTAATACGGTAGGCAGGTATCCCACATTGCTTCACCAAATAGGCAATTTTTTGGGTAATCACAGATGTTTTACCAGAACCTGCTCCTGCAAGCACCAACAAAGGCCCTTGAACATATTTCATGGCTTCATATTGCTTGTCATTGAGTTGACTACCAGTCGACATCTGTACATACCCCTCATTTTTGAGCCCGATTTTGCGAGACTAAGTATAGACATCTCCGTTTTAGAATCCTAATCCTAAATCTCAGGATATGTATAAATTATGATGCCTCGCTCAACCCATACGTCGCCACTCGTCGCACTAATTATATTAAAAGTTCCAACACCCTAATTTTAGGCAATAAAAAACCAGCCGAAGCTGGTTTCCCACAAATCAGTAAAGAAGATTACTGTTTTGCATAAATGCTGATTTCAACACGACGGTTTTGTTCACGGCCAGAAGCAGTGCTGTTGTCCGCAATTGGGTTTGATGAACCATAACCTTGCGCATCAATACGGCCCGCTGATACACCCTGACTTGCCAAATAGCTTTTTACTGACTGAGCACGTGCTTGAGACAATGGAATGTTGATTGAGTCATTACCTGTATTGTCTGTATAACCAGTTACAAGAATCGCACTCTGGTTATCTTCAGCCAAAGTTTGCGCCACTTTGTTCAAGGTACCATAGAAGTTTGGCTTAATGTTTGACTTGTTGGTGTCAAATGTAATGCTACCAGGCATAATCAATTGAACTGAACCATCTGCATTACGGCCCACTTCTACACCAGTACCCTGCATTTGTTGACGTAGTTTTTTCTCTTTATCGTCAAGATATAAACCGCCAGCACCACCAAGCACCGCACCAATTGCCGCAGCACGGTTATTTTGCTTACTTGTGTTTGCATTACCTTTAGATATGCCATAACCTGCCGCAGCACCAATTATTGTACCTAGGGCAGCTTTATCATATTCTACGCCACCCATGTTATTACCTGTAGTTTGGCAACCAGAAAGTACCAATCCAGCCCCAACCAGTGTTGAAATTACTAATGCACGCATTGCGTAGCTCCTGTCTATGTATTTTTGTCTGATCAAATAATGAATGAGAAAATTCAGCTAGACCATTGATATTTTGTTAATAATAAACAATTTATTTATCTTTTTGTAATATTTTGATGCATTTTACTTCATAAAATCCTCATATTCTCTCCATTGTTTTCAATTTATCGGATTTATAAAAATATGAGACATATGTTTCAATAAAATTTTTTAAGAACTTTATACGTCAAATGCCCGATGCTTCACTTATGATAAAGTGGACTAAAATTGCGGAAAATGGGTAAATCCATAAAAAATGTCAACATCTTCAAATATACAGTTGTATTTCAATTTCCGTTGTTTATAGTTGGAACATCTTTTTAAATCTCTGCACTCAAGGTTAGATTTATGTCTACTGCCCATAAAAAAGCATCCTTATTGCAAAAAGTCAGTAAAGGACTCACAGTTGGTTCAGTCATTACAGGAAGCACGTTTTTACATGGCCCTCCTGTCTTGGCACTCGGTTTTACCAAGCTGTTTAAAAAATCAAAAAAAGTAGACGAAACCAATATTCAATTGGCCAATAGCTGGATTGGTGTAAACAACCACCTGATTGAAAAGGTGCTGCCAAACCTAAAGTGGGATATCAGCATTGATGAAAAGCTTGACCTTAATTTACAGGGCCGCTATATGATGATTTGTAACCATCAAAGCTGGGTGGATACCACAGTGAACCAGTATTTTGGTTTAAGCCGTATGCCCCTTACCCGTTTCTTTACCAAATGGGAACTTATTTTCATTCCGTTTGTGGGTCAGGCATTTAAAATCCTGGGTTTCCCGATGATGAAACGCCACACCAAGGAACAGACTGCAAAAAATCCTGAACTGAAGTCACGCGATATGTATGAGGCGCGAAAAGCCTGCGAACAGTTATTGAGCCAGCCGTTTACCCTTTTAAACTATCTGGAAGGTACACGTTTCACTCCAGAAAAACATGCACAGCAGCAATCCCCATATAAAAACCTGCTCAAGCCTAAAGCAGGAGGTCTGGCATTGGCCTTGAATATTCTGGGAGATAAGATTGATGCCCTGGTTGACATGACTATTGTCTATCCAGACGGCGTACCAGACTATGGAGATTTCTGGCTTGGCGATGTTCCACGCATTGCAGTGGATTTGCGTCAAATTGACATTCCTAATTGGGTGGTTGGCGGTAATTATGAAGATGATCCTGTTTATCGGGAACGTTTCCAAAAATGGGTGGATCAGGTCTGGACTGAAAAAGATCAACTCATTACTGCAATGAAATCCAAATATAAGCCATAATTTTTTTAGGGATTAAACAAGAAATGACCCAGCAGGACTCAGGACAAAACTCTAAATATAATAATGTGAATCCGAATAGTAAGTTTTTTAAACTATTCCTCGCCTATGATATTTTCATGGTCTTTATTATTGTTTTTAATTTGTTCTGCTTAGGCATGAACTTTTTCCTCATGAGCAACATTGGGGAATGGTTTTTCAACACTATCCATCTTCCCAGTGTCCTTGAGTTCTATCGTACATATTTACATCCCTGGGTGATTACCACTGAAGCATGGTTTATTATTTTTTTAATCACTGAGCTGGCGGTACGCTGGCTACTCTCAATTGTGCAAAAACATCATGCACGCTGGTGGTTCTTTCCCTTTATCCACTGGTATGAGATTCTGGCCATCATTCCACACCTGCGTTTTTTGCGCTTATTTCGTGCAGGTATCATCGCCTACCGTTTATATGAACTTGGCTACAAGGTCATCCCAGACAATATCCGCATTAAGGCGATGTTTTATTACAGTGTGATCATGGAAGAACTGTCTGACCGTGTGGTGATCACCGTGATTGATGGTATAAGACACGAACTTGAAACCAGCTCCACGCACAAAAAGATTATCCACGACCTGGTTGATCATCATCGTGAATTGTTTACAATCACGCTTGCCTCCATGCTAGAGGAATCGCTAGCCAAGGCATTACAGCAGCAACAGCCTGTGATTACTCAGAAAGTGGGTATCATCGTTAATCAGGCGATTGAGGATACACCTGAGCTGACACAACTGCTGCGTTTGATTCCAATTGTCGGGGGGCGGATTGAACAGCAGATTCAGAGTATTGGACAACGTCTGGGTGAGAATATCAGTGCGGGTTTAATTGAGCCATTTACAGCAGGTTCCCTACATCGCCCCAATGAAAACTATCAACTTATCGCAGAAAAGGTCAGTGCACTGAACATTGACAACCAATATCTGGAACAGCTGGTGGAATCGGTGGTATTTGAAAGCCTTGAAGCAATACGAAAGCAGGTCAAGATCAAACAATGGCAGCAAACTTTGCAGGAATACGATCAATTGGATAAAAAATCAGAAAGTTGACAAGAAAATTTACCAATCTAGCTAGAGAATTACTGTAATTTGTTCTAGCATTTGCTCTTATTTACAACTTATGCAGGGCAATTGCCCTTATACAATAGAGTGCTTAAAAAGCCCTGAAGGATAAATTATGGCTGATATACGGATTACGGGCAGAATGGTGAATTTTAGTCGACTGACTTTCGACACAAATGACCATGCTGCAATCCGACAGCAACTGACAAGCACACTCAATGAGGGTTCTTATTTAGGGACGTTGGTCATCATTGACAGTACCGTCGAGCAAGAGCTGATTGCCCTGATTCAACTGTTAATTGATTTGGGTTTACAGCCAATGGCGGTGATCGATGGTATCTTGGGAGATGAGGCACGCGCAATCCAGTTCCCTGTTTTGCCTACCGATCAGCCCTTGCAACGCATCAAGGCCTCTAAAGAGCAGGTCGTTGACCATGCACCTGAAAAAACAGTCGATAGCACTGCAATACAAACACCACAAAAAAACACATCGGTTACCCATGTCACCTCATATCATGATGAGATTTTGCGTACAGGTCAGTCTTTGGTACAGGATCAGGGCGATATTATCCTGAATGCTGGCATGAATAGTGGATCAGAAGTGATTGCATCTGGAAATATTCACATCTATGGCAATGCCCGTGGTAGAGTCATTGCAGGCGCAGGTGGACATGGCTCAGCACGTATTTTCTGCAATTCTCTGGAAGCGGAACTGATCTCGATTGCAGGAACCTATTGTGTGGCGGATGATATCCCTAAAGATATGATCAAAAAACCTGTACATATTTATTTAAATACCAAGCAAGAGCTTGAATTTGAACCCTTACAGTTTTAACTTAGCTGATTAAGTCAAAAAAGCACCAAAAAGCCCTTTTAGGGGCGTATGACCATAAATAGGAGTGGATTCGGTGGCCAAAATTGTTGTCGTAACGTCAGGCAAAGGTGGTGTAGGTAAAACTACAACAAGCGCATCTTTTGCAACAGGTTTAGCCCTACGTGGTCATAAAACTGTTGTGATTGATTTCGATGTAGGTTTACGTAATCTCGATTTGATCATGGGCTGTGAACGCCGTGTCGTTTATGACTTTGTCAATGTCATCAATAATGAAGCTCGCTTACAACAAGCCCTGATTCGTGATAAAGAAATCGAAAACCTATACATTCTTCCAGCATCTCAAACACGTGATAAAGACGCTTTGAGCGATGAAGGTGTTGCACGTGTCATTGATGAACTATCTCAAGAGTTTGATTACATCATCTGTGACTCACCTGCGGGTATTGAGCGTGGCGCGATCTTGGCAATGTATCATGCTGATGAAGCAATCATTGTGACAAACCCAGAAATTTCATCAGTACGTGACTCTGATCGTATTATTGGTATGCTTGATAGTAAAACTAAAAAAGTTGAACACAACGAAGGCCGTATCCGTAAACATCTCTGTATCACACGTTTCAACCCTGAACGTGCTGACAAACAAGAAATGTTAACGATTGATGATATTTCAAAAGATATTTTACGTGTTCCGACTTTGGGTGTTATTCCTGAGTGTCCAAGCGTACTTCAAGCATCGAACGAAGGTAAGCCCGTAATTCTTTATGATGAAACTAAAGCTGGGCAAGCCTATGATGATTTAGTCGCTCGTTTCCTAGGCGAAGATCGTCCTTATCGACACATTGCAGTACAGCCAAAAGGTTGGTTAGCTAGACTATTTGGAGCGTAATTATGGCTGGATTCTGGAGTAAACTTTTTAGCAGTGATGAAAAACCATCAAGTGCACAAACTGCCAAAGATCGCTTAAAAGTTATTGTTGCATCTGAACAAGGTTTAGGTCGTCGCTTAAGCCAAGACAAAATTGACCAAATGAAAAAAGAAATCATGCAAGTGGTCAGTCGTTACGTTCGTGGTGTAGATGAACAGCACATTCAAATGCAAGTTCGTTCAGAAGCAAATATCGAAATGTTAGAAATGAATATCAATTTACCTGAAGATCGATAGAAGTTTTTTCATTAGCGATTTTTCGCAAATAAAGGCAAAATACATTGCGACT
>ERZ650312.1454-NODE-1454-length-13367-cov-5.161208_pt1 | contig 13367 bp, 10 predicted proteins | sample MGYA00376248_ERZ650312 | MGnify/ENA primary metagenome ERZ650312 (study PRJEB26733, sample SAMN07839316) | wastewater metagenome | biome: urban; feature: wastewater treatment plant; material: waste water | place: USA: North Carolina | collected 2016-07-28 ... | reverse complement strand
TCTTCAACGCCAACTATCTGGTGATGGGCTTAGGCGATGTCTATCTCGGTGCGCCCGTAGCAACGCCGTTGGATCCGCGTCATCGTTTAGTCACTACCAAATACAACCCGGCGCGTACCTGGACACCGGAAAACGCAGTCGGAATTGGTGGCGCCTATCTGTGTGTCTACGGTATGGAAGGTCCGGGTGGTTATCAGTTTGTGGGTCGTACCCTGCAGACGTGGAACCGCTATCGTCAGACTGCGGAATTCAGCCAACCATGGCTGCTACGCTTCTTCGATCAGATCAAATTCTATGAAGTGGATGCGGATGAACTGCTACGCATTCGTCGTGAATTCCCGCGCGGTCGTTACCCAATCCAAATCGAAGAGATCCAATTCTCACTGGCTGATTACAACAAGCTGGTGAATGAACACGCCGATGAGATCCTCGTGGCGAAAGAGCGTCAGCAAACGGCCTTTGAGGCCGAGCGTCAGCGCTGGATCGAAAGCGGACAAGCAAACTTCTCTGCCGATAGCGACATGATGATCGAAACCGGTGAGGAAGAAGCATTACCGGATCATCACAAAGCAGTGGAAAGTCTGGTCTCCGGCAACGTCTGGCAGGTGCTGGTCGAAGCAGGTCAAACCATCAAAGCGGGTCAGCCGTTGCTCATTATCGAATCGATGAAAATGGAAATTGAAGTAGTAGCGCCGCATACCGGCAAGGTAGTTGCACTTAATCGTGAAGCCGGCCAACAGGTACGCGCTGGTCAGCGTCTACTGGTGCTGGAGGAATAATCATGTTGAAACCAATGACCATCAGTGCCATTCATGCTGCGTATAGAAGTGGTGAACTGACACCTCACAAATTACTGCATCGCTGCCTGCAACATGCCCAGGCCGATGAGCGTAATGTCTGGATCTGTCTGCTGTCAGTGGAGCAACTGGACGGCTATTTGCATCAACTGGAATGCCATTCCCCCGATGATTTACCACTGTTTGGTATTCCGTTTGCCATTAAAGACAACATCGATCTGGCGGATCTACCCACCACAGCGGCTTGTCCTGATTACGCGTATCAGCCACTGGAATCGGCTTTCGTTGTAAAGCAACTGATTGCGGCAGGTGCAATCCCTCTGGGGAAAACCAATCTGGATCAGTTTGCGACCGGTCTGGTTGGGGTGCGTAGCCCTTTCGGTGCTTGCCAGAATAGTGTAGACCCAGCCTATATCTCTGGTGGTTCCAGTTCCGGTTCAGCGGTGGCTGTTGCTACGGGGCAAGTCTGTTTTGCGCTCGGTACCGATACGGCAGGTTCCGGGCGGGTGCCGGCGGCCTTTAACAATATTCTCGGCCTAAAAGGGACGAAAGGGCGGATCAGTTGTAGTGGTGTGGTGCCAGCCTGTAAGAGTCTGGATTGTGTCACGCTGTTTGCGCAGTGTGCCACCGATCTGGCGACTGTCTGGCCGATCGCCGCCCAGTTTGACGCGCAGGATCCGTTTGCCCGTGAAGCCGTGGCGGCAACACCGATCCCTGTGGCGTTTCGCTTTGGCGTGCCAGCGAAAACGCAATTGCAGTTCTTCGGTGACAGCGAAGCGGAACGCCTGTATTGGCAAGCGCTGGACACGTTGGAAGCTCTGGGCGGCACGGCGGTAGAAATCGATCTGGAACCGTTTCTTCAAGCGGCACGGCTGCTCTATGACGGCCCGTGGGTCGCCGAACGACTGGCGGCGATCAAAGAGTTCTTCCATTCTGATGCCAGTCGTTGTTTGCCTGTGATCCAAACCATTATCGGCGGCGCAGAGACACGCACCGCCGTTGATGCCTATGAAGCACTGTATGAATTGCAGCGACTGAAACGTCTTGCCGATGCTGAACTAGCGAAAGTGGATCTGATTGTAACACCGACCACTGGCACGATTTACACCATTCAGGAGGTGGAAACCGATCCGATCCGCCTGAACAGCAATCTGGGTTACTACACCAACTTCATGAATCTGCTGGATTACAGTGCTATCGCACTGCCTTGTGGTTTCCGCTCTGCTGGCGACAAGGTGGATCTGCCATTTGGTATCACGCTGTTTGCGCCGGCTTTTCAGGATGAGGTGCTGCTGGCACTGGGCGATCGCTGGCAACGGCAGGTTGCCTTGCCGCTGGGCGTCAGTCATCAGCTATTGCCTGCCAACACACCGTCGCTGCCGATGCCAGTGGCGGACACCATTGACGTGTTGGTATGTGGCGCGCATCTGTCTGGCTTACCACTCAATTGGCAACTGACGGATCGCAAAGCCTTCCTGAAGCAAGTGACTTCAACAGCGAAAGCCTATCGTATGTATGCACTGGCGGGTGGCCCGCCGTATCGTCCGGGCTTGATCCGCGACACCGATCAGGGTGTAGCCATTGCAGTCGAAGTCTGGTCAGTTCCGACTGAACATTTTGGCTCGTTTGTCGCCGGCATTCCAGCGCCACTTGGGATAGGTAAGGTCGAGCTGGCAGATGGAACGTGGGTCAGTGGTTTTATCTGTGAACCCTGTGGTCTTAAAGGTGCGGAAGAGATCTCTGAGTTAGGTGGCTGGCGGAACTATATAGCAACCCGCTGAATCTCAACATACCCCTGTTGTTCGGATAGGGGTATGCCTCATTCTTTTTCTCAGGCAAAATTCCTGTAAATATCATTTTACCGATGGTTTTCTGTGAAACAGTGGCTTCAGCAACTCGCTTATTCTGCAACCCCTGATATCAATGAATGTGTCCGACAACTCGGTGCGGTGATCCCGTGGCTTTATGATCTGAAAAAGACACAACAAGATCCGGGATGGCATGCCGAAGGGAATGTGCATATTCATACCGGGATGGTGCTGGGTGAGTTGTACCACTTGCTGGCTACCGAGGCTGTTTTTATTCAGGGAGAGCAGCGACAGGCATTGGTCCTTTCAGCGATCTTGCATGATATTGGCAAACCTCGTTGCACACGAAAGATGACTATACGCGGCCAGCAACGACTCGGATCGCCCGATCATGAAGCGATAGGGCGTTCCTATCTGGCATTTCAGCTGATGAAATTACCACTTCCATTCTCCGTGATCTGGACTGTGCTCGGTTTGGTCGGAGAACATCAAATGCCCAAAATGCTAGTCGTTCAGAATATGGATGAAGGTGCCTATATAGCGCTGTCCCGCCGGGCAAATATGGCGTTACTTTACTGGCTGGAACGCGCCGATATGCAGGGAAGAGAAGGGGAGAATATCCAGCAGCAATTAGAGTATCTGGAAACATTCCGCCGATATTGTAAAAAATTTGGTGTATGGGAACGCGACTATGATCCCCCAGGATTAGACGAATTGCTGGTGGAGGAGTCTGAAGCAGCCCGTATTTATCTGAGAGCCTGTGCCATCGATGCATTACAACGGGGGAGGATAGCACTACCGTCTGAGGCAGTATCCCGGTTTGCCCGGTATAAAGATCTGCATGGTCATCTTTTCCTGCTTTGTGGCCCAAGTGGTATAGGTAAATCCCGTTATGTTGCACAGCAATGTGAAGATATGGCGGTTGTGTCACTGGATAATATCAGAGAGAAACTCTGGGGCGACCGTACCTGTCAGGATAATCCGCAACGGGTTGTGCATACTGCCCAGCAACAACTCAGACAATTTTTGCGGGAAAATCGCTCTGTGGTATGGGATGCTACTAATTTGCGACAAGATCACCGCAGACAACTCTATGGCATTGCCCATGACCTGCATGCACTCATTACAGTGGTTATCTTTCTTGCTCCCGAATCGGCCATTTATTGTGGGAATGCCAGCCGACAATATGCTGTGCCAACAGAGGTACTGGATCGGCAGCTTAAGATCTATCAGTTTCCCCGGATCAGTGATGCCCATCATGTGATCGTGGTGGGTTCAGAGGGTGACGTTTTGCTCAGGCAGTGACGGGATTATCCAACGCCAATAATGCAGCTCTTTTCTGAGAAATTACAAATTCATGGCTATTATTCTTGTCTGGTTGGTATATGTGACATAATGAATCTGATTACAGCTGAATTTATTAAATCACATCTAAGTTGGTTCTATTTTTATTGAGATGTTCATTGATGTTTTTCACCTTCATGACGGAAGAATATTCAGCATATGTTGAAAAATATGATCGGTTTAGATTTTATTAAAAATTAAAATATTGGGGTTGTGGTTGAATATTTCTCATATTATGTACCGTGGGTGTTATGTTTTTTCTGTATGTTTATAAATTTTGTTCTCGTTGGTGGAAATGATATTAACTAGCGTAGTATTGTGATCAAAGATGAAAAATCGGACATGCTATGTTTGAATCAATAGTGCATCTTTCTGGGAATTAATATGAAAAAATCTGTATTTGATGCAAGCTTCCTGGAAATTGCGGATTTTGCGGCACAAGCAGGCCGTGAAGCGGTAAAGCGCTGCAGAGATGCTGGCCAGCCACTTGTATACAGTCGGAACAATGTTTTGTATTACGAACACCGAAATGGGCTGAAAGAGGTCATCGGCTTTGTGGGTGAGTCAAGAACGGTTGATGATTTAAAAGAGCAACGCCACTCAGATAGTCTGTAACTTAGTTATCCACAATTTCAGTGGATAACTTCTGTATTAACTGATGAAAATTCAGATTCTAGCCGTCTGACAGACTTGACCCATCCGGCTTGAGTTTCTGATGCAATTAGACACTGTCGGGGCATGCGCCGTTTTTTAAGTTGTCATGAACTTTATGTGTGGGAATTTGAGATGGTGCATAAACTCCCGCAGGATCAACAACCGGGCATAGAAGCGAGGCGTAACATCTGTTTCATGAGAGCGAGGCGGTCGCCCCATGGAGATCTCGGCATATTGTCCGAAAAGCTCTTCGAGTTGATCTCTCGGTAGTGTCGGCAGTGGTAAATCTTCAATTCCGCATAATTCACCGATCTGTCGGATAAAATCATCCGCACTACATAAAACAAAAGTATGAGGTATTTTAGGCACCACCTTTTCGATTTCATCTTCGATGTAGTTGATGGCATATTCAATGTCATCCGGCGTTGGCGGTGTGTGCCTGAAAAAACGGGCGCTAATGTCTTCATACCCAACAGGCAGAGATATCAGCTGCTCACCGCCATCAATGAAATAAAAAAACGACGCTGATTTATCAATCACCATCAGGATTGAGTTGGCATCATGATGATTGGCATAAATCTGTTTTACTTCATCGGGTGTCACGCCCATCAGTAATTCTCCGAAGGTCTGAAATTAAACGGTAACACATTAAACGGACTGTGCTGCATCATGGCGTACAGCTCGCAGCCATTTCTCTATTTGAATATCGGATGCAGATTTTACCGGACCAAAGCTGGAAATTTTCACAGGCGAGATCCCGCAAAAGTTTAAAATAGCAAGTTTCATCTGTTTGTGTCCCGGCATTTTGGTAAACCATCTGTAATACCATGGCGGAGAATCCATAGTGACGTACAGCTGAGCGGATTTACCTCCAAGGAGTTTATCCCATAAGTTTGAATTATCCCGATATTTGAAGGCGAAACCAGGAATAAACACTCTGTCGATAAAGCCCTTCAGCAATGCGGGCATAGCCCCCCACCAGTTAGGGTAAATCCAGACTATATGCTCTGCCCATAAGATGGAGTTCTGTGCGTTAATAAGATCGGGTTCTAATGGCTGGATGACGTTGTATCCTTCATGAAGAATGGGATCAAACGCTAATTCCGCCAGATTAATAAGTTTCACTTCATGGCCGGCATTACTGGCGGCTTCTCGGTATTCATTGGCGATACTTTTACAAAAACTGTCTTTTGCCGGATGACCAAGAATAATTAATATTTTGTTTTTCAATGTTCCACCTTGTTGTTTTTGTGACATAGAAAGAGAGACTCGATTTTTAGATCAAAGAGTATATAGTTAATCTTATCGTTAGTCTCATTCAAATCCGTTTTATGAGGCAAATAGAAATGGGGTTTCGCTCATCTGGCAAGTGATGTCGTAAAAATTTCTTTTGAGATTATCGTATATTGTCTCATCCTGGTATTCCGGTCATGGATAGCACTACATTTGTACGCATTGGTAATGCGTTATATGACAAACCAGACAATGAAAATGTCGTTTTTTATTTATTTCATATCGTTTTCATTGGGTTTTGCAATTAAATTCATTTTAAATCAAATAATTACGTTTTATTTGTTCGGGCTGGCCCGGTTTGGTGTTGTTGGCAGGGGATATGCAAAAGTAACATAACGGTGTTACTGATAAGGATGTTTTATGAAACAGAAGAACCGCTTACTCCGCATTCCACTCTGTCTGACAATGATGATCCCGATGCTGGTTCATGCTGATGAAGTTAAGGTAGCTGTTGCTGCTAATTTTCAAAAACCGCTGGAAGATATAGCGGCTTCGTTTAAGGCTGATACGGGCGATACGGTCGTCATTTCTGCTGGAGCAACCGGGCAGTTGTTTGCTCAAATTCAAAATGGTGCGCCTTTTGAGGTTATGGTCAGTGCTGATAGTAAAACGCCAAAGAAATTAGTGGATTCAGAACTGGCTCTTGCTGGTTCGCAGTTTACCTACGCAAAAGGGCAGCTTGTTTTGTGGTCAGTTGATACAGCTAAAGTGGATGCTAAGGGGGATGTGTTGAAAAAAGGATCATTCACCCATCTTGCAATTGCTAACCCTAAAACAGCACCGTATGGCGCTGCTGCTGTTGAAGCGATGGAGAAACTGGGGGTAACCGCTGCCGTTGCTACAAAACTGGTACAAGGTGAAAATATCACGCAGGCAAAACAGTTTGTTGACAGCGGTAATGCTGAGATCGGGTTTGTTGCTCTGTCTCAGGTTTATAAAGATGGAAAAATCACGAAAGGCTCTGCCTGGATTATTCCAGCAGAACTTTATAGCCCTATCACTCAAGACGCGGTATTGCTGAAAAAAGGTGAAGGTAATCCGGCTGCCACGGCGCTTCTGGATTATCTGAAAAGTGATAAGGCCAGAAACATTATGCATAAATACGGTTATATCAGATAACGCCCGCTTTCCCCGATCGTGTGCTTAGTGCATCGAACGCCCTATATCAGGGCGTTCGGTTTTTTATGTTATTGATTACGAACTGCAGCATTTCCCTCTGACCAGATTGCCGGCAATGATCACGAAACTGCTCAGCGTATAGGCACCGAAAGCGACAATCAGCCACTGAGGCATTGTCCAGGACAGAAATTGCCATTGGATCTCTGCACAATCACCGGTACCGTTGAAAAACCATGGCATCCAGTGATTGAGCGGTAACCAGTCTGGAAAGGTCACAAATAAATCGCAGGTATTGAATGGTGACGGATGAAGCTGAATATCAGTTTGCTTTAAGGCGATCTGTAACCCCTGTACTGAAGAGTAAGCCCATAGCAGCAATCCCGACCAGCGCAAAAACAGATTTTGGGGGTTGATGAAACCTATCGCTGCACCAGCCATGATCCCCAGAACGGCCACTCGTTGATAGATGCATAATACACAAGGCTGCAACCCCATTATGTGCTGAAACACCATGGCGCAGAGTTCAAGAAAAAAGGCTGAGCCAAAAAGTACAGCCCATGCGGTGCGGTGCTGAGTCAGATTTCGGATAAACGCAATCATTCGGGCTCCCTGAATGCGGCAGAATAGATGAAAAACAAGTAATGATAATAAGTTACATCTTAAACCTTCCAATGGGGGGAAGGTCAAGCTGTGGCAGGTTATCTCGTCACTGATTTTGTTATGCCATATCAGTGTCATTTTCTGGAGCCAAAATACAAAAATAATTTTTATCGGAAGATTGATTGCGATATCCAGACCAATTTAAAGAATAAAAGCTTGGCATTAGACCTTGGCTGGATTGTCTTATGGCGGTAATAATCCCTGTTGATACTTATATGAAAGGGATAAACATGAACGTTCAATTAATTACATCTCTGGATGAGGTTGTGCCATTACTGGCTGCTGCTGATTTACCATCTTCAGACCTGGCGGATAAAGACAATCTGGTTATGTTTGGTATTTACGATAATAATCGGTTAATTGCATCAGCTGGAATTGAGATGCAGGCAACAACAGGACTACTCCGCTCGGTGGTGGTTAATCAGGCATACCGACATCAGGGAATGGCTAAGTTATTAGTTTCATCTGCAGAACAGTGGGCAAAAGATCATGGGCTAAAAGAGTTATATCTGCTGACGACGACAGCCTCCGAGTTTTTTAACGCATTGGGTTATGACGTTGTTGTGCGAAGTGAAGTGCCTCAGCAGATAAAGGAGACTACTCAATTCAGCCAGTTGTGTCCTTGTTCATCATTAGTCATGAATAAACAAATTTGATGTATCAGCAGATGAAAGATATCGATCAGACATCAAACAATCCATGGGCTGTATTTCTGATATTTCTCCGCCTCGGCCTAACTTCATTTGGTGGGCCGGTGGCCCATCTGAGTTATTTTCGGGATGAGTTTGTGCTTAGGCGGCGCTGGTTAAGTGAACGTAGTTATGCTGATCTGGTGGCTCTGTGTCAGTTTCTGCCTGGTCCGGCGAGTAGTCAGGTCGGTATGGCTCTTGGTTTATCCCGTTGTGGTTATATCGGTGCGGCAGTTGCCTGGGCTGGTTTTACCTTGCCATCAGCTATTATGCTGATGTTGTTTGCGTTTGGTATCAGCAGTGAATCGACGGTGATTTCGGCCGGTGCATTACATGGATTGAAAGTTGTCGCTGTCGCGGTCGTCGCTCAGGCCGTTTGGGGAATGGCCCGGAATCTTTGTCAGGATGTGTCACGTATTACGATTATGGCTGCGTCTGCCTGTCTTATGCTTACGCAGCCTTCAGCCTGGGGGCAAGTTGGCGTTATTGGCGTAGCGGCGCTGGCGGGGCGTTTGCTCTTTAAACCGGAATCAGATGTCACGCATGAATCTTTTTCTGCCAGTATAAGCCACCGTGCCGGTTTGTTCTGGTTGACGGCATTCGTCGTTATATTGCTTGGGTTGCCGTTTCTGACAACGCTGGTTCCTGATCAGACTTTGATGATGACCGACGGTTTCTATCGGGCTGGGGCTCTGGTGTTTGGTGGCGGACATGTTGTTTTGCCGTTACTGCAGACGTTAGTTGTTCCTACTGGATGGGTCAGTAACGAGTCTTTTTTGGCTGGGTATGGGGCGGCGCAGGCAGTTCCTGGACCTTTATTTACGTTTGCCGCCTTTCTGGGCGCATCAATGGATACTGGGCTCCCTAATTGGTTAAATGGGCTGATCTGCCTGTTCGCGGTCTTTGCTCCCTCGTTTTTGCTGGTTGCTGGTGCGTTGCCATTCTGGGATTCCTTACGCCGTAATATCGGAATGCAAGCGGCGCTGGCCGGTATCAATGCTGCTGTTGTTGGTTTATTGCTGGCTGCCCTCTATCAACCGGTATGGACCAGTGCAATACACGCACCTCAAGACTTTGCTTTTGCGCTGGTCGCTTTTATTGCTTTACTGTTCTGGAAAGCGCCACCTTGGGTAGTTGTTATCATCAGTGGGGGTGTGGGGCACCTGATTTGTTAAAAATTTGCTAAATTGACATAAGGCTGATGACTTTATAACATCATCAGCGCTTAATCACATTAAAAGGAATAATGGGCTTATCCCCCCCTCAACAATATGAACGATCCGACTTCCCGAAGTTGTACTGATTATCTGGCATATTTTTCTCATTCTCCAATCCTGTTCTTATCTCTGGTTATTCCCAGCAAAGGTATTTTTTAATGGAAGTATTAATTCTGTTAGGACTGATTGTTCTGAACGGTGTCTTTGCTATGTCAGAAATTGCATTGGTCACTGCCCGACGAACCAGGTTACAGAAATTGGCAGCAGATGGTGATAAAGCGGCGGGTACCGCTCTGAAATTAGGCGAAGATCCAACTCGTTTTCTATCGACTATCCAGATTGGCATTACGTCTATCAGTATCTTAAACGGGATCGTTGGCGAATCGATTCTGGCTGCCCCGTTATCTGTCTGGTTGCAGTCATTCTCCGTGCCGGAGGCAACAGCCGATATTGCATCGACAGCAATTGTAGTTGTTCTGGTTACCTATGCGTCGATTGTGATTGGTGAATTGGTCCCTAAACGTATCGGCCAGATGAATCCTGAGCCTATTGCGCGTTTAGTTGCAAGACCGATGCTGGCGCTGGCAACAATTACCCGTCCTTTTGTGTTGTTATTAACTGGTTCAACACATGGTTTATTGAAAGTGATGGGGGTTAAACAGCAGGAGCAGTCCAGTGTGACTGAGGAAGAAATCCATGCCATGTTAGATGAAGGTTCTGAGGCCGGCATCATCGAACAGCATCAGCACACCATGGTTCGTAACGTTTTCCGTTTGGATGATCGTCAGTTAGGTTCATTGATGATCCCGCGTTCTGATGTGGTTTGTATTGATATTCAGCTTTCTCATGAAGAAAACCTGCAAAGACTCATCACCTCTGAACATACCCGGTTTCCTGTATGTAATGGCGGATTGGAAAATGTATTAGGTGTTATTCATGCCAAACAGGCATTGGCTTATACAGTGCAGGGTCAGGTGCCGGATTTTACTGTCGGGTTACAGCCGTGTGTATATGTGCCTGAAACGTTGACCGGGATGGAGTTGCTGGAACAGTTTCGTGAAAATAATATGCAAATGGCCTTTGTTATTGACGAATATGGTGAGATTGAAGGTCTTGTCACTTTGCAGGATCTGCTGGAGGCTGTAACAGGTGAATTTACCCCCCGCAATGCAGAAGATGCACTGGCTGTTCAGCGTGAAGATGGTTCATGGTTATTAGATGGAGCCATCTCGATTCCGGAGATGCGAGACAGGCTGAAGATCCGCAGTGTGCCTGAAGAAGATAAAGGCCGTTATCACACGCTAAGCGGTATGGTGATGTTGCTGTTAGGTCGGGTGCCAACCACAGGTAGTATTACAGAGTGGGATGGCTGGCGATTTGAAGTGGTTGATATGGACGGAAAGCGCGTCGATAAAGTACTTGTTTCGTCATTAATGCATGATGCCAATGAAACAGAAGCAGAACCCGATAGCCCATAGCTCGAGTTACTGCAAAATTAATCCTGAGTAAGACGGATCTATCTTGACTCTGTAGTAACTTCAGGGTGTTGAATGGTTATAACAAGATAATAACGGAAGCGCATCATGACCGGCTGTTGTAACCATTCTGACCATAATAAGCGTGAAGCTTTGTCTGCAAAATCCGGGATCAAGGCAATAATATCTGCCACTCCAAGAAAAACGAGCGTTATTCAGTCTGATAAACATACGCATGAGTCTCAGAATTCATGCGGTTCATGTTGCTCTTCAGCGCCTGTTAGTTTCACAGCTTTAAATGCATCAGAAACGGTCGCTGAAGGTATTCGAACATCGATCCGTATTATGCAAATGGATTGTCCGGTTGAAGAAAATTTGATCCGTAAGAAACTGGGCAATATGGCGGCAGTGAAACATTTAGAATTCAACCTGATGCAGCGGATCTTAATTGTGGTACACGATCCTGATGCGCTGGGGTCTGTATTAACAGCTATTCGTTCATTGGGTTTTGAACCGGAATTACCTGACTCCAGTAATCAACAAATCGCTCCGGCGACTCCGGCTAAATCATGGTGGCCATTGGTGTTGGCTGGTCTGTTCGCGTTGTCATCAGAAATTGCAGACTGGCTGGCCTTTCCTGAATGGTCTACCGCTGCACTGAGCATATTTGCCGTCGCCTTATCAGGCATCTCAACCTATAAAAAAGGCTGGATTGCCGTTCGTAATGGCAATATGAATATTAATGCCCTGATGAGTGTCGCGGTGACTGGGGCACTACTCATCGGTCAGTGGCCCGAAGCCGCAATGGTTATGGTGCTATTTACTATATCTGAACTAATAGAAGCCAAATCACTGGATCGGGCGCGCAATGCGATTGAAGGGCTGCTGAAATTAGTTCCAGAGACGGTAACCGTATCAGAGCAAGATGGAAGCTGGCGTGAAGTTGAGGCTAGCACAGTGGATATTGGCCGGATCGTACGGGTCAGGCCAGGAGAGCGCATCGGACTGGACGGCAAGATCATCCGCGGCAATTCGAGTGTAAATCAGGCACCGATCACCGGAGAAAGCCTGCCGGTGGAAAAGGAAGTGGGAGATGCCGTATTCGCAGGAACGATCAATCAATCCGGCTCTTTTGAATACCAGGTGACTGCGATTGCCAGCAATACTACCCTCGCCAAAATCATTCATGCAGTCGGGGAGGCACAGGGGAAAAAGGCTCCGACTCAGCGATTTGTTGATAATTTTGCCCGCATCTATACCCCGACTGTGTTTGTTCTGGCCTTGCTGGTTGCGATATTGCCGCCATTGGTTGTCGGGGGCGATTGGCATAACTGGATCTATAAGGCACTGGTATTATTGGTTATTGCTTGTCCTTGTGCTCTGGTGATTTCAACGCCGGTCTCTATTGTCAGTGGGTTAACGGCCGCGGCTCGGCATGGCATTCTGATCAAAGGCGGGGTCTATCTGGAAGAAGGTTATAAGCTGTCGTGGCTGGCATTTGATAAAACCGGAACAATCACCCATGGTAAACCGGTACAAACTGATTTTGAGATTTTGTCAGACATAGATGCTGAATATTGCCTTCGTTTAGCCGTTAGTCTGGCCAATCGAAGTGACCATCCAGTTTCCCGCGCGATCACGGCTGCGAATACAACCCAAAATACCTTCATCGAGGTGGAATCGTTTGAGGCGTTTGCTGGGCGGGGTGTGAGCGGGATCATTGATGGGAAAAAATATGTGTTAGGTAATCATCGGTTGATCCATGAACAAGGGCTTTGTTCTCCGGAATATGAACGAAAGATAGAAGCGCTTGAACAACAAGGAAAAACCGTCGTATTGCTGGCTGATGAGCAACAGATGCTTGCCATGTTTGCAGTGGCTGACACAGTGAAAGAAAACAGCCGCATGGCTATCGCTGAACTACACCGGTTAGGTGTAAAAACAGTCATGCTGACAGGCGATAATCAGCACACAGCAAATGCTATTGCTCAGCAGGTTGGTATTGATCTGGCCCGGGGCGATTTATTGCCGCAAGATAAGCTGAACGCAGTTGAGTCACTTGGGCAGGAATGTATTGTTGGTATGGTCGGGGATGGCATTAATGATGCGCCGGCACTGGCTTGCTCGCACATCGGGTTCGCCATGGGGGCCATGGGAACAGACACCGCGATTGAAACAGCAGATGTGGCACTAATGGATGATGATTTAAATAAAATCCCCACGTTTGTGCGACTTTCTCGGGCAACTCGTTCGATCCTTGTTCAGAATATCAGTATGGCGTTAATCATTAAATGTGTGTTCCTGATCCTAA
>ERZ650312.1452-NODE-1452-length-13400-cov-5.275234_pt1 | contig 13400 bp, 12 predicted proteins | sample MGYA00376248_ERZ650312 | MGnify/ENA primary metagenome ERZ650312 (study PRJEB26733, sample SAMN07839316) | wastewater metagenome | biome: urban; feature: wastewater treatment plant; material: waste water | place: USA: North Carolina | collected 2016-07-28 ... | reverse complement strand
ATTGGTTGTGACGAAGCTGCCTGCGGACTCCGCGACATCATCAAGGCGCATCTCTTGGCGCAAGGCCACGAAGTGGGCGACTTCGGCACTTTCAACAACGAGCCCGTGCTTTATCCAGACGTCGGTTTCAAGGTCGCCGAGGCGATCATGGCCGGCCAGTACGAGCGAGGCATCCTGCTCTGTGGCACCGGGATTGGCATGGCCATCTCGGCAAACAAGGTTCCGGGCATCCGGGCGGCGCAATGCCACGACACGTTTTCGGCAGAACGCGCCAGCCGCAGCAACAACGCCCAGATCATCACTCTCGGAGCGCGCGTGATCGGGCCGGAGCTGGCCAAAGTCGTGGTCGACCGTTTCCTGCAATCTACTTACGACGGCGGCAACTCAGCCCCCAAGGTCGATCGAATCGCACAGTACGAAGCCGGTCGCTGCACGTGAGCCCGCGCCGGTAACCCATCAAGAGAGCAACAGTCGTTGTCGTTCCAGGGAAGGCAAAAATGACGGAATCTTCAATATCGTTGGCGCAGGCGGAAACAAACGTGCAGCAGGTCGATACGACGAAAACATCGCTAGTCTTGGCAAAAGGAGTCACCAAAAGCTTCAACGGTGTTCCGGCATTGCGCGACGGCCGCCTGGAACTGCACGCCGGCAGCGTGCATGCACTGTGTGGCGGCAATGGTGCCGGCAAGTCCACCTTCCTGAACATCCTGATGGGCATCCTGCAGCGCGATTCCGGTTCGATCCAGGTCAAGGGACAGGAAGTCCATTTCGCCAACCCGAACGAGGCGCTGCAGGCCCGTATTTCGATCATTACCCAGGAACTCTCGCCGATTCCCGGCATGACTGTCGCCGAGAACATCTACCTCGGCCGCGAACCGAAGCGGCTGGGCGTCGTCGTCGATTACCCGACGCTGTTCGACCGCGCCGGCGCCCTGCTCGAACGTCTGCATTTCGACATCGATCCGCGCACGCCGATGCACCGCCTCAGCCTGGCGCAGACGCAACTGGTGGAAATCGCCAAGGCGTTCAGCCACCAGAGCGAAATCATCATCATGGACGAGCCGACCTCGGCGATCGGCGAGAACGAAACCGAGGTGCTGTTCGACGCGATCCGTAATGTTTCCGCGCAGGGCGCCGGGATCATTTATGTCTCGCACCGCCTCTCGGAGATCTTCACCATCGCCGACCGTTACACGGTTTTCCGCGATGGCGGTTTCATCGAGACCGGGCGCCTCGCCGACATCGACCGGCGACACCTGGTCCGCCAGATCGTTGGTCGCGAACTGAACGCCGGCACGCGCACGGCGAAGACGGTGGACGGCGAAACGGTGCTGTCGGTGAAGAACTTCGGCCGCCAGGGCGAATTCCAGGACATCTCGCTCGACGTCAAGCGAGGGGAAGTCGTCGGCATCTACGGCCTGATCGGATCGGGGCGCAGCGAATTCCTCAACTGCATCTTCGGCATCACCAAGCCGGAGACCGGCAGCGCCACACTGCTCGACAAACCGATCGTCGCCGGCGAGCCGGGCCTGGCGATCCGCCAGGGCATCTCGCTGATCACCGAGGATCGCAAGGCGACGGGGCTGGTGTTGACCTCATCGGTCGCCTTCAACACCACGTTGTCGGCGCTGCCGGCGCTCTCGCACGCCGGCTATATCGACCGCAAGAAGGATCGCTCGCTGATGCAGAGCATGATCGAGCGCATGCGCGTCAAGGCAGCGACGCCAGACATGGATGTTTCGGGCTTGAGCGGCGGCAATCAGCAAAAGGTGGTGTTGGCGCGCTGCATGGCGACCCAGCCGATCTGTCTACTCTGCGACGAGCCAACGCGCGGCATCGACGAGGGTGCCAAGCGCGAGGTCTATGCGTTTCTCGCCGATTTCGCGGCCAAGGGTGGCGCTGTCGTCGTCGTTTCATCCGAGGCGCCGGAGGTTCTCGAAGTCAGCGATCGCATTGCCATCTTCAAGAAGGGCCATCTTTCCGTAGTTATCGACGGTCACCAGGCTTCGCAGGAAGAACTCCTGCATCTCGCATCTTAAACGGGGGTCAATCAGAACATGAACTCAACCATCGCAGTACCCGTGAATCAGAACAGCCGCCGCTTCCGTCATCTGGTCGCCGACTACGGTATCGTGATCGCCTTCTTCGTCCTGTGCATCGGCCTCAGCGTTGCCAACGACAACTTCCTGAGCTGGGGCAACTGGGTCAACATCCTGCGCCAGACGTCGATCAACGGCATCCTCGCCATCGGCATGACCTACGTCATTCTGACCAAGGGCATCGACCTCTCCGTCGGCTCCGTGCTCGCCTTCGGCGGTCTGGTCACAGCCAGCCTGGTGACAGGCGCCGACCCGCACAACGCCTTCCTCAGCATGCTGGCTGGCTTGACCGTCGGACTGCTGCTAGGCGCCATCAACGGTGCCATCGTCGCACGACTAGCCGTAGCGCCCTTCGTCGTCACGCTTGGCATGCTCAGCGTCGCCCGCGGCCTGACTTTCATCTACAACGACGGCATGCCGATCGCCAACCTGTCGCCGCAATTCCGCTTCATCGGCCAGGGCATGCTCGGCGGCATCCCGGTGCCGGTGATCATCCTAGCGATCACCTTCTTCGTCTTCTGGTTCATCCTCAAATACACGACCTTCGGCCGCTACGTCTACGCCGTCGGCGGCAACGAGCGCAGCGCCAAGACCAGCGGTATCAGCACGCGCTGGGTGATCTTCGCCGTCTATGTCATCTCCGGCCTGCTCTCTGCGCTGGCCGGCCTGATTCTCGCCGCGCGCACCACCTCGGCGCTGCCGCAGGCGGGAATCGCCTACGAACTTGATGCCATCGCTGCCGTCGTCATCGGCGGCACCAGCCTCAGCGGCGGCGTCGGCACGCTCACCGGAACCCTGGTGGGCGCACTGATCATCGGCGTGATCAACAACGGTCTCGACCTGATGGGCGTTTCGTCCTACTACCAGCAGGTGATCAAGGGCACGATCATCGTCGCCGCTGTCCTGCTCGACGTTTCGCGCAAGAAGCAAGCCTGATTTTCCCGCAGCTCCAGCAGTCCCCGCAGTTCCCATCACCACCGCAACACCCACTCACTTTACGGAGAGATGAAATGCGATTTCTGAAACTTGCAGCTATGACATTGGCAATTTCACTGGCAGCTACCGGTCCTTCGCTTGCCGAGCAAAAGAAGACCTACAACATCGGCGCCGCGGTTTATGGTCTCAAGGGCGAGTTCATGCAACTGTGGGCAAACGCGCTGAAGGCCCACCCGCTGGTCAAGGACGGCACCGTCAAGGTCACCATCTTTGACGGTAACTACGACGCGCTGACGCAGAACAACCAGTTCGACACAATGGTCACCCAGAAATACGATGGCATCCTGTTCGTGCCGATCGACATCGAAGCCGGCGCCGTCGGCGTCGAAAAGGCAGCAGCGGCCAAGATTCCGGTCGTTGGCTCGAACACCCGCGTCAATAGCGACAAGCTGACCTCCTATGTCGGCTCGAACGACGTAATCGCCGGCGAAATGGAAGCCGAATCGGTAATCAAGTCGATCGGCGGCAAGGGCAACGTCGTCATCCTCGAAGGCCCGATCGGCCAGTCGGCACAGATCGAACGCCGCAAGGGCAACCAGAACGTCCTCGCAAAGTACAAGGACGTAAAGGTGCTTGAAATGAAGACGGCCAACTGGTCGCGCGCCGAAGCGCTGTCGCTGATGGAGAACTGGCTCACCTCGCACTCCGGCAAGATCAACGGCATCATCGGCCAGAACGACGAAATGGCGCTCGGTGCCATCGAAGCCGTGAAGGCCAAGGGCCTCGATCCGAAGTCGATCCCGACTGCTGGTATTGATGGTGTTACCGACGCCGTTCGTGCCGTCCAAGCCGGCAACATGGTCAGCGTCCTACAGGACGCGGCCGCCCAGGCGCAGGGTGGACTCGATGTCTTGATGCGTAGCATCGTCGGCGCCAGCTACAAACCGCAATCGGACATCTGGACGAAATACTCGGCCCAAGGTCTTCAATGGGGCGACGGCACAGCTAAGCATTACAACATTCCTTGGACGCCAATCACCAAGGAAAACGCGGACGCCATGTTGGCCGAACGTAAGTAAGACGAAAACAAGCAATACGACGTAACTGGCGAATCGGCGGTTGGCATGGTGCGATTGTACTGCCCAGGCCAACCCCGTCAGCCAAACTGGAGAATACGCATGAGCAAGAAGTATGAAGACGGTTTCAACCTCACCGGCAAGGTTGCTGTCGTGACCGGCGCCGCCGCCGGCATCGGCTATGCCGTCTGCGAACTATTCGCAGCCCAGGGCGCCAGCCTCGTGATGCTCGATGTCAGTCCGGAAGTCCATGACGTCGCGAAAAAGCTGCCTGGAAGCCATCTGTCGATCGTCTGCAATGTGGCCGATCTGCAGCAGATCAACGACGCCGTCAAACAAGCTGAAGATCGGTTCAAGAAACTCGATGTGCTAGTCAACAACGCTGGTGTGGCGTTGCTGAACAAGGCAGACGTTGTCACCGAGAAGGAATGGGACACGACGATGGCGATTAACCTCAAGGCTCCCTTCTTCCTCTCGCAAGCCGTGGCGCAGAACATGGAGAAAAACGGTGGCGGTCAGATCGTCAATCTAGCGTCGCAGGCCAGTGTCATCGCGCTCGACCGCCACGTTGCATATTGCTCGAGCAAGGCTGCCGTCGCCTCGATGACCGAAGTGCTAGCCATTGAATGGGCCGGTGCGGGTATCACCGTCAACGCCGTGTCACCGACCGTGGTTGAGACCGCGCTCGGAAAGAAGGCTTGGGCCGGCGCAGTCGGGGAGGAGATGAAGAAGAAGATACCGGTCGGACGCTTCGCACAGCCCGAAGAGATTGCCGCTGCCGTGCTCTATCTGGTCAGCGAGCACAGCCACATTATTACCGGTGCGAACCTTGTCATCGATGGCGGCTACACGATTCAATGACCGCATGGAAGAGCTGTCTGCAATATAAGCGCTGTAGACGACAACGGGCCGGAAATTCTGAAAGGAGGCTCTGGCCCATTTCATCTGCGCGGACTCATCGGCGCCCACCTTGAAAGAACGACGGATCGATCCCATTGTCCGAGCTAACGCTTGTCTTCAATGGAATGACGACCATGACCCTGAGTACCCGAACATTCGCCCTCCAGCGCTCAATTCGTTTTCTTCTCTATCTTACGGCGCTGGTCTTCGGCGTCTCCATACACTCCAATACCGTACTCGCACAACAAGGCATCGGCCAACCACGCACCGTAACCCCACGTGGCGAGCTCGCCGCGGACGAGAAGGCAACCATCGATCTCTTCGAGCGCACGCGCGAGTCGGTCGTCTACATCACGACGAGTTCCCGCGTGCGCGACATCTGGACGCGCAACGTCTATTCCGTCCCGCGTGGCACGGGTTCCGGCTTTGTCTGGGACGATGCCGGCCACGTCATCACCAACTTCCACGTCATCGAGAACGCCAGCGAGGCGCTGGTCAAGCTCGCCGACGGACGCGAGTTCAAGGCCGCGCTGGTCGGCGTGTCGAAGGCACACGACCTCGCAGTACTGCGCATCAAGGTCCCCAAAGAACGCCCTGCTCCCGTCCCCATCGGTACCAGCCACGACCTGCGCGTCGGGCAGAAGGTTTACGCCATCGGCAATCCGTTCGGCCTCGACTGGACGCTGACCACCGGCATCGTCTCGGCGCTCGACCGCTCGCTGGGCGAAGACAATGGCGCGAGCATCGAACACCTCATTCAAACCGATGCAGCGATCAACCCGGGCAACTCCGGCGGGCCATTGCTCGACTCGGCCGGCCGGCTGATCGGCGTCAATACCGCCATCTACAGCCCGAGCGGCAGCAGTGCGGGGATCGGTTTCGCCGTACCGGTCGACACGGTCAATCGCGTCGTGCCGCAGCTGATCAAATCCGGCCGCTACACGAGTCCGGCCCTCGGCGTCGAAATCGACGAGGATCTCAACCGGCGGCTGACCAAATTGCTCGATGTGTCAGGCGTCGTCATCCTGCGCGTTGCACCCGATTCAAGCGCCGCCAAGGCCGGCCTCACCGGGATCAACATCTCGCGCAGCGGTGAAGTCGTTCCGGGCGACATCATCACGGCAATCGACGGGAAATCGGTCGATAGCGTCGGCAAGCTACAGTCGCGTCTCGACGACTACCGCGTCGGCGATACCGTCCGCGTGACGGTGCTGCGCCGAGGGAAGCCGTCCGAAATCAAGGTCACGCTGCAGCCGGGAACATGAAATCCGCCGAAAGGCGGGTGCAAACTGCTTCGCCATCGACCGGAGAAGTTCGCTACACTCGCCAACGGCCGTATCCGTAACGCGCAGCGATCGCCCCGGGCCGATCTATACAGGGCACGGGGGAGCCACACACAAGATTGCGCGGCAAGGTTTCATTTGAGGATTGCATAGCTGGTCCAGACGATGCCCATCGCATCGCTGGGATCTCATTGCCATCACAAAGGAATCGCTATGGAAGGAACCATGAAGGCCGCAGTCATGCACGCCCCGCGTGACATGCGGATTGAAGAACGCCCGCTGCCCGCCCCCAAGCCCGACGAGTTGTTGGTCAGGATTCATCATGTCGGGATTTGCGGCTCGGATCTGCATTTTCTGAAGGACGGCCGGCTTGGCAACTGGGTCGTCGATTCACCGCTTGTGCTTGGCCATGAATCGGCCGGGGAAGTCATCCAAGTCGGTAGCGAAGTCAGCGGCTTTGCCGTGGGTGACAAAGTCGCGCTGGAGCCGGGCGTCCCCTGCGGATCATGCAAGTTCTGCATGGCCGGCCACTACAACCTCTGCAAGAAGATGTCCTTCATGGCCATCCCCGGTGAGCGCGACGGCGCCTTCCGCGAGTACGTCGCGCACCCGGCGAAGATGTGCTTCAAGCTCCCTCCGAACATGAGCACGCTCGAAGGGGCGCTCAGCGAACCGTTGTCGGTCGGCCTCTACGCGGTGGAGAAATCCGGCGCCAAGCTCGGGCAAAGCGCCGTGATCTTCGGCACGGGCTGCATTGGCCTCGTCACCCTGCTCGTGCTGAAGGCGGTCGGCGTCAGCGACATCACCGTCGTCGACATCGCCCAGAAGCGGCTGGACAAGGCGCTGGAACTCGGCGCCCGACGGATCATTCGTGGCGACCAGCAAGATGCCGTCGCGGCGCTGATGGCGGACGGCGGCTGCGATCTGGTGTTTGACGCGGCCGGCAGCCCGGTCACGGCGCTGCAGGCGACCAAGGTCGTCGCATCCAATGGCGTGGTCGTCATGGTCGGGATGGCCGCAAATCCGGAAATCAAGCTCGACATGGGCACGATGGCCGCTCGCGAAGCGCGGCTCGAAACCATCTTCCGCTATCGCAACCACTACCCGACGGCCATCGCGTCGGTGGCTTCGGGCGTCATTCCGTTGGCGAAGATCGCCTCGCACGTTTTCCCGTTCAGCGACATCGCGGAAAAGGTGCTCTTCAGCATGGATCACCCGGAAGAAGTGATCAAAGGCGTGATCAGCTTTGTCGACTGATCGTTGAACGCGGTCGAAATCGGTGAATGAGCGATCATTCACCGAAACGGCCGGATGAGTACCGAGCCGCCGCGCTCACTGTTTTCGTGTGAGGTAGCCGAGCATGCAAAAGCAGCCGAAGACGAGCCCGGCGATCCCCGCCTGCAGCAAAGTCCCGACCTGAAACCCAGCGACCCAGAACCCGCCGGCCAACCGGATGCCGACGGCGGCGACGCACAAAAGAACACCGACGATCCCGGACAACCAACCCAGCTTCAGCAGCCCTTCCATACACCCTCCCTCGGGGGATTAGCCCATCACTCGTTTTCCGACTTCGCTGCCCAAGCGCCGCGCGCGATCCGCTCAAGAAGGCGCACGACGATGCGTGCCGTGCGTCCGTCCTGATCGAAGCCCGGATTGAGTTCTGCGAACTCCGCAAGACGAACCTTGCCGCTTGCCAGCGCCTGATCGATCAGCGTTTCCAACACCGCCAACTCGACACCGCGCGCGGCCGGCGCCGAGACACCCGGCGCTATCGCGGCGGGAAGCACGTCGAGGTCGATCGTCAGATGCAGCACGTCGACCTCATCGAGAAACGCCGCCAGTTTGTCCCGCGCTGCGTCGAGGCACCAGGGCGACAATTGATCGTCCTCGACCCAGCAGACCTTGTACTTTTGCGCCCGCGCGAACAGCGCCGCCGTATTCGTCGCGCGCGCCACGCCGAAACAGGCGTAGCGGAACGGCCAGTTGCGTGCCGCGCAGTCCTCGGCAATCTGCCGGAACGGCGTCCCGGAAGTACCGACCTCGCCGGCGCGTAGATCGAAATGCGCATCGAAATTGAGCACCCCCACGCGTTTCCCCGGCTGCTTCATCGCCCAGGTCGCCAGTCCCTGCCAGCTACCCCACGCCACCTCGTGGCCACCGCCGATTACCAGCGGCAAATGCCCTGCCTCCAGCACTGCCGCGGCGTGCGTTCCAAGTACGAACTGCGCCGCCTCGAGCGCATCGCCCTCGCACAGCACGTTGCCGCCGTCGTACACCGACCGTTCCTGATGCCAGGCGCAATTGATCAGATACTTGCGCACCGCCGCCGGACCACCAGCCGCCCCCGCCCGCCCGTGATTGCGCACCACCCCGGCGTCGCAGGCAAAGCCGATCAGCACGCTGCCCGGCACCTGCTCTGCCTGACCGGTCAACAAGGGCTGAACCTGTTGATGCCAGCGAACGCCGAGTTCGCCTTCTTCGGAATCGATATGGCCGAGCCAGAGGGTTTGGTCAGCGGGTTGCCACATGGAAGCGTCCTTTCATCATTCCGTCGATTCCAGCACTGGATAAGGGGTTTTCATCAAGATTCTTCAAAGTAGTCGGTGTCGACCTTCTTGACCTCATACACGGTATTCACCGAGACACCGACACCATGGTCAAACATGAGTCTTGCCAACGTCGATCCATCGATCAGGATGATCTTTGTGTCGATTTTAGAGGCGAATTCTTTCGCCTCCCTTGAATACGATGAAGTCGTGATGAATATGCCCTTCTTGGCCCGTTGCCCTTGAAGAGCACCAGCAAACTTCTGTATCTCCGGTCGCCCAACCGTTCCTTCGTAGCGCTTTGCCTGTAGATAGATGATGTCCAGGCCAAGTGGATCTTCTTTGATGATGCCATCGATACCTTCGTCACCGCTCCGGCCGATCGCCTCCCCCGCATCCTTGCGATTTCCGCCGTACCCCATCTTGACGACCAGGTCGATGATCACTCGCTCGAGGAACTCAGGAGGGTTGGCAAGGATCTTGGCGACGATTTCTCGCTCAACATCGTTTCGAAGCTTGAGGTAAGCGTTCTCGACCGCCTCCTCCGGCGTTTCATGGATCTCAATCCCGACATCCCGCTCTTGTTCCAGTTCCGGCTTCTCATCGCGCCTTCTTTCACGCACTGACCTGCTGCCATTCAGTTTGGCGAGCACCCGCAAGTCGATCGTTTTGGGGTGATCGACCAGCGCTTGCACACCTTTTTCCGTGATGATTAATACGGCGCGCCGTGGTGCTTCGATCAAACCCGCAGCCGAAATATAGGTTTTCGCCCAACCGACCCGGTTATCGAACGTTTTTGCACGCCCACTAGGGAGCATCTCTCTACGCTCTTCCGGTGTCAGCGAAAACTGTTCTGCCAAAGCGTTCACCAAGTCACGATTGAGATGTTCCTCTCGATCCGCGTGCAAATCGAGCAATGGACGCATCAGGGTTTGAAAATCAGGAATGGCCATTCTTCTTGTGCTCCCAATGGGTCGTGCCGGATCAGTGTCAGACGCAAAACAATCATACTGCATACCGGAATACGCCATCCCACATCATCAAGTTCGAGGCAGTCATCAATGTGGTTCCGCCACCTAAACTCCGATCAGTACGCGGTGAAGAACAAGGCGTGGTCATAGCCAAGCGTGCTGAGTCCATGCTAAATTCTGGCCAGACTGACCAGAACAATTGGAGAACACGATGCTTAACGAATGGCAACTGCAGCAGGCCAAGGGCAATTTCAGCCAGCTCATCAAGCGAGCCGCGAACGGTGACGCGCAGACGGTGACAGTACATGGCAAGCCGACCGCGGTTGTGCTCTCGGCTGAGGAATACGCTCGCCTGACTACTCGTCGCGGCAAACTATCGAGCACCCTGCTCCAACCGGAACTCGGCGCCGAGGACCTGGACATCGAGCGCAGCCGAGACACGGGTCGGGACGTCGATCTATGAGTTGGCTGCTCGATACCTGCGCGATCTCCGAGTACGCGAAACGCGCACCGAACCGGAACGTGATCGCATGGCTCGATGCTCAAGACGAACTGAGCATGTTTATCAGCGTGATCACGCTCGGAGAAATCGAGAAAGGCATTCTCAAACTGCGCGCGACCGATGCGCACCGTAGCCAGAGGCTGACGGCTTGGCTGGGTCTGGTCGAGCAACGCTTTTCCGGGAGAACCCTGCCGCTGGATTCTGCGTCTCTCCACGTTTGGGCGCAGCTCTCGGCCAATGCCGAACTCGCCGGAAAGCCGCTGCCGGTCATGGATGGCCTGATCATGGCGACCGCGCAATGCCACGGCCTCACGGTCGTCACCCGCAACGTCCAGGATTTTGCGCACTATCCGCAAGTTCTGAATCCCTGGACGCTGTAAGCCGGTCACGTATCGCCGGGGTCTGCAACCCATCGCCGAATTAACGGCCGCGCCCCCATCCGGTAAGCCAACTCTGCCGGTAGTTCAATGTCCCACAGCGCCAGATCGGCGCGCTTTCCAACCTCCAGCGTGCCGCGATCGGCGAGACCGAGCGCTCGGGCCGCGTGGCTTGTCATGCCGGCCAGCGCTTCGGCCGGCGTCAGGCCGAATAGCGTGCAGGCCATGTTCATGGCGAGGAGCGGCGAGTCGAGCGGCGAGGTGCCGGGGTTGCAGTCGGTGGAGACAGCCATCGGGACGCCGGCGGCGCGCAGGGCGGCGATGGGAGGCTGGCGAGTTTCGCGCAGGGTGTAGAAGGCGCCGGGGAGGAGGACGGCGACGGTGCCGCTGGCGGCCATGGCGGCGATACCTTCGGGCGAGAGGTATTCGACGTGATCGGCGGACAACCCGCGATAGCTGGCGACAAGCGCGGCCCCACCTTGGTCGGTGCGTTGCTCGGCGTGCAGTTTCACCGGCAGTCCGAGGCGCGTCGCGGCGTCGAACAGGCGCCGGATCTGCGCCGGTGAGAAGGCGATGTCTTCGCAGAAGCCGTCGACCGCGTCGATCAAGCCTTCGGCGTGCAGCGCCGGCAGCATTTCGTTGATGACGACATCGAGGTAATCGTCGGCGCGGCCGGCATACTCCGGTGGAACAGCGTGCGCGCCGAGAAAGCTGGTGCGCACGCTGGCGCCCTCGGCGCCGAGTTGCCGGGCGACGCGCAGCATCTTGCGTTCGCTGGCGAGATCGAGGCCGTAGCCGGACTTGATTTCGACTGTGGTGACGCCCTCGTTGAGCATCGTTTGAAGGCGCTTGCGGCTTTTTGCGTAGAGCGTCGCTTCGTCGGCCGCGCGCGTCGCCGAAACGGTGGCGCGGATGCCGGCGCCCGAGCGGGCGATCGATTCGTAGGACTGGCCATTCAGCCGGCGCTCGAACTCGTCGGCGCGATTGCCGGCGTAGACGAGGTGGGTGTGGCAGTCAATCAGGCCGGGCGTGAGCCAGCCGCCGTCGCCGTCGATTTCCTGGTCGGCGTGCAGCCCGGACGGTAAGTCGGCTTCCTTTCCGAGCCAGACGATGTGGCCGTCGGCGACGGCGAGCGAGGCATCGCGAACGCTGCCGTAGGGATCAGTCCCCACAGATTCGTCATTCCGGCGAAAGCTGGAATCCGTAAGTTCCACCGAACTGGACCCCGGCGTTCGCCGGGGTGACGGATTCTGCAACGTTTTTTCCACCATCGTCGCCAGATGCACCCGGCGCAGGAGTAAATCGACGTGCACGGCCTACCCGATCATCGGCAGGTTGAGCCCGACTTCACGCGCCGTTTCCACGGCCAGCGGATAACCCGCGTCTGCATGGCGCATGACGCCGGTGGCCGGGTCGTTGAACAGCACGCGGGCGAGGCGCTTGTCGGCGGCTTCGCTGCCGTCGGCGACGATGACGACGCCGGCGTGTTGCGAGTAGCCCATGCCGACGCCGCCGCCGTGGTGCAGCGATACCCAGGTCGCGCCGCCGGCGGTATTGAGCAGCGCGTTGAGCAACGGCCAGTCGGAGACCGCATCGGAGCCGTCCATCATCGACTCGGTTTCGCGGTTCGGGCTGGCGACCGAGCCAGTATCGAGGTGGTCGCGGCCGATGACGATCGGCGCCTTGAGTTCGCCCTTGCGCACCATCTCATTGAAAGCGAGGCCAAGGCGGTAGCGGTCCTTGACACCGACCCAGCAGATGCGCGCTGGCAGCCCCTGGAAGGCGATGCGCTCGCGCGCCATGTCGAGCCAGTGGTGCAGGTGCTCGTCGTCGGGGATGAGTTCGCGCACCTTGGCGTCGGTGCGGTAGATGTCCTCCGGGTCGCCGGAAAGCGCGACCCAGCGGAACGGCCCTTTGCCTTCGCAGAACAGCGGGCGGATGTAGGCCGGGACGAAGCCGGGGAAATCGAAGGCGTTCTCGACGCCCATGTCGTGTGCCATCTGGCGGATGTTGTTGCCGTAGTCGAGCGTAGCCGCGCCGCGCGCTTGCAGCGTGAGCATGGCGCGCACCTGGTTAGCCATCGACTGCTTGGCCGGCTGCACGATACTCTGCGGGTCGGATGCGCGGCGTTCGCGCCATTGCGCCATCGTCCAGCCCTGCGGCAGATAGCCGTTGATCGGGTCGTGCGCGCTCGTCTGGTCGGTCACCACGTCGGGCGTAACGCCGCGCGCGACAAGTTCGGCGAAGACGTCTGCGGCGTTGCCAAGCAGGCTGACCGAGACGGCCTTGCCCTCGTTCTTCGCCGCTTCGATGATCGCCAGCGCTTCATCCAGCGTCGCCGCCTTGCGGTCGATGTAGCGGGTCTTCAGGCGGAAATCAATGCGCGATTCGTCGCACTCGACGGCGAGCATCGAGAAGCCGGCCATCGTCGCCGCCAGCGGCTGCGCGCCGCCCATGCCGCCGAGGCCGCCGGTGAGAATCCAGCGCCCTTGCGGCTTGCCATCGAAGTGCTGGTTGGCGACGGCGTAGAAGGTCTCATAGGTGCCCTGCACGATGCCCTGGCTGCCGATGTAGATCCAGCTGCCGGCCGTCATCTGGCCGTACATCATCAGGCCGGCGCGGTCGAGTTCGTGGAAGTGCTCCCACGTCGCCCAGTGCGGCACGAGGTTGGAGTTGGCGAGCAGCACGCGCGGCGCGTCGGCGTGCGTGC
>ERZ650312.1447-NODE-1447-length-13426-cov-4.467430_pt1 | contig 13426 bp, 11 predicted proteins | sample MGYA00376248_ERZ650312 | MGnify/ENA primary metagenome ERZ650312 (study PRJEB26733, sample SAMN07839316) | wastewater metagenome | biome: urban; feature: wastewater treatment plant; material: waste water | place: USA: North Carolina | collected 2016-07-28 ... | reverse complement strand
CCCGAGGTGGCCCCTTGGATGACGCGGTGGTCATAGGTCGAGGTCAGCGTGGTGATCTTCGAGACGGCTAGTTCGCGCAAGCGCTGGTCAGAGGCCGCCTGGAACTCCGGCGGGTAATCCAGCGAGCCGACGCCCAAGATGACGCCCTGACCTGGCATGAGGCGGGGCACCGAATGGCTGGTGCCGATCCCGCCGGGGTTGGTGAGGGAGGCGGTCGTCCCAGCGAAGTCGTCCACGGTCAAGGTGTTGGTGCGCGCCTTCTTGACCATGGCCTCATAGGCCTGCCAGAACTCGCGGAAGTTCATCTGGTCCGCACCGGTGATGTTGGGGACCAAGAGGCGGCGGGAACCGTCGGGCTCCTTGAGGTCGATGGCCAGCCCGAGGTTCACCTGGTTGGGGACCACCAGCGTCGGCTTGCCGTTGACGACCTTGTAGGAGTTGTTCATGTCCGGCACGAGCTTGAGCGCCTGCACCATGGCGTACCCGAGCAGGTGGGTGAAGGAGACCTTGCCGCCCGTGGTCTTGGCGAGGTGCTGATTGATGATCTCGCGGTTGTCGAACAGCAGTTTGACGGGGATGTTGCGCACGCTCGTGGCCGTGGGGACGGCCAAGGAGAGATCCATGTTCTTCGCGGTCCGCATCGGCGTCCCGCGCAGGGTGACCTCGGTGGGCTCGGGCTTTTCTTGGATCGGTCGAATTGCGGAGGGCCTGTTGGCCGACAAGCCACCGGCGCTGCCCGGGTTGCGGGGTGCCCCCGTGGCGGAGGAACCCGAACGCGAAGCCACCACTGCGGGGCTGGGCCCATTGGCGGCATGGGGTGCCACGGCGGGGGTTGCGGGAACGCTCGGCGCCGAAGGTGCGGCGGGGGCAGGTGCCGCGGGGCCCGCTGCAGGCACAGGCGCCGCCGCCGGTGCGGGGGGCGTCGCCTACATCGCCCGCCCGGTCGGCGCGGTGGTCCTCGGCCAGAAGGGCAAGCAGAAAGGCCGCCCCCAGCCCGACAGCGCGCTGCGCGACACCGAGAACGTGCCCTACACCGAAGACGTGAGCGAGTATTTCAAGCGCGAGGTGCTGCCCCACGCGCCCGACGCCTGGATCGACCCCGACAAGACCAAGGTGGGCTACGAAATCCCGTTCAACCGGCACTTCTACGTGTTCAAGCCCCCGCGTCCGCTGGCCGAGATTGACGCGGAACTGAAGCAGACCACCGACCGCATTTTGGACATGATCAAGGGGCTGTCGGCATGAGTTTTCTGCGATACCCGAAGTACAAGGTCAGTGGGGTGGAGTGGCTGGGTGAGGTGCCGGCGCATTGGGAGGTCGTGAAGGTACGTTGGCTTTGCGAGATAAAAAAACGAATCGTTGGCGAGCTGGGGTTCGATGTGCTGTCGATTACTCAAAAGGGAATCCGAGTCAAAGACACGGAAAGCAACGACGGGCAGCTATCGATGGACTACACAAAGTACCAACTCGTCGAGGTTGGCGACTTTGCAATGAACCATATGGACTTGCTGACTGGCTATGTTGACCTGTCCTCAATCGTTGGTGTGACTAGCCCCGATTACCGGGTTTTCTCCATTCGCGATCCCAGTGTCTGTCATCCCAAGTACGTTCTATACCTTCTTCAGAATGGGTATCTGAATAAAGTCTTTTTTGCTTTCGGACAGGGAAGTTCTCAGCTTGGGCGATGGAGACTCCCCACCGATCAGTTCAATGATTTTTGGTTTCCTTTGCCATCCCCCGAAGAACAATGAGCCATCGCCACCTTCCTCGACAACGAAACCGCCAAGATTGACGCGCTGGTGGCCGAGCAGGAAAAGCTGATCGCCCTGCTGCAGGAAAAGCGCCAGGCCGTCATCTCCCACGCCGTGACCAAGGGGCTGGACCCGAGCGTGACTATGAAGGACTCGGGCGTGGAGTGGCTGGGGGAGGTGTCGGTGCATTGGGAGGTTTGTGCATTGCGGCGCGTGATCGCAGCAATCGAACAAGGTTGGAGCCCGGAATGCTATGCCCGCGAAGCTGAAGAGCAGGAATGGGGCGTGCTCAAGGCCGGTTGTTTGAATGGCGGAAATTTTCGGCCATCTGAAAACAAAGCCCTGCCGCCGGAGTTGCCTCCAGAAGAGGCATACGAAGTCCGAGTTGGCGATGTGCTCATGTCCCGCGCCAGTGGCTCTCCTGAGTTGGTGGGGTCCACTGCTTTGGTCAAAGCCACCCGAGAGCGGCTCATGCTCTCGGACAAGATCTTTCGACTCAAGTTGAAAGAGTTCGTCAACGCAGCTTTTTTTGTTGCGGCACTCAACTCGCGCCCATTGCGGATTCAGATCGAGAACGCTCTGAGCGGTGGCAATGGCATGGCGAACAACCTGCCGCAGTCGAGCTTGCTGACTTTTGCAATGGCGGTGCCGCCACTGGCAGAGCAAGCGACGATCACAGTGTTTTTGGAGCAAGAAACCGCCAAGCTCGACACCCTGACCGCCGAAGCCCGCTCTGCCATCACCCTCCTGCAAGAACGCCGCACCGCCCTGATCTCCGCCGCCGTCACCGGCCAGATCGACGTGCGCGGGCTGGCGGGCAGCGCAAATGCTCCTGATTCAGTAGCTGCCAGCGCTTATCCAGCAAGCGCTTGAGGCCAATTTTGCTTCAAACCCACCCTATCCCCTTGCCGCATGAAGCCTTCAAGGCAACCATCGTCGCCTTATGAGCAACAAACAGAACGGACCGCCATAGCGCCCTTGCATGGGCAGATGGGTAGTGAACCGGCGGCCAGGAAACTGAGAAATAAATCGCCCATCCCCGCATTTCTGAGAAAAATCCCCTGGCGCTGAAAATTCCCCCCGATTGTTCGGGCGCAACGCCGACGCCAAGTTCTGCGGGCGCTGTCCAGCAAGGCGCCTCCACGCAAACGCCCTCTGACAGCCCTCCTGCTACCATTCAGTCATCTCATTTCCAGACGGTCCCTCACCCAAGGTTTTTCATGCAAGCGCCCAACATGCAAGCACGCCAAGGCAAGCAAGCGCAGGACGAAGCGCTGCGGTCCTTGCACCGCTATGTCTACGAGCAGCTGCAGTCAGACCGCAAGGATGAGATCCTGCAACATGCGCGCCAGCGCATCGGGCTGTGGAAACAGGGCCGCCTGTGCAGCGATTACTACATCCGGTTTTGGTCTGGTGTGGTGAGCTCGGGCGACAGTGCTGTTTACAAGCAGAAAGTGCTGGAAGCGTCGGAGCGCCGCTCGCTGGGAATGATGCAGAACACGCCCTTTTCGTTCTTGCTGCGGGAATTGCGTTGAACCGCGAACAGCTTCATGCACTGCTGACGCAGGCCAAAGCCATCGTTCACCACACAGACTTCGTGATCGTTGGCTCGCTCTCCATCCTGGGCGCCGTCAGCGACCCACCCCGCACGATGGTGATGTCCATTGATGTGGATACCTATCTGAAGAACGACCCCCAGCGCACCTACGAACTGGCCCAGGCACTGGGCCAGGGCTCTGTGTTCGAGGATGAATTCGGTTATTACCTGGACCCGGTATCCCCCAGCCTGCCCTCGTTCCCGGAGGGGTGGCAGGAGAGGTTGATTCCGCTGGATTTCGGTGACGTGAAGGCTTTTTTTGTGCAGCCTGACGATGTGGCAGTTTCCAAGTACATGCGCGGCGAAGAACGCGACCTGCGTTGGCTGCTCGCTGGCCTGAAAAGTGGGCTCCTCGACATGCACACCATTGAACGTCGGATTGCGAGCGCACCGGCATTGGAAGGGGAGCTGCCCGCTGCCCGCAAAAGGATGGCGCGGCATCGCAAGGCATTGAAGCTCACCTGACCCCCGCTGAATCCAAGGCCAGGCATGGAGTGCAGTCACGGTGTCCCCATGAGACAAACAGCATCGGAAGGAACCTGCAGCCCATGAGCTTGCACAACGAAATCGCGTTCGAGACCGACATCTGCAACCACCTGGCAGCGCAGGGCTGGCTCTATAGTGAACCAGGCACCGAGGGCGACGCCAGCGGCTACGACACCCCCCGCGCCCTGTACCCCGCCGACCTGCTGGCCTGGGTGCAGGCCACGCAGCCGCAAGCCTGGGAGGCGCTGGTCAAGAACCACGGCGCAGCGGCCCCGGCCATGCTGCTGGACCGCCTGCGCAAGGCGCTGGACGACCGGGGCACGCTCGAAGTGCTGCGAGTGGGCATCGACCTGCTGGGGCTCAAGAGCCCGCTCAAGCTGGCGCAGTTCAAGCCCGCGCTGGCCATGAACCCGGATTTGCAGGCCCGCTACGCCGCCAACCGCCTGCGCGTGGTGCGCCAGTGCCGCACCGGGCACGATGACGTGATCGACCTGGTGCTGTTCTTGAACGGCATCCCCGTGGCCACGGCGGAGCTCAAAACCGACTTCACGCAGGACATGAACGCGGCGGTGGACCAGTACCGCTTTGACCGCATCCCCAAACCCAAGGGCCGGCCGTTTGCCGAGCCATTGCTGGACTTTCCGCGTGGTGCGTTGGTCCACTTTGCCGTGAGCAACCGCACAGTGATGATGGCCACGCGCCTGCAAGGCCCCGCCACGCGCTTTCTGCCCTTCAACCAGGGCGATCACGGCGGTGCGGGCAACCCGCCCAACCCCGCAGGCCACCGCACGGCCTACCTGTGGGAGCAGGTGTGGCAGCGCGATAGCTGGCTGGAGATATTGGGGCGCTACCTCGTCACCCAGCGCGACAGCAAGAAGAAGGTGACGGGCTTCATCTTCCCGCGCTACCACCAGCTCGATGCCACGCGCAAGCTGCAGGCCGCCGTGCTGGCCGAGGGGGCTGGGCATAAATACCTGATCCAGCACAGCGCGGGCAGCGGCAAGACCAATTCGATTGCCTGGACGGCGCACTTTCTGGCCGACCTGCACGATGCGCAGAACCATAAGCTGTTCGACAGCGTGCTGGTGGTCAGCGACCGCAACGTGCTCTATGCGCAGCTGCAAGAGGCCATCTTCGACTTCGAGCGCACCAAGGGCGTGGTGGCCACCATCAAGGGTGACGCGGGCAGCAAGAGCGGCGAGCTGGCCGAGGCACTGGGCGGCGGCAAGAAGATTGTGGTGTGCACCATCCAGACCTTCCCATTCGCCCTCAAGGCCGTGCAGGAGCTGGCCGCCACGCAGGGCAAGCGCTTTGCCGTGATTGCCGACGAGGCGCACAGCAGCCAGACGGGCGAGGCCGCATCCAAGCTCAAGCAGCTGCTGAGCGCAGAAGAACTGAAAGACCTGGCCGACGGTGGTGAGGTGGGCACCGAAGACCTGTTGGCCGCGCAGATGGCGGCGCGCGCCAACGACACCGGCATCACGTATGTGGCCTTCACCGCCACGCCCAAGTCCAAGACACTGGAGCTGTTTGGCCGCCGCCCCAACCCCGAGCAACCCGCCGGGCCGGGCAACCTGCCCGCACCGTTCCACATCTACAGCATGCGCCAGGCCATCGAGGAGGGCTTCATCCTCGATGTGCTGAAGAACTACACGCCCTACAAGCTGGCCTTCAAGCTGGCCAACAACGGCAAGGAGTGGGACGAGAAAGAGGTTGAGCGCAACGAGGCCATGAAGGGCTTGATGCGCTGGGTGCGCCTGCACCCCTACAACATCAGCCAGAAGGTGGCGGTGGTGGTGGAGCACTTCCGCGAGAACGTGCAGCCCCTGCTCGACGGCCACGCCAAGGCCATGGTGGTGGTGGGCAGCCGGCAAGAGGCGGTGCGCTGGCAACTGGCCATCCAGAACTACATCCAGGACAACGGCTACCCACTGGGCGCGCTGGTGGCTTTCTCGGGCGAGGTAAACGACCCGCAGAGCCTGCCTGACCCGGTGTCGGAGAACAGCACCGCGCTGAACCCGAACCTCAAGGGCCGCGACATGCGCGAGGCGTTTGCCACCGATGAATACCAAATCCTGCTCGTGGCCAACAAGTTCCAGACCGGGTTTGACCAGCCGCTCTTGTGCGGCATGTACGTGGACAAGCGCCTGGGCGGCATCCAGGCGGTGCAGACCCTGAGCCGCCTGAACCGCGCCTACAGCGGGCCATTCGACCTCAAAGACACGACCTACATCCTCGACTTTGTGAACGAGCCCGACGATGTTCTGGCAGCGTTCAAGACCTATTACGAAACCGCCGAGCTGGCCGGGGTGACCGACCCGCATCTGGTCTATGACCTGCGCGCCAAGCTCGATGCCTCGGGCCACTACGACGAGTTCGAGGTCGAGCGCGTGGTGCTGGCCGAGATGAACCCCAAGGCCACGCAGGCCATGCTGGTGGCCGCCATCGAGCCCGTGGCCGACCGGCTGCTCAAGCGCTACAAGGCGGCGCGGCAGAACCTGCAGGATGCAGAGGCCAGCACTATCCCAGACGGCCCGGCAGCACAAGCCGCCAAGGATGAACTGGCGGCCCTCACCCTGTTCAAGCGCGACCTGGGCACCTTCGTGCGCGTGTACGCCTTCCTGGGCCAAGTATTCGACTACGGCAACACCGCCATCGAAAAGCGCGCCATCTTCTTCAAGCGCCTGCTGCCCCTGCTGGACTTCGGCCGGGAGCGCGAAGGGGTGGACCTGTCGAAGGTGGTGCTGACCCACCACCGGCTGAAGGAGCAAGGCCAGCGCAGCCTGGCGCTGCACGACACCGACGGCGACTACAAGCTGCAGCCCCTGACCGACACCGGCGCGGGCGCGGTGCAGGACAAGATGAAAGTGCTGCTATCAGAGATCGTTGCCAAGGTGAACGACCTGTTCGACGGCGAACTCAGCGACGACGACCGGCTGGTGTATGTGAACCACGTCAAAGGCAAACTGCTGGAGTCCGACATCCTGGTGCAACAGGCCAGCAACAACAGCAAGGGCCAGTTCGACAACTCACCCGACCTGGACAGCGCACTGACCGACGCCATCATCGACGCCTTTGATGCCTACACCACCATGAGCAAACAGGCGCTGGACAGCGAGCGGGTGCGCTCCGGGCTCAAGGCCATCTTGCTGGGGCCGGCGCAGTTGTATGAGGTGTTGAGGGAGCGGGGGGGCAACAGATTCAATGCTCAGTAGCCATGTCTTGCGCTCGTGAAACGCTACTAGGCTCAGTGGAGTTGATTTCTATGGGGCTGGCAGGTGATGGCCAAGAGCAAGCTTCATGTCTTACGGGCGAACTTCCGCTTCAGGCTGATCCGAGTCATTCGCTGGTGGCGGCCCTACTGACCACTACCGCCGCAACCGGACGTTCGATGGCGCGCGGCATTTGCGGCCGAAGTGCCGCCCAGACCCGTCGCTCAGTCAGCAGCGACAGAAATCCGGACGAGTGCGACGAAAGATGCTTGAAGTGATCGCGCGCACACCCGTTGATTGGTATCCTCACCCTTCAAAACCTAGATGCGGGGGGGCGTATGGCGTGGACCGAAGAGTGGCCTTTTCAGGCGCTGGCACTGACCGGAGGAGGCTACAGAGGCCTTTTCACGGCGCGGGCACTGCAGGAGATGGAAGATCACATCGGCGAACCCATCGGCCGTCGGTTTGACCTCTCGTATGGCACCTCGATCGGCGGCATCATCGCGCTGGCCGTGGCGTTCGAAGTCCCCATGCTGAAGGTTGTACAGGCCTTCGAACAGTCGGGGGAGAAGATCTTTCCTTCGCGCGAGAAACCTAAGGGCAAGTTCGCCAAGGCTCTGGATATCTATCAACACTGGGATCGGCCACGATACAAGTCACAGGCGCTGCGCGAGGTGATCACGAGCCTCATTCCTGAGGACGCCACGCTCAACGACGCCATACACGCCGTCGGCATTCCCGCGGTTAATGTCACCAGCGGCAAGCCACAGGTCTTCAAGACCCGGCACAAGGCGGAATGGACGCGCGACTGGAAATACAAGGTTGTGGACGTGGCCCTGGCCACCTCGGCAGCGCCGACGTTCTTCGAACTGGCGGAAGTCGATGGCCAGCGCTACGCCGACGGCGGCCTGTACGCCAATGCGCCGGATCTTCTGGCCCTTCACGAGGCTGAGCACTTCTTCGACGTGCCTAGCACCGCCGTCCGCATTCTCAGCGTCGGCACGACGACTAACATGTATTCGCTGTCCTTCGAGACCGGCCGGGAATTGGGCATACAGGGCTGGATGGACGATAACCGTCTGTTCTCCGTCACGATCTCGTCGCAGCAGCAGCTTGTGGATCAGCTGATGCAACACAAACTGAAGGATCGGTACTTCCGCCTGGACGCGCCCCCGTCGAACGAGCAGGCCAAGGATCTTGGCCTAGACGTCGCCACCGAGGCCGCGCGGCGCACGCTGATGGCCCTGGGCAAGAAGGCCGCAAGCGACATCCTCAACACGAATCTGGCGCCGTTCCTGGCGCACAAACCCCAGATGACTCTGGTGCGGGGCGGCTGAGATGGGCCGCGCCAGCTCGCTGTTCAATGGCGCCGGCGAACAGACCCTGATCAGCCGCGTCAGCCCCACGACCCAGCAGCGCGAGTTCTTGCAGACCAGATGGAACGAACTGGCCGAGCACCTGAAGGTGTCGCTCAAGGCCCAGCACGGCCATCCGATCTCCACGTGGCTGCAGGGCTCCTACAAGTACGGTACGCTGATCAAGCCCGTCCACTCGGACGAGGAGTACGACGTCGACCTGGGCGTTTACTTCGAGTGGGGCAAGGGCGTCGAGATCGAGCCAACGGCCGACCAGTTGCGTCGCTGGGTCCAGCAGGTACTTGTCGACTACCAGCCCAATTGCCCGACCATGCGGTCCGTGGCGGAGCCGCCCAAAGAGCGGTGCTCGCGGGCGTCGTACGAGCATCAGTTCCACATCGACACCCCGGTTTACCACCTCAACACCGACACCGACGAGCGGCGCCTGGCGTGCCTGACCAAGGGGTGGGAGGACAGCGACCCCAAGGCTTTCTACAAGTGGTTCCGGGATGCGCGAACCGGCGGTCAGCGGGACCAGCTGCGGCGCTTGATCCGCTACCTGAAGGCCTGGGCTGCGTTGTCGTTCGATGACATCCCGGATTCGCGGCCGACCTCGATCCTGCTCACAGTGCTGGCCACCGAAGCCTACGGCGACATCGGTCTTGCCCTCCTCTTCGGCGTCGATGATGACGACGCCCTGATCTCCATCATTAAGACGATCCATGACCGGCTGAACAAGGATCGCCGCGTCCAGAACCCAGCCACCAAGGCCGACGAGGACTTGAATCGGATGAGCGCAGAGGCCTGGGCGGCCCTCCTGCCACGGCTCGATGCGCTGCTGGACATCGCCCAGCGCGCAGACGAGGCCGAGGGAGAACCGGCGGCGGCTCTGATCTGGACCGAGGCGTTTTCGTTCCTGATGCCGCTGCCGGAGGTGGACGAGGTCGACTTGGTGGACGAGCAGACGTCGCGCGCACTCATGCAGCTGCCCGACATCGACATTGCGGTCTACACGGGGAGTGGAGATAAGCGCTGCTTCGTGGCCAATCACCGCAACCGGGTGGCCGGGGTCGCCAAGGGCTGTACGCTGGTGTTCTCAATCGCCAACGCCCACATCCTCCCGCCGTTCGCCACCATCGAATGGACGGTGCGCAACCAGGGGTTGGAGGCCGAAGCTATCAGCGACCTCGGGCATCGCAGGATCGGGATGGGTCTGCTGCAGGCCGAAGAGCGCACGCGCTACCAAGGCACTCATCACATGGACTGCATCATCCGCGTCAACGGTCAGGTCTACGCCGTTCGCCGGGTTCCGGTCACTATCCGCGACGTTCACCACGTTCACAGGGCGCTGCAGCCTTCATACACGCGACTGAGCATGAGGCGCCGACGCTGACCCGCATCGCGTACCCGAGGTGGTTGACGTGGGGACCACGAGAGCTAGATCAAGTGCTTTATTGAGTCTATGTACTCATCCGACATAGTGTCGGAGCAATTCCCGTTTGCCGTCGCCGTAGGTCATCTCCACGTGCAGGCCGTACCGGCCCACGATGACGGCCAGCAGGGGCCGCTTGTCGGCCCGCTCCTTGGCCAGCTTCGTCCACTCGTTCAGGTCGATGTGGGAAGGGACGGGGATGTCTTGCGGGTGGGTGTGCCACTCGCCGATGTAGCGGGTCATGCCGCCGCTGGAACGCCAGTAACGCCTGGCCACGGCTCGGTGCCCAAACGGCAACCGTTCAAAGAGGTAGCGAAGCTGACGGTCCAGGCCCGTTGGCTTGGTGGCCAGCGTGACCAGCAGCCCCTTCTCATGAACTGTGCCAAGCAGGACGCCGCCGCTCTCCGGCAGGTCGCCCACCTGGATGTGCCGCTCGAACATGCCTAAGACCTCGTCGGAAAAGTTCAGCAGCAGGCTGCCGTCGTCCAGCGTCCAGTCGCTCACGTGGCGCATGCGGGGCATCCTTCGGCCCGTTGGGGCGAGCAGTCTTTGAAATGGACCTCGCGTTGCAGATCAAGCACTCTCGTCCTGAAGCTGGGCGACTCGGCGCCGTCCAGCCAGGCCTGCACCATCTCCATGGCCAGCGCGGCCGCCTGGACGGACGCGGTGGCGGGGAAGGGGACGTACAGGCCTTCGCAGCCGTGCCCCTTCATGATGACCTCCGGCGGCACGTCGAACACGCGGTACTGGTCATTCAAGGGCGGCTGAGAGATGCACCGCGCGCAGGCGTGCTCAGGCTTGGCCTTGAGCAGGGCGCGGACGGCCGCGCCGGTCCCTTCCACCCAGGCTGCTAGGAACGGCACCTTGTCGGCGTACTGCCAGGTGAGCCAGTCGGTCAGGCCCTGTTCCCCAGTGGCGTCGATCAATAGGTCTAGGGGCCCCAGGTTCGTATTCTTGACGTCCCCCACCACGGCCACCGCGTCGATGCCGGGCGCGACGCGCCGGAGCTCCTCGCCCATCGCCTCGGCCTTATTCTTGATCAGGGCGTTGAAACCGAGCCGATGACGGCCTAGGTTGCCGGGCTCCATCGACCCCATGTCCACCAGTGTGAGCCTCCCGCCCACTGTGCCCGCCCCGGCCTTGGTCAGCATCTCGGCGAGGTAGCCCCCAATGGTCCCGCAGCCGACCAGCCCGATCTTGAGCCCGGCCAGAGTCTTAGAGCCCGGCAGGTTGCGCTCGGCGAGGTAGTGGTCGTCGATGCGGCACGCGGAAATCCTGCGGATCGGCAGCCGGTAGAGAGTTTCGCGCAGCGACGGCTTGTTGCCGATGCCGACGGGATCCCGCTGCAGGTCCACCTCGACGCCATACTGAACTTGGGGCGAGTCGATCAAGACAAGTGCGCTCGTCGCCTTCGCCCGAAACAGCTCTAAGAGGCGCCGTTCGATCTTCTTAGTGCACCGCGGGTCCAACGTGTTCTGCCACTTCAGGAACTCCTGGACCGTCTTAGGCGGCCAGCGGTCCTGCAGCGGCATGGGCCGTGCTTTGGTATGCACGCGGAACGCCTTCAACTCAGTCTTGGGCAGCCCCAAGCCGATAGCTTCAAGCTTAGCGTGAGTGCGCAGCGTGTCGTCCGTGGCGACGCTGATCTTCCCGTCGTAGGTGTAAGCATCCAGCCCTCCGGGCCGACGTTCGTCGACATCCAACATACACCAGCGGTGGCCCCAGGTGATGTGGAATTCCTCAGCCAAGTCCGCGACCATCTTGCCGGCAAGGATGTCTTCCAGGACCTGTTCGGCCCGGTCGAGGCAGGCCATCGTCTGCTGGATTGGGTTGAAGGAATCAAAGATGACCGAGCCCACCGCCAGGTAGCACAGGTACCCGTCTGCACTGAGGTGGGGCTGCAGTTCAGGGTGCCCCGGCGGAACCGGTGTCAGCCAGACGCGGGGGAAATCATCGAGCGCGGGCGAGATCGTCAGCTCGCACGGGTAGTTCTTCGCCTTGAGGCACAGTTTGCCGGCGTACCTCAACCTGCCGCGCCCGTCGCGCTTCAAGTACGAAAAGCCGCGTTCTTGCAGCGCGGCGGTCAGGTCCGGGATCGCAACCTTCTGAAATTTCATCCAGCGCGCGTCCGCCCGACTAATTCGTTCGGGCCGGCGATCGCCGGAGAGGCGGCGATGGCGGCCGCCACGACCGAAGCAGCGGCGCTCACCTTGACGCGGTCAGGACGGTCCGGGAAGCGCGGGCCGAATAGCCCCTGCATCCAGGTGCACGCCTGCGCGGCGCTGCCGGCGTCCAACGCCGCCTGAAGCTGGCGGCCCAGACCCTCAAACTGCAGCGCCGCCTGTTCAACCATGTCTACCTCGTCGTCAGAGGCGCGCAGGCGGTCGGTCAGCGACTCTTGGGGGTTGATCGGGTTGCTGACACCGCTGCGCAGGGCCGTGGGCAGCTGCTTGACGACGTCAAGCAGCGCCTGGTCGTCGCGACGGTCCTGCTTAACGAACAGCGGCGCCGCCGCGGCCATCAGCAGGATTGAGCTGGGGCCGCCGGACTTCCAGGTCCAGTCGCGGTACGCCTTGAGGTAGCGCACGACGCGGCGCAGCTGCTCGCCCCGGGTCTCGACCTGGTCGACGAACCATTCCTTCACGGGCCGGGGGTCGGAGTGCATCCAGCCCTCCACGCGGTGGGCCAGCAGCACCTTGGTGGAAGGCAGTTCGTCCCAGCTCTCGATCGTGGCCTCGGATAAGACGTGGATGCCATCCATCGCAGCGCGCCGGATGGTCTCGGCCTTGACGAGGGTCTCGAACTCCTTGTCCGGGATCGCGTACAGGGGGATGTCGATGTGCGCGAGGTCGCTGATCTCCACGCGGATGCAGGTGGGCTTGCCGGAGAGCTTCCAGCCTTTTTCCTTCACCAGGTCGGCCAGGGCCTTCTCCGCTACGCCGAAGAAGACGTTCGCTGCCACGCTGGGGCTGTCGGTCAGGGTCAGGAAGCCAAGCGGCAGGTAACAGCCATCATCGACGTCCGCTTGCTGGGGCTCCTGCGCCGGCGCGTTCAGCGTCTTGTAGGCCCAGGAGCCCTGGGTGAAAAAGCGCGGCTGCGGAACCTTGCCAGGGTGGCCTTCCGCCGCGTAGACGCGGGGGATTCCGTCGCGCAGCGCAATCCGGACCTCGTTCTTGGCCGCGGCGATGTCCTGGCGGTCGTCGTCGCGCAGGTTCAGGTTGCCGAAGAGGCAGGGTTCAGGTTCGACTTCTGTGTAAAAAAGGGCGCTCAGGTTCAGCATGGATGGTCGGGCGTGAGGTGGACGGCGCAACGCGCGTCCAGTCGCGTCGCTTGCAGGCGTCGAGCCATCCGTTCCACCCTTCAACCGGCAAGCCGGCTACCGCTCCAAAGCGTGCTCAGGATGTCGACGCAAACATACATACGAATGACGTCAGGATTTTCAATAGTCGCGCACGTCGATATAGGGTTTGTGCCTACAGGGTGCGACGAGTACCCAGAGACTGACCCGGCCTAGGCTAATATAGCCCACACCTATGATCGGTAGGCAGTCGGTTGAGCACCATGGAGACCTTGCCGTTGAATTCCCCTCAAGC
>ERZ650312.1442-NODE-1442-length-13446-cov-5.052125_pt1 | contig 13446 bp, 9 predicted proteins | sample MGYA00376248_ERZ650312 | MGnify/ENA primary metagenome ERZ650312 (study PRJEB26733, sample SAMN07839316) | wastewater metagenome | biome: urban; feature: wastewater treatment plant; material: waste water | place: USA: North Carolina | collected 2016-07-28 ... | reverse complement strand
CCTGTTATTATGAAAGCCTCCGCAGGCGGCGGCGGTAGAGGTATGAGGGTTGTAGAAGACGAGAGCTACATCGAAAATGCATATTTGGCAGCCTCAAGCGAAGCCGAATCGGCATTTGGAGACGGCTCTATATATATGGAAAAATACATCAAAAAACCACGCCATATAGAGATGCAAATCGTAGCCGACAAATACGGCAATGTTATCCATCTCGGGGAGAGAGATTGTAGTCTACAGAGAAGACATCAAAAACTGATAGAGGAGTCTCCGGCAATACTTCTTGATGAAGAGACAAGAAAAAAACTTCACGCTACAGCCGTTCAAGCAACCAAATATATCAAATACGAAAATGCCGGAACATTTGAGTTTTTGGCCGATGAGCAAAAAAACTTCTATTTTATGGAGATGAACACAAGGCTTCAGGTAGAGCATCCGGTGAGCGAAATGGTCTCCGGTGTCGATATTATAGAGTTGATGATTAAAGTGGCAGAGGGCGAAGAGCTCCCGCCTCAAGATAGTATAAAACTTTCCGGTCACTCCATTGAATGCAGAATTACAGCGGAAGACCCTGTGAAGTTTCTCCCAAACCCAGGCAAGATAAAACAATGGATAGTCCCTGGCGGCAAAGACGTAAGAGTCGATAGCCACTGCTATCCGGGTTACATCGTTCCGCCTCACTACGACTCGCTCATAGGCAAGCTAATAGTATGGGCAGAGACAAGAGATAAAGCTATAGAAAAAATGCATCGAGCCCTAGGTGAATTTGAGGTCAGCGGGATCAAAACAACTATAGATTTCCACAAAAAAATGATGAAAAACCCTGATTTTAAATCAAACAACTACGATACAAAATATTTGGAAAACTACAAAGGTTAAGCCAATCCCTTTGAATATTTATGGTTATCAAAAAGCAGCTAGCGGCGTGAGCCGTCTGCTGAAGACCTAATTTACGGTTTTACCGGAAATTTGAGAATTAATTAGATAATTCAAGCCAAATATTGGAACGCTTTTTGTTTCATATCTCGTAAATAAATAAAAAGGTGCGAGATATGAAAATAGGCGATACAAATATCCAAAACGTTTTTTATAGAGCGTCTCAAACTGATAAAGCACAAAAAAACACTAGCGATGCCGTAGAGAAAACCGGAGAAAAAACTTTTGAAGAGGTTCTTTCAAAGAGTGCATCTTTTTTGGGTGATGTCAAGGCGATAAACGAGGCTGCTGTAGGCATACAGCTATCCGAAAACTCTTTACAAAAAATAAGCGGGGAAAAAGTGGAAGAAGCAGTTAGAGATCTAAGAACTATGACGATGAACCTAAAGGCGCTACTAGCAAAAAGCCTACAAACAGGCAATGAAAACGCAAGCGAATATACCGTTGAAAAACTAACTGCAAAACTAGCGGGTACAAATCCGGCGCAATTTCACGACTTTGATTACCTAGCCACAAAATCTACTTCACTACTAGCATAAAAGACAAGACCCCCGAAAAAAGGGGGCACCAAAAACTCACGGTAATCTAAATACTTTTACCTTTGCGGAAGCTTTTAATTTTTCAAAATAATCCCTCACCGCATCCATCTCTTTTTGTTTTGTATATCTTTCGTTTACCTCAGATTTAACACTATCAAAATCAGCTACGGCAAAATCTTTTTTATCTTTTACATAGAAAACCGCAAAAGTATCTTTTATAGGGATAATAGGGGTAAACGAACCCTCTTTTGTATTTTTAAATACATATATCAATCCCGGATCTAAGGCTTTTGTCTCTATCGTAACCTCTTCTTTGGCGACACCCTGATGCTCGGAGAGCGGTGACGATATCATCTTTTCTAGTGCGACCTTATTTGATGATGAATATTGCAAGGTGTCTATTTTTGCCGGAACCGAAAAAGAGTTTTTGTTGTTGTCATAATAGAGTTTCAAATCTTTTTCATCGACGGCGGCGTATTTTTGATATGTGATTTTTTGATATAGCTTCTCTTTTGCTATTTTCTCTTTTAAATCTTTTTTGTATTCAGATACGCCCAAAAAGTTTTTCTCTATAGCCTCTTTGAACTGCACAAGGGTCATATTGTTAGATGAAGCGATCATCTCCATCCTCCGCTCTATCTCAAAATCATCTATTTTGACGTTTTGCTTTTCAAGCTCATACTCTTCTAGTTTTTTTTCGATAATTTTTTCTATCGCATCTTGTCTAGATATTTTTGCGCTTTCGCTTAGTTTGACTATCTCAAACATAGTAACCACTCTACCGTTTACCGTCATAGCAACCCCGTCTACTATCTGCGCCGAAAGCGTCAGAGCCGTAGCTATGCTAATCAAAAAAGCTTTTTTCATACTGTTATCCCAGATTGATTGTTGCTCTGATTTTACTATATTAAATCTTTCGACTTAGGCCAAAGCATTGATTTTATTGGCTTGAAAACATTTTTTAGATTTTTTTTAAAAGTTGGAACGGTTTGTGCTCTAAAAGTGAAAATTCATCCCAAATAAGAGGTTTAACAAGATGGGCTTTAGAATAAACACAAATATCTCAGCAATGAACGCTCACAACTACGGCGTTATGAATAATAGAGAGTTAGATAGCGCTCTAGCAAAACTATCATCAGGTCTTAGAATCAATACTGCCGCCGACGATGCCTCCGGTATGGCTATCGCTGATAGTCTACTATCTCAGGCGAATGCGCTAGGTCAAGCAGTAAAAAATGCAAACGATGCTATCGGGATTATCCAAACGGCTGACAAAGCGATGGATGAGCAAATAAAAATCCTAGATACAATCAAAGTCAAAGCAACCCAAGCGGCGCAAGACGGACAAAGTACACAATCAAGGCAAGCACTCCAAAACGACATCGTAAGACTTATGGAAGAGCTTGACAATATCGCCTCAACAACATCGTTTAACGGTATGAAGCTACTAGCCGGAAGCTTTACAAATAAAGAGTTCCAAATCGGCGCATACTCAAACGAAACGGTAAAAGCGTCGATCGGTGCTACCAACTCTGATAAAATCGGTTCTGTTAGATTTGAAACGTCTACGAACATTAGTGCCGCAGGAATATCTACATTGGCATTTCAAAATGTAGACGGAACAAATACTACACTGCAGGGTGTTACTATTTCTAATAGCGCCGGAACCGGTTTAGGCGCTCTTGCATTAGCTATCAATAATGCCTCAGATATTACGGGTGTGAGGGCTAGCTATAAAGTCGTTACTACCGCTTCGGCCGCTGTTACCGCCGGAGACATTAGAAATTTAGTTATAAACGGTATTACCGTCGGTGATGTTTTGGAAATGAAGAATAGTGATGCTGACGGCAAATTAGTAAATTCTATCAATGCTGTTACAACTCAAAGTGGGGTGTATGCTAGTGTCGATATTATGGGAAGAATTACTTTGACATCAACCGACGGCAGAGGCATATCTGTTACAACAATTAGTTCTGGCTCACTTCTTGGGCTTGCCAATCATGACGATCTAACATTATCTGCTGGAACAACGTCAAATAATAACTATGGAAGATTAACACTAACGTCTCTAAATGCGAGAGATATACTAGTTAGCGATACAAACGGGACACTAACCGGCAATCTAAACTCTGCCGGTGCAAATACCATTTTAAATCTAGGTAGCGTAAGAGCCAATTATACATCAAGCCAAGGTCTTGCGGCAGGCGCATATGCAAACCAAGCAGAATCGGGCGGAGCCTCGGCCTATATGGGTTCAGGCGTTACGACTAGAACGGGTGCCATGATGGTTATGGATATTGCGGAATCAGCTATGAAGCTACTGGATAAAATCAGGGCAGACCTAGGTTCTGTTCAAAACCAGCTAACCGTTACGATAAACAATATCTCAACAACGCACGTATCGGTCAAAGCGGCAGAATCGCAAATTAGAGATGTTGACTTTGCCGAAGAGTCTGCAAACTTCTCAAAAAGAAACATTCTAGCCCAATCCGGCTCGTTTGCAATGGCGCAAGCAAACACGATACAACAAAATGTTCTAAAGCTACTCCAATAAGGTAGCTTCCCCATTTTTTATTAAACCTAAACCCGCTATTATATTTAAAGTATGCTCGCATCATACCGTGCGAGCTTTCATATATAATAAGGTTATTTCAATGGATGCTACGGTTTACTATAACAATCTAAATGCAATAAGCAAACACAATCACGAGTTATTTTTGAAACTCTCTAAAATAACAGAAAATACCAATTTTGACGTATCTATCTCACAAGACGACCCGCTCAAAATCAATATCTACGACAAAGATTCCAAAATGTGGATGTTTAAAGATCCCATTGACGAGACACATAGGTTGATTTCCGGCTTTGAGGATTTCCAAAAATACCCGCTATTGTTTTTTTTCGGTTTTGGAAACGGGGTTTTTCTGAAAGCGATTTTATCCAATAAGACACATGAAAGAGTCTACATCGTTGAGCCAAAACTAGAAATTTTGTTTATAGCACTTCATTTTTTAGATTTTAGCGAAGATATAGAGAGCAAAAGAATACGAATATTTTTAGCAGAAGATTTTACGTACAACACAATCAGAAGCCTAGTCGGGAATGACGGAGTTGCGGCTTACCTAAAAACATATACGCTAAATTCGACATCTGCATACTACTCAAAATACACAAACCTAATGGTTTCAGTCAATAAAATCATTATAGACGCTATTTTGCACTTTATTAAATCTCACGGAAACTGTGCTTCCGACTCTTTACTAGGCATTGACCATTTTCTAAAAAATATTCCGTTAATGCTAAAAAACTATCCGTTTGTCGATGTTGCGCAAAGAAAAAACTCTGAGGTGGCAGTCATAGTCTCGACGGGTCCGTCGCTTACCAAGCAACTACCACTATTAAAAGAGATTCAAAAAAATGTAACAATAATTTGCGTCGATGCAAGTATGCCGATTTTGGAAAAGTGGGGAATCAAACCAGACATTGTGACTTCGCTTGAAAGAATCGAAGATACGGCACTTTTTTTTGAAAAAACGTCAAAAGAGTTTCAAGACGGCGTAGTCTTTTTATCCTCCGCATTGCAGCATGAAAAAATATATCAAAATATAAAAGGCGGATATCTAACAATCGCCATGAGACCATTCGGCTACATGGAGATATTCGGTCTTCACGGCTATGGATACATCGGTATAGGGATGAGCGCAGCAAATATGGCGCATGAGCTAGCATATATAATGAACTATTCTGACGTTATTTTAATCGGTCAAGACCTTGCGTACGGCGATGATGGCCTTAGCCATGCAAAAGATCACGTATACGGAGAAGATGAGGTAAAAGGGTATAAGACAGATACATATGTGACAAAATGGGGCGGCAACGGGAAAGTGAAAACGAATGAAGTATGGACTATGTTTAGGGGCTTTTTTGTAACCGGAATTGAGCAGTCAAAACATCAGATGACTACCTACAACTGCACGGAGGGCGGAGCAAGAATCGAAGGCTCCGTTGAAATGCCGTTTGAGTTTGCCATAACAAAGCTTATTGATAGAAGCTATAAAAAACCCATTATCGTTCCTCAAAAACCGGACGACTCAACCATTAACGATTTGATTTCTTACACATATTCTCAATATACAACACTACTAGATACGGCCAAAAAGCGGAAAAAAAATGTAGAAAGATTATTTTTGAAAGTAGCTGCTTTTTGCGAAGAGATAGAAGAATTAAATCTTAAACATCACGCCGACAAAGTAAATATTAAAAAATTAAAAAAACTTCTGTATGAAATAGATGGCATAAAAGAATGGCAACTGTCGTTAGAGTTTAGGGGGCTTTTTTGGGATTTGGTTCAGTCTTTTGTCGTTAGTCAGGAGCTTGAAATTGCCAAAATCAGCGTGAAATATACAAAAACAGAAGCGGAACAAAATGCCAAAATGCTAGAGTTTTTATTTGCTCACAAACCATGGCTCTTTACGCTTGCTGGCGGAATGGATTCGATGATAGAGGTTATGAAGAAAAGGAAAAAAGAGATACAAAAAGCATCCAAGCAATCAAATTTATAAGTTTTTTCTGAAAGTTTACCGCCTCATGCGATAAACCTTCAGAAGATTGTTCTGTTGTAGCAATCTCAAGACGTTTTCGAGAAAACGTTCTTAGGCTACTGAAGCAATCTAAGAACGTTTTGTTGAACTTGATTTGCTTGGCTTAGGGCGTATGAGCCTGATTGAGCCAAAATGTTTCTTTTTGAGAAGTTTGAAGACTCTTCTGCAAAGTCTACATCTCTGATTTGAGATTCGGCAGATTTTACGTTTACCTGTGTTACCGAAATATTGTTTACAGTTGCAATTATTTGGTTTTGTGCAGAACCTAGGCTCGCTCTGATTTTATCAAGTTGTCTTAGTGCGGATTCTGCAATATCCATAGCCAACATTGCGCCTATTCTCGTAGTAACACCTACGCCTAGGTTTGCGCCACCGGATAGAGCTTGATTTTCTTGCGCAATACTTGCATATGCACCCATTGCGATAGCTTGTGATATGGTATAGTTAGTTGAAATACTTCTAAGATTCGCAGTATATGCCGTAGCTCCCGAGTTTGTTATTGCGGCATTCAATGTGCTGTTAGTAGAAGATACGATAATATCATTTGCGCCTTGCATTTTCAGGGTTAGTCTACCAAACGTAGTAACGGCAGTTGAACCTGAGAATTCATTTGCAGTAGCAACAACGGCACCGGACAGACCACCGAACATAATACCTCTACCATCATTAGATGTAAGTGTCAATCTACCCGTCACATCAACACTTGCAGTAACACCCGTTTGTAGTGAAGCGGCATTGATGGCATTTACTAGTTTACCGTCAGAGTCATTAGCCTTAATATCGGTAACCGTTCCTATCGTTACGTTGTTAATTACTATATTACCTGTCGTAGAAACAGCGGCAACACCAGCGGAACCTGTAAATTGAACGTTATAGCTAGCGGTAACACCTGTTTGGTCAGATGCTTTGTTGATTTGGTTTGCAAGAGCGCCAAGACCCGTGCCGGCACTTTGAGACATTACTACACCGCCTATACCGACTGCAACACCAGATGGAGTATAAAAACTCATCGCAACACCGCCAGACAATATACCGGCGACACCGGCGGAAGTAATCTCTGCACTTGTTTCAGTTCTAACAGAACCGATAACATCAGAAATGGTATTTCCTATAGAGACATTTACGGTCTGATTTGAGTATGCCCCTATTTGGAATTGTTTGTTGGTAAATGAGCCGTTAAGTAGACCCATACCGTTGTATGATGTAGTTGCAGCAATATTATCTAGTTCTGCCATTAGGGCTACGATATCATTTTGAATTGCCGCTCTTGAAGATGCATTTTGTCCATCTTGAGCCGCTTGAGTAGCTTTTACTTTGATGGTATCAAGAATTTTAGTTTGCTCGTCCATTGCTTTATCGGCAATTTGAATGATACCGATGGCGTCATTCGCATTCTTGATAGCTTGACCAAGCGTATTAGCCTGCATTCTTAGCGAATCTGAAATCGTCATTCCTGAAGCATCATCCGCCGATGAATTGATTCTGAGACCCGAAGAGAGTCTGGATAATGACGTACTAAGCTCTCTATTGTTGAGCACGCTGTTGTTTAGGGCGTTCATAGCCGCTATGTTGGTATTAATTCTCACAGCAAATCCTTTTGGTTTTTTCCTATTACAAATTAGATACCAGCAAAAAATATGCCAACTTATGGACTAGCCTGTAAGCTCTTTAAGAGGCTTGATATCGGAGACGCCCATATTTGCGTACTTGGATTTCCAGTTGCAGTAGGTGGCACCAGATAAATATCTATGATTTTTACACCGGATTCAACTTCTTTGAGGATTGAGACTATAGGTTTGGAAGTGATGTTAAGATTGAGGGAGTTTACATGGGAGTTTACAGCCCAAAGTTACAGCATTCAAAATATACTTTAGTATTGAAATATAGGATTAAAAAGGAGATACGGCAGTTAAAAACGGATCGTCTTAAACTAAGACACTCCGCCCAAAAAGGACGGAGCCAAAGAATGCAGTATAAAAACTGAAAAGACTATTGTAGTAGTCTTAGAACGTTTTGTTGTAGTTGGTTTGCTTGGCTTAGGGCATATGAGCCTGATTGAGCCAAAATGTTTCTTTTTGAGAATGTTGAAGACTCATTTGCAAAGTCAACATCTCTGATTTGTGATTCGGCAGCAGCTACGTTAACTTGCGTTACGGAGATGTTGTTTACAGTAGAGATTACTTGGTTTTGTGCAGAACCTAGTCCAGCTCTAATACCGTCAAGCTGTTTTAGCGCAGATTCGGCTATATCCATAGCAAGCATTGCACCTACTCTAGTTGTAACACCGACACCTAGGTTTGCGCCACCTGATAGAGCTTGATTTTCTTGAGTGATACTTGCATAAGCACCCATTGCAATAGCTTGAGATACGGTATAGTTAGAGGCTATGCTTTTTAGGTTTGAAGTATAAGACGTAGAGCCTGACATGATAGCTCCACCCAAAACGCTATTGGTAGATGAAACGATGATATCGTTCGCACCTTGCATTCTTAGAGTCATTCTACCGAATGTAGTAACGGCAGTACCGCCTGAGAATACGTTTGCAGTAGCAACAACGGCACCGGATAGACCACCGAACATAATACCTCTACCATCATTAGATGTAAGTGTCAATCTACCACCTACGTCTATACTCGCAGTAACACCCGTTTGTAGTGAAGCGGCATTGATAGCGTTTACTAGTTTACCGTCAGAGTCATTTGTAAGAACGTTAGTAACAGCACCGATTGTTACGTTGTTGATTACTATGTTACCTGTTGTAGAAACAGCTGCAACACCTGCCGAACCTGTAAATTGAACGTTATAGCTAGCAGTAACACCAGTTTGGTCAGACGCTTTATTGATTTGGCTTACAAGAGCACCGAGACCTGTACCCGCACTTTGGGACATTACTACACCGGCTATACCCACTGTTGTACCTGAAGGGGTAGTAAACGTCATGGCTGTACCGCCGGATAGGATACCGGCAACACCGGCAGATGTAATCTCCGCACTTGTTTCGCTTCTTACAGAACCGATAACGTTAGAAGCTGTATTTCCGATAGATATATTCACGGTTTGACCAGAATATGCACCTATTTGGAACTGTTTGTTAGTAAACGAACCGTTTAGTAGGCCTTGACCGTTGTAAGATGTAGTTTGAGATATGTTGTCAAGCTCTGCCATCAAAGCCATAATATCGTTTTGGATAGCTGCTCTTGAAGATGCATTTTGACCGTCTTGAGCCGCTTGAGTAGCTTTTACTTTGATAGTATCAAGAATTTTAGTTTGCTCATCGATAGCTTTGTCTGCTATTTGAATGATACCGATAGCATCGTTACCGTTTTTGATAGCTTGACCTAGAGTGTTACCTTGAGATCTTAGAGAGTCGGCAATCGTCATACCTGACGCATCATCCGCAGAAGAGTTAATTCTAAGACCTGAAGATAGTCTAGCCAAAGACGTGCTAAGCTCTCTTTGGTTCATTGTGTTGTTAACCAAAGCGTTCATAGCCGAGATGTTTGTATTGATTCTCATCGTAAATCCTTTTGATTTGAGTTGTCGGCATCCTTGCCTAACAAAAACAATATCGTAAAAACTCTAAAAAAATTTAATTTTTTTTTTGTAGAATTTGCCCCTCTTTAAAAAGACAAGCATATAATTAAGGTATAGTCTGTTGAAAAATCTAATAATCGTTGAGTCTCCCGCTAAAGCCAAAACACTGAAGGGTTTTTTGGGCAAAGAGTATGAGATTGTAGCAAGCAAGGGGCACATCAGAGATTTGCCAAAGAGCAGTTTCGGGATAAAAGTTGCGAAAGATAGTTTTATTCCCGACTATAAAATAACGGACGACCACAAAAAAATAGCCGAAGAGCTACAAAAACTGGCAGAAAAAGCAGATACCGTATATCTGGCGACGGACGAGGATAGAGAGGGTGAGGCTATAGCTTTTCACATAGCGGCGATACTAGGTAAAGAGGCGACCGAATTTCCTAGAATCGTCTTTCATGAAATCACCAAAAATGCAATCTTGAAGGCTTTAGAGAACCCTAGAAAGCTAAATATGGAGATGGTAAACGCCCAACAGGCAAGGAGACTACTTGATAGAATAGTCGGCTACAAACTCTCTCCGCTTATCTCTTCAAAAATACAAAAAGGGCTTAGCGCAGGACGGGTGCAATCCTCGGCTCTAAAAATAGTAGTAGACAAAGAGAGGGAGATACGGGAGTTTATACCTCAGGAGTATCACGAGATAAAGGCCTCATTTGATAACAAAATAGACGGCGCGCTGTTTGAGGCTTTCGGGAAAAAAATAGACAAACTATCGGTAAAAACCAAAGAAGAGGCCGACAAAATAGTAAAAGCGGCCAAAACGGGCGGTTTTGTTGTCTCTAAAATCGAAAAAAAGAAAAAAGTATCAGCCTCCCCTGCCCCGTTTATGACATCTACGCTTCAGCAATCGGCATCGTCGTCACTTGGATTTTCACCCAAAAAGACAATGATGTTAGCCCAAAAGCTATACGAAGGGGTTCCGACCCACAAAGGGGTCAGCGGTGTAATCACATACATGAGAACCGACAGCCTCAATATCGCAAAAGAGGCCGAAGAGGCGGCAAGAGAACTCATAGAGTCCAAATACGGTAAAAAATATCTCCCAACCTCCCCTAAAAAGTACAAAACAAAAAGTCAGGGGGCGCAAGAGGCGCACGAGGCCATTAGACCTACAATGCTTGACTTTACGCCCGATACGGCAAAAGGGTTTTTAAAAGGGGATGAGCTAAGGCTTTATACGCTTATCTATAACCGTTTTTTGGCCTCTCAGATGAAAGATGCAGAGTTTGAAAGCCAAAGTGTATTTATCTCAAACAAAGAGACGGTATTTAAGGCAAGCGGCTCTATTTTGGTATTCGACGGTTTTTATAAGGCTCTCAGCGAAACTGAAAAAGACAAGCTACTCCCTGAGACAAAAGAGGGTGAGACGACTGAGCTAAAAAAGATAGACTCAATCCAAAAATTCACAGAGCCGCCGAGCAGATACACCGAAGCGGGACTCGTAAAACAGCTGGAATCTCTCGGTATAGGTAGACCGAGTACCTACGCCCCGACCATATCCACCCTCGAAGATAGAGGATATATAGCCATAGAGAGCAAAAGTATTATCCCTAGCGAAACGGCATTTAAAGTAACTGATATGCTCCAAAAACATTTTGAGGAGATCGTCGATAGCAACTTTACGGCCAAAATGGAAGAGGAGCTCGACAAAATAGAAGAGGAGAACAAAGACTGGCAAAAGCTTTTGTGGGAGTTTTATGAGGGGTTTATCGAAAAGGTAAATGAGGGTAAAAAGACAATAGAGAGCCAAAAGATTGTTATCCCGATAGACGAAGACTGCCCAAAATGCGGTCTCCCGCTAGTCAAAAGGATGGGTCGGTTCGGAGAGTTTGTCTCTTGCAGCGGATACCCGAAGTGTAAATATACGAGAAATCTGCAAAAAGAGAACGAAGCAAAAGAGGAGCCGAAATTTACGGACGTAGTGTGCGATAAATGCGGTTCTCCAATGGTTGTAAAGTCAAGTTTTAGAGGTGATTTTTTGGCATGCTCCGCTTATCCGTCATGCAAAAATACAAAATCACTAGCCCCCCAAAAAGTTGCAGAGGCTCCATGTCCTATGTGCGGCGGCAAAGTTGTTGAGAAAAAATCAAAAAGGGGGGCTTTTTTCGGATGCGAAAACTACCCCAAATGTACATTTATTTCAAAGTATGAACCGTCAAAAGTCCCATGCGAAAAATGTGGCAAAACAACGGTTCATAAAAAACTGAAAACAAAAGAGTATTACGAGTGCCTAGACCCTGAATGTAAGCATAAAACGGAATCCAAAGCCCAATGAAAACATATTTTCTGCCGCTACATGCGGCTAGCTTTAGTGCCTTAGCGGCTAGCGTAGCCGACATGGGCTTTGCTCATGCGACGTTTATATGAAAATAGGGATACTCTCCGATACCCATAGAAAGGTGGGACGGGCTAAAAAAATCATAGAGCTATTCACCTCTTTGGGGTGCGAGCATATTATACATGCCGGAGATATCGTCGAAGAGGGGGTTTTGTTGGAGATGAGAAAATCAAAAATCCCTTTTACGGCTGTTTTTGGAAACAATGACAGACATTTGCGAAATGAACAGGAGAGATACACTCTCTTGTATGAACCTGCATATTTTAAAATAGGCGATTTGAGCCTAAAACTAATGCATATTCCGGTTTATCTAAATCCGGATGCCGATGTCGTTATATTTGGGCATACACACAAAAAATATATTAATTTCACCGGAAAAACACTTTTTCTAAACCCAGGTGAAGCATGCGCCAGAAACAAAGATTTATCAGAGTGTATGACGTTAGAGTGGAGTGAGAAAAAATTTATAGTCAACTATTTTTATAGAAAATTAAAAACAGACTCATGGAATGAGCATATTACGGAATTTGAAAGATGAAAAAACAGATTATGCTATGTGCTATCTCAAACGTTCAAAGCGGGGGTTGCTCCGAGGACTGCGCTTTTTGTGCCCAAAGTGCAAAATATAAAACAGGGATCGACACATATACTTTTAAAGACCCCTCGGTAGTCGTCGAAGAGGCAAAAAAAGCCCGCACAAGCGGTGCAATAGGATTTTGTCTAGTAACTAGCGGAACAGGGCTGGATGCAGAAAAAACCGAATACCTCTCATCTTTGGCCGCTAGAATCAAAAAAGAGGTGGACGGATTATTCTTGATATCATCTGCTGGTATAGCGGATACACATTCGCTACTAGAGCTAAAAAGAGGGGGTGTGGACAGCTATAACCACAACCTTGAAACATCGAGGGAGTTTTACCCGTCGATCTGCTCCACTCACACATGGGAAGCCAGATACGACACATGTGAAAACGCCCGCTCGGCAGGACTGATGCTATGTGTAGGCGGTATATTCGGGCTAGGGGAGAGCGATAAAGATAGAGAATCGCTATTTAACTCTCTAAAGTCGCTAAATCCGATGAGCTCCCCGATAAATTTTTTTATGCCGACACCGGCTCTTCCGATAAAAGAGTGCTCCGTAAATACCGATAAAGCACTGGAGATCATCAGGCAGGCAAAAGCAGCTCTACCAAATACGGTGATTATGTCTGCAGGAGGAAGGGAGATGATGTTTGGGGATAGGCAGGTAGAGATTTTCAATGCCGGATGCGATGCGATTATCGTTGGAGATTATCTCACCACGTGCGGGCAGGAGCCGTCACGTGATTTTGAAATTTTGAAGCAAGCAGGGCTAGAACCCCTACCGGAATGTCCATTTCATTTTTGATGGATTCTCAAATCTTGAGCGAAGCCCAAGATTAGGTCTTCGGCAGACTGCCCTCGCC
>ERZ650312.1439-NODE-1439-length-13454-cov-5.873573_pt1 | contig 13454 bp, 11 predicted proteins | sample MGYA00376248_ERZ650312 | MGnify/ENA primary metagenome ERZ650312 (study PRJEB26733, sample SAMN07839316) | wastewater metagenome | biome: urban; feature: wastewater treatment plant; material: waste water | place: USA: North Carolina | collected 2016-07-28 ... | reverse complement strand
GGTATGGCTGGTGGCGTAGATCAGGTTCTAAAAGAAATTTTAGGTGATGAGCTGGTGGAACAGTTGAAGCATGAGCTGCGTTATCAACGGGATGTTTATTAAATAGAAAAAATGATCGAGAAAAAAAGCCAGTAAGTGAACTTACTGGCTTTGTGTATAAGGGCAGATTAAAATTTCTTTTCAAGTGTAAACTGGAAATTTGGAATGGCTTCGTTGTTACGGGCCTGATAAAGGCTGCCATCAGACTGGTTGGTTAAACGCTCTTTATAGTCAGTGCTTAAAATGTTGTTCAGGTTTAGGCTTGCTGACCAGTTTTTGGGAAAGCGTTTGGTTGCTGCAATGTCAACATTGAAACGCTGGTTGGTGGTACGGTTATAAGGCTGGCCATCCAGAGCACGGGTAAATTCAGGCGTGTAATTGACATTGATGCTGGTGGAAAGCTGCCAAGGTTTGTAGCTGTATGAAATGCCTGAACTCGCGGTATAAGGTGCAACATCACTCACCAGACGGTCATTGTGCTGGGCATCTTCAATGGTTGCACGTACGGTTGAGACTTGCCCATTGAGCATAAAGGCATGTCCAGCTTCAGTCTGTTTCAGTGCATAACGACCAGAGAATTCCACACCGTAGGTGGTGGCTTCATTCTGGTTTTGTGGGCGTTCAACATAACGGCTACCCTCAAGCGCAATCACCCGTTCAATATAGTCCTTGATTTCACGGTGATAGGCGGTTAAGTTCACGCCACCACTGGCAGAATCAAATGCCAGGGTTGACTCGAATGCCTTGATCTTTTCAGGTTTTAGGTTTGGATTACCCCCACGGTCAGGATTATTGAGTGAACCCGCATCGCTGTCTGTTGAAACCGTTACGTTTGGAATCAGTCGATCAGTATTTGGACTGCGGAACGCCTGACTTAAATTGGTTTGAATCGACCATTGGTTGGTGAGGTCAAAACGATAGGCAAGTACAGGACTTAAATGATGGTCCTGATAATCCACCAGACCTGAACGGTCCAGCCATTCCTGACGCGCACCCAAGGTGACAGTCTGGCGGTCAGTAAAGCGCCAGCTTCCCTCACTGTAGAGGGCATAGCGTTGTTCATCCAGACTTTGGCTGACATTGCTGCCCAACTGACTGTTGTTTGCACTGACCCCAAACTTAATCTGGCGGGTTTGGTCAAACTTACGCACACCATCATAGGCCAAACCATATTCGTCCACGGTTTCATCAGTATAAATGCTGTTGAGTGGAGAGCGGGTCAATTGCGTTTCAGTCTGATGTTCAACTGTTAAGCGAACCTTGTCACTGAGGTCTTTATCCTTACGTTCATAACGAGTATTCAGGCGAATACTGTCATTTTTATCATCCTGAATCTGGTCGCCACGCACCCCTGTGCTTTTATTATTGCGATAAAACAGTTCAGCAATGAGTTTTTGCTGGTCATCCAGTTCATATTGCAGACGGGGGGAGAACATTTGGCTGGTACGGTTGGTGGTGCGTAGCTGCTCACGTGTGCCTGTGGCTGTTTCCGTCTTGGTAATGGAGGTGGTGTCATTCCACATCTGGTTGGCAGACAGGCTGTAGATCCACTGATTGTCACGACCATCGGCTTGTACGCTGACCTGTTTGCGTTCGGCTTCCTGCTTGCCACTATCGCGTAAACCATAGCCAAGTTTCACTGAACCATTTAAACGGGTATCCAGCGGTTCCTTTAAAATAATGTTGATGACTGCGGAAGATGCGACAGATGCCTGAGCGACACTTGGCTGCTTGACCACCTCAATCCGTTCGATCATGTCGGGGGTAATGGTGTCAACAATGGACATGCCACCACGTGGACCACCTTGCACAGCTTCACCATTGATCAGGAATGTCGGTGCGCCACCACCACGGAAACGCATGCCAGAAGCACCATTTCCGCCACGTGGGCCTGGGCCACCTGGTAACTGGAAACCAGCAGCACGACGCAAGGCATCCATAACCGTCTGGTCGCCATACTGGAGCATTTCATCACGGGTGATGATGGTTTTAGGTACTGCACTGATATCATCATCTTTTGGTTTTTGTGGTTCCGCCGATGCCTTGAATGACAGTGTAGGGAGCACCTGTGCTGTTTGTTCGGCAGGAGATGAGGCTGGCGCTGTGGTGGATTCAACATCATTTGCTAAAACTGAAGAAGTTAGGCTGAGTAAAGCCGAGCTGAGTACGGTCAGCTTTCCATAGCGGAATGGATGCTTCATTGAAATTACCCCAAAACATTGATGATCAAATTATTTTGAATATAGACTAATGTAAAATTGTGTAGAAAAATCGAATATCTGTGCGGTAATAGCTTGAATTTGAGATTATTTTTTTATTCATTTAATGAGGAAGCACAATAGAGTGAGCCATCTGACATATAGAGAGCTTTAACTCTTTAGATGTTGTAACAGGGCATAAAAGAATAAAGGGTGCTTCTAGCCGTTTTAAACCACCTCGGCAACAGACAATATTGGCGTTCTGAGTCCATGCCTCGGACACCACGTAGTTTCCTGGTTCGATTAAACTATCAATTCTAAAAAAACTGTAGGTTCTGCCAATAAAAGTTCAGCATCTTCGCCTGTACAAAGATGCTTTTTTTATCAATTAAAGCCCTGATAAAGTGTTTAAAAATAAAAATTTTGGTAAATTTTTAAAAATATTTTATATCTATCTTATTGAATAATATAAAAAGTCATTGATTTAAAAAATGGAATATTCTAGTATCTAAGTGGGTGGAAAATGTACAAAATTAATATTTAAATGATCATATAATTGTGACTTGTTTTTATTTTGTCATTATTAAATGTTAAAAATTTATCATTTTGTTCCTTTTTATTGGTATTAAACAAAACCATACAATAGAGATAATAACAATGAAGATATTACTTACACTGGTTATGGTCTGTTCAGTCCTTATTTTAGGATATGCTTCCTATGTGGATTCCAAAAACAAGAAACGCCAGGAAATTACTAAAATTGTGAATGATGCTGAACATAGCTTGAATACAATCCAGCATAACACTAATTATGTAAATTCCACCCATATTTCCTCCTCAAAACACCATAACTAAGAATAGAGTTCTATGATGATGCGGCAGGTGAGGTGCCTGATGTTTTTTGAACTCAGGAATCCATGTGCTTTTTTATCTGGCCATGCGCCAGTTTTGTATGGAATCTGCTAAAATATTTACCATTAAATAAAAAGCTGCATCTTGTTATGCGGCTTTTTACGTTCTGATAGCGGAATCGAATTTTATATGGATTGTTCGTGTAACACCTATGAAACTGGCATATAGATTGCTTTTTCGCCTGATATGCCGTTTTCTGTCCATTGAAAAAATGTTTGAACACCAGCGTATAGATTTCAATTCTACGATCTTGGATTTTACAGGTGCCATGTTATGACAACGCCTCATGCTTCGGCTGGTTTGTTGGAACGCTTATTTAAACTGAGCGAAAATAAAACCAGCTTTAGAACCGAAGTTCTAGCAGGTGTAACCACATTTTTGACCATGTGTTACATCATTATTGTAAACCCACTTATCCTGTCTGAAACGGGTATGGATCATGGTGCCGTGTTTGTTGCGACCTGTCTGGCTGCCGCAATCGGCTGTTTGGTTATGGGGCTTGTTGCGAATTATCCAATTGCACTTGCACCTGGGATGGGCCTGAATGCCTATTTTACCTATTCTGTCTGCTTGGGAATGGGAGTGCCGTGGCAAACCGCACTTGCGGCGGTCTTTGTTTCGGGAATTGTATTTTTAGCGATTAGCTTCTTTAAAATCCGTGAAGCGATTGTCAATGCCATTCCAATGTCACTAAAGTTTGCCATCGGGGGCGGTATCGGTTTATTCCTTGCCTTGATTGCGCTTAAAAATGCAGGAATTATTGTGGATAACCCTGCGACTCTGGTTGGCTTGGGTGACATCAAGCAGCCAGCGGTATTGCTTGCGCTGTTTGGCTTCCTGATGATTGTGGTTTTGCATCAGTTTAAGGTGCGTGGTGCCATCATCATCAGTATTCTGGTGATTACTGGAATTGCGACAGCCTTGGGCCTAAACGAGTTCAAGGGTGTTGTTGGACAGGTTCCATCCATTGCACCGACATTTATGCAAATGGATTTTGAGGGCCTGTTCACCGCAAGTATGGTGGGCGTGATTTTTGTCTTCTTTATTGTTGACCTGTTTGACAGTACGGGAACACTGGTAGGCGTGTCACATCGTGCTGGTTTGTTGCAGGATGGAAAATTACCGCGTCTGAAGAAAGCCTTGTTTGCAGATTCAACCGCCATTGTTGCGGGCGCAGCTTTGGGTACATCATCCACCACACCATATATTGAATCTGCTTCGGGTGTAGCGGCAGGTGGACGTACAGGTTTAACCGCAGTTGTGGTTGCCCTATTGTTCATTGGCTGTTTGTTTCTGGCACCTTTGGCGCAGTCAGTGCCTGGCTTTGCGACAGCACCTGCGTTGCTGTTCATTGGTGTGTTGATGATTCAGGGCATCACCCATATTGACTGGGAAGATATCACTGAAGCGGTTCCTGCCTTTTTAACCATTGTGTTTATGCCATTTACTTACTCAATTGCAGATGGTATCGCGATGGGCTTTATCAGCTACGCGCTGGTTAAATTATTCACGGGCAAGGCAAAGACCGTTCCCTATATGGTTTGGATTATTGCAGCACTTTGGGTATTTAAGTTTATTGCCTTTGGCGGTTAACATATCAATCAATAAAAGGATGTCGTTATGGCTGGCGACATCCTTTTTTCTTTGGAGAAAAATGATGAATGCAATTGAACTGATACAGGCTTTACCAAAAGCTGAATTGCATGTGCATATTGAAGGGACATTTGAACCAGAGTTGATGTTTGCCATCGCACAACGCAACCAGATTCAGATTCCATATCAATCTGTTGAAGAAGTGAAGCAGGCCTATAACTTCCATAATCTTCAGTCTTTCTTGGATATCTACTACGCAGGTGCCAATGTACTGGTACATGAGCAAGATTTTTATGACCTTGCGTGGGCATATTTTGAGAAATGTGCAGAAGATCGTGTAGTACATACTGAAATGTTCTTCGACCCTCAAACACACACTGAGCGTGGGGTGGAATTTGCCACGGTGATTGCGGGCTTAAAACGTGCCTGTCAGGATGCACAGCAAAAGCTGGGGATTAGTTCTCAACTGATCATGTGTTTCCTGCGTCATTTAAGTGAAGAAAAAGCGTTTGAAACTCTTGAGCAGGCATTGCCATTCAAAGATGAAATTATTGCGGTTGGTCTGGACTCAAGTGAGGTGGGTCATCCACCTGCGAAGTTTGAACGTGTCTTTGCCAAGGCCCGTGAAGAGGGCTTCCTGATTGTGGCGCATGCAGGGGAAGAAGGGCCACCTGAATATGTCTGGGAAGCGCTGGATTTATTGAAAGTGAACCGTATTGATCATGGTGTGCGCTCTGAGGAAGATAAGCAACTCATGGCTCGCCTGATTGCAGAGAAAATGCCGTTAACGGTTTGTCCACTCAGCAATTTAAAGCTGTGTGTGGTGAATGATATGAAAGAGCATAATATTCGCCGTTTGTTGCAACAAGGTGTACATGTCACAGTCAATTCAGATGATCCATCTTATTTTGGTGGTTATATGAATGATAATTTTATTGCCATCCAGCAAGCTTTGGATTTAAGCAATGAAGAGTTAAAGCAGCTTGCAACCAACTCTTTTGAGGCTTCATTTATTTCTGATCAGGAAAAGCAGAAATGGATTGCAGAGATTAAAAAGATTTAAGTTTAAAAAACCGCGTGAAGCGGTTTTTTTATGGTTGTTATTTTATTTCGGCTGTCTCAACATACTCAGCAAAACATTATCCTTATCAGTCACATGATGTTTAATGGCTGCCAGAATGTGTTCAGCAATTGCAACACTTCTGCTGTGCGGGTATAACACTGTGCTGAGTTTGACATTGCAACATCCTGGCTGTTTGAAATGAACTGATTTTAAATAGGGCTTTTTCTGTCTCATACAGCATCGTTGTAATGGAGCGTTTTATGTGTGCAACAGTCTTAATCAAACCCGAATCTGTCATTGTTATATGATGTAAAGATGGCGATGTGTTATTTCATAAAATAAGCCATTTAGGCACAATACGACTGACAAAATTGAGATACAGGTAAGAATCGTGAAAAAGTTATTATTGATTGCTGCTCCCCTTGTTTTAGCGCTATCTGGATGTGTTGCCCCAAATGGAACCAGTCCAGTAACCACAACTTCACAGCAGTTGGGCATGGCCGCGCTTAAAATCGCCGTAAATGCAAAATGCCTGAATGAGATCAATACATTGCCTGCATGGAAAACAGCGACACGCTATATGACTGCGGACCAGCGTGACAACATCCAAACCAGTGTCTGTGGCTGTGTCAGTGACAAGGCACCGAACAGTGTAACTGCTGTTGAACTTGCAACCGCTGCCATTGATCCATCCGCACGCGCAACAATTGTCAATCAGGTGGTTTCACAAACCGTGAACGCCTGTGTTGCTGAAACACTGAAACGAGTGCAATAAGAGACTAGGCTGAGAGATCAGCCTTTTGTGAGATAAAGATGAAAATAGCAGGTGTAGATGAAGCTGGAAGAGGCCCACTGGTTGGTTCTGTTGTGGCGGCCGCGGTCATTTTAGATCCAGACAATCCCATTGTGGGCCTGAATGATTCCAAGAAACTGACTGAAAAGAAGCGTGAAAAACTCTTTATCGAGATTCAGGAAAAAGCGCTGGCCTGGTCAATTGCTGAGGCAACACATGCTGAAATTGATGAGTTGAATATCTTACAGGCAACATTTCTTGCCATGCGCCGTGCGGTCGAAAGCTTGAACGTTCAGCCAGAAAAAGTCATTGTGGATGGTAATCAAATTCCAAAGGGCATTAGCATTGCATGTGAGGCTATTGTTGGGGGAGATGCTAGTCATGCTGAAATCAGTGCCGCCAGTATTTTAGCGAAAGTGACACGTGACCGACAAATGCAGGCTCTGGATTTAATCTACCCTGATTTTGGGTTTGCCAAACATAAAGGCTATCCAACCAAGGCTCATTTTGAGGCAATTGCTGCATATGGTGTTATTCAAGAGCATCGCCGTAGTTATGCACCCGTAAAAAAAGCACTGGGTTTATAATAGGTATAAAATACGCATCCCAAACATAATTAAAGCGACTAATATGAGTCGCTTTAATTATTGGAGAAGAATTCTGCGTATTAACGATTAAAGTTATTATGTCGAGGAAAATCGTTATTATCTTCTTCATAGGAAACTTGATAATCTTGATCAAGATGTTGTAAATGCTCATGCATGGCACGTTCATGTTGGATACGTTGGTAAATTTCCTCACGATGCACAGAAACCTCTTTAGGAGCATTTACACCAATACGCACCTGATTGCCTTTTACGCCAAGCACAGTAACACTGACTTGATCCCCAATCATTAATGTTTCTCCGACACGACGGGTCAGAATCAGCATGTTTATCTCCTTGCTAAACGCTTAAACCTGCAACAGGGAATTGTTTGAAAGCACAGCCTTAATATACAGAAAAATCTAAACAGAAATAAGTAAAAACAATATTTTTTTCGTAAGTTCTGTTGAGATGCTCTGAAAAATCTCATAGGTTAATATAACAGAGCCACTGTAGTAAAAACTATAGTGGCTCTTATTTTTTTACTATTTACTTGAAAGTAAATATGTTTATTCTGCTATTAATTAAGCACGTACACTACTTTCGCCATGTTCACGGTCTAAACCAAAAGCAGTATGTAAACAACGTACCGCAAGCTCTAAATAGTTTTCTTCAATAATCACTGAAATCTTGATTTCAGAAGTGGAGATCATCAGGATATTGATGCCTTCTTCAGCCAGTGCAGTAAACATTTTGCTTGCCACACCTGCATGCGAGCGCATGCCTACACCCACAATGGACACTTTTACGATATCGTCGCGTGTTGCAACTTCACGTGCGCCAATAGCCGTTGCAGTTTCTTCCAGAATCTTTTTCGCTTTCGCAAGCTCGCCACGGTTCACTGTGAAAGTAAAATCAGTGGTGCCATCTTCTTCCACATTCTGGATAATCATATCCACTTCAATGTTTGCCGCACCGATTGGCGACAAAATTTTAGATGCAACACCTGGAACGTCAGGAACACCCAAAATTGTTAATTTTGCTTCGTCACGGTTAAATGCGATACCTGAGATAATTGGTTGTTCCATGTCGTCTTCTGCCTCAGTAGTAATAAGTGTGCCTACGTTTTGTTTAAATTCTTCATCAAATGCGCCATCATCATCATTATCAAAACTTGATAATACGCGTAATGGAACCTGATATTTACCTGCGAATTCAACAGAGCGAATTTGTAAGACCTTTGAACCCAAAGATGCCATTTCCAGCATTTCTTCAAATGAAATACGATCCACTTTTTTAGCTTTGGGTGCAACACGTGGGTCGGTGGTATATACACCATCTACATCAGTGTAGATCTGGCATTCATCTGCCTTTAATGCCGCAGCAAGTGCAACGCCAGAGGTATCAGAACCACCACGACCTAAGGTTGTGATATTGCCATCGGCATCAAAACCCTGAAAGCCTGCAACAACCAGAACACGGCCCGCATCAAGGTCAGCAGACATAACCTCAGTATCAATGGATTCAATACGGGCTTTGGTAAATGCGCTGTCAGTCTTGATACCGACCTGACGACCTGTATAGGATTTAGCTTCCACACCAATCGAGTTCAGCGCCATCGCTAACATGGAAATCGTAACCTGTTCACCCGTTGATACCATTTGATCAAGTTCACGTGGATCAGGTGTGCTGGTAATGGCTTTTGCAAGCGCAAGCAGGCGGTTGGTTTCACCACTCATTGCAGACACAACCACGACCACCTTGTGACCGTGATCATGCCAGCGCTTGACACGACGAGCAACATTTAAAATGCGCTCAGGAGTACCCATAGAGGTGCCGCCATATTTTTGAACGATTAATGCCATAGTTGTTCCATATAAGCCATGACCCTGAGAGGCATCAGGGTCAGTTACACAAAAGTGAAGTTGTTATTATTGCTCAAGCCAAGCAGGCAATGCTGCGATCACTTGATCAAACTTCTCGTTAAGTGGCGCGCCACCTTGTGCTAAGTCAGGTTTACCACCACCTTTGCCACCAAGCTCTTGAGCTAAATGTTTGATGATGTCACCTGCTTTTAGAGTTGCAGCGTATTGTTTAGCGACAGAGGCGATTAAACTCACTTTATCACCGTCAACACCAGCTAAAATAATGACTGCATCTTCCAATTTTGATTTTACGCTGTCATGAAGATTGCGTAATGATTTGGCATCTAAACCTTTTACTGATGTGATAAGTGTTTGACGACCAGCAATTTCTTTCACTTGATCTAATAAATCAGCTGCTTGGAAGCTGGCTAATTTTTGATTCAATTGTTCAATTTGCTTTTGCAGACTTGATGCTGTTTCAACAATTGATTCAACTTTTTCTACAGTTTGATCTTTTTGCGCTTTCAATAAAGCATTGATCGTCTGAATATCAGCTTCAGCTTTTTGAACAACTTCAAGTGCTTTGGTACCCGTTACGGCTTCAATACGGCGAACACCAGCTGCTACACCACCTTCAGAAGTGATTTTGAATAAACCAATATCACCTGTGCGCTTAACATGAATACCACCACAAAGCTCGATAGAGAAGTTTTTCTCTTCAATAATAGAACCCATAGAAAGTACGCGAACTTCTTCACCATACTTTTCACCGAACAGCATCATTGCGCCTTTGGCTTTCGCTGATTCAATATCAAGTAATTCAGTGCTTACTGTCGTATTGGCAATCACTTCAGCATTGACCAAACGCTCAATCTGTTGCAATTGTTCAAATGAAACAGGTTGGTCATTAGCAAAGTCGAAACGCAAAATATCACTTGCAACCAAAGAACCTTTCTGTTGAACATGTTCACCCAGAATTTGACGTAAAGCGGCATGTAGAAGGTGAGTTGCAGAGTGGTTGCGTGCTGTTGCTGCACGAATATCTGCTTTAACCGTTGCTTCAACATTTTGAGTTGCTTTGAGGCTACCCATAGTGACGATACCTTGGTGTACAAAAGCGCCACCAGATTTTTTGGTATCTTGAACTTCAAAGATACCGGTATCGTTTTTGAAAATACCAGTGTCACCAATCTGACCACCACTTTCTGCATAGAAAGGGGTTTGGTTCAATACGATCAGTGCTTCATCGCCTTCGTTGATTTCATCAACTTGAATGCCATCTTTATAGATCGCAACAATTTGACCTTGACCTTGAGTTGCATCATAACCGTCAAATTGAGTTTCGCCTTCAACTTTTACAATGTTGTTATAATCAACTGCAAACTTACCAGCATCACGTGCACGTTGACGTTGTGCAGCCATTTCAACTTCGAAGCCAGCTTCGTCAATTGTAAGATCACGTTCACGCGCGATATCAGCAGTTAAGTCAGTCGGGAAACCGTAAGTATCGTAAAGTTTAAATACAGTTTCACCAGCAATCACATTGCCTTTTAGCTGAGCCAATTCACCTTCAAGTAATTTCAAGCCTTGTTCAAGTGTTTTCGCAAATTGCTCTTCTTCTTTCAGCAGTTGCGCTTCAATTCGTGCTTGCTGTGCAGCAAGTTCTGGATAAGCATCGCCCATCACTTCAATCAGAGGTTGCAACATCTTGTAGAAGAATGAACCAGTCGCACCGAGCTTGTTACCATGACGTACGGCACGACGAATGATACGACGCAACACATAACCACGACCTTCATTTGAAGGATTAACACCGTCAGCAATCAAGAATGAGCATGAACGTGCATGATCTGCAATCACTTTTAAAGAAGCTGGGTATTCAACTGGTTTATTTTGAGCTTTCGCTTCAGCTTCAATTGCAGTGGTATCCAAACCAATGATGTCAGCCGCTGCTTTTAATAAGTGCTGGAACAGGTCAATTTCGTAGTTTGAATTGACATGTTGCAGAACCGCAGAAATACGCTCCAAGCCCATACCTGTATCTACAGATGGTGCTGGAAGAGGGTGCATCACACCATCCGCAGTACGGTTAAACTGCATGAAAACGTTGTTCCAGATTTCGATGAAACGGTCGCCATCTTCTTCAGGTGAGCCTGGTAAGCCGCCCCAGATATGATCACCATGATCATAGAAAATTTCAGAACACGGACCACAAGGACCTGTATCACCCATTGCCCAGAAATTATCAGATGCGTATTTTCCGCCTTTGTTATCGCCAATACGAATGATACGTTCAGCATCGATTCCGATTTCTTTGTTCCAGATATCAAATGCTTCATCATCGGTATGATAAACCGTGACATATAAACGATCTTTCGGTAAGCCTAACCACTGTTCGCTGGTTAAAAATTCCCAAGCAAATTTCAGTGCATTTTCTTTAAAATAATCACCGAAAGAAAAGTTACCTAACATTTCAAAGAAAGTGTGATGACGTGCGGTATAACCTACATTGTCGAGGTCATTGTGTTTGCCGCCTGCACGTACACATTTTTGAGATGAAACAGCACGAACATAATCACGCTTTTCTAAACCTAAGAAACAATCTTTAAACTGGTTCATACCAGCATTGGTAAACAGTAAAGTTGGGTCGTTGGCAGGAACGAGAGAACTCGAAGCAACACGTGTATGCCCTTGCGATTCGAAGTAACGCAAAAATGCTTCACGGATTTCAGCGGATGTCATAAAACGAGTACTCACAACCAAGCGTCCATAATTTTTAAAAGTGCTAAATTATAACGGAAAATATGATCCCAACCAACGATTTTACAAGCAATATCATATAAAACTGTGTTTAAGCTAAAAATCTATATTCAATAGCGCTGTTCATGTTTTACCATATAGCATAGAAAAGATGATGTTTTGATGAAAGGGCTCTGCATGCAACGTATCGCTATCAATGGATTTGGTCGAATTGGTCGAAATGTATTACGTGCATGGTTTGAGAGTCCAAAACAATTTCAATTTGATATCGTTGCTATCAACGACATTGCCGATGTGCAGACTTTGGTACATCTGTTTAAATACGATACCACGCATGGACGTTTTGCAGGTCAAGTTGAAATTCAGATTGAAAATGAACAGATATTTTTAAATATTCAGTCCCATCAACGACAATTAAAATTACAGGTATTTAAACAGGCTCAACCTGAATTACTCCTTTGGGCAGATTTAAAAATAGATGTGGTATTGGAATGTACAGGTCTATTCCGTTCACGTGCTGATGCAACTCGGCATGTCGAAGCAGGGGCAAAGCGCGTGATTATTGGGGCTGCACCTTTTGATTCGGTCGATGCTGCAATTGTCTATGGTGTCAATCACCATGATGTGAAAGTAACTGATCAAATTATTTCGAGTGTATCTTGCACTACTCAGGCCTTGGTTCCGTTGGTCAAAATTATTGATGATGCCTTTGGCATTGATACCGCTTTAATGACAGAAATCCATGCAGTCACAGCAGATCAATCGGTATTAGACCATGCACATCGAGATTTACGTCGTGCGCGAGCTTCAGGACAAAATATTATTCCAACCACATCGAGTGCATTAGGGGCATTAAAACAAGTCATGCCAAAAATGGAAGGTCGAATTGATGGTTATTCGATTCGTGTACCGACCATTAATGTCGCAGCAATTGATTTAACTTTTGTTTCGCATTCACCAATTACAGTACACAAAGTCAATGAGGTTTTGAGTAAAGCAGCTCAATATGATTATGCGCAAATCATGCAAGTGACAGATGAAGATTTGGTTTCAAGTGATTTTAATCATTCGCCCTATTCTTTAATCGTCGATTTAACTCAAACCATGGTGGTGGGTCATCAAGCTAAAGTGTTTGCATGGTATGATAATGAGTGGGGGTATGCGAATCGACTACTTGATTTGTGTGAATCTTTTTGTAATTAAATAGATCGTATATTAAAAAGAAAATTTGAGGATGAAATTATGACATTGATGTTGATTTGGGGTTTTCTGATTGTTTTATTGATGGCTGTTGCTTTTTTATTTTGGTTTCAATTTAAAACGTCAAATGTACAAAGCCAAGATATTTATGTTGCGCAATTAGAAGAAAAAGTAGTGCATTTAGAGTTGCATCTAAAAAAGAGTCTGGAAATTATGCAGGATCTCGCTAAGAAAATGCATGTACAACAAGAAGTGTTAGATAAAACTGTTGCCAATATTGCTGCATTAGAAAAACAAAATGTTGAGCTGGTGAATGTTTTAGAAATTGTGGTTAAAGGAAGTAATAAAAACTTTTAAATATTTATTTGTATTCATAAGTTGCCATAAAAAAGTAACCATGTGTACGTCTGTTTTAATTTCATCTATAAACAAGCTAAGCCTAATTTT
>ERZ650312.1438-NODE-1438-length-13458-cov-6.671790_pt1 | contig 13458 bp, 12 predicted proteins | sample MGYA00376248_ERZ650312 | MGnify/ENA primary metagenome ERZ650312 (study PRJEB26733, sample SAMN07839316) | wastewater metagenome | biome: urban; feature: wastewater treatment plant; material: waste water | place: USA: North Carolina | collected 2016-07-28 ... | reverse complement strand
AAATGTATTTTAACAAAACTAATATTAAATCAAATAACAATAATTTAAATAATAACCAAGCTGACTACCCTTTGTTTATATTGGTGTCAGTATTAATTATTTCAAGTATAATTTTTTCATATTCCCTAACCATATATACAGTGGAATTTTTTGGATATGATCAATTCCATTTTTTCATTAGACAAGGATTAGTTGGTATTGTTGCCATTTTTATAATGTGGTATTTTTCCATGTTAGATCCTGATAAATTAGTAAAAAAAGTTGGAATGTCACTCTTTGTTATCTTTTTTGTTTTGATGATATTAATGCCTTTTTTACCTGGTGCTTTAGTAACTGAATCAGGAGGAGCAAATAGATGGATTAGGCTTCCTGGATTTTCTTTATCTCCTGTGGAATTTTTCAAAATAGGGTTTATATATTTTTTATCTTGGTCTTTTCATAGAAAAGTTATTCATAAGCCAAAAAAAATTGGATTAATAGAAGAAGTTTTACTTTTATCTCCTTATTTTTTAACTTTTTTTGTTGTTGTATTTATTATTGCTTTTTTACAAAAAGATTTAGGTCAAGTTGTTCTTTTAGCAATTATTTTGGTAGTTTTATTGATTTTTGCAAATAGATCATTTAAAATATTTTTAGCTTTAGGAACAATAGCTGTTGTTGGAGTTGTGGGATTAATTATTGTTGCACCTCACAGGATTCAAAGGATACATTCATGGTGGGCTATGGTTCAAGATGGAATTTTATCTGTTTTACCATCTTGGGCTGAAACATATTTAAGAATTGATGAATTACCAGAACCATATCAGGTATCACATTCATTAAATGCAATACATAATGGCGGTTTTTTTGGTCAAGGTGTTGGATTGGGTGATATTAAAGTTGGATTTTTATCAGAAGTTCACACTGACTTCGTACTTGCAGGAATTACAGAAGAAGTTGGATTAGTTGGTTTAATGTTATTCTCAAGCATAATATTTTTAATAATTTGGAGAATATTTAAAATTAGTAGAAGAGTTGAAAATCCTATATATCACTTGTTTACTTTAGGAATTGCATTAATGATAATAATTGCATTTTTAATTAATTCTTATGGTATATCTGGAATGATTCCTATTAAAGGTATTGCTGTACCATTGTTATCTTATGGAGGTTCTTCTATGCTTTCAATGGCCATATCTATAGGTTTAGTATTATCAATAAGTAGAGTTGCACAAGAAAAAGATGAGTATGTTAATAAAAAGGTTAAGAAGTAAATGAATGAAACAGTTGTAGTTACAGGTGGTGGAACAGGTGGACATTTAAAAGTTGCAGATGCTTTTATTGAAGAATTTCATAATCGTGGAATTAATGTAATTTTTATTGGTTCATCTAATGGTCAAGATAAAGCTTGGTTTGAAAATGACAAAAGATTAGAAAAAGCAATTTTTTTAGATACAAGAGGAGTTGTTAATAAAAAATCATTTGGTAAAGTGTTATCTTTATTAAATATATTTTCAAAAACTATGCAATGCTTAAAATTGTATTCAAAATATAATGTTAAAACAGTTATCTCTGTAGGTGGATTTTCAGCAGCAGCAGCAACATTTGCTTCAATTTTGAAATTTGGATGTAAATTATATATACATGAACAAAATTCAAAAATGGGTAAATTAAATGAAATTACATCAAAGTTTGCAACAGATGTATTTTCTTCATTTGATGAAAACTCTTTAGTAAAAGATTATCCAGTTGCAAAAGAGTTTTTTAATACAGCACGAGTAAGAGATAAAATAAAAACTATTGCTTTTTTTGGTGGGTCTCAAGGTGCTATTTGTATAAATGATTTTGCATTGAAAGTTGCACCAAAACTTAACCAAATGGGAATTAAAATTATTCATCAAACAGGTAAAAATGATTTTGAAAGGGTAAATGCTCAATATAAGAAATTGAACATTGATGCAGATGTTTTTGATTTTTCAAAAGATATTCCAAATAAGATGGCAAAAGCTGATTTTGCAGTTAGTCGTGCAGGTGCTTCGACTTTATGGGAATTGTGTGCAAATTCACTGCCAACATTTTTTATACCATATAAGTATGCAGCTGGTGATCATCAATATTATAATGCAAAGGTCTTATTTGACAAAGGAATGTGTTTTTTGAAAAGAGAAGAAGAATTAGATGAGGAGTATTTTTTTCAGGCTATAAACTCGGACATTCATAAAATAAGCATTCAACTTATAAGTTCTATAAGTCCAAATGCTATTTCTTTGATTACAAATATTATATTAGAGAATGATAAGTAAAAAAATACCAAAAATAATTCGGTAAATTCCAAATACTATAAAGGTATGAGTTGTAAGAAAATTCATAACTGCTTTAACTGTAAAAAATGCAACAACAAAGGCTGTCACAAACCCGACAGCCAAAAGTGAATAATCATCAATTATCATCTCATTTCTATTTTTGTACAAATCATAAAAAGTAGCAACAAACATTGTTGGAATTGCAAGTAAAAATGAAAACTCAGCCGCACTTTTACGGCTAAGTCCCGCAAATAATCCACCAATCATAGTGGCACCACTTCTACTTGTACCTGGAACCATAGATAAACTTTGAAATAATCCAATAGTTAAAGCTTCTTTAATAGTTAAATCATTGATAGTTTTGTCTTTTTTATCATCATGATTTCTTCTAAAATACTCCACAATTAAAAAGATAAATCCACCAATAATAAGCATAATAGCAACAGATTCTGCACCAAAAAGTCCTTTTATTGTTTTGTAAAATAAAAATCCAAAAATAGCAGTTGGTAAAAAAGCAATGATTATTTTTACCCAAAGCATCTTATCAACTAAAAGTCGTTTTGCAAATAAAAATAAGACAGCTAAAATACTTCCAAGTTGTATAGCAACCTCAAAAGTTTTATGTGCATTTGTTTGCTCAAGTCCTAAAAATGAACTTATAACTATTAAATGCCCTGTTGAAGATATTGGTAAAAACTCTGTAAATCCTTCTACAATTCCTAATATTATGGAATCTAAAACTGTCATCTTAATCCTTTTTCTTTTGTTAATTTTAAAAAGAGTTTTAAGGCTCTTTTTTCTTTTATTCCTAAGTTATAATCAATTTTTTGTAAATACTCTAAAATATGTTTTTTTGAAACACCACTTCTATTTGAATATTGTTCTAGGATATATTGAGGAATTTTTATTTGTTTTTTATTGAAATTTTTAGTTAATTTATTTAATGCTATTTTATTTTTATTGAAGCATAAAACGGCAAAAACAAAAGGTAGATTATATTTATTTTTCCACTCTTTTGCTAAATCAATTTTATTTGTTTCTTTATTTTGATGATAAAAATCTAAAGCTTTATCTCCAATTATTACTTTGCCTTTTAAATCTAAAACTTTTGCTAAAGCATTTGAAGTTTTTGATTGATAATCACTTTCTTCAAGACCTGGAATTAATAATACCGATAAAACATCATCGTGAGCTACAATTCCAAAATTTAAGAATTTTTCATTTCTTGAAGCAATTGAAGAGATAAAAGCACTATCAACTTTTCGTTTTTTAAATTTTTCAGTTATAACAGAAGGATAAGATTTTTTGTATTCAACACTAGCTTTTTGTTGAAATGAATTAATATTTTTTTTTATAAAAATATGAAAAGGTAATAGATTTATAAAATCAATTTTTGCAAATATCATAAAATATTTGTCCTTATTATGGTAAAATTTTTTTGACATGATAATACAAATATTATAAGAAGGGGTTAAAGTGGTAGTAATAGAGTTTTTAGGACCAATTAATAAAGAAAATATGAGTTTAGAGATAAAAAATTTATCTGAATTAAGTGAAATTTTAAAAGATGATGAGAAAGTTTCTTCTTGGTTGGAAACTTGTGCTGTTGCAGTTAATGATACATTGATTTCTTCAAAAGATATTTCTTTAAATGATGGAGATAAAGTTTCACTTCTTCCTCCTGTTTGTGGTGGTTGAGATAATGGAAAATAGAAAAGATTTTTTACAATTATTTGATGGAAGTTTAGCTGTTGAACAAATCACTAATTCTTGGTATAACAAATATAAGAATTCAAATTTTGGAGCAATCATTACTTTTGTTGGTGTTGTAAGAGATGAAAATAAAATAGATGGTTTATCTTTTGATATTTATGAACCAATTTTAAATTCATGGTTTGATTCTTGGCAAAAAAAAGCAAATGAAAAAAATGCAATAGTTTTAATGGCTCATAGCCGTGGAGATGTATTTAACCATGAAAGCTCATATATAGCAGCTGTTTGTAGTCCAAAAAGAAGAGTTGCTTTAGAATTAATAGATGAATTTGTTGAAGATTTCAAAGCACAAGCTCCAATTTGGAAATATGATATTATAAATAATCAAAGAGTTTATGCAAAAGATAGAAGTACAGCAATAAGCGGTGCTGGAATTTTATCTTAAAATTTAAATAGGATAATTAATGAGAATAGATTTACATAATCACACAATATTATGTAACCATGCAACTGAAAGTGTTGATGAATATGTTCAACGAGCAATAGAATTAGGAATTGATGAGTATGGTTTTGCAGATCATGCTCCGATGAATTATGATCCAAAATATAGAATGAATATTTCACAAAAGCAACAATACGAAAAATGGGTACTTGATGCAAAAGAGAAATACAAAGATAAAATAAAAGTTTTATTGGGTTATGAAGTTGATTATTTAGATGGGTATATTTTAGATGAAGTTATAAAATCAAAAGTTGATTATTTAATAGGTTCTGTTCATTTTTTAAGAAATAAAAGTGATATGTGGGGGTTTGATAATCCTGAATTTATTGGAGTTTATAAATCTAAAGATATAGATACTATTTGGGTAGAGTATTTTGATGCAATAAAAGCAATGGCTAAAACAGGTTTATTTGATATTGTTGGGCATTTTGATTTAATAAAAGTGTTTAAATTTTTACCAAAAAAAGATATTAAATCAATAGCTAAAGATGCTTTATTGGAAATTAAAAAATCAAATATGGTTTTAGAAATTAATCCAGCAGGTTTAAGAAAACCAATTAATGAAACTTATCCATCTAAACAATTATTAGAATTAGCCTTTGAATTACAAATAGATATTACTTTTGGTTCAGATGCTCATAGCGTAGAACAAGTAGGTTTTATGTATGATAAGTCTTTATTACTTGCAAAAGAAGTCGGATATGAAAAATGTATAAGTTTTGAAAATAGAGATAAAAAAATAATTTTAATATAAAAATTTAGTACATAGATTATTTTTAACTATGTTGTATAAAAAATATACAGGTGTTTTATTTTATTTTATAGTATTTTTGGTAAAATGTTCTAAATAATTTTGAAGGAGTTAAACCTATGGGAAAGTTTGTTAATAATACTGAAGAGTTTTTTGATTATTGTAAGAAAAATGAAGTTAAGTTTGTAGATTTTAGATTTACTGATTTAAAAGGAACATGGCACCATGTTACATATATGATGAGTGCGGTAAGTGCATCTACATTAGATAATGGAATGCCTTTTGATGGTTCATCAATTGATGCATGGCAACCAATTCACAGATCAGATATGCTTTTAAAACCAGATGTAGCTACAGCATTCTTAGATCCATTTACAGCAGATTCTACAATCATTGTATTTTGTGATGTTTACGATATTTACAAAGGTCAAATGTATGAAAAATGTCCAAGATCAATTGCTAAAAAAGCATTAGTTCATTTAGCAGAATCAGGATTAGGAGATGTTGCATATTTCGGACCAGAAAATGAATTCTTCGTATTTGATGATGTAAAAATCATTGACAAAGGAAATGAGTCATATTATAAAGTTGATTCAGAAGATGGTGAGTGGAATGATGATAGAGACTATGAAGGTGGAAACATGGGTCATAGACCAAGAGTAAAAGGTGGTTATTTCCCTGTTGCTCCTATCGATAATGGTGTAGATTTAAGAGCTGAAATGATGCAAGTGTTAGAGCAAGTAGGTTTAGAGGTTGTTTTAGGACACCACGAAGTTGCTCAAGGTCAACATGAATTAGGTATCGTTTTTGGAGACTTAATTGAAGCTGCTGATAATGTTCAAAAATTAAAATATGTTATTAAAATGGTAGCTCACTTAAATGGTAAATCTGCTACATTTATGCCAAAACCACTTTATGGTGATAATGGAAATGGAATGCACGTACACCAATCAATCTGGAAAGATGGTAAAAACTTATTCTACAAACAAGGTGAATATGGAAATATTAGTGAAACTGCAAGACATTATATTGGTGGAATTTTCAAACATGCAAGAGCAATCGCTGCATTTACTAATCCATCAACTAACTCTTACAAAAGATTAATTCCAGGATTTGAAGCACCTTCAATTTTAACTTATTCTTCACAAAATAGAAGTGCTTCTTGTAGAATTCCTTATGGAGCTGGTGAAAAAGCAACAAGAATTGAAATGAGATTCCCAGATTCAACTTCATGCCCATATTTAGCATTTGCTTCTATGTTATGTGCAGGATTAGATGGAATTAAAAACAAATATGAACCAATCGGACCAATGGATGATGACTTATTTGAATTACCATTAGATGAAATTAGAGAAAGAGGAATTCCTCAAATGCCTCATACTTTAAGAGGAGCGTTAGAAGCATTAGTTAGAGATAACGAATTCTTACAACCAGTATTCACAAAAGATATGATTGATACTTACCAACATTATAAATTTGAAACTCAAGTTTGGCCTTACGAAGCAAGACCTACACCATTTGAATTCAAATCAACATATTCTTGCTAATATTGATTTTATCAAAATAAAAAAGGGTAAGTTTTTAAACTTACCCTTTTTTTATTTCTTATTATCTTTTAATGATTAAAAGATAAAGATATTTTTAATCATTAAAACTCTAAAACTTCTTCACCTGGATTTTGTGGTTGAGCTTGAAATTCAACTTCTGGTAAAGGAGACATATCTGTATAAAACTCACTTCTTCCATTTATATTTGCAGTATAAACATTTTCAGGCATAGTAAAATTTCTTGTAATTTCAGGATGAATTTCTAAATATTTTTTATAGAAATATGAAAACACAGGAGCTGCAATTTTTCCACCAGTTTCACTTTTTCTCATTGGGGTATTATTATCTTTACCAAACCAAATAATAGTTTGAATAGATGGAGAATATCCACAAAACCATGCGTCAATATTATCATTAGTTGTACCTGTTTTTCCAGCAAGTTCAATACCTGGAACTTGTGCTGATTTTCCTGTACCTTTTGTTACTACATCACTTAAAATAGAAGTCATTAAATAAATTTGTTCAGGTTTCATTAATTGTTTAGTTTGTGGTTCAAAAGTTAATGATTGTCCACTTTGATTTACAATTTGTTCTATAATATAAGGTTTTACCTGCGTACCATTGTTTGAGAATACACTATAAGCTTCACTAAATTCAACTAATGAAACACTCATTGAACCAAGAGTTATTGAAAGATTATCTTGAATATCTTTAAATCCAAAATTCTTTAATTCATTTGTAACTGTACTAATTCCCACATCTGTTACTAAATTTAGAGTAGATAAATTTCTTGATTGTGTTAATGAATCTCTAAGACTTACAATTCCTTCAAAATTTCCACCATAATTTTTTGGTTGCCATTTTTTTTGTTCCCCACCAACTGTATAATTATATGTTCTTGAAATATCAATTAATTGAGAAGCTGGATTATATCCATTATTTAATGCTGCTTGATACAAGAATGGTTTTATAGCACTTCCTGCTTGTCTTTTTGATTGGAAAGCTCTATTAAACATAGATTGGTTATAGTCTATTCCTCCTGAAAGTGCAAGAATTTTTCCAGTGCTACTTTCCATTGAAATTAATGCTCCATTTAACTCTTTTACATATGAATCATCAGGTTTCTTTTCACCTTTTCTTAAATCTAAATCTCTTTTAAGTGCTTCATCATAAGATGCCTTTAACGCATCTTGAGCTATTTCTTGAGCATCTAAATCAATTGTTAAATAAACTTTATAACCACCTGATAAAATATCTGGAATATCATTTATTAATAAACTAATTGCATAATCAACTGCAAATGGAGCTCTATTTTTTGTTAGAGTTTGATTAAATATAACAGGTGTTTCTTTCATTGAACTTTCAAATTGTTCATTATTAATCCAACCTAAAGTATTAAGTCTTGTAATAACTTGATTTGCCCGTGCAAGTGAAATTTTAAGATTTTTTGTAGGATCATAAAAACTAGGAGCTCGCGGAAGTCCTACTAAAATAGCCATTTCTTTTAATGATAATTCATATAAATCTTTATTAAAATATCCTTTTGCAGCAGTTTTAATTCCATAATAACCATGTCCAAAATAAACATGATTTAAATATCTTTCTAATATCTCTTCTTTAGTTAAAACAGTTTCAAGTCTAATAGCAAGTAGGGCTTCTTTTACTTTTCTTATTAATTTCTTTTCTCTAGTTAAAATCAACATTTTAATTAATTGTTGAGTTAAAGTACTAGCTCCTTCTACAAATCCACCAGCTTGAATATCTTTTATAATTGCTCTACTTATTGCATCAGGATTTATTCCATGGTGTTCAAAAAATTGCGTATCTTCAATTGCCACAAGTCCTTCAATAATTCTTGCTGGAATATCATCATATTTTACATATTCTCTATTTTCTTCTTTAAAAGTATTTGCAATAAGTTTTCCATCTTTATCAAAGAATTGAGTACTTTGTTTAGGCGTATAGTTTATAACAATATCAATATCATGTTTAATTTCATCATATAAATTGTACAGCCAACCAAAGATTACCAATCCTAAAATTATTAAAATACCAAAAATATATTTCATCATAATTATGTCCTAAAAATTTTATTTTTAAATGTTGAGTTAATTAGTCTTTTTGTGTAATCTTCTTTTGGTGTTAACAAAACTTCATTTGTTAATCCCGTTTCAATTATTTGCCCATTTTTTAAGATGATTATATTTTTACATATAGTTTTAATTGAATTTATATCATGGGTTACAAAAAGAATTAATATTTTTAAACGCTCTTTTATTTGAGTTATTAAATCAATAATATTGTTTTTATTTTCTTCATCTAAAGCCGTTGTTGGTTCATCAAGTAAAAGTAATTTTATATCTCGACTTAAGGCAATAGCTATAACAACTCGTTGAATTTGTCCACCACTTAATTGAGAAGGAAATTTTTTTAATACACTTTTATCTAAACCAACTAAATTTAAAACTTCTTCTTTTTTTTCTTCACTACAAAAAAATTGATTAGTAATTTTTGTCATTGTTGAGAGTGAAGTAAAAGGATTTTGTGGAATAAATCCAATTGAGTTATAATTTAATTCAAAATTAGAATCTATATCTTTTTTTACTTCTAAAGAAGATGGAAGAAGGCTTAATAATGCTTTTAAAGTCAATGATTTACCACTTCCACTTTCTCCAATTAAAGCAGTAGAATCTTTTATCTCAAAAGATATATCTACTAACTTTTTATCAAAGCTTTTAATTTCTAATTTTTTTATATTAATATTTAACATAATTTACCTTTATATTAAAGGTTCATCCATTTCTGTTGGAATATTTAAATTCATTAGTTTTAAAACAGTTGGTGCAATATTATTTAAACTTCCTGTTTTAACAGTTTTTACATCTTTTGATATTACAAAACAATAAACATCTCCAACTGTATGATTTGTTAAAGTATTTCCATTTTCATCTTTCATCATTTCACAGTTTCCATGATCTGATGTTATGATTACATTATAATTAAACTCTTTTGCTTTTTCTAAAATAAGTCCAAGTTCAAAATCAACAGCTTCAACAGCTTTAACAGCTGCGTCAAAAATCCCTGTATGTCCAACCATATCACCATTTGCAAAATTTACAACTATAAAATCTGTTTTTTCAGCCATTGCAGTTCTTACAGCATTTCCAACAGCAGGAGCTGACATTTCAGGTTGTAAATCATAAGTTGCTACACTTGGAGATGGAATTAAAACTCTTGTTTCATTTAATAAAGGTTCTTCCACTCCACCATTAAAGAAAAATGTTACATGGGCATATTTTTCAGTTTCAGCTGTATGAAGTTGAGATAATCCAGCATTTGAAATAACTTCAGCCAAAGTATTTGTTGGATTTTCTTTTGGAAATAAAACAGCAATAGGAGTATTTTTATCATATTGAGTCATAGTTGCAAGATTTAAAGAGTCTTTGAAAGTATTAAATTCACTAAAATTTTTATTTGCAAAAACAGATGAAATTTCTCTCATTCTATCACTTCTAAAGTTACAGAAAATAACTCCATCATTTTGTTTTAATCCCTCATATCCATTAAAAGCAATTGGAACTATAAACTCATCAAATATTTCATTTTTATATGAATTATTTACATAAGTTAAAATATCTTCTGTTGTAGAGGGGTGAGCAAAGGCAATAGCATCATAACCTTTTTTAACTCTGTCCCATCTATTATCTCTATCCATCGTATAATATCGTCCAGCAATAGTTGCAATTTTTATATCTTCATCACAAATCGCAAGTGTTTGCTCAATATAAGTTTTTGCACAATCAGGAGCAACATCTCTTCCATCAGTGATTATATGAATGAAAACTTTTTTATTAGATTTTTTTGCAATTTTTGCCATAGCAATAATATGGTCAATATGTGAATGAACTCCACCATCACTTAAAAGACCAATTAAATGAATATTGTTAGATTTTGTTAGAATATCTTTAAAAATATCATTATCTTTTAAAGTATCATTTTCAATAGCAATATTTACTTTTACTAAATCTTGATATAAAATTCTTCCACTTCCAATTGTCATATGCCCAACTTCACTATTTCCCATTTGTCCATCAGGAAGACCAACAAATTTTCCATAAGTATGGATTAAAGAGTAAGGAGTATTTTTAAATAAATAATCATAAGTTGGTGTATTTGCACTTGCAAAAGCATTAAAATTTTCTGATGAATTATGCCCAATACCATCTGTTATTATTAGTAATGTTTTATTTGTCATGGTTTAAACCTTTTAAAAAGTATAATATATTATAATCGCGCAATTATATCAAAATCAAGGTTCAAGTTTGTTTTATTGGTTATATAGACATCTAGAGATTAATATCTTTCAATATATTTCTGTTCGTGCAGGAATTAGTTTTTTTATTGCTTTTGTTTTAACAATGTATTTAATGCCAAAATTTATAAAATGGGCAAAATCAAAAAAAGCTTCTCAGCCAATTTATGAACATGCTCCTCAAGGGCATCAAGCAAAAGTAGGGACTCCAACAATGGGTGGAGTGGTTTTTATTTTTGCTACTATTGTTGCAACATTGTTAACTGCAAAATTGAGTAACTTTTATGTTGTTGGTGGTTTATTAACTTTAGCACTTTTCTCTTTTATTGGAATGCAAGATGATTATTCAAAAATTTCTAAAGAGAAAAATTCAGCAGGATTAAGTGCAAGAGCAAAATTATTACTACAATTTATTTCAGCTTTCATAATTGGTTTTATTTTATATTATTTTGCTCATACAACAGAACTATACACACCATTTTATAAACTTCCTTTATTTGATATGGGAATATTTTCTATTGCATTATGGATGTTGGTTATAGTAGCTTCATCAAATGCAGTTAATTTAACAGATGGGCTAGATGGTTTAGCTACAGTTCCTTCTATAATGGCATTTTTTAGTCTTTCAGTTTTAGTATATATTACAGGACATGCGATTTTTTCTTCATATTTATTATTACCTAATATTCAAATAGTAGGAGAATTAGCAGTTATGGGAAGTGCAATTTGTGGAGCTTTAATTGCATTTTTATGGTTTAATTCTCATCCTGCTGAAATATTCATGGGTGATTCAGGTTCTCTTCCTTTGGGAGCTTTTATGGGTTATATGGCAATAGTTGCTAAATCAGAATTATTATTATTAGCAATAGGATTTATTTTTGTTTTAGAAACTGTATCTGTAATTTTACAAGTAGGTTCTTATAAATTAAGACAAAAAAGAGTTTTTTTAATGGCACCAATTCATCACCATTTTGAACAAAAGGGTTGGAAAGAAAATAAAATAATAGTTAGATTTTGGATAATTTCATTTATGACAAATTTACTTGCACTATTAAGTTTAAAAATCAGATAAAGAAAAACAATGACTACAAATAATGAAAAAATAAGAATATTAGGAAAAGGAATCACTGCTCTTGCATTAAAAGACAAATTTCCTAATGCAACACTATATGATGATAATGACTTTAATCAATATGATTTAAATTCAAATGAATTTACAGTTGTAAGCCCAGGAATTCCTCCATATAATGATATGGTTTTAAATTCAAAAAATTTAATTAGTGATTATGATTTATTTGCTTCCGTTATGCCATTTTCAATTTGGATTTCAGGAACAAATGGAAAAACAACTACAACTCAAATGACTCAGCACTTATTAAAAGAGTATGGTTCAATTTATGGTGGAAATATAGGTGTTCCTCTTAGTCATTTAGATGAAAAAGCACCTATTTGGATTTTAGAAACATCTTCTTTTACCTTACATTATACAAACAAAACAAAACCAAATATTTATATCTTACTTCCAATTTCAGAAGATCATATAACTTGGCATGGTTCTTTTGAAGAGTATAAAAATGCAAAATTAAAACCATTATCTTTAATGAATGAAAATGATATAGCAATTATTCCAAATGAATTCAAAGATATAAAAACAAATGCACATCTGATTACTTATAATAATAGTGATGATTTATGTAATTATTTTGGAATAGAAAAAAATAAAATAAAATTCAAAGAGCCTTTTTTATTGGATGCAATTTTAGCAATGGCAACAAGAAAAATTATATTTGATGAAATTAATTATGAACTAATAAATGAATTTGTAATTGACAAACATAAAGTTGAAGAGTTTAAAGATAGTAAAAACAGATTATGGATTGATGATAGTAAAGCAACAAATGTTGATGCAACTATAAATGCAATAGTTCCATATAAAGAAAATAGTATTCATATAATTTTAGGTGGTGATGATAAAGGAGCAAATTTAGTTCCTTTGTTTGAAAATATAAAAGATTTAGACATTTTTGTATATGCAATAGGAACCAATAGTGATAAAATCACAAAATATTGTAATGAATATAATATAAAAGTTGAAAATTGTTTTTATTTAAATATTGCAATTGCTAAAATAGATTTAGTTTTAAAAGAAGATTCTGTTGCAATGTTATCACCAGCTGCTGCATCTTTAGACCAATTTAAATCATATGCTCATAGAGGAAATGAATTTAAAAATCTTGTGAGTAAATTAAGTTAGAATTAATAAATTAATCTGTATAATCTCACTCCAATTTGTATTGGTTCGATAGCTCAGTCGGTAGAGCAAAGGATTGAAAATCCTTGTGTCGACAGTT
>ERZ650312.1436-NODE-1436-length-13462-cov-6.248079_pt1 | contig 13462 bp, 12 predicted proteins | sample MGYA00376248_ERZ650312 | MGnify/ENA primary metagenome ERZ650312 (study PRJEB26733, sample SAMN07839316) | wastewater metagenome | biome: urban; feature: wastewater treatment plant; material: waste water | place: USA: North Carolina | collected 2016-07-28 ... | reverse complement strand
ATGATAGTAAGCGCAAATGTGCAGCGTCCTGAGTTGAGTATTGTGTCGTGAAAAATTCTAAAAAATCTGTCATCCATGTGTTGGGCATGTCTATCTTGTTGGCGTGGAGTTCAACAAGCTTTGCCGAGCTGGTGGTCAATAACAGTCCAGTTGCTTCGGGTACAAATGGTTCAGCGTCATTAAACTGGTCTGCGAATGATGCTAGCCAGTTAATGGAGGAAGATGAACCTTTAGAGATTAGTCCGCAAGGCTCGACCTCTGTGACGACAACTTTGCGCAGTGGTGGTTCTGCAACCATTACATCGTCGAGTAGCCCTAAAAATACTGTACAAATTCGCGACACTTTTAGCAACAGCATCAATTATAGTAGCCAGCCTTCAGTCAATGCCCGCGCTGCGCTGGTGATGGATGCGCAAACGGGTGAAGTGCTGTACAGCAAAAACAGCAACATGTCTGTGCCAATTGCGTCAATTACCAAACTGATGACAGCCGTTGTGACTGCTGACGCACGTTTAAATATGTCTGAAGAAATTACACTGCAATCCATTGATTTTGCAGGTGCGGGTGGCAAGAACTCCAGTTCAACCCTGCGTGTTGGCGACACAATGAATCGTGCAGAAGCACTGTTGTTTGCCTTGATGAAGTCTGAAAATCCTGCGGCAGCCGCTTTGGCTCGTACCTATCCAGGTGGCCGTCCTGCCTTTATTGCAGCCATGAATGCCAAGGCAAAGCAATTAGGTATGAGCTCTACCCGTTTTGCTGAATCAACGGGGCTGGACCCTCATAATATTTCATCAGCACGTGATCTAGGCATTCTAGTCAGTGCAGCTTCACAATATGGCTTGATTCGTCAGTTCTCTACCACGCCAGCCTATGACTTCAATCTAGGCTATCGTATGTTGAAGTCAAACAATACCAATGCCTTGGTGCGTAATGGTGGCTGGAACATTAACCTGTCAAAAACAGGTTATATCAATGAGGCAGGGCGTTGTGTGGTGATGCATACCACAGTAAATTCGCGTCCAGCGGTTGTGGTATTGCTTGGTGCATCCAGTTCACAGGCACGTACCAATGATGCAACCAATCTATTGAATTGGGTTGCAACACTGCCAAAACGGATTTAACCTGACTTAGATTATTTTTTTAATCAGAACTCTTCCTTGATGAAGAGTTTTTTTATATCTAAACACAACGACATATTCTGTCCTAAAGCAGAACGCGATAGATTGTATTTTAAGTAAAATTTGTTAATCTACATCACGGAATTATTCAAATAAACCATTGATAATAGAACTCAAAAGGGGAAGAACATGACCACTTATGTCATTCGTGAGAAGTATTTTGGCTATAACGATGAAGTATTTTATGTTGCAGGCAATCGTATTGCCAATGTCTTTGAAGATAAACAACAAGCGGAAGCAGCTTATAAGCAATTAGAAATCAATGGGGCGCGTGATTTCGCATTGTATGAGGTAGAATCCTTATTTAATGCCACTGAAGAAGAATTACAGAAACTAGATGACTTTGTTTTTGCTCGTTGTGGTGAACATATTGCGGATGGAGGGGATATTTCGGATGATGTCTTGCCTGAAAGCTTGAGTGATGAGGATACTTTTGAGTTTATTCAACTTGCCGATATGCAGAAATTTCAACTGGTACAATTTGAGTATGAAGTAAAATTTTATGGCTTGTGGTCGGTTAAAAAACAGCAGTGGGTGGAAGAGCATGATGAATGCTTTGCAAGTTTGGTTTATTCTGAAAATACAGATGAGCTAAAAAATAAGATTGAATATGTCTTTGCAGATTATGATTATGAGGCAATTCAATTAAAAGGTACATTAGAACAACTTTCTGAACAACCCTTGTTACTTAAAGCATTACTTGCTACTGAGTCAGGTTTGAGTTATGACGAAAATACGCAAACCTTGACCATTGGCGCATGGCAAGAGGATGCCTTATATGCAATAAATCCTTTGTTAAAGCAGCCAATTTTTGAAATCAAAGAAATTGGTTTAGAGGAAATTCAAACGATTGAAAAAGAGTTGGCCAAGCAGTATAGCTATGATGAAGATGGCTGGGGAGAAGAAGAGGATGAAGACTTTGATGCCGAATCCATTGTTGAAGAACTAATTCAGGAATTTGCAGAAGAATTGGACTTAAGTGATGAACAGCAGGTTGAACTGTTTGAGGAAATGAAAAAAAGGATCTTAACGCCTCAAGATCAAAAAAACCTGCCATAGCAGGTTTTTTTGATCTATCAATGATATAGCTTACATATTTGAAAGAATTGAATCTTTCACTTGGGCCATGGTGGCATCGATGGACAACATGACTGCATCAGCACATTGCTTGATTGCAGTATCAGGATCTTTAAGACCATTACCTGTTACGGTACATACAATCACAGAACCCTCAGCAATTTTACCCGCCTTGATGTCACGGATTGCGCCACCGATAGAGGCAGCAGAAGCAGGTTCCACAAACACACCTTCATACATTGAAAGTAGGCGTTGCGCTTCAAGAATTTCAGCATCCTGTAACTCGTCAAACCAGCCTTTAGAGTCACGTACCACCGCTTTGGCATGGTTCCAGCTTTGTGGATTACCAATACGAATCGCTGTTGCAACAGTTTCTGGATTCTCTACAGGCGCGCCACGTAAGAATGGTGCAGCACCAGCAGCTTGATAACCGACCATGGTCGGTAAACCTTCTGGTTTAGGGCCAGTAAATTGATCAGTTGATGCATCATAGATCACTTGTTCAAACTGGTCAGCAGGCTGGTTTGCAACTGCTTCTGTATAACCCATCCAGTGTGCAGTAATATTCCCTGCATTACCGACGGGCAAGCAGTGATAGTCAGGTGCACGACCTAAAGCTTCCACGATTTCATAGGCAATGGTTTTTTGACCTTGCAAACGGTACGGGTTGATTGAGTTTACAATCGTTACAGGGGCTTGGTCAGCCACTTCTTTGACCAGACGCATGCCGTCATCGAAGTTACCGCGGATTTGCATAGTGATCGCGCCATACATCATCGCCTGTGCCATTTTACCCATGGCAATCTTGCCTTCTGGAATGAGGACAAATGCCTTGATGCCTGCACGGGCCGCATAAGCTGCCGCCGCTGCTGAAGTATTACCTGTAGAGGCACAGATAATCGCTTTAGAGCCTTCCTCAACTGCCTTGGTCACCGCCATAGTCATACCACGGTCTTTAAATGAACCTGTTGGGTTCAGACCTTCGTATTTGACATAGATTTCAACATTTTTGCCAATAATACGTGGAATGTTCTCTAGTTTGATTAGTGGAGTATTACCTTCACCCAAAGAGATTGCACGTGTAGTTGCAGACACAGGTAAACGGTCACGATAACGGTCTACAAGACCAGTATAACGATTGGCATTCGACATGATGGTGTTCCAATATGAGGTAGAGCGGGGAGAGGGAATGCATTTTCCCTCAACCTGATTAACTATCGAGCGATTCTAAACGAATTCTGATGATTTCGCCATGAATTGTAGGTAATGCCTGAATTTGTGCAAGCGCTTCATCCATCTTGGACTCAAGCACTGGATCAGTCAAAATCACAATCGGAATTAAATCCTTTAAGCGTGATTGCTGCATAATGGCATCAATACTGATCCCCGCACGGCTGAGAATGGTGGTGACATCGGCCAATACACCCGTCTGGTCTTCGGCATTGAGGCGAATGTAGTATCCAGTGGTCATTTGCTCACGGCTGAGGATTGGCACATTGGTGAGTGCTTCAAATGCCAGTTGTGGAATCGTTCCTGCACCATCTTCGGTATAGGAAATATCACGCACAATATCAATCACATCGGCGACCACCGCAGAAGCGGTTGGACCTGCACCTGCGCCAGCACCGTAATACAACGTAGGACCAACTGCATGAGCTTGCACAAGAACGGCATTCTTAACACCATTGACATTGGCAATCAGTTCTTCGGATGGGATCAATGTTGGATGGACGCGTAACTCAATTCCATTGGCTGCACGGCGAGCAATACCCAGATGCTTGATGCGGAAACCAAGATCTTCTGCATATTTCACATCTTGCGCGGTAATCTTGCTGATGCCTTCGGTGTAGACCTTGTCAAACTGTAGCGGAATACCAAAGGCACAAGAAGCCAAAATGGTGAGTTTATGGGCCGCATCAATACCTTCAACATCAAAGGTTGGGTCAGCTTCGGCATAACCGAGTTCCTGCGCTTCCTTTAACACATCTTCAAAGGCACGGCCTTTTTCACGCATTTCTGTCAGGATAAAGTTGCCTGTACCATTGATGATCCCTGCCAGCCATTGAATATGGTTTGCTGCAAGGCCTTCACGGATTACCTTGATAATTGGAATACCGCCAGCAACCGCCGCTTCATAGGCGATTTGTACGGCATTGTCTTCTGCCGCCTTAAACAGTTCATTGCCATGTTCAGCAAGCAAAGCCTTGTTTGCGGTAACCACCTGCTTGCCATGTTTAATGGCTTCCATGATGACTTCATAGGCAGGATGAATGCCACCCATGACTTCAACCACGACATCTACATCAGGTTGACGTACGATGTGCATCAGGTCATCATTTTGTTGAATACCCTCAAGATTTAAGTCTGGACGTGGACGGCGTGTACCCACATGGGTAATTTGAATTTCTCGACCAGTACGGCGTTTAATTTCAGCAGCATTTTCTTGTAATAATTTAAGGGCTCCACCACCTACAGTACCAAGACCGAGTATCGCCAGACGAACTGGTTTCACGTCACACTCCATTTTATTCAATCATTTTAATGAAGCTTGATCATAGCTAAAAAACTGCGTAGACACTAGGGCTAAGATCACTTTAATCTGTCGCCCAATTCGTTCTGCTGTATATGGAGGGGGAATAATTTATTTTTCAAGTCGCTTGATGATCTCGTCAGGGGTCATATAACCACCCAGATATTCACCCTCAACATTGTAAATTGCTGGGGTGCCATTTACGCCCATGTTGAGACCCAGTTGATATTGGTCACGTACTGGGTTTTTACATTCTCCAGCGAGGACAGGTAAACCCTGAACGGCTTGATCAAAGGCGGCCTTACGGTCTTCACTACACCAGATCGCGGTCATGGTTGGCATAAACTGCTCACCACGAGGCCATGCGATGTAACGCACTTCAATGCCTTTGGCGGTAATTTCAGCCAGATGTTCATGCAGTTTGTGGCAGTAAGGGCAGCTTGAATCGGTAAACACATAAATCACATGTTTGGCTTTACCGCCCTGCGCTGGATAAACAATCAGGTCTTCTGTTTTAAGGGCGGCCAAGTGTTTTTTATTCTCAGTGGCCTGCAATGCCTCACTGACATTGTGCAACTGTTTGTCGCCTAAACGAATTACATCGCCCTGAATAATATACTGCCCGTCAGCCGTGGCATAAACTGAACCCATCCCTTCCAGACTCACCCAGTATAAGTTGGGCACTTCGGTTTTTTTCACCGCCAAAATTTTGGCATTGATATTGGCGGTTTTAAAATGCTTTTCCAGCGTTGAAACCAGACGCTGCTGGGTATTGCGTTCATTTAAGGTTGATGCTTCACCAGTTGCAGGCGCACTCGCTGTCAGGGCATCTTGTTTTTGTGCTGAGTTTTCTTTTGAGCAAGCACTTACCAATAATGTCGATGCTAATGTACATGCAAGTACAAGCTTGGAACGGGTAAACAACATAAGGAACCTTTTTTATTCATATTCATATATTCAGGGGCTTAGCATAACAAAAAAATGCCATGACTTCGTTAAATCTTGCTGATGCATTGTGAACAAAATCAAGTTTTATCCCAATCTTGGACAAGTGGTGGTTTTATCCCCGTGGATGGTATTTACCATGCAACTCCTGCATACGGTGTTGAGCAACATGGGTATAAATCTGGGTGGTGGAGAGGTCACTATGCCCAAGCAGCATTTGCACCACACGTAAATCCGCGCCGTGATTGAGAAGATGGGTGGCAAAGGCATGGCGCAGGGTATGCGGTGATAACTCCGCCTGAATATTGGCCTGTAGCGCATAGCGTTTAATCGCGTACCAAAAATTCTGGCGGCTCATGATGCCACCATGCTGGGTGAGAAACAGATAATCGGTACTGCTCTTGTAGAGTTGAGGACGTGATTCAAGCAGATATTTTTCAATCCAGTCACAGGCATATTGTCCGAGTGGAACAAGACGCTCTTTATTGCCCTTGCCTGTGATGCGTAAAAAGCCCTGCTTTAAATTGACCAGTTCCATGCGTAAGTTGAGCAATTCCGACACGCGTAAACCGCAGGCATACAGCACTTCCAGCATGGCACGGTCACGTAGGCCTAGGGCGGTGTTAGTGTCAGGCGCATTGATCAGCGACTCAACATCCTGTTCTGATAAATCCTTTGGCAATGCCCGACCAATTTTAGGGGATTGATGGGTGGCAACAGGGTTGTCATCCCTGAGTTTCTGTTCCCTTAAAAACTTATAGAACTGTCTCAGGGCCGATAGGCAACGCGCAATTGAACGGGGACTTTTACCTGCCTTGGTCAGCGCAATCAGCACATCGGCAATGTCATCACTCGACCATTGCGGTAATGAAACCGATGTGTGCAATTCACTGCACTGAATCAGGTCGGAGAGATAGGCATTACGGGTATGGGGGCTAACGGTTTGCGCCACCAGATAATCACGAAAACCCTGTAAAAAACTCAAATGTTCAGGAATGTTGACCGCAGAGGGAATACGAGGTTTTTTATTTAACATAACAGCCAGTGTCCTTGATTCATCTGCACTGTAAAAGAAAAATTTTGTGTTGTCGATCTGTCAAAAAAGGAAATGCCATTGATATTGTTTTTGGTAATTATTCTCATTTGCCTGTATACTTGCAATAAAAGAGTCAAGGGTTAGAAGCGGTGCGATTGTCAGCATTAAAAGTCAAGCAAACGGCGATAATCACTAAGGTGAATCGCCTGATCGATGAAACTGGACAGCCAGATCTTGTAGCAGTGCGTTTAGAGAGTTTGGGCTTTGTGCCAGGAACTCAGGTGCAGGTAATTACCAAAGGTGTGTTTGGTGGCGATCCGATTCTAATCCAGATTGGCTTTACCCGTTTTGCATTACGCAAAACTGAGGCTGAGAAAATTGAAATTCAACTTGAAGGAGCACCTGCATGAGTGATGCGTTACGTGTTGCCCTTGTGGGGAATCCAAACTGTGGTAAAACCTCTTTATTCAACCACCTGACAGGAACCCGCCAAAAGGTTGCCAACTATGCAGGGGTAACGGTAGAGCGTAAGGTCGGGCATTTCCAGTTGCCGTCAGGTCGGAGTGTTCGTGTCCTGGATTTGCCAGGAACCTATAGCTTAGAGGCCACCAGTCCAGATGAGGAAATCACCCGTGATGTCTGTCAGGGCAAGATCGCGGAAGAGGGGCAGCAGGATGCCTTTTTATGCGTGGTGGATGCAACCAACTTAAAGTTGCATTTAGGCTTGGTGCTGGAAATCATTGAACTGGGCCGACCAATACTGGTGGTGTTGAACATGATGGATGAGGCACGTCGTCGTGGCATCCAGATCAATACCCAGAAACTGTCAGAACGTTTGGGCGTACCCGTGGTCGAGACTGTAGCAGTCCGTAACACAGGCATTGAAAACCTGTTGCACGCACTGGACCAGGAGAAATACACGGTTCCACAAACAGAGCTCAGTGGTTTGAAAGGTGGACACCATCAGAAAATTGAAACGATTTTCAGGGATGTGGTGAATTTCGTTGATCAGGAAGATAAGCGCACCGATTTTCTGGATAAGATTTTCCTGCATCCAGTGCTGGGCCTGATCACTTTGGCTGTGATGATGTTTATTGTCTTTCAGGCGGTCTTTGCCTGGGCTGCACCATTCATGGATGGGATTGAAAGCCTGTTTGGCTGGCTTGGAGAAACCCTGGGACAACACATTTCCCAGCCATTGCTGCAAAGTCTGGTCGTGGATGGCATTATTGCAGGGGCTGGTGGTGTGGTGGTGTTCCTGCCACAAATCCTGATCTTGTTCTTCTTTATTCTGGTGCTGGAAGAATCAGGTTACTTGCCACGGGCAGCGTTCCTGTTAGATAAGTTGATGTTCAAGGCTGGTCTGAGTGGGCGCGCCTTTATTCCATTGCTTTCAAGTTTTGCCTGTGCCGTGCCTGGAATTATGGCAACCCGTAGTATCAGTGATCCACGTGATCGTTTTACCACGATTATGGTGGCGCCGCTGATGACCTGCTCAGCACGGTTACCTGTATATGCCTTGCTGATTGCGGCCTTTATTCCAGCGCAAACCGTGTGGGGCATTTTTAACCTGCAAGGTCTGGTGTTGTTTGGCCTGTATATGTCAGGGATTTTTAGCGCGCTTTGTGTTTCCATCGTGATGAAATTCCTGCAAAAGGACAAATCACAACATGCGTTGTTGCTTGAGTTGCCAAGTTACCGTATTCCAGACCTGAAAAGTGTCGGGATTGGACTGCTGGACCGCGCCAAAATTTTCTTAAAACGTGTCGGTGGCATTATCTTTGCGCTGTCGATTTTGCTTTGGTTCCTGTGTACTTTTCCGCAGGCACCAGAGGGTGCAACCCAACCTGCAATTGACTACAGCTTTGCAGGGATGCTGGGGCATGTGATCCAGCCTATTTTTGCCCCGATTGGCTTTAACTGGCAAATCTGTATCGCCTTGATCCCAGCGATGGCGGCCCGTGAAGTGGTGGTGGCTGCACTGGGTACCGTCTATGCACTGTCTGGTGCAGACGATGATGCGGTGGCACAAGGCTTGGCACACTTGATCAGTGCTGATGGTACAGGCTGGTCGCTGGCAACAGGTTTGTCTTTGCTGGTGTGGTTTATCTATGCGCCGCATTGTCTGGCAACACTGGCAACGGTACGTCGTGAAACGGGTTCATGGAAGCATGTGGCGGCGATGACTGCGTATTTGTTTGGTTTAGCGTATTTAATGTCGTTTTTTACCTACCAGATTGCATCACGCATTTGGGGGTAGCAAATACCACCTGCCCCCCTTTAACAAAGGCAGGGAATCATTGGAGAGATGCTTATGTTTGAGTACTTGATTGTTGCTGTATTGGTGCTGTGGAGTGCTGTGGTGGTATTTAAGAAAGTATTTCCTCAAACAGCAAATGCAGCATTTCTGGCTTTATCCAACCTGTGCCAGCGTTTAGGCTGGCAGCGTTTGGCAACGTGGTTAAAACCTAAAATGGTGGTGGGTTGTGCTGGAGGCTGTGGTTGTTCGACAGATGTGAATGAAGCGCAAAATAAAAAAGAAGCAATTCAGGCGGTAAAATGGCGTTAGCCAGAATTAAGGATTGCTCATATTTAAGATCTAGGCAATCCTGTTTGCTTTTACGCACTGACACAAAAAAGCCTGAATAAAACCAAAACTGAAAAAGCATTTAAAACAGTAAAGTGCTAACATTTTTGCCATTCTGTGAACTGCAAAAATGGAACGAAAATGTTAATACAACGTGGTGGATTAAAAGTCGTGGCGGGCCTGGGGATTTCAGGTGTGTCGGCGGTTAACTTTTTACATGAACAAGGCTACCAGGTTGCAGTTACGGATTCTCGGGAAACTCCCCCTGGGCATGACCAGATTCCCGCTGGAGTGAAAACCAGCTTTGGCAAACTCGATTCAGAACTTTTACAACAGGCAGAAGAAATTATTCTTAGTCCTGGGCTTGCGCCACAATCACCTGAAATCCAGCAGGCCATTGATCAGGGCATTGCTGTTGTGGGCGACATTCAACTGCTACGCCGCGCAACAGAAGTTCCAATTATTGCAATTACAGGCTCAAACGCCAAAAGTACCGTGACCACACTGGTTGGCTTGATGGCACAGGATGCAGGCAAAAAAGTGGCTGTGGGTGGTAATCTTGGCCGTCCTGCACTGGACCTGTTGAAAGACCAGCCTGAGTTGATTGTACTTGAACTTTCCAGTTTCCAGCTTGAAACCACCTCGCACCTGAATGCGGAAGTGGCTGTGGTGTTGAACATGAGTGAAGATCATTTGGATCGTCATGGCAATATGTTGGGATACCACAAGGCCAAGCACCGTATTTTTCAGGGCGTGAAAAAAGTAGTCTATAACCGTGATGACAACCTAAGCCGTCCACTGGTTCCAGATGTCACGCCGATGCAAAGTTTTGGTCTTAATGCGCCTGACCTGAATCAGTATGGCGTGTTGCGAGATGCAGATGGTACCATGTGGTTGGCGCGTGGACGTGAACGGTTACTTAAAACTTCCGAAATGTACATTCAGGGGATGCACAACGTTGCCAATGCACTGGCCTGCCTGGCATTGGGTGAGGCGGTTGGCTTGCCAATGCAATCCATGCTTGACACCCTAAAAACCTTTAAGGGGCTGGAACATCGCTGTGAATACGTCAAAACTGTTGATGGGGTACGCTACTATAACGATTCCAAGGGAACGAATGTTGGCGCAACACTGGCGGCAATTGATGGTTTAGGGGCTGCGATTGAGGTCAAGAAAGGCAAGCTGGCACTGATTCTCGGGGGGCAGGGCAAGGGACAGGACTTTAAGCCATTACGTGATGCCATCCACAAATATGTCAAGAGTGTGATTCTGATTGGTGAAGATGCGGCAGTGATTGAACAGGCCATTCAGGGAACCACCATCATCCAGCATGCCAATAGCCTAAAGCATGCGGTGGATTTGGCCCAACAGGCGACCCATGCAAAGGATGTGGTTTTACTCTCGCCAGCATGCGCCAGCTTTGATATGTTTAAGAGCTACAATGATCGTGGACATCAATTCGTGGCCTGTGTAAATGCCTTGAATGAAAATAAAAACTAGGGATTAGAGTTATGGCTGATTTAGCCCAAAACGCTATACAAAAGACTGTACAGAAGATTTCACAGCTGCTGAATCGTTTGCCCAAGTTTCCAGCAGAAATGACAGCACGCAATATCCTGATTTTCTCTGTGATTTCCCTGCTGTGCTTCGGTTCGGTGATGGTGGCGTCAGCCTCGATGCCGTATGCGGAATATATTCATGAAAACCCATTCTACTTCCTGATTCGTCATGGTATCTCGATTGTGGTTGCGGCGGTGGTGGCATTTTTAACCTATCGGGTCTCCCTCAATCTATGGTTTAAAAATGCATTCCCGTTATGGTTGATTACCATCGTCTTGCTGCTCGCCGTACTGGTTGTGGGTTCCGAAGTGAATGGGGCACACCGCTGGATTAAGGTGGGTGGCTTTACCTTGCAGCCTACAGAGATTGCCAAGATCGTGATGGCAATTTTTACCGCTGACTATGTGGTTCGCCGTGCCAAAGAGGTGCGAACGCACTGGAAAGGTTTGCTGCGCCTGAGTGGTGTCATGGCCCTAACCGTTGGCTTCATTGTGGCTGAGCCTGACTTGGGGGCCACCGTCGTGATTGTTTTGATGATGGTGGGTGTATTTTTTCTGGCAGGTGCGCCAGCAACACAGTTCCTGATTATGCTGGGGGCAATTGTTGCGGGCGTGACGGCACTGATCCTGTTTGAGCCTTTCCGCTTTCAGCGCCTGATTTCATTTACCAATCCCTGGGCTGATCCATTGGGCGTTGGCTACCAGCTTTCCAATGCATTGATGGCATTTGGACGTGGTGAATGGTTTGGCACGGGATTGGGACACAGTGTCCAAAAGCTGTCCTATCTTCCAGAAGCACATACTGACTTTATGTTGGCAGTTCTGGGTGAAGAGTTTGGTTTTGTTGGTGTGACCATTGTGATGGTGCTGTCATTTACCATGCTGGCATGCTGTATTCGTATTGGCCACCGTGCATTGCAACACAACTACCTGCGTGCAGGCTATTTGGCCTATGGCATCAGCATTATTTTCCTGCTACAGATTCTGGTGAATGCAGGCATGAATATGGGCTTGATGCCAACCAAGGGTTTAACACTGCCATTCATTAGTTATGGGGGTACATCGTTGATGATGTGTGCAGCCATGATCAGTTTGATTTTGAAAATTGATGCATCAACGCAAGAGTTAAATCCTGTGAAAGAAGAATCAAACTTCTAGTCAATCAAGCCTAAAAGTTTTACAGAAGCCCTTTGCCATGCCTAGGGCTTTTTATTGCCTATAGGTATATTCCAGCCAAATGAATGCCTTTTGGAATTAAAGCAATATTCCATTGTTGCACCGCTTGTTTGAGCATGATTCGGGGCTGGTCAAGTTCAATATCAGGCTGACCTAGCGCTAAAATCGCCTGCTGTAGCAGTTCTGGAGCTTTAGAAGTGTCTAATGCCCGCGCCATATTCTGCTTTGACAGTTTTTGTCCCTGATCATTCATGGCAAGCGGGAGGTGCATATAACTCAAAGTCGGATAGTTTAGCAGCGAACCGAGCCAGATTTGGCGAGTGGTATTATCCAGTAAATCTGCACCACGAACCACATGGGTAATCCCCTGTAAATAATCATCGACCACGACAGCCAATTGGTAGCTAATAATGCCATCTCGGCGTTTTAGGACAAAATCGCCGAGATCATGTTGCAAGTTTGAGCATTGTTGGCCTTGTAAACGATCATCAAAACAAATGAGCTGATCAGCGACCTTAAGACGAATCGCCTGCTGGCTGAAATCAAGACGGAGGTCACGACAAGTACCTGTATAGATATGATTAGAGCCCAGCATTTTACGTGTGCATTGGCAGGCATAAACCGCCTGGAGTTGTTTAAGCTGTTCAAGCACCTGTTCATAAAGCTCTAAACGATCTTTTTGAAAAATGATTTCGGCATCAGGTTCAAACTGAAATGCATCAATACAGGAGAGAATGTGGGCTTCACTATGGGGATAAATGCGTGCAATGTCGGTATCTTCAATGCGAACCAGCCATTTGCCATGATTGGCTTTGGCATCACAATAGCTTGCGACTGCGGTAAGCAGGGACCCAAAGTGCAGTGGACCTGTGGGGGAGGGTGCAAAACGTCCGATGTATGAGCGGCGATTAAGCAAAGCATCGCTTTGCCGCTGCGCAAGAGCGAAGCTGTGCTTCGCTTCATGGCTTAACACGGTTGTCAAAATTATCCGTTGTTTTGCTTTTCTTTGATTTCTGCCAAAGTTTTGCAATCGATACAGAGCGTTGCTGTTGGGCGTGCTTCCAGACGGCGTAGACCAATCTCGATACCACAGGTTTCACAGAAACCATAGTCTTCGTTCTGGATCGCCTCAATCGACTGTTCGATTTTACGAATCAATTTACGCTCGCGGTCACGGGTACGCAACTCAATCGCAAACTCTTCTTCCTGTGTTGCTCGGTCATTGACATCAGGTAGTGCGGTTGATTCATCCTGCATGGTGTTCAGGGTACGGTCAACTTCAGACATTAACTCGGCTTTCCATGCATTTAAAATCTGGCGGAAATGCTCAAGCTGCCCTTCAGACATATATTCTTCGTTTTTCTTTGGCTG
>ERZ650312.1434-NODE-1434-length-13476-cov-5.582967_pt1 | contig 13476 bp, 14 predicted proteins | sample MGYA00376248_ERZ650312 | MGnify/ENA primary metagenome ERZ650312 (study PRJEB26733, sample SAMN07839316) | wastewater metagenome | biome: urban; feature: wastewater treatment plant; material: waste water | place: USA: North Carolina | collected 2016-07-28 ... | reverse complement strand
TGATGGTCTTGCTGAAGCTGGCCAAGCCGTGCGAGCCGTTCTTGCCCACGGTTTTTTCCGCCGGGGCGATGCCGGCGCAGTTGACCAGGCCCATGAGCTTGCCCATAGAGACGGCCTTGGCGACCACCGCCTGGCCGTCGGCCTCGCTGGCCACATCGCACTTGACGAAGGCGCCGCCAATATCGCGTGCCACGGCCTCACCCCTGTCTTGCTGCATGTCGGCAATCACCACCAGCCCGCCGGCGGCGGCCAGCATGCGCGCCGTGCCTTCGCCCAGGCCGGATGCGCCGCCCGTGACGATGAATACCTTGCCCTTGATTTCCATTCCTGGTCTCCTGCAAATAACGTTGACGTAAACGTCAATTATGACGTCGTCGCAATTCATCGGATGAAAAAAACCCGGCCGGGCCGGGTTCGGTGAAGGCTTGCCCCGGAGCGGATCAGCGGAAACCGACGCGATCGAGCATTTGCTGCACCTTGGTGGTGTTGGCGCCCACGGCCCCGATGGGAATGGTCTCGCTCTTGAAAGGCTTGCCGTCGGTCATGGCTTTCAGCGCCGGGTTGTCCAGTTCCACGCCCTTGGCTGCGGGCCATTCGTTGTTGCCGTTGGCAAAATAGTTTTGCGCCTCGGGGTTGGCCAGGTACTCCAGGAACTTGATGGCATTCGCCTGGTTCTTGGTGTGGCGCGCCACGGCGCCGCCGGCGATGTTCAGGTGGGTGCCCCAGGACTGCTGGTTCGGGAAGACCACGGCCACCTTGTCCACGACGGCCTTGTCCTCGGGCTTGGCCGAGCGCATCAGGCGTGCCAGGTAGTAGCTGTTGCTGACGGCGATATCGCACTCGCCGGCGGCAACGGCCTTGATCTGGTCGGTATCGCCGCCCTTGGGGGAGCGAGCGAAGTTCGCGACGACGCCTTTCGCCCAGGCTTCGGCCTGCGCCTCGCCCTGGTTGGCAATGATCGACGCCATCAACGACAGGTTGTACGGGTGCGAGCCGGAGCGCGTGCAGACCTGGCCCTTGAGCTTCGGACTCGCCAGGTCAGCGTAATTGCGAACATCGTCGGCGTTGATCGAGTCCTTCGCATAAACGATGACGCGCGCACGCGTTGAGAAGGCGAACCAGTCGTCCGTGCGCAGATGAGCCGGAATGCGTGCTTCCAGCACGGGTGACTTGACCGGCGCGAACAGTCCGAGTTCGTGCGCCTGCGCGAGGCGCGAGGCGTCTACGGTGATGAGCACGTCCGCCGGACTGTTGCTGCCTTCGTTCTTTATGCGCTCGAGTAGTTCTTCTTCCTTTCCCTCGATCCGGTTGATCTTGATGCCGGTCTTTTGGGTGAATCCGGCATAGAGCGCCTCGTCGGTCTGGTAGTGGCGGGCCGAATAGATGTTCAGGACTTTGTCTTCGGCCTGAGCCGAGCCAAGAACCACGGAGAGGGCGGAAAGCGCCAGCAGGCGGCGCGAGAATGAATGGAACACGAGACTTTCTCCTTGCTTGTATTGATAACGTTTCGCAAAAACCCCTCATGATAGCGGCGCTTTTTGTGCGTGTAAATGAGAACGGTTATCTGATAAAGGGCGAAAAAAAAAAGACGCCGAAGCGTCCCTGTTACGATTTCGACTGACCGGTATCAGTTTTCCACGACGCGCCGTGCGCCGTTGTAGCGCTTGACCCAGTAGCTCTGGCTCATGTCCTCGACACGAACTTCCGCGCCCGTACGCGGGGCGTGCATGAAGCGGTTGTCACCGAGATAGATGCCGACGTGCGAGAAGGCGCGGCGCATCGTGTTGAAGAATACGAGGTCGCCCGGCTTGAGTTCTTTCTTGTCGATCACGTCACCGACTTGACTCTGTTCTTTGGCGGTACGCGGCAGCAGCATGCCGAGCGCGTCCTTGAAGACAAGTTGAACGAAGCCGCTGCAGTCGAGTCCACTATCAGCGTCTGTGCCACCGCGGCGGTATTTGATGCCGGTCAGTTCCAAGCCTTTCAGGATCAGATCCTTGGCGCCACTGCGATAGCGTTCGAACAGCGAAGGTTCGTCGCTCAGCGCGGGCTGGACTTCGGCAGCGTGAACGGCAGACACGCCCGAGAGGGCGAGCAGCAGAGCGGCAAGCAGGTTTGTGATGTTTTTGTGACACGACATGGGGCCGGAATCTAAAAGAAAATTCCCGCCCTGTAAACCTTTGCTGCCGCTTTTTTGTGCTGTTGATCCTGGTGCCTTGTTTTAACTGTCTGATTTAAAGGGATTCTCTTTGGTCTCGGGGTGGTTCGCCGATGAATGCCTTTTGTGGGTATCATCGCCCTTTGCGCGACGCAGACGTTCGGGATGCCGATCTCGGGCTCGGAAGGAGGCGTCGCTTTCATTGAGGAGAATTCATGCGTTCCTTCAAGGCGTTTTTGATTGAAGAGATTGAAGGCAAGACAAAGAGCGGTCTGGTTAACGTTGACGAGTCGTTGCTTGACGCGGGTGAAGTGACGATTCGCGTTGCCTACTCCAGCGTCAACTACAAGGACGCGCTGGCGGCTACGGGTGCAGGACGAATCATCCGGCGCTTTCCCTGCATCGGCGGTATCGATCTTTCCGGCATTGTCGAAGAGAGCAGCGACCCGCGTTTCAAGGCGGGCGATCAGGTTATCGCAACGAGCTTCGATATCGGTGTCGCCCATCACGGTGGCTATGCCGAAATCGCCCGCGTACCTGGCGACTGGGTGGTGCCATTGCCCGAAGGCCTTACCCTGTTTGACGCGATGGCTCTCGGTACGGCGGGTTTCACGGCCGCGCTGGCGATCGTCCGCATGGAAGAAAATGGTCTTGCGCCGAACAAAGGGCCAGTGATCGTGACCGGAGCGACAGGCGGCGTCGGCGGATTGGCGATCGACATGCTGGCGAAACTCGGCTACTCGGTGACCGCGCTGACCGGCAAGGAATCGCAGACGGATTATCTGCGGCGGCTTGGCGCATCGGAGGTGATGTTGCGCTCGTCACTCGACCTGTCGCATATCCGGCCGCTGGCTAAAGCTGTCTGGGCGGGCGCCGTTGATAACCTGGGCGGCGATGTGCTCGCCTGGATCGCGAGTTCGATGAAGCCTGGAGGAACGATCGCCAGCATCGGACTGGCAGCCGGTACTACACTGAATACGACAGTAATGCCGTTTGTCCTGCGTGGCGTATCGTTGTTGGGGATTGATTCGGGCTATGTCGGCGAGCCGTATCGGCAGAGAATCTGGCAGCGTCTTGCCACGGACTTGCGTCCACGCAACTTGCTTGAAATGACGCGCACGATTGGCTTGAATGAGTTGCCGGATGTTTTTGACGGATTCCTGAAGGGCGCGGCGCACGGCCGAGTGGTTGTTGCCGTGTCTTGAGGCGGTGATAGACGAAGACGAGAGCCATGAACAGTCCGACCCAGTTGCCGAGAATATTGATTGTTGACGAATCGCGCATAGTACGCGCGACGATCAGCAAGCATGTTCGTGACCTCTACGACTACCGGGAGGAATCGGACGGCGAGGCGGCGTGGCAGGTGCTGGTGCTCGATCACTCGATCGCCTTGGTGATTTGTTCGCTTTCCCTGCCAGTCCTCGACGGCAATGGGCTGCTCGACCGCGTGCGTGCGTCAAAGCTGACGCGCCTCTCGCAAATGCCGATGCTGATGATTGCCGGTGACAATGATGAGGCGATCGAACGCGCCAAGGCGCACGGTGCGTCAGACTTCGTCAATCGCGGTACGGGCGGAGCGGAACTGCTGGCTCGCATCGACACGCAGCTCAAACTCGTGCAGGCGCAGCACCAGCTCAAGGAGAGCCTTGAGCAGAATGTCCAGAATCCAGAGACCGGGCTGTTTACCCGCAAGTACGTTGAACTGCAGGCGGTGCAGGCGATGTCGCACGCCATGCGGCACAACAGCGAAGTCAGCGCGATGGTGATGGGCTTTGACAACATCGGTGCCTTGCGTGAGGAGCATGGCGTCGATGTGGCGAAGCAGTTGCAACAGCGCTTTATCTCCATGCTGTCGAGCAAGATCCGCAAGGAGGACAGCCTGGGCCACTACGCCGGCAGCCAGCTGGTCGTCATTTCGCCGGGGACACCGGCGGCGGCATGCGAATCCTTCGGCAACCGCTTGCGCGAGGCGATTCGCGCGGCAAACATCGCGGTTCATGGACAGCGATTGAACTTGTCGGTGAGTGTCGGTGTCAGCAACAGTCCTGCAGATGCGGTTGTATCTGCTGGTGCGCTGATCGAGTTGGCTGGCTCGCGTTTGAAGATGGCGCAGCAGGCGGGCGGGAATCAGGTCATTTCATGCAATCCGAGAGCGGACGCGGTGTCGTCGGTGGTTCCGGCGCTTGATCAAGCGCTGGCGCTGATCAATGAGGGGCAAGTGGCCAAGGTCATGCCCCATCTGGCGGAGCTCGGTTTGCAGGTGATGCCCCTGTTGCGGTTGCTGGAGCGCCGATTCGGCTTTGGCTTGCCGCTGGCAGAGATCGAGAAGCGCATGACTGACCCGGTGCAGGAGAAAGAAGACGCCGGGCAGGATTAGTTTTCCATAAGTGCAGGGTACTTGGCGGTAGCGACAAGGAAGCCTTATGACAACAATCAAGGAGTTTCACCAGCAATCCATCGACAATCCGGACGCATTCTGGGCCAACGAAGCCAAGCGCATCGACTGGCACAAGCCGTTCACCCAAACGCTCGATTTCTCGCGGCCGCCCTTCGCCAAGTGGTTCGTCGGCGGCGAAACCAATCTCTGTTACAACGCCGTAGATCGGCACGCGGCCAAGCGGCCGGATGACCACGCCCTGGTCTTCGTTTCGACCGAGACCGATACCGAAACCGTTTACGCCTTTGCCGAGCTGAAAACGGAAGTCATGCGCATGGCGGCCGTCATGCAGCACCTCGGCGTCGGCAAGGGCGATCGCGTCCTGATCTACATGCCGATGATCCCGGAAGCGACGTTCGCCATGCTGGCCTGCGCGCGCATCGGTGCGATCCATTCGGTCGTTTTTGGCGGCTTCGCGTCGGGGTCGCTGGCGACGCGCATCGACGATGCGATGCCGAAGTTGATCGTCTCGTCCGATGCCGGCATGCGTGGCGGCAAGGCGGTTCCCTACAAGCACCTGCTCGACGACGCGATCGAACTCGCGGCGCACAAGCCGGATCATGTGCTGATGATCGATCGGGGTCTCGACCATGCGTTCAACAAGGTCGAGGGGCGCGACGTCGACTACGCGACTCTCCGCGAACGCTTCCTTGACGCCGATGTGCCGGTGACCTGGCTCGAATCGTCCGAGCCGTCGTACATCCTCTATACCTCCGGCACGACCGGCAAGCCGAAAGGTGTTCAGCGCGATACGGGCGGCTACGCGGTCGCGCTGGCCGCGTCGATGCAGTACATCTACTGCGGCGGCGAGGGCGAGACGATGTTCTCGACATCGGATATCGGCTGGGTCGTCGGCCACTCCTATATTGTCTATGGTCCGTTGATCGCCGGCATGTGCACGATCATGTACGAAGGCACGCCGCTGCGGCCCGATCCGGGAATCTGGTGGCAGATCGTCGAGAAGTACAAGGTCAACGTGATGTTCTCGGCGCCGACCGCCGCGCGCGTGCTCAAGAAGCACGATCCGGCGTACATGCACAAGTACGATCTGTCGAGCCTGAAGCACGTCTTCCTCGCCGGCGAGCCGCTCGATCAGCCGACGCATGAGTGGTTCATGGGCGAACTCGGGAAGCCGGTGATCGACAACTATTGGCAGACCGAAACCGGCTGGCCGATCCTCGCAGCGATGCCGGGCATCGAGAAGACGGAGATCCGCTACGGCACGCCGAGTTTTCCGGTCTATGGTTACAACCTCAAGGTGTTTCGCGAGGATGGCACGGTGTGCGAGCCGGACGAGAAGGGCATTGTCGGGATCGTGCCGCCTCTGCCACCAGGCTGCCTGTCGACCGTCTGGGGCAACGATGAGCGCTTCGTATCGACCTACTTCTCGCTGTTCCGCGACCCGCAGGTCTATTCCTCGTTCGACTGGGGCATCCAGGACAAGGACGGCTACCACTACATCCTTGGCCGGACCGACGATGTGATCAACGTTGCCGGTCATCGTCTCGGAACGCGCGAGATCGAAGAGGCGATCCAGGGCCATCCGGGCATCGCCGAGGTGGCCGTGGTCGGCGTCGCGGATCCGCTGAAGGGGCAGATCCCGATGGCGTTCGCCGTGGTCAAGGACGCGGGCAGCATTTCCAGCCCAGAAAAGCGGATCGAACTCGAAAAGGCGGTGTTCAAGCAGGTCGACGACAGTCTGGGCGCGATCGCGCGTCCGAGCCGCGTGCATTTCCTGACCATCCTGCCCAAGACGCGCTCCGGGAAGCTCCTGCGTCGTTCGATCCAGGCACTGGCCGAAGGGCGCGATCCGGGCGACTTGACGACAATCGAAGATCCGGCGGCGCTGGAGCAACTGCAGTTGGCGCTGAGTTCCAAAGCCGCCTGATTTCGCGGTGCGACAAATGAAACGGGAGAGCCGCGGCTCTCCCGTTTCATTTGCAGTGAAGGCGTGTCAGGCAACGAGCGCCGATACCGCGCCGCGCAGCGCCAGCAAGTAGCTATCGACGCCCAAACCGCAAATCTGGCCGCGCGCGATACCGGCGATGACCGAGTGGTGCCGGAACTCCTCTCGTGCGTGGATATTCGACATGTGCACTTCGAAGATTGGCGCTTTGAGAATCGCCAGTGCATCGCGGATACCGTAGCTGTAATGCGTCCACGCGCCGGCATTGATCAGCACGGCATCGACGGCGTCGCGATGCGCCTGATGGATGCGTTCGCACATTGCACCCTCGAAATTCGTCTGGAAGCACTCGACTTCGACGCCGAGTTCCTGACCGAGCGCCTTCAGCCGTGTGTCGATCTCGCTGAGCGTGATCGTCCCGTATTGCGCCGGGTCGCGTTGGCCGAACATGTTGAGGTTGATGCCGTTTAGTACGAGGATCTTTTTCATGTTTATCTCATTCAGGAATTTCGTTGCCGTGGCGACCAGACTTTATACGCAAACAGGCGCCGTGCGGAACTCGAACCTCACGGCTTCATGAAGTCCGGTAACGGTTTCAATGGCAGTTCAGCGGGTCGAACGTGGGCGCGTTCGAAATCGCGAATGCGGGCGATGCGCGCATCGGTATCCGGGTGCGTGTTAAGCAACGCAGGCGGCTCCGGCAGGGAGGACTTCTCCGATACGCGCTCGAAGAAGGTCGCAGCACCGTCGGTGTGGCCGTAGACGCGGAGCAAGGCTTGCAGCGCGTCGGCGTCGGCGGCTTCTTCCTGCTCGCGGCTGAAAGCGAGCATCGGCAGCATGCCCATGCTGCCGACCCACTGCTGGATCATGCCGTCGCCGACGCCGGATAGCGCGGAGAGCGCGAGCATTACCGTGAATCCACGGCCCATGGCCACGATCGGGTGACGATGGCGGACGTGCGCGATCTCGTGCGCGAGGACCATGGCGAGCGCGTTTTCGCTGTCGACGGTGTCGATTAGCCCCTGAAAGACGACGATGTTGCCGCCCAGCGTCGCCATCGCGTTGACAGTGTCGTCGGAAGAATAATGCACGGTGATCTGCATTTCCGCCGGCAAATCCATCGCGGCGGCGAGTTGCCGGCCGAGTGCCTGAAGGTACTGCTCGCGGCGCTTGTCGTCGGCGCTGTGCGATTGCTTCAACCAGTCCGCGTCGATGCTCGACGCCAGCGCCCGTTCCTGTTCGAACGGTACGAAGCGCACGAGATAGCCGGCGGCGAACGACAAGGCCAGCACGGCGACGACGATCAGCGCCGAGACGCCGCCGAGCAACAGTGCGAAATCCTTCAGCGGGTGCGTCGGCGAGACGTTGATGCCTTCCGGGATTTGCGGGTTTTCGTAGGCAGACATAATGCGTTAGCGCGGTGTCACGGCCGTCCCGAAGGCGATGACCTCAACGGCGGCAACGCCCTGGCTCGCGTCCTTGGTGATCGACGACGTTTCCAGACGCACATTCCACACGCTCTTCGCGCCGCGCGCTCGGGCATCGGCCTTCATGCGCAGGATGGCCTCGCGCCGGGCGCGTTCGAGCAGGGATTCATAGGCGCTGACGCGGCCGCCGACCAGGTTGCGCAGACCGGCGACGAACTTCTTGAAGAAGTCGATCGAAATCACCACGCTGCCGCAGACCAGCGCCGAGTCGATGCGGCCCATCTCGGGAACATTCCGCTCGGTGAAGCAGAGCACGTCGCGCAATTCCGCCTCACGCTGGATGATCGAGCGGAAGTGGCGCTTCTCGGCGATCTGCCCGAAGACGTAGCCGAGGACGAGGAGTATCAGAAATAGAATCAGATCGTACATGGCACCGATTCCGCTATTCCACGACCAGCGCCGTGCCGTAGGCGAACAGTTCCGCCGCACCGGCGGCCACCGACGAGGTCGAGAAGCGCACGTTGACCACGGCGTTGGCACCGATGGCTTCCGCCTGCTTGACCATGCGGGCGACGGCTTCCTCGCGCGATTCGGTGAGCAACTCGGTGTAGCCCTTGAGCTCGCCGCCGAAGATGTTCTTCAGACCGGCCATGATGTCGCGGCCGGCGTGCTTGGAGCGCACGGTGTTGCCGCTGACCATGCCCAGATGCTTGACGATGGTTTTGCCGGGCACGGTTTCGATGTTGGTGATGATCATTGCTGACTTCCTTGAAGGGTTGGACGGACGAATAAGTAGGGGCGGCCGTCGATATGCCGATCGCCTGATCGTACCTTGCCGGCCGAAGCCGGCGCAAGGAAGCTGAGGGTGTGTTCTCAGCCGGCAGCCAGACGCCTTCCCATCCTGCGTCCCAGCCGGTTCAGCCAGAGCGAGGCGATGATCACGGCACCGCCGGCCGCCAGCTTCGGCAGATTGGCGTCGCGGTTCCAGATCAGCAGATTGACGAGCAGGCCGGCGGGCACGTGCAGTTCGTTCATGATCGCCAGCGTTCCGGCATCGACCTGCGTACTGCCTTTGACCCACCAGAACATGCCGAGCGCGGTGGCGAACAGTCCCATCCAGACGAGCACGCCCCATTGCACGGCGGTGTGCGGCATCTTGGCGAGGTCGCCAAAAAGCAGGAATGAGGGCAGTGCAAGGAGCATGGCGCCGAGGAAGAAGTGCCCGAAGAAGCGATGCAGCGGCTGTTCGGTCGGATAGCGCGCGAGCAGCTGGCGGCAGAGTACCTGGCCGGCGGCGAAGGTGGCGTTCGCCAGTTGCAACAGCAGGAAACCGATCAGGTAATCGCCTTCGATCTTCTCGAAACGGATGATGATGCCGCCACCGACGGCAACTAGCGCGGCAACGAGCGCCCAGGGATTGAAACGCCTGGCCAGCGCATCATCGAGCAGCGTGACGTAGATCGGTGTGAGCACGGTGAACAGCAGGACTTCGGGCACCGTCAAGACAGTAAAGCTGCGGTAGAGGCAAAGGTAAGTGATGCCGAATTGCAGGGCCCCCGCGAGCCAGAAGCCGCCAAGCAAGCGGGCAGGCAGACCGCGCCAGCGGGTGAAGGGAATGAACACCGCGGCGGCGATGGCGACGCGCACGAGCACGGCGAGATCGCTGTCGACCTGGCCGGCGAGGTACTGCCCGATGAGACTGAAGGAAAAAGCCCAGAGGATGGTGACGAGGATGAGGTACGGCATGCTGTTTCCTGGAGGTTCGGGGAGTTGGGCGCGCAGCGCAGCCGAGATTTTACCCGCACGCCGCACCCGCCGGTCCTCGACGCGACTCCGGCGGCTTCCTATCTGCGCTCGACGGGATCGAGCGTAAGCGACAGCCCGGTTGGCTCGACACGGAAAGTGCCCGGTTTGTAGCCCCAGCCTTGCGCGGCCTGGAGGTCTTCCGGGCGCACCTTGTAGAGCACGTAGTCCTTGAGCAGCTTTTGCGCGAGCGGCGCGGCCAGCTTCTCAATCGGTCGGCGCATTGCGCTTGGCGCGCCATCGATGTCGAGCCGATGCACGCGCACGTCGGTCAGGCGCACGGTCGCGTCCCGGGGTTCAAAGCGCAGGCCATAGCTCATATCGAGCGCGCCCTTGTATTGCTTGTCGGTGAAGAGACCGAGCAGGTTGTTGCCGGCGACGTTGATGTCGAGCGAGGTATTGATGCGATTGTTGGTCGGGTCAAGCGAAATCCGCGGTGTGCTGACGACGACGTCAAGCACTTCGAGCATTTCGCTGTTGAACGGGAACTGCGAGGCGATCATCTGCGCCAGCCGCGCTTCCGTCACGCTGATCGTTTTCGGCGGTGGGGGCAGGGTGGCGCATGCGGAGAGGAGTGCGAAGAAAGCGATCAGCAGGGAAGTCTGGAAGGCGCGGCGCATGAGATTCCTCCTTGGCATAAAGGAATATCACTATAGCGGATCGACGCTGCGACGCGTCCGTCAGGTGCTTTGCCGTTCGATCAGCGAGAAGCCGACATCGAGGGCGTGCCTGGCGACCGGTTCGCCGCGGATCAGCTTGAGCAGCATGACGGCAGCCGCTTCACCGATCTCGCTGCGCGGCGTGCGGATCGTCGTGAGCGGCGGAATCATCTGGTCGCTGCCGGGCAGGTCGTTGAAGCCGGCGATCGCGATCTGTTCGGGCACCTTGATCGAATGCCGTGCCGCAGCGAGCAGTGCGCCTTGAGCCAAGTCGTCGTTGCAGAAGAAGATGGCATCGACCGGCGGCGTCTGGCGGACGATCTGATCAAACATCTGCGCGCCGATCGTCTGCGAGGAGCGCGCCGGGTTCAGCCATTCGAGTGTCGCGTCGTGGCAACCGGCATTCGTCATCTCGTGGCGCCAGCCGTCCATGCGCTGCATGGTGCGTGGGTCGAGTTGCGCGGCGGCAAAGGCGATGCGGCGCCGGCCGCGCTCGAGCAGATGGCGCGTCATCGCCGCACCGGCGTCCTGCTGCGAGAAACCGACGCTGTAGGTGTCGGGTGCGTCGGCCAGTTCCATTAGGTGTACGCAGGGGACGCCGCTGGCTTCGATCAGCGCGCGCGTCGCGTCAGTGCGCTGCATGCCGGTGACGAGTACACCGGCGGGGCGATGCGCGAGCTGTTCGCGCAGCAGTTGTTCCTCTTCGCTCGGATCGTAGTGCGTGATGCCGATCAACGTCTGGAATCCGGCCTGGCGCAGCGCGCGTTGCGCGGCTTCGAGCAGATCGACGAAGAGCGCGTTGGTCAGCATCGGGATCAGGATCGCGACGTGCGTGCTGTGCCGCGATGCGAGCGCGCGCGCAGCCGGGTCGGGGACATAGCCGAGCCGTTTGGCCGCCGCGCGCACGCGTTCAACCAGATCCGGGTCGACGGCGCGTCGGCCGGACAGGGCGCGCGAAACCGTGATCGGGCTGACATCGGCGGCGCGGGCAACGTCGGCCAAGGTGACGCGACCGGTCGCACGCGGGCGGGGAGGACTTTTCTGGCTCATGTGGTTCGCATGGAAAGCAAAAAGGATGCACGAAAACGAGAGAAAAGACGACTGAAAATGCTGCTTGACAAGCATTATATCCCTAAATAGGATAGCGCTGTCCCAAGCATAAAGGACTTGGGATGCTTCGCAAGAGGCAACTAAAACACGAAGGTGAGGGGCAATTGCTTCCATTTGCGTCTGCATTGGATAGCGCTATCCAAAGATGAAGAAATCGGTGATCGTGATGGGCGTGGCCGGCTGCGGTAAATCCAGCCTGGGCGCGATGTTGGCGGAAGGGATGGGCGTCGCGCTGGTCGAAGGTGACGATTACCACAGTCCGACCAGCCGCGAAAAAATGAGCCGGGGCATTCCGCTAACGGACGCTGACCGCCAAGGCTGGCTGGAGACGCTGGGCGAACTGCTGCGCCAGTCGACCGATGGCGCGGTGCTGACCTGTTCGTCACTCAAGAAAGCGTATCGGGATCGATTGCGGGCCGCGGCGCCGGGTGTCGGTTTCATCTACCTGGAGATCAGTCCGGAAGAAGCGCTACGTCGCGTCGCGGCGCGTGCCGGGGATCATTTCTTCCCGGCCGGCCTGGTCGACAGCCAGTTTGCGACGCTCGAATCGCCGGTGGGCGAGGCGGGCGTTTTGACGCTCGACGGGACGCTGTCTTTGCCCGAACTCAAAGCGTTGGCGCTCGCCTTGATCAACAAAGGGGAGAAAGATGAGTAGTGTTTCTGCAAGAACGCAGTCGTTTCTGCACGGCGTGATGGCCGCCTGCCTCGGCGTCATGGCAACGGCCGTCTTCGTCAATGTCGTGCTGCGCTATGGCTTTGGCAGCGGCATCGCCGCCAGCGAGGAACTCTCGCGTCTGCTCTTCGTCTGGATGGTCTTCATCGGGGCGACGGCGGCGTATCCGCGTGGCGAACTGATGGCCTTCACGATGCTCCTTGCTGCGCTGCGCAAGAAGCCGCTCACGATGAAGGTGCTGACCATCGTCATCCGTGTCCTCACCGTTCTGGCCTGTGTGTTGCTGGCTCGTGGCGCCTGGCAGCAGGTCGTCGTCGGCCTCGACAGCCACTCGGTGGTGATGCGTTACCCGACGGCCTTGTTGCCGTTGCCGGCCTTCCTGTGTTCGTCGGCGATCGGCGTCATGGCGCTTGTCGAACTGCTCAGAAACCGGCCGATCCACCTCGGTCACGCTGCCGATACTGTGGAGGCCGAATAGTCATGGGTCCGGAAGCACTCTCATTCATCGTATTCATCGTCAGCATGCTGACGCTCATGGGCATCGGCCTGAGCATGGCGCTGGCGCTCGTACTCACCGGCGCGGCGATGGCCTGGACGCTCGACTTCTGGGATACGCAGCTGCTGGCGCAGAACCTCGTCGCCGGCGTCGACAGTTTCCCGCTGTTGGCGGTCCCGTTCTTCATTCTGGCCGGCGAACTGATGAACTCGGGCGGTATCAGCCGGCGCATCATCGACATGGCGCAGGCGTGGGTCGGCCACATTCGCGGCGGCCTCGGCTTCGTCACCATCGCCGCGGCGATCCTCATGGCCAGTATGAGCGGCTCGGCGCTGGCCGATACCGCGGCGCTTGCCACGATCTTGCTGCCGATGATGCGCAATCAAGGCTACCCGATGAATACCTCGGCCGGTCTCATCGCTGCCGGCGGGATCATCGCGCCGATCATCCCGCCTTCGATGCCATTCGTCATCTACGGTGTGACGACCAATACGTCGATTTCCTCGCTGTTCCTGTCCGGCATTGTCCCCGGTCTGATTATGGCGGTCGGCCTGATCTTCGCCTGGAAAATCGAACTGCGGAAGATCGACTTGCCCGAAGGCAAGCCGCAGCCGATCCGCGCTCGCTTGCAGGCGACTGTCAAGGCCTTCTGGGCGATGCTGATGCCAATCATCATCATCGGCGGCATGAAGAGCGGCATCTTTACACCGACCGAAGCGGCGGTGGTTGCGGCCTTCTATGCGCTGGTCGTGGCGCTGTTCATCCATCGCGAAATGAAAGTGGTGGAGATTTACGAAGTGCTGCTGC
>ERZ650312.1433-NODE-1433-length-13478-cov-9.719064_pt1 | contig 13478 bp, 7 predicted proteins | sample MGYA00376248_ERZ650312 | MGnify/ENA primary metagenome ERZ650312 (study PRJEB26733, sample SAMN07839316) | wastewater metagenome | biome: urban; feature: wastewater treatment plant; material: waste water | place: USA: North Carolina | collected 2016-07-28 ... | reverse complement strand
CAAAGCTTGCACAGTAGCGATGCGGCCTTCTTGCACGGCGGCGCTTTCCGCACCAAATACTAGCACCTTGACGGCGCTGTCATACGCAGCAATGCCGTCGATCGGCAAATAGACGCGCGACGCAGCCTTGTCCATTAAGGCTTTTTCTGCCGCCTGGACACAGGCCAGCAATGGCAGTTTGCCTTTGTCATCGAAATAAACGCCCACGCCCAAATTGACTTTTTTGGGGTTGGTGTCAGCCGCAAACTGTTCGTTCAACCCCAAAATCGGGTCGCGCGGAGCCATCTCCACGGCGGAAAAGATCGATGTGGTCATTTCGGGGCACTCTTCTGGTCGATGCAACGCAATCGACGTTGCGTGGCGAGGTTGAAAAACAAAGGAACACGTAAAAGGGAAAGCGGCGGACGCGCCAGATACTTTCCGCTTAAAATTCTAGCATGACAAATTCTCGTTCCATACAAGCCAGTTCGGAACAATTAAGTTCTGGATTCGCGACTTTCCCGGAGAGTCCATTTCGGTTGTATCAGCCGTTTCCCCCTGCAGGCGACCAACCGGAAGCGATCCGTCAGCTTGTCGAGGGGCTTGAAGACGGTCTGGCTTTTCAGACGCTGCTTGGCGTCACCGGGTCGGGCAAGACCTACACGATGGCTAATGTCATCGCCCAAACTGGCCGTCCGGCGCTGGTATTGGCACCGAACAAAACTTTGGCGGCGCAGTTGTATGCTGAATTCCGGGAATTTTTTCCAGAGAACGCCGTTGAGTATTTTGTCTCGTATTACGACTATTACCAGCCAGAAGCCTACGTGCCTGCACGTGATTTGTTCATTGAAAAGGATTCGGCGATCAACGAGCACATCGAGCAGATGCGCCTGTCCGCGACGAAGAGCTTGCTGGAGCGTCGCGATTGCGTCATCGTAGCAACGGTGTCGTGCATCTATGGTATTGGTGATCGCGATGAATATCACAAGATGATCCTGACGATGCGCGTCGGCGATCGCATGGGACAACGCAACATCATCAAGCGGTTGGCGGAAATGCAGTACGAGCGCAACGAGACTGATTTCCATCGCGGCACGTTCCGCGTCCGAGGCGACATCATCGACGTATTTCCGGCAGAACATGCCGAACACGCAATCCGGATTTCACTGTTCGATGATGAAATCGACGGTTTGCAGTTGTTTGATCCGCTGACCGGACACCTTCAACACAAACTGACCCGATTTACAGTCTTCCCGTCATCACATTACGTGACGCCTCGGGCGACGGTGTTACGCGCTATCGTGGCAATCAAGCATGAGTTGCACGACAGGAACGAATTTTTCACGCGCGAAGGTCGATTGGTAGAAGCACAACGTATCGAGCAGCGGACCCGTTTCGATCTGGAAATGCTCGATCAGTTAGGTTTCTGCAAAGGGATCGAGAACTACTCCCGCTTCCTCTCCGGTCGTCAGAGAGGCGATCCACCGCCGACGCTGATTGACTATCTTCCCGCCGATGCTTTGATGTTCATCGATGAATCGCACGTGTCGATTCCGCAAGTCGGTGCAATGTATAAGGGCGATCGCTCGCGTAAGGAAAATCTCGTTAATTACGGCTTTCGCCTGCCTTCGGCGCTGGATAACCGGCCACTCAAGTTTGAAGAGTACGAGCGCTTGCTACGTCAAACCGTTTTTGTTTCGGCAACGCCATCTGAGTATGAAAGAGCGCATCAGGGCCAGGTGGTCGAACAAGTTGTTCGTCCGACTGGCCTTGTCGATCCGGTGGTTATTGTTCGACCCGCATCGACTCAGGTCGACGATTTGCTGTCTGAAATCAGGTTGCGGGTGGCGCTGGATGAGCGCGTCCTGGTGACGACATTGACTAAGCGGATGGCTGAAGATCTCACATCATATCTTAAAGAATATGGTGTAAAAGTGGCGTATTTGCATTCGGATATTGATACCGTTGAACGGGTCAAAATCATCCATGAACTACGGACAGGTGTGCATGATGTTTTGGTCGGTATTAACCTGCTGCGTGAAGGTCTGGATATGCCAGAAGTATCCCTAGTTGCAATTTTAGATGCCGACAAAGAAGGCTTTTTACGTTCAGAACGTTCGTTGATTCAAACCATTGGGCGTGCGGCGCGTAACTTGAAAGGTAAAGCAATTCTATATGCAGATCGCATTACTGACTCAATGCAAAAGGCGATAGATGAAACAGAGCGTCGTCGTGCCAAACAAATTGAATTTAATGAATTACACGGCATTACCCCACGCAGTGCAGTACGTCAGGTGATTAAAGAGATTGACACAGGTGAAGTGCTGAATGATGAGCATATTGATGAAAAAATCAATGCGCAAAGCCGTGCTTTTAGTGACGATGAACAACACATTTTGACTGACCCTAAACTATATGCCAAACATATAGCCAAACTTGAAAAAGAGATGCTAAAAGCCTCTAAAGAACTGCAATTTGAACAGGCGGCACGTTTACGTGATGAAATTTTGCGTTTAAAAGCACAAATGTTGCAATCAGGCTAAATTGGGGGCGAGTTGCATTCTCATTGTATGTGCAACGATCTGAACCAAACGTGTATGTAAAATTTGAGTTGCAAAAATTACATATCCATACAATAAATTGAAATGCTTGCGGTTATTTTTGAAGCAGATAAACAAAATTGACTAAAAATTAGAGTTTAGAGGTTGGGAAAATGGCTAAAAAACTTCCGTTTGCAGGTGCGCGACTTGCCAAAATTGCCCTTGGTGGTGTGGTACTGATTGGTTTGGGTGCTGCAACAATGGCATATTCCAAAACCAATGAACCGATGAAAACGGTAGAAAAAGTCGAATTGGATAAATATTTAGGTGTTTGGTATGAAGTCGCAAGAAAGCCTTTATATTTTCAAAACAAATGCGGTTCGAATGTAACAGCAACCTATACATTGAATGAAAATGGCAATGTGCAGGTGGATAACCGTTGTATTGCAAAAGATGGCAAACAAATGCGTGCTGTGGGCGAAGCTTTTGTACAAAATGCGCCTTTTAACAGCAAGCTCAAAGTTAGCTTTTTACCTGAAGTCATTCGTTGGTTGCCTGTAGGGCGGGGTGATTATTGGGTGTTAAAGCTGGATGATGATTATCAAACGGCCTTGGTGGGTGAGCCACGTCGTAAATATTTATGGGTACTTTCACGTACGCCGCATCCTGATCAGTCTGTTGTGACTGAATATCTGAACTATGCCAAATCACTCGGTTATGATTTAAGTGATATAATTCATACCAAACATACGCAAACTAAAAAGTCAGACTAAGTTGTAGCAGCTCCAGAGCTATTTTATTTATAGGTATAAGCAGATAAAAGCATGCAGACCAATTGACCACGCAAAAGCTGCGTGGTTTTTTATGTCCTGTCATTTTAAATTTTGAACATTCGATCAATTTCTAAAACAACATAGATATGGATATAATGCCGACTGATATAGGAGAGAGTCGGATGTATAAAGGCGTTGCATTATCCGTTTTAGCATCGGTCACTTTTGGGGTGCTGTATTTTTATACCCAATTACTCAAACCTTTAGACAGCGAAGAAACTTTTGCGTGGCGTATGTTGGCGACTTTGCCTTTCCTAACTTTATTTATGTGGTGGTCGGGAGATTTAAAACATATTTCTGCGATTTTTCAGCGGCTCAAACAACAACCACAATTCATACTTTGGCTGATTTTTAGTTCTTTTTTATGCACTACGCAATTGTGGTTATTTTTATGGGGACCGATTAACGGGCGTGGTTTGCAAGTTTCATTGGGTTATTTCCTATTGCCTTTGGTCATGGTTCTGCTGGGCTGTGTGCTATATAAGGAAAAATTATCAACTTGGCAGATGGCAGCAGTTGCCTTAGCTGTGCTAGGTGTCAGTCATGAAATCTGGCGCATTGGCACGGTGGCATGGGAAACCTTATATGTGGCATTTGCCTATCCTTTATATTTCTTTTTACGTCGGGTCTTCCGAACCGATCACTTGGGCGGATTTTGGTGGGATTTACTGTTGGTGCTTCCTGTCGCGGTATATTTAGGCTTTTATTATAGTGACAGTGTAAATGTCATCGCAGCTTTTCCATATTTAATTTGGTCGGTACTTGGACTGGGCTTTTTAAGTGCATTGGGACTTGGCAGTTATATTTTGGCCAGCCGCCATTTGCCTTTTGTGATTTTTGGTTTACTGAGTTATTTAGAACCTGTGCTGTTGGCTTTTGCATCTATGTTGTTAGGTGAACGAGTTGAAGCAGGGGAATGGCTGACTTATATCCCAATTTGGTTGGCAGTTGCATTATTGGTGGTTGAAGGGTGCTTGCATTTAAGAAAGCAAAAAATCAATCAGCAAGATTTACAGCACAAGATTCAACAGTCATCTGGACCATAAAAGCCATGTCACTGTGATGAGACATTGAAATTTCCAAAAGCTTAGTAGAGTTTGGCATCATCTTACTTTTAATCAAAAAATTGAACTTTTGTTGAAATAAACAAAATCACCCAAAAATCACAACTATTTTATGAATTTATAGTGAATATAGAAAAATAGTCGGGTTAGTACCAGCTTTTTGATTCAATCTTGACGTCAATTCCATTACAATTATCGGGTTTTTAAATTCATGCCTAGATATACAATTAATTAGAGGACGTATCTGTGAGCAAAGAGACTATCATCGCCCTACACGCAGAGCACCAAGGTCGCTGGAAAAACCGTGAAGAAATCGCGGAACGTATGATTGCTTTACTCGGTCAGTTGTACCGTGAAAAAAATATCATGGTTTCAGTTTTTGGTCGTTCTTTAGTTAACCGTTCTGTGATTCAAATTTTGAAAGCACACCGTCGTACTCGTATGATGGATGTAGAACTTTCAGTTGTTCATACTTTCCCATTGCTTGAAGCTTTGGCAAAAGTAGACAACATCGGTTCAGCAGAAATCGACTTAGGTAAACTTGCTGTTGAATATAAAGAACAAGGCGGCGATGTAAATGCATTTGTTGCAGACGCTGTGAAATCTTTAGCGGGCAATCCAACAACTGTAGAAAGCAAAGATGTTGTACTTTACGGTTTTGGTCGTATTGGTCGTATTCTTGCGCGTTTAATCATTGGTCAATCTGGTCTTGGTCGTGGCTTAAACCTTAAAGCCATTGTGGTACGTAAATCATCTGATGGCGATTTAGAAAAACGCGCGTCTTTATTGCGCCGTGACTCTATTCACGGTCCATTTGCAGGCACGATTTCTGTAGATGAAGAAAATGAAGCAATTATCGCAAATGGTAACTTCATTAAAGTGATTTATGCATCTAACCCGTCTGAAGTAGACTATACGGCTTATGGCATCAACAATGCATTGGTGATTGATAACACAGGTAAATGGCGTGATGCAGAAGGTCTTGCACAACACCTTCAATGCCCAGGCGCTGCACGTGTAATTTTAACCGCACCTGGTAAAGGTGACATGAAAAACGTGGTGTACGGTGTTAACCAAGCTGACATTCTTGATGAGGATAAAATCATTTCTGCAGCAAGCTGTACAACGAATGCAATCACACCAACTTTAAAAGTGTTGCATGACAAGTACACCGTTGTGAATGGTCATGTTGAAACTGTTCACTCATTTACTAACGACCAAAACTTGATTGATAACTATCACAAGGCTGATCGTCGTGGTCGTGCAGCAACATTGAACATGGTTATTACCGAAACAGGTGCAGCGAAAGCAGTTGCGAAAGCATTGCCTGCATTACAAGGTAAATTAACAGGTAACTCTGTACGTGTTCCAACGCCAAACGTATCACTTGCAATCTTGAATTTAACGCTTGAGAAAGAAGTAGATCGTGAAGAAGTGAACGAATATATTCGTCAAATTTCAATTCACTCTAATCTTCAAGGTCAAATTGGTTATACCAACTCGACTGAAGTGGTTTCAAGTGACTTCATTGGTTCGCGTACTGCAGGTGTATTTGATGCGCAAGCAACCATTACTTCAGGCAACCGTTTAACTGCTTACGTTTGGTATGACAACGAAGTGGGTTATAGCTGCCAAGTACTGCGTATTGCTGAACAAATGGGCGGCGTAAGCTATCCTAAAGTTCCTGCTGAAACAAATGCATAATTTGTGAAAGCTAAAAAAGAGCCTCATTTGAGGCTCTTTTTTATGCGCTTTAATTCATCATCGAATATAAGAGTGAGTGTTGAAATTTTCACCGAATACGCTATTATAAACTTACTAAAATAAAGTCTATGCTAAAAAGTAAGTTTTATTTTGCTTTCAAGTTTTTAAAGCCTGAACAATAGAAATAACAGAAGGATACCGTTATGCAATACGCCACTAGTCACATACTTGGACAAGTCCTTGCTAAAGATTGTCCATCTCGGGTTCGTTTGGAGCATCTAGCCAACAAATGGTCAATGTTGGTGTTACATTGTTTAAGCGAGGGTTTACACCGTTTTAGTGAGTTAAGGCAGCGCATTGAAGGAGTGAGTGAAAAAATGTTGGCACAAACGCTTAAAACCCTAGAGCAAGATGGGTTAATTTTGCGCACAGTTTATCCGACAGTGCCGCCTAAAGTGGAATATCAGCTCACTTTTGAAGGCTCACAAATTGCAGCAAGAGTGAATCAACTGATTGAGTATTTAGAACAGCATTTGCCTGAAACTTCACAGCAATCTTCCCACTAATAGATAGTGTATCTTTTGGGGGAAGTCGTTGTAGAAGTAACTAATGCGAAGCACATTTGGGATGATTAAATAGCGCGTTGATGTGAAAAATCATAACGATCAATCAGTAAAATTCCTATGGTAAACACCAAAATACTGGCAACACCATCCATTCAGCGCCCGTGTTATTATGCGAAGACCGCCGTCAATGAATAAAGTGCTGCACTTGAAAACAAATGGTCATATATCGCATGAATACGCGAAAGTGCGGTGCATCAATTCAATATACCAAGTTTTGATTCAACACGTGAAAAACCGTTAAACCCAAATGCTCATCAACACACCGACAGCATAAGCCATAATATTCTGCTGTGCAAAAAAAGAGGAATGCACGCAAACAACCTCAAGCCAATAAATAAAATTGTGACAAAATTTTCACGACCTTTGCCCACCGTTTTACCGGACACACTTGAAGAGAAAATTCCAATCACACCCAATGCACCAAAAAGCCCGATTTGAAAATCACAAAAAATGATAAGACGAATTGGCTAAAACAAAAGTCATGCAAGCAAAACCAAGGACAAAATGGCAAAACCCAATGCACCTGCGCACGCTATGAATTAAATATGGCTGAGTCACAGCCAATTGAATTAAAGAACGATAAATGCCTGCTATAGTCTAGTTTGTGTTGCAGTCGTAGAGGGAAGTTTGTTCATAACAAGCCTGCAAAAAAAGTAGGGTGATTATGCCGCTGCTGAAATAGACTGCTTCCCAAGACCAATAAGTCGATACAAAACCCGCATAAGAAAAATGATCATCTCATTGCTAAAAGCAATGAGTGATTTGAACAATCAGTGATAAAAAGTAGTTCTGTATACGATTGCATAAATATAATTCGAGAAATTTTCTAAAATATGGCAGAATATACGGCTTTTAAAGTTTTTAGAGGATTGGCAAGATGCGCTTTGTTGATGAAGCAGTCATTACCGTAGAGGCTGGCGACGGTGGCAATGGCGTAGCCAGTTTTCGCCGAGAGAAATTTGTACCATTTGGTGGACCAGATGGTGGTGATGGTGGTCGTGGCGGCAGCATTTTTATTCAAGCCGACGACAACGCAAGCACCCTTGTAGATTATCGTTATACCCGTAAATTTCGGGCTGAACGTGGTAAAAACGGTTCAGGCGCAAACTGTGCAGGTCGTGGTGGTGAATCTGTCGTTTTGACCGTTCCAGTGGGCACAACCATTGTTGATACAGACTCTGGCGATATTATTGCAGATTTAGTCGAAAGCGGTCAGAAAGTATTGGTCGCTCAAGGTGGTGATGGTGGTTTAGGGAATACTCACTTTAAATCATCTACTAACCGTACACCGCGTAAATTCACGCATGGTGCCAAAGGTGAGTTCCGTGAAATCCGTCTGGAGTTGAAAGTCCTTGCCGATGTAGGCTTGCTAGGCATGCCAAATGCGGGTAAATCGACCTTTATTCGTGCCGTGTCTGCGGCAAAACCAAAAGTTGCTGACTATCCATTTACTACCATGGTGCCAAATTTAGGCGTGGTGGATGCAGATCGTCATCGTTCTTTTGTCATGGCAGATATTCCAGGACTGATTGAAGGTGCAGCAGAAGGCGCAGGTTTGGGGATTCGCTTCCTGAAACATTTGGCGCGTACTCGTATTTTACTGCATATTGTGGATGTTCAACCTATTGATGGTTCTGATCCTGCGTACAATGCCAAAGCGATTCTGCAAGAGTTGGAAAAATTCTCTCCAACTTTGGCGAAATTACCAATCGTATTGGTGTTGAATAAACTTGATCAAATTCCTGAAGATTCACGTGAAGAATGGTGTAAACACATTCTTGAAGAATTGCAGTGGGATGGTCCTGTGTTCAAAACTTCAGGTTTAATGTCTGAAGGAACACAGCAAGTCGTGTATTACTTGATGGATCAAATTGAGCAACAACGTGAACGCGAAGTTGAAGATCCTGAGTACGCAGCAGAAATGAAAGCATTCCGTGATCAGCTGGAAGCTGAAACACGTGAACAAACCATTGCCGCGAAAGAAACGTATCGTGAGATGCGACGTCAGCAACGTCTTGCAGGTATATTGGGTGATGACGACGAAGACGATGATGGTGAAGATGGCGAAGTAGAAGTGTATTACGTACGCTAAGCGCTACAAAAAGTGACTGAGGACAAGATGATAGAAGTGGTAGATGGGCAACGTCAGCTCAAGGGTTGTAAACGAATCGTTGTTAAAATCGGATCATCTTTACTCACAGCCAATGGGCAAGGTTTAGATTTGGATGCGATCTCGCATTGGGCGAGACAAATTGCAGATCTACACAATGCTGGACACGAAATTATCTTGGTGTCATCGGGTGCTGTGGCTGAAGGTATGGTGCGAATGAAACTTGAGCATCGACCCACCGATCTACCCAGTCTTCAGGCATGCGCTGCTATTGGTCAAATGGGCCTGATTCAGACGTGGTCAAGTGTGCTGGAAAAGCACCAAATTCAAACGGCACAAGTACTTTTAACGCATGATGATCTGGCAGATCGTCGTCGTTATTTAAACTCATGCGATGCCTTGCAAAACCTGATTGAATGGCGCGTGATTCCAGTTATCAATGAAAATGACACGGTTTCTACCGATGAAATTCGTTTTGGCGATAACGACACTCTAGCTGCAATGGTCGCAGGGCAGGTACATGCCGATTTGTTAATCATTTTGACCGATCAGCAAGGCATGTTTGACTCCGACCCACGTTCTAATCCAAATGCGAAACTGTTCCATACTGTACGTGCTTTGGATGAAAGTCTGTTTGATATGGCGGGCGGTGGCGGCAAGTTTGGGCGTGGCGGTATGCTGACTAAAGTTCGTGCGGCACGTTTAGCGGCTAAATCGGGCTGTCCGACGTTGATTGCCAGTGGTGAAAGTGACAACGTACTTGCGCGTTTAATGGCGGGCGAAATGTTGGGTACGCTATTCATCACCGACAATGACCGTATTGCGGCGCATCAACAGTGGTTGGCTGCACATTTACAAACAGCAGGGCGTTTGGTGATTGATGATGGCGCAGTTAAAGCCATTAAAGAAAACCACCGTAGTTTATTGCCTGTGGGTGTCAAAGCTGTAGAAGGGCATTTTGAACGTGGTGATGTGGTGGAATGTGTAGATACACAAGGTCATCGTGTCGCAGTGGGACGTGTTAATTTTAGTTCGCGTTCTGCAGATTTGATCAAAGGCTTGGCTTCTGACAAAGTGCATCAGGTGTTAGGTGAGGCACGTTCATTAGAGATGATTCACCGTAATCATATGGCGATTTATTAATGTTGTAATATATTGAAATTAAATGAATAAAATAATTCATTTGATTTTTTAACTACTTTTTTAGCTACTTGGTAAAAAGCCTACTCAAGATAAGTAGGCTTTTTACTGTTAAATATATTTAGATATCAAAAACAAGTTTTTGGGTGTCATTTTTACCCGACTTGTAACGTATGTTTCAATTTGGTGGTCTTACATGAACCTAGATAGCTTAAAAGATTTATTATTATTTTTGAATTTCACACAACATCAAAGCGTATTTACCAAAGAATTTACTTCCGGAGATCATAGCCTTTCAATTGATTTTGATAAAAAAGAAATCATTTATCCTGAAGATGCAGGTTTAAAAATCAATGAACGTCAAACCTGTAATTTTTCCAGTAACGAAAATTTTGTGGTGTTTGAATGTGTACACCGTTTACTCGAAAAAGGCTATAAACCTGAGCACATAGAGTTAGAGCCAAAATGGAAACTAGGGCATGGTGCAAGTGGCGGACGTGCGGATATTTTGGTGAAAAACCATCAAAATCAACCCTTTCTAATTATTGAATGTAAAACCTTTGATCGTGAATTTAATAAAGCTTGGAAAGAGACGCTTGAAGATGGTGGACAGCTTTTTAGTTATGTCGAGCAAGAAAAATCAGTTGAATTCGTGTGCTTATATGCATCGCAATGGAATGAAACAGACCAAAAAATTGACGATCAACAACGTATTATTTCAGTTAAAGATAACCCGATTATTTTAAAAGATTTGCCTGACGCCTTAAATTACAGCAATGCCAAAAACGTCAAAGAGCGTTTTAAGGTATGGAAAGACACCTACCAACTTGAAGCGACTGAAAAAGGGATTTTTGAAGATAATATTCAGGCGTATCAAATTGGTAAAGATAAATACACGCTAGCGATTGATACTCAGCCAATTAATAGTATGAACATTAAAGGCAAGTATCACGAGTTTCGTACTATTTTACGCAAACATAACGTTTCACGCCGTGAAAATGCCTTTGAAGTGTTGGTGAATTTATTTTTATGTAAAATTGTGGATGAAACCCAAAATCCTGAAGATTTGCATTTTTATTGGAAAGGCATGGCATATGACAGTTATTTCGATTTAGTCGATCGCCTGCAAAAGCTGTATAAAATTGGTATGCAACAATTTTTACAGCAAGACATTATTTATGTCAGCCAAGATGATATTGATGGTGCATTTTGGGCAATTAAACAAAAACCGAATGCCACCGAGCAACGAATTAAAGAACTCTTTCAACAACTTAAATTTTATAAAGGCTTAGATTTTGAGTTTATTAAAGTTTCCAACAAAGAAAAGTTTGAGAAAAATGCCAAAATTTTGATTGAAATTATTCAAATGTGGCAAGGTTTACGCCTAACCTCGACCGAAGAAAATCAATTCTTAGGGGATATGTTTGAGTATTTCTTAGATAACGGTATTAAACAAAGTGAAGGGCAGTTCTTTACACCTATTCCTATTTGTAAGTTCATTGTGTCAGCATTGCCATTAGAAAGCATGTTGCAACAACATTCTGAACCGTTAAAAGTGATTGATTATGCGTGTGGTTCAGGGCACTTTCTTAATGAATATGGCTCGCAAGTCAGTAAACTACTTAAGCCAATTAAAGATATTGATGAACCAAATAGTTACTATGCACAAACTTATGGCATTGAAAAAGAAGATCGTTTAGCCAAAGTATCTAAAGTGGCATCGTTTATGTATGGGCGTAATGAAGTTAATATTATTGATGCTGATGCCTTAATCTCCCATGAAAATATTAAACCTGAAAGTTTTGATGTATTGGTGGCAAATCCTCCATTTGCTGTCGAGGATTTTTTACAAACCATTGATGAGGTGGAGCGTGAAAAATTTAAATTATTTAATTTGGTGAATAATCCTAGCAATAATAATATTCAGTGTTTCTTCTTAGAACGTGCGCAACAACTGCTTGCCCCTGATAGCGTGATGGGCGTGATTGTGCCAAGTTCGATTCTAAGCAATAGCGACAGTATTCACATTGCCACCCGTGAAATATTATTACAGCATTTTGATTTTTTAAGTATTGTTGAATTGGGTAGCCAAACCTTTGGTAAAACAGGTACAAATACTGTGGTGTTGTTCTTACGCCGTAAAGCACAGCGTCCTGAACAAGCCGTACAATTTAGAAATCGGGTCAATAATTTCTTTGCTGATTGGGAAAATGAAAAATCAAGTGGCGGTGGGGCATATTTGGATACCAAAGTGGTGGAAAAATATTGTCAGCATACGCAAATTGACTTTGCACTGTATGAAACACTGTTAAAAGGCAAGCTTAATGCAGACTTATTGGCGATAGACATCTTTAAGGATTACCAAACCGATTTTAATAAACAGGCTGAAATTGTGAATTTAAAGAAACAAAAGCAATTTAAAGCCAAAACTGAAGCTGACCAACAAGCTGAGTTAGATAAGCGTTTACTTAATTATTTAACCAACATTGAAAAAGACAAGCTGTATTACTTTATGCTCACCCAATATAACGCTGTAGTGGACAATAAAGCACGTCCGTTGTTGGTAGTCAAAAGCCCAAGCGATAACAAAGAACAGAAAAAGTTTTTAGGTTATGAGTGGAGCAGTGCCAAAGGTAATGAAGGTTTAAGTTATTTGGGTGGTGATACGGTATTTGACATTAATACGCCATTATTTGACCCAAAAAACCGTGAGAATAGTGAAAAAATTAGTTATGTGATTCGGCAGAATTTTAATGGCGAGCAGGTGAATATTCCTGAGCATTTAACGCCGTTTGTGTCGCAAGTGTATTTGCATGATGTGCTGGATTTTAGCCGTAAAGAGTTTAATAAGGCGTTTAATTTATCGGCACAAAGTAAAGTTGAGATTGAAACGAAGTGGGATTTGGTAAAATTGGGGGATGTTTGTCATGTACTAATTGGTGGAACACCCTCTAGAGCTGTTCATAAATATTTTAATGGTGAAAATTTATGGGTGAGTATTTCTGAAATGCAGGGTAATACTATTTTTGATACTAAAGAAAAAATTACCGATGAAGCTATCCAGAATTCAAATGTTAAATTGATTCCTAAAGGGACAACCTTGTTAAGTTTTAAGTTATCGATTGGTAAGACGGCAATTGCAGGTAAAGATTTATATACCAATGAGGCGATTGCGGGTTTAGTTCCTAAAAATGAAAATGTGATTGATACTTTTTTATTTCATTTATTTTCAGCTCAATTATTGAATTTGGATACAGGAAATAATGCGATTGGGAAAAGTTTAAATAGCAAGTTTTTAAGAGAAGAGTTAAAAATCCCACTTCCACCTTTAGAGGTTCAAAAAAAGATTGTTCAAGAATGTGAAGCGATAGATAACCAGAGGGAACAAGCTCAATCATTAATTGCACAGCTTGAGAATAATATTTCATCAATTATTCAAAATGTTAGCGGTGATCGTATTAAAATAGGTTCACTCTATAGTT